>Ga0209162_1001925_pt1 | contig 19296 bp, 17 predicted proteins | sample YNPNPMetaG_FD_187121 | JGI IMG/M metagenome (GOLD analysis project Ga0209162, IMG submission 187121) | Anoxygenic and chlorotrophic microbial mat microbial communities from Yellowstone National Park, USA - YNP NP MetaG (SPAdes) (version 2) ... | reverse complement strand
GGTTCTCAGTTCTCAGTTCTCAGTTCTCAGTTCTCAGTTCCCGGTTCTCAGTTCTCAGTCCCCAGGTAGACGCAGGCATCGACTCTGTGGTACTATATCAGCACTATGTTGTGCTTTCATTCACAAGCTCGACGGTGGCTTGCAGTCGGTGCGCTCGTTGCGCTGCTGGCGCTGGTGGTCGCGCCATCCGCTTCGGCGCACGTTGGCGACGCCGGTCCGGTGCAGACGATTGTGATGGATGCCGGTCCTTACGAACTGGCGGTCACAATGACCATCCCGTCGGCGCTCCCCGGTCCGTTGCTGGTCGATATTGCACCTGATGGCGAACCGTTCCCGGAGACGGCTGAGGTGCGCCTGACGCGCTACGGCAGCCCGTTTCCTGAACAACCCGCCGCGCGGGTGTCGCTCGCCGGTGTGCTCAGCGCAACCACGCGCCTCGACATCGACAGCCCTGGCGATTGGGATGTCGAAATCGTTGCGCGGGGCGGGCAGGGCGAAGGGAAGATGCGCATCCCCGTCACTGTCTTTCAACCGCCGTTGCCGCCGACAACGATTCCGCTGGCGGTGGCGCTCGGTGTGCTGATCATCAGCCTGCTGGCTGGCGCCGCAGTCGGGTCTGGCGGTCGCCATGCCCGCCCTGGCTTTGCCGGAGCGCTGCGGTTGCTGAATTACACTGCATTTGCGTCGGCGATCGTGGCGGCAGTGCTCGCCTGGTTGCAGTTCACGCCGCTTGAGGCGTCATCTCCGCCTGTTCCCACCTACAGCGGCGGCGCTCCGCATGTCAATCTCCTGCTGACGACGGAACCATTGACTCCGGTGGCGGGTGAGCCGGTGATCCTTACCCTCGACCTGCGCGATGGCGCCACCGGTTTGCCCGCTGATGATCTCTCGCCGCACCACGATGCGCTGCTCCACCTGGCGGTGGTTGACGAGAGCGGCGGCTTTTTTGCCCACGTGCATCCTGCCCGTCTCGCGCCGGGATTGTACGCCGTCACAATGACGCCTGATCGCCCCGGTGCGTACACGGCATACGCCGAGTTGATGCGGCACGGCGGTAGTTTGCAGGTCGTCGCCGGGCGCTTTGCGGTTGGCGGGGTGCTGCAGGTGCGCGACGACCGGGCGCCTGGGCTGGGGGTGCGAACCGTGGATGATCTGACGGTCGAGGTGCGCGCGCAGCCGTCGCCGTTGCGCAGCGGTCAGTTGACGACCCTCTCATTGATCGTGAGCGATGCGAACGGTCCGGTGCGCGATCTGGAACCCTGGCTCGGCATGGGCGGGCACCTGATGATGCGCCACACTGAAGCAGCGCTGTTCAGCCATATCCACGCTGCGGCGCCGATAGCGACGCCGGGCAGCAGGGTGCGCTACGGTCCGGAGTTGCGCTTCGTGCACAGTTTCCCGCGCGCTGGCGTCTACCAGGCGTGGTTCCAGTTTCGCCGCGCCGGTCGCGTCATAACCGTACCGGTGACGCTGGACGTGGCCGCGAACCCGGGCCGTTGAGGAACGGAGCAGGACTGCCCATGATCCACCGCCTGTCACACCGTCGTGCGTTCGTCGCCATCGCGCTGATTGCAACGCTGATCCTCGCTGCGTGCGCTTCTGGCGGTCCTTCGACCGTTCAAACCTTGAGTTATAATGTTACCCTGACTCTGGATGAGCGTCGGGTTGGCGAGTATCCTGCCATCATCACCATCGAGCGTCGTGAGGGGACGCAACCCGGTCCTATCGAATCGGTCAGCGTCGTGCCAATGATGCGTCAGCACGGCATGGCGTCACCGGAAGTCGTGGCGCAGCCGTTGCCGGATGGACGCTACCGGGCGGAGGGGTTGCTCTTCTCCATGGATGGCGACTGGCAGATCGAAGTGTACATTGATCGGAGCGACGCCCGCGAAATTGCCATCTTTCAGGTGCGGATCTGGCCCTGAGCGACTGGTTTCTTGCCCGATCAGGTTTTACAGGTCGGGCAAAGGCGCGTCGGAACGCAGAACGCCGCTGCTCGCCCCCAACCAACGCTCCCCTTGAGCAGAGACCTGTCTTCCCAATCTCCGTCTGATCTGGAAAGGCGCGACCTATGACCAGGATCGTCGTACTTGCAGGAGCACTGGACACCAAAGGCAGGGAGTTTGCATTCGTGCGCGACCTGATCGCGCAACGCGGGTTACAGACGCTGGTGATCGATTTCGGCGTCATGGGTGAACCGGCATTTTCGCCTGATATTTCGCGCGCCGAAGTAGCAGCGGCGGGGAATGGCGATCTGGCGACGCTGGCGGATGGCAACCACAAAGATGAAGCCATGCGGGTGATGGCGGAAGGGCTGGCAAAGATCGTGCGGCGTCTGTATGACGAAGGGCGGCTGCACGGCATGCTGAGCATGGGCGGATCGGGCGGCACATCGATTGCAACGGCTGCAATGCGTACCTTGCCGGTCGGCGTGCCCAAGGTGATGGTTTCGACCGTCGGCGGCGGTGATGTGTCGGCGTATGCGGGCACGAAGGATATCACCTTCATGCCGTCGGTTGTCGATGTGGCCGGCATCAATCGTATCAGTCGCACGATTTACACGAACGCTGCCGGCGCCATCAGCGGTATGGTGAGTATGGAAGCGCCGCAGACGCAGCGTGATGCGCCGTTGATCGTCGCGTCGATGTTCGGCAACACCACCGCAGCAGTGGATCACGCCCGCAGCCTCCTCGAAGAAGCCGGGTATGAAGTCCTCGTCTTCCACGCGACCGGCACAGGCGGCAGAGCAATGGAAGGTTTGATTACTGATGGGTATATTACTGCATCACTTGACATAACAACGACAGAGCTTGCCGATGAAGTCTGCGGCGGTGTATTGAGCGCCGGACCGCAGCGCTGCCTGGCTGCGGCGCACGCTGGCATTCCGACGGTGCTGGTTCCGGGGTGCGTCGATATGGCAAACTTCTGGGGCATCGACACAGTTCCTGAAACGTATCGTGGGCGCAGACTCTACCGGTGGAACCCGAACGTTACCCTGATGCGCACCAGCGTTGAAGAGAATGTCGCCATCGGCGCCATGATTGCCCGTGCCGCGAATGAGTCGCGTGGCCCGGTGGCAGTCCTGATCCCGCTCAAAGGGGTCTCGATGCTGGATAGTCCCGGCGGCGAGTTCTGGGATCCAGACGCTGATCAGGCGTGTTTCGCGACGATCAGGAAGAATCTCAGACCCGACATTCCGTATATCGAAATCGATGCGAATATCAACGATCCAGCGTTTTCCGGTCAGGTCGCGCGAACGCTGCTGGACCTGATCGCACAGAGCCGTCAGGAGGCATAATAATGGCATTCACACGTGAGGAAATTCTCCAGCGCTTGCGCGCACAGATCGCTGCCGGTAAACCGATTGTCGGCGCAGGCGCTGGTACAGGGATTTCTGCCAAATTCGCAGAAGCAGGGGGCGCGGATATCATTATCATCTATAACTCAGGGCGCTATCGCATGGCGGGACGGGGATCGCTGGCGGGGCTGATGCCGTATGGTGATGCGAATGCCATTGTGGTTGAGATGGCAAACGAGGTGTTGCCGGTTGTGAAGCATACGCCTGTGCTTGCGGGGGTGTGTGGCACCGATCCGTTTCGCCTGATGCCGGTGTTTCTCAAGCAGTTGCGTGAGATTGGCTTTTCGGGCGTGCAGAACTTCCCCACCGTCGGGCTTATCGACGGCAATTTCCGCGCGAACCTGGAAGCCACCGGGATGGGATACGACAAAGAGATCGAAATGATCCATCTGGCGCACCAGATGGACCTGTTTACGTCACCGTATGTGTTCGATCCCGATCAGGCGCGCGAGATGGTGCGCGCCGGCGCTGATCAACTGGTGGCGCATGTCGGGTTGACCACTTCAGGAAGCATTGGCGCTGGCGTTGCTCTGACTCTCGACGAAGCCATCGAGCGGGTGATGGAGATCGCTGAGGCTGGCCGTCAGGTGCGATCCGACATTATTGTGATCTGTCACGGCGGACCGTTCGACGAACCCGAACAGGTCGGCATGGCACTGCGCCGCATGCCGGGGATCGCTGGATTCTTCGGCGCTTCGAGCATCGAGCGCCTGCCGACGGAACGCGCCATCCGCGCGCAGGTCGAGGCGTTCAAGCATCTGACTCTTGCCCGGTAAAACACGCTCAATCCAACGGCAGGTGATTAATGAAACATCTCACTGCTCTCGTCGTGTGCATCGCCCTGGGTATCAGTGCGTGCGGATCGCTTCCATCACCCCTCGCCCAACCGACCACAGCGCCGGTCAATGGCGGCGGCGGGGGACCCGACTCTGCCCCGAAGCCTCCTCCACCGGCAACGGCGGCGCCAGCGCCACCTGACAGCGCCTCGATACGGGAGGAAAAACTGGGCGCTGCGCCGGTCATCTATCTTGCCGGACGCACCGACATCGCCATACCGGCGCCGGATGCACCGTCGGACCTGCCGTTGTTTTCGTGCAACACGGTTAACCTGGTGCAGGAAACGTATCCGGTCGGGTATCGCATCGCATCGGGAAGCAGTTTTACATTCAGCGCATCCGGGCGCATCAATTTCTACGGCGGCTCGCCAGACGAGGGCTTTCCGCCTGATGGTGCGCCGGATGGCTCACTGGCATCGATTGAGTCGCTGGGGGGCATCAGCGGCTACGACGGACCGGCAGGCGCGCTGGTCGGCGTGTTTCTCGATGATGCTGTTCCAGATGGCGAGGCGCCGCCGGCGCTCAATTTCGCGCCCGATGGCACAGGCATCAACTTTACCCGCCTGACGCCGCAGATCGGGCAGGTGTTCTTCATTGGCGACGGTCGAACCGATAAAGGCGAGACGCAAACGTTTGTTGCACCCGATCGAGCCACCCGCCTCTTCATCGGGCTTGCCGACGGGTCTTTCTTTGTCGGTCCGCCGTCGTGCTACGAGGATAATGCTGGCTCATTCACCTATGAGATGCGCTCCGATCAACCGGTCACGCCGCTGCCATGAACGTTCTGTCAATCGCTGATAGAACTCATGCAGCAGGTTCTTGCCGTATGTCGGAGATCGCAATTTCTGATTGCAGTCTTTGGAACATTGCTACCTGGCGGCGAATACCGTAAGCAGGCGCATGTGTTGTTTCTCAAGCCGAACGCCAGCAGACCGCCTGCCAGTCCCCGCTGCGGGGGATGCCGTCTCTTGCAGGGGCAGGTTTTTTGGAAGCCCCTGCGTGCCATCTCCCGTTTCAGGCATCGGGACGACCAAACGCCCCCTTCTCCCGTGTGGGAGAAGGGGGTTGGGGGGATGAGGGGCAAAAGCGCACGGGGATACAGAAAACCGCCCCTGGAAGCATTCCTTTCAGAATTACAACCTGAACGTCACCGTCAGGCGTCCGAACTGGAGGCGTGCGCCATCTTTCAGCGGATGCGGCGCCCCCGGCTCGATCCGCACGCCATCGACCCGCGTATAGTTCGTGCTGCCGAGATCAACAATGGACCACTGTTCGCCGCTTCTGATCAGCCGCGCGTGCTGACGGCTTACGCCGCCGCTCTCACCGCCGAACGGCGTCAGGTCGATCTCTGGATGAATCCCGCTGATCGGATCTTCCCGCCCGATGGTGATCTCCGGTCTGTCTCCGGGTATCTGGATTTCACCCACCCCGTTATCGAAAACGAGGCGTGGTCCGGCTGGAGGGATATGCATTGTCGCGCCTGGTAGAAAATCAGCCGGAGGCGAGGTCACCGTTGCAGCCGTATCGGGTGTGGCGGCGGGAGCAAACGGCGGCGGAGCGACCGGTTCTGCGGTGAACGGTGGCGGGGCGGCGATCTCCATTGCTGCTGGCGCAGGCGGCGCGATGGGCGTCGGGGGTGGCGGTGCAACCGGTGGAGGCGGTGCAACCGGCGCAGACGGCGCAGCGGATGGCGCCAGTGCAGCAGCAGGCGAAACGCCAAGCGCTGCCAGTTCCGCTTCGGCTTTGGCGAGCGCCTCACGCGCTTCCGCCAGGGCAATGGTGACGGCGTGGGGCGTCGCAGCGCCGAAGGTCGCCTGCAACTGCTCCAGTTGCTCGATGATCTTCTGCTGTTTTGCGATTTCATCGTTGAGCGCCGCAACGACCGCCGGATCGATGGGCGGCGGCGGTGGTTGCAGGGTGTCGAGTTCCGTCTGCGCTCTGGCGAGCGCCTCACGCGCTTCCGCCAGGGCAATGGTGACGGCGTGGGGCGTCGCAGCGCCGAAGGTCGCCTGCAACTGCTCCAGTTGCTCGATAATCTTCTGCTGCTTTGCGATCTCGTCGAGCAACGCCTGGCGTCTGGCTTCATACTCCGCCTGCGCATCGGCGGGGGCAGGCGACGGCGCTGCCGCTTCGACCGGTGGTGCGGCGTGCTCACCAACTGGCTGGACTGCCGCTTCGACCGGCGGCGCGGGAGGAATCGGCGCGGGAGCTGCTTCGATCAACGTTGGCAGCGGCGGCGCGGGCGGTTCGGCAGGCGGGGGCGCAGGAATCGACCACGGTGGTTCAGGCGCTGCAGCGGTCGGTGCATCGGCGATCGCCGTTGATGGCGCCGGTGCGAGCGTTGCGCCGCACGCATCGCAGAAGCGGTCGCCCGGCATGGTTTGATGACCGCAGGATGGGCAGATCGAACCCGCAACCGGCATTGACGCAGGCGCGATCATGGTTGGTGCATCCACGCTGACCGGCGCTGCTGCAGGAGGCGCCACTGCCGCAGGAGGCGCCACTGCGGTCAGGGCTGTCCCGCACTCTTCACAAAACGCCTGTCCGGGGAAGACGGTTGCACCGCAGTTGGGACAGGTCTGGACGGTTGCTGCCGGTGGCGCCTGGAACGTGGGCGCTGATGCCTGCGGAATCGGACCACTCGGTTCGAGCCGCGATCCACACTGGTCACAGAAACGATTGACCGGGTCGTTGAGAGCGCCGCACGTTGGACACGTTATCATACCGATCCTCCGAATGCTTCTAGAGGCTATTCCTCGAGTTTTTGCGTCAGGCGACGGGTTGCATAGCGCAGTTCTTTCTGATTTTCGGCGCTGATCGCCTGCCCCTGTTCGAGATGCGCCGCCTGCTCGGAGACTTTTTGCGCCAGTTCAAGTTCTCCAAGATCGAGCAACCGTGTCGCAGCCGCGCGCAGTTTTTGCGTCGCGCCCGACAGGTTGCCGGCTTCTGCTTCAGCCAGCGCGCGTGTTTGCAATTTGAACGCCGTCACCTTTTCGACCAGATTCATCACACGCGGATCATACGCCGACGCAGTCGGGTCGGCAACAAATTCGAGCAGCAGATCCTGTTTGACGACCTGTTCCGCGCCGCCAACCGGCGTGTAGTGAAGTTCCGCCTGGGCGATGCGAAAACTCCCCGCATCGCGCGCCGGAACCATCAGATCGACAACGATGCTCGATGGCGTCTCCGCCTCGATGGCGCCGAGCCGCACGGCAATCTCACTGTCGCCGATTGGCTGGTAGCCAAGATTGGCGATCACAGGACTGGCGCGGTAGACGGCGCGCGGCGTTGCGTCGCGCACCAGGCGCAACAACAGACGCGCATCGCGGGCGACCGTTCCCTGGGCCGTGCGCACTGCATGCTGAAAGAACGTCGTGATCTGCGCCGGATCGGCGATGTAGTCTGAAATGCCGCCGGTCGCTTCGGCAATGTCGTCGAGCAACGCTTCGTTCCATTCAGCGCCGAGACCCAGAGCCGTGATCCGCACCCCGTCACGGGCGAGTTCCTGGGCGAGTGCGCGGCAGCGATCCTCATCACCCCACGTCTGCCCGTCGGTCAGCAGCAGCATCGCCCCGACACGTCCGGGGTCATGGTTCTTGCGCAGTTCCACAATACCCGCCGCCATCCCGCCCGACATCGCCGTGCCGCCAGCTTCTTCGATGGCATCGACCTGCGCGATCAGCGCGGCCCTGTCGGTGGCGAATGTTGCAGGAACCAGCGTTTGCACAGTGTCGTCGAACAGCACAATCGCAACAATGTCCTGCGGGGTCAGGGTCTCGATCACCCGTTTGACGGCATCCTTCAGCGCCGCAAGTTTGGCGCCCTGCATCGACCCGGAGCGGTCGAGCACCAGGCAGAAATTGAGCGGCATTTTCTCCGCAATCGCCGCCGCCTGCGCTTCGATAAGCAGATAGGCGACCTGTGGAACCTTGCTGGCAACCAGCGGTGCGCGTCCCCAGGTGCACGTAAGCGTTATGCCGGTATTCATCCTGCTTCACTCCCTCTCGCAACGTTCAATCCGCAACCGGTTAGACGCTATGCCGTTCTGAATCGTTGCACCCCTGGCCATCGGGTGCGGTTTAGCTGTTTCCCCCTCCAACGATGAAAATGACGCAACAGAGCAAGCCGGTCGCCAGTCCGGTAGCGACGGCAATCGTTGCGTGTTGCCGCCCCTTGAGCGTTTGTGCTGTCGCAGGGGAGAACAACGCGATCAAACCGAGCAGGAAGGCAATCGGTCCCGTTGCAAATGGCAGGAACGCCATCAGAACGCCAAAACCTGTAAGCGCGCTATCGGAATCTTCGGTTGCAGCGCCGGCGACCACAATCACCGTAGCCAGTCCCATGATAAGCACACTGGCGATGCCGATCCAGCGCCCGACATTCGCAACGCCGGTTGTCGGCGAAGGGACGGCTGGCGGTTGCACAGCGGCTGAACCGGAAATTGGGGAAGACACTGGAATCGTTTGCCCGATCGCCTCCGGGGTTGCCATTCTAGGTTGCGCTGTCTCTGTCACCGGTGTCTGGAGGATCACCGGTTGCCCGCCGAGCAACGCTTCGCGGAAGGCTCGCACGTTGGGGAAACGAGCGTCAGGGTCCGGGTTGACTGCCCGAGCGATAGCGTCGGAGATATGCTGCGGGATCGATGGGTTCACCTGGTTGGCTGGCGGCAGGCGGAAGGGGGTGCTGGTCGGGTCGTAGCCGGTCAACAGTTGATGCAGCAGGACGCCGAGTGAATAGATATCGGATCGCGGATCGGTCTGACTCTGCCCATACTGCTCCGGTGCGCTGTAGCCGAGCGTACCGAACGCCTGCGTGTCGCGCTCTTTGCCGGGCTTGAACAGGCGCGCAATGCCAAAATCGACCAGTTTGATGCGTCCTTCAGGCGTGAGCATCACATTTGCCGGTTTCAAGTCGCGAAAGATGATGGGCGATGGTCGGCTGTGCAGGTAGTCCAGCACCTCGCAGATCTGTTTTGCCCAATCGAGGACGCGCGGCAGGGGGAAGGGCAAACCCTCACGGCGCGCCAGCGCAAGCAGCGATGAACCCGGCACGAACTCCATCACCAGGTAGGCTTTGCCATCCTGCTCGAAATGATCGACGACTTTGGGCAGCCCCGGATGCGAAAGACCGGCAAGCAGTTCGGCTTCATGCCGGAATGCCGCGCGCGCCTGCTGGAGTTCCAGCGATCCGGTGATCTGTGCCTGGCTCATCTCTTTGATCGCCCAGTTCACCGTGCTGAGCCGCAGATCACGGGCGCGATAGACGGCGCCCATGCCGCCCTGCCCAAGTTTTTCCTCGATAATATAACGACCCTGCAGAACGGTTTGCTGCAAAGGTGTGCTGGTGGGTGGTGCAACCGGCGGCGGCGGGAGGGTATCGGTCAGGCGTGTGCCGCACTCGGCACAGAACGGAGCGCCGTCGGGGTTGGATGCATTGCAGACAGGACACCGCATAATGATACTCAGTATGCTTCAACGTGCGCCAGGATCACCGTAATGTTATCGTCGCCGCCAGCAGCATTCGCTGCATCGATCAACGCCTTGCACGCCGCCTGCGGATCGTGGTGCGCAACGATGATCTCCGCCATACGCTCGTCGCGCACCATTTCCCACAAACCGTCGCTCATCAACAGCAGGGCGTCGCCTGAACGCAACCGTTCGATAAAGATATCAACCTCGATGTCGCGTTTGTCGCCCAGTGATCGGAGGATCGCATTGCGCTGCGGATGCGTGTACACGTCATCGGGTGTAATCTGACCGAGATCAACCAGGCGCTGCACCAGCGAGTGGTCGCGGCTGACGCGCCGCAGTTTTCCTTCCCGCATAAGGTACGTTCGACTGTCGCCAACGTTGCCAATGATTGCGCGATCACCCGCGATCAGCGCCATCGTTATCGTCGTGCCCATGTCGTTCCCGCGGCTGCGCGCCTCGCGCACCACATACTCATTTGCCTGGAGAATGGCGCGGCGAACGACGTCGCGGAGATTCTCTTCCTCATCCTGCGCATCGGTATCGACGGTTGGCATCAGGTATTCGCGTTGCACCACTTCCAGCGCGCCGCGCAACGCCAGATTCGAGGCTACCTCGCCTGCGCTGTGACCGCCCATCCCATCGGCGACGATGAACAGGCTCCAGGTGCGTGGCTGGTTGCGGCGAATCAGGCGGAGATCGAGCGCCAGCAGACTATCTTCGTTCAGATCACGCACCATGCCAGTGTCGGTGGCTGCGCCAAATCGGACGCGCAGCGGCGCAGGCGCGGTATGGTACGCAATGAGGAGATCAAACCGTTGCGCCAGTTCTGCCGGATCGGTCAGGCGCCCTGTGCGTACTTCGCGCAGCAGATCGGCAAGGTTTGGCATTACGTCCAGGGTGATGTCTTCCTCATCGAGCCGCCTGGTCGTGCGCGGCGTTGCCGTCAGCGCTTCGAGCAATGTTGCCAGGTGGATCAGATCGGTGGTCGTATCGCCTTCTGCGGCCCGGTGCAATCCAGGGGCATTACGCAGCCGCACAGTGTGCGCCGGTGAGATGTCGAGATCGTCCGGTTCGAGCGCGCCAAGCGCAAGCCCCTGACCGTGCAGAAGGGTCAGCAACCGCGCCAGATCCCGTCCGATGACGAGCGCCTGAAGTTCGCTGAGTGGCAGCGAAGGAGGCGTCGAAGGGATATCCGGGGTGAGGGTCAGCGTTTGATCACCGTCGCTGACCTGATCCCAGATCGGCGGGAGGAAGGCGCGCGCAGCAGGATCGGTCACCTGCGGAACGAGTGCAAGCCCGGCAGGCGTGGCGCCTGTCAGCAGACCACGATAACGACGACCGTCGAGCGCGGCGCCGCACTGGGTGCAGTATGCCTCGCCTGGTTCATTCAAGGTTGTATCGCACGACCAGCAGCGTCGCCAGGGCTGGCGATCCAGCGCCTCGACCGTTTCGCCGGACGCAGCGATGATTTCGTACCGTCCTGCAAACAACGACGGCGTTTCCTGGTCAACAGGCGGCGCATTCATAGCAGACTCCTCATCTAAGCGCACCGGAGCGGCGAGGACTGGAACATCGTACACGTGCGCGGAAGATAGCGTTACGCCAGGGGTGGGCATATCCGCTGGCGGTGAGACTGAAACGGACGGGTCGGCGAGCAATCGCGCCGTCAGCCAGGCCTGATCATCGGGTGACGGGCGGGCGGGTGCAAGCGGTTGCGCGCAGTGCAGACAGTAACGCGCGTTATCACGGTTGACTGCGCCGCACGACTGGCAAATGACAGGCATGGTTACGCTACCATCACACGCAGAAGACGGACCGATGAGCATTACCGTTCACCCGAAACGCGAACCATCACAACGCTGATATTGTCCCGTCCGCCGCGCTCATTTGCCAGGCTGACGAGACGCATCACCGCGCGATCCAGGTCGGTTTCGCCAAGTGCGATCTGAGCGATCTCTTCATCGCTGACATGGTTGACCAATCCATCGGAGCAGAGCAGAACGATGTCACCCGGTTCGAGCGCTTCCGAGCGTGTATCAACATCGACCGACGGATCGGTGCCAATCGAGCGATACAGGATATTCCGTTGCGGATGCACCCGCGCCTGCTCCGGCGTCAACTGGCCGATATCCACCAGCCGCGCCACCAGGCTATGGTCTGAAGTCAACTGGGCGGCAGGAGCGCCGTCGTCGGTCACGCCGCCGGTATTCAGCAGATACGCCCGCGAGTCGCCGACCGAGGCAATGTGCAGGCGATCACCGACCAGCAGCGCAATGGTCAGCGTCGTTCCCATCCCGCGTCGCGCCGCATCAGTGCGCGCGGCATTGTAGATCTGGCGATTGGCGGTGCGTACCGCATCGCGCAGCAATGCCTGCCACGCGGCATCGGTCGCAGGCGGATGACTGGCGGATTCCTGTTCCAGGTAGGCGCGACTGACATCGGCTGCCAGTCGACTGGCGTACTCACCGGCGGCTGCGCCGCCCATTCCATCCGCAACCAGGCAGAGATACGCCTGCTGCCCGTCGGGTAGCGGGATCACGCCGGTATACACCGAATCCTGATTCTGATGGCGCACGCGACCGGTGTCAGTGCGCGCTGCAACTGTGAATGCAAGTGTGCGTGATTGCACGTGCCCGGCTCCATACCCTGGCGCTGTGTTGAGCAGCGCGCCGCAACGCTGGCAAAAACGTGCGCCAGCCCGATTACCGCTGCCACACGATGGACAGGCGATATCGAATCGGCGCAGCGCCGGCAGTCTTCTCGTGATGCGGATGGTCGAACGTCCATGCGCCAGTTGCTGAGAAAGGCTGCGCAGAATGTGCGACAACTCGTCAATCGCGTGCGCCGCCTGATCGCGAGTCATCGCGTCGCTGCTCTGCAACCCGCGCTGCCACCATCGCACACTCGATTCTACCACGTTTATCAGCTCACGCAGATCGAGTGCATCACCGGCGACCTGCAATCGCTTTCCATTGGCTAATGCACCTTCGACTGGCCAGTTGTCGATGGGTGGCGGCGGGGATGCAGCAGGCGGCGAAGATGGCGGCAACTGCCGCCCGCACATTGAACAGAATCGTGATCGCATTCCAACCGGTGCGCCGCAGAATGGACAGTGCGTGTTCAATACGTCCTCCGTCCTGACGCATACAGTCCAGGCTCCAGTATAGCATGTCGGTCTGGTTTTGACATCTCCTGAGCACCGGCTACAATGGGGAAACCTGTTTTCGGTGAATCCCAGGAAAGCCAGGTTGAGTATGAGTGCAAAGCGACATGTCTACATTGGCGCCGATGGCGGCGCCACCACATCGAAAGTCGGCGGCGTATGGGACGATGGAACGGTGATTTCCACACAATTGGTGCAGCGTCCGACCGGTGCGCTCAACGGACCGGTCGCGGTTGTGCGCGGGTGGGTTGACGCGATCACCGATTATCTGGCGCTGCATGGGTTGGAATGGGATCAAGTGCAGGGTGTTGGTCTCGCTATTCCTGGTCCTTATGAACGCTTTGGCGTGCTTGGACGTTCGCCGAACCTGCCGGAGAGTTTTGCGGGCTTCGACCTCTATACCGCCTGCCGCGACGCGCTTGCCGATCGCGCCGGTCGTCCAATCCCGCTGGCATTCGGCAATGATGGGAATATGGGAGGGGTTGCCGAGGCGCAGCATGCGCGCGGCGATCAGAGCGCTACCGTCGTCATGCTGGCGCCGGGCACCGGGCTTGGCTGTGCGTATGTCGGGCGCGATGGCTTGCCGCTCGACGGTGATTCACTGAACGGCATGGAGGGCGGGCATATGCCTGCGCCGCTGCATCTGCTCGGCGCACAACCGTACCCCTGCGGATGTGGTCGGACGTGGGGATGCTTCGAGGTCTACACAACGCTCTCCGGTCTGCCGTATTTGCTGGAGGAACGCTTGCCGCGCTATCCGGATCACGAACTGGCAACCTCAACCCTCAGTATGCGCGAGCGCGCGTTCCGGTTGCGTGGTCTGGCGCAGAAGGGCGATCCGCTGGCGCTGGAAATTTTCGACTTTCAGGCGCGGGCGCTGGGGTTGCTCGTGGCGACGCTGGCGATGGCGCTCGATATGCAGTACGTCGTCATTGGCGGCGGGTTGATGGATCCCGAAGCAACGATAGCATCGTTTCGCGAGCGTTACCTGCGCATCGTGCGCGAGACCGCCGAACCCTATCTCTGGTCGCCGCAGCGGGGCTTTTTGACGATTGTTCCGGCAGCATTGGGCGATCTGTCGCAGGCGATCGGGGCAGCGTTGACGATCCTCTACCAGCAACGCGCGCGCCATGCCGGATGATGGTTGTGACATGTTCTCGCTCAGTTTCTTGACAGTCATCATCGATAATGCTATGCTATGAGCACGATCTTCGGGGCAGGGTGAAATTCCCGATCGGCGGTGATGTGCAGCATGCTGCACCAGCCCGCGAGCCGCAAGGCAGGAGACCGGTGCGAAGCCGGCGCCGACGGTTACAGTCCGGATGGGAGAAGATCGGCGAGCATAGCGCCTGGGGCTGATTGTGATGATGCGCGCGTCATCGCATTCGTCCTTTTTGAGGCGTTGTTGTGGGCGTCACGCACCGCGTGAATGTCCTGTTCGCTGTCATACATGCCCCGAAGCCTGCTGGCTTCGGGTTTTGTTTTGCGGCATGACCGGCCGGCATGCCGTGCGTATGATTGCCTCCCATCCCCCCTGCCTCGCGTCAATACGCGAGGTGCCTTATGGTCAACGAACAGGGTTTGTCGCTCCGATCCAATCAGGCGATTCATCCATACAGGAGAACGGTGCGTCGCTTCTCACTGCGTCTGCCATCGTGGCTGGGCCTGACCGTGTCGCTGGCGCTGGTGCTGCTCGTCTGGCAGACGGTGGTCATCGTACAGGACTATCCGCCGTTCATTCTTCCTGCGCCAACGCTGGTGATCCAGCGCCTGGCGACTGAACTTGCCGGTGAAACACTGCAACGCCACATCACGATAACGCTGTCTGCCGCCTTGAGCGGCTTCAGCATCGCGCTCGCGCTCAGCCTGTCGCTTGGTTATCTGCTGGCGCGCACGCGAACATTTGACCGTGTGCTGACCCCGTTGCTGGCAGCGAGTCAGGCGGTGCCGATCGTAGCGGTTGCGCCGCTGATTGTGCTGTGGGTAGGAGTCGGGCTTGAGTCGCGGGTGCTGGTAGCAACGCTCGTAACCTTCTTTCCGATCCTGAGCGCCACCATCGTCGCCTTCCGCAGCGTACCGCGTGAATTGATCGATATGGCGCGCATCAGCGGGGCAAACCGCTGGCACCTGCTGCGCTATGTCGAGGCGCCGCTGGCGCTGCCGGGCATCTTTGGCGGCGTGAAAGCCGGGCTGGCGCTGGCAACGACTGGCGCCGTAGTTGGTGAATTCATCGGTGGGCGTGATGGTCTGGGCGCGCTGATCAACATTGCGCGCGGTCTGTTCGATACGCCGCTGATGTTTGTGGCACTGACCGTCCTGGCTGGAATCACGTTACTCCTGTTCCTTCTCGCCCTGTTGATTGAACGTCTGCTGATCACATGGGAGGCATAACCATGCGTCGTCTATCGCTACTCCTCGTGCTTCTGACCGCCCTGATCGGCGCCGGATGCGGCGCGACGCCAGCGGCAACGCCGACACCTGCCGCCGGGCAAACTGCGCCGACGGGGCTGCGCCCGGTCATAATGGGCTTTCCGTACATTCCGAATGTTCAGTTCTCCCACTTTTACCTGGCGCATGCCAGGGGGTACTATGCCGACGAAGGGCTGGACGTGAGCTTCGACTACAACTTTGAGACCGATGTCGTTCAGCGGGTGGCGCAGGGCACCCTGCAATTCTCGCTGGCGTCGGGCGACTCGGTGTTGCTGGCGCGTTCTCAGGGATTGCCGGTTGTCGCCGTGATGACCAACAGCCAGCGCTTTCCAACCGTCTTCTTCAGTAAAACCGCAGCAAATATCACAACGCCGAAGGACCTGACGCGCGACGGAGTGACCGTCGGCATTCCCGGACGCTTCGGCGCCAGCTGGATCGGGCTGCTGGCGCTGCTGTATGCGGAAAACATTCCGCGCGAAGCAGTGAATGTTCAGGAGATCGGGTTCACCCAGGTAGCGGCAATCAGCGAAGGGAAAGTCACGGTTGCCGCCGGGTACGGCAACAATGAGCCGATCCAGCTCGAACGGCAGGGCATACCGGTGAACGTCATCCGTGTTTCCGATTACTTCCCGCTCGCTTCCGACAGTGTGATTGCGAGCGAGCAGTTGATCAGCAGCAATCCGGATGTTGTGCGCCGCTTCGTGCGCGCAACACTGCGCGCCATGGCGGAAGTCATCGCCGATCCCGACACGGCCTTTACCGTTGCGCTCGATTACATTCCCGAACTCAAGAGCGCCGATCAGCCCACCCGCGATCTGCAACGCGCCGTGCTCCAGGCAACGCTGGATTACTGGCAGAGCGACAAAACGAAAACCGAGGGGTTGGGCTTCTGCAACGAAGCGAACTGGCGTGAAACCCACACCTTTCTGCGTGAAAGCGGACTGCTGACGACCGATGTGGACGTGATGAAAGCGTTCACGAACCAGTTTATCAAGGATTGAAGAACCAGCGTATCCTGGGGGGTTGCACAAAAGGAGTGCAACCCCCCCGTTTTTCCTGATGTGCACGATATAGCATCGTTGACACTTTCCCCGCCTCAGTGTACGATAGTGCAGCAATGACCGCTGTGGATGGATTGCCGAGTCGAACGAGCAAGCAGAGCGCACTATGGCAGCACGACGAACTGAGGCATTCACCAGCGCCGATGCCGCGTGGCTGCGGATGGAAGACCCCACCAACCTCATGATGATCACCGGCGTCCTGATGTTCGATGAGCCGATCAACGTTGCACGGCTGCATCGGGTCATCGAGGAGCGGTTGCTGGTCTTTGATCGTTTTCGGATGCGGGTGAAACCGGGGCGAACGTCCAGCGTTTTGCCGGAATGGGAGATCGATCCGTATTTCAATCTCAGTGCGCACATTCATCGAATTGCGCTGCCGGCGCCCGGCGGCAAGCGTGAACTTCAGGCGCTCGTCAGCGATCTGATGAGCACGCCGCTCGATTTCAGCAAGCCGCTGTGGCATTTTCACATTGTCGAAAATTACAACGGCGGCAGCGCTGCGTTGTGCAGGTTGCACCACGCCATTGCCGACGGTATTGCGCTGGTGCAGGTGCTCCTCTCGTTGACCGATGAACAACGGGATGCACCGCCAGCTGCCGATGGCGTCAGGCGGGATACGCGCGCTGCAAATCCGATCGAGTCCTTCCTCCTTCCCGCAGTCAGGTCGTTGAGCAATGCATTGACGAGCGCAGGAACGATCATCGATGAAAGTCGTGAACTGCTCAGCGATCCGACACGCCTGGTCGATGTGGCGCGCACCGGAGTGAGCGGGGCGCAGGCGTTGAACAAACTGCTCTTTATGCCGTCCGATCCGCCGACGCTCTTCAAAGGGGCGCTGGGGGTCCAGAAACGCGCTGCCTGGTCAGAACCCATTCCGCTCGATGACGTCAGGCGGGTTGGCGGCATGTTTCGCTGCACGATCAACGATGTGTTGCTCAATGCGGTTGCAGGAGCGTTGCGACGGTACATGATCAACCGTGGCGCGGTCGTCGAGGGTCTCAACATTCGCGCCGTTGTGCCGGTGAATCTCCGCCCGCCGGGACCGATCACCGAACTGGGCAACCGCTTCAGCCTGGTCTTTCTTGATCTGCCGATCGGCATCGAAGATCCGTTCGATCGGCTGCTGGAGTTGAAGCGCCGGATGGAAGGGATCAAGAGTTCGCCCGAAGCGCTGATCGCCTTTGGCATCCTGAATACGATCGGCGTCATGCCGCAGCAGATGGCGGAACTGGTCGTTGATATCTTTGGCAGCAAGGCGACCGCAGTGATGACCAATGTTCCCGGTCCGCGACAGCGCATCTATCTTGCTGGCAGCCCGATCCGCCAGATCATGTTCTGGGTGCCGCAGGCGGGTCACCTGGGTCTGGGGGTCAGCATCTTCAGTTACGCCGGTGATGTGTTGATCGGTATTGCGGTCGATGCGGGGCTGGTTCCCGATCCGGACACGATTGTTGCCGCCTTCCATACCGAGTTCAACGATCTCTTACGTCTGGCGTGCATTGTCACCGGCGACGCGTCGGAGCGTGCACGCGCTGCGGGGGGATAACGCGCTATGCGTCGATGGCGAAGGGTGAACGACTCCGTGCGCGTGGTATCCTTGTTTCTGTTGCTGATCGTTGCGATGGCGTGCGGTCAGCCCCAGGGAAATGACCGCCCCATCGCCACGCCGGCAGGTGCAGGCGCCCCTGCGCCGACGGTGATCGTCGCTGCGCCGGAACCATATCCGGCGCCGGGCGGAGCATATCCGACGCCGGGAGAAGCATATCCTGCGCCGGTTGCGACGGCGGCTGCAACGTTGGGGGCGCCGGAAGCGACCGTTGTTCCTGATGCGACGATCGATATCGTGATCGGCACGCACCGCCTTGAGGCGGAGGTGGTTGCCACGCCGGAGAAACGCAGTGTCGGGTTGATGTTTCGGGATGCGCTCCCTGAAAATCGCGGCATGCTCTTCGTTTTTGCCGGTCCGTACACCGGCACGTTCTGGATGCGTAACACCCGTATTCCGCTTTCAATTGCATTTATCAGTAAAGAGCGACGTATTCTCAATATTGAAGATATGCAGCCGTTTGATGAGATCACGCAGCATGCCCCGCGCGGCGAGGCGTTCTACGCGCTCGAGGTGAATCAGGGATGGTTCGCCGCGCGGGGCATCAAGCCCGGCGACGAGGTGGCGTTCGAGTTGCCGCCAGACCTGGTGATCAGATGAAGCGGAGGTGGAGCAGTGACGCAGAAAGCGGAAGACAATGAGAAAGAAAAAGCCAGCGTTGTGCGTCGCATGGTGCAGTCGGGCGCTGATCTGCCGGATGACAGGCGTGAGGCGCTGCTGCGACTGCGTCAAAAGGTCGAGCAACTCTGGCAAAAACGTGAGGGAACACAGACAAAGCAGTCTGGCGGCAATACCATGACCTCTTCGCCAAACTCGTGACTTCTCCTCTCACTCCTCTGCCACACGTCGACTGATCACGCGCTAATTTGTCTGCCGCCCGATAGCCCCGGATCTGATCTTGTGCTCCAGTTCCTCGTCGGGCGTCTGGCGCAGCAATGTTATCAGGCGGTCAGCGGTGATCGGACCTTCTTCGAGCAACGAGCAGATCAGCGTCGCCCGTAACTCACGCACATCACGCGCGACCACGCGAAACATTTGCGCAAATTGCGCGTGGTACCAGTCGTTGTGGCGCCGCAATTCCGCCAGTTCGTCCTGGAGCTGGGCAATGAGGATCGTCTGATGATTGAGCGCACGTTGCATGTCGAGCAATGCAGCGGCGATCAGGCTCATCTGGTCCTCTGTCAACGAGTGAGATCGGTGTGGATGACTGTTGCAGGATGATGCGGATTGCATAGGCTGCTCCGGCGGAAATCGGGCGAACACGCCTAACCACGGCGTTATACCTGTAGCATATACCCGCTGGCGGGGCATAACAATGTGACTATAGTACTACTTTGTGAGAAATTGGTTAAGAAATCGAGGTTTGTTTCA
>Ga0209162_1001924_pt1 | contig 19302 bp, 14 predicted proteins | sample YNPNPMetaG_FD_187121 | JGI IMG/M metagenome (GOLD analysis project Ga0209162, IMG submission 187121) | Anoxygenic and chlorotrophic microbial mat microbial communities from Yellowstone National Park, USA - YNP NP MetaG (SPAdes) (version 2) ... | reverse complement strand
TGAAGGCAGGTTGGGGTTTGTGTTGCAGCGGGGCGTCCTCCCGAGCAAGACGGACCTGCGAACCCTCACAGAGGGTTAGGGGGATTATTGTCTTGACTCGGGCATTAAAAGGTGACCCCGATTGAAGATATGTCAATTATCGATACCTGACCCCGTTTTCTTCCACTGGAGGTAGCGGTCGATGAACTCGTCCAGCTCCCCGTCCAGCACCGCGTCCACGTTGCCGACCTCGTAACCGGTGCGGTGGTCCTTGGCCATGCGGTAGGGATGGAGCACGTAGGAGCGGATCTGGCTCCCGAAGCCGATGTCGCGCCGCTCTCCCCGCAGGCGCGCGATCTCCTCCTCCCGGCGACGCCGTTCCAGCTCAAAGAGACGGGCGCGCAGTATGCGCATGGCCGTCTCCCGGTTGGATATCTGGGAGCGCTCGTTCTGGCAGCTGACGGTGATCCCGGTGGGCAGGTGGATGATGCGGACCGCCGAATCGGTCACGTTGACGTGCTGGCCTCCCGCGCCACTGGAGCGGAAGGTGTCGATGCGCAGGTCCTTGGGGTCGATCTCCACCTCTATGTCGTCCTCGATGAGGGGGATGACGTCCAGCGAGGCGAAGGAGGTGTGGCGCCGCCTGGCCTGGTCGAAGGGAGAGATGCGCACCAGGCGGTGCACGCCTTTCTCCGCGGTGAGCAGCCCGTAGGCGTTGCGGCCGTGCACGGTGAAGGTGGCGCTCTTGATGCCTCCCCCCTCCCCCGGCTGGACCTCGTTGAGATCGACCCGGAAGCCGCGCCGCTCCGCCCAGCGCAGGTACATGCGCAAGAGCATCTCCGCCCAATCCTGGGATTCCAGCCCCCCCGCCCCCGGATGGATGCTCACAATGGCGTCGTGGGAGTCGAACTCCCCCGCCAGCAGGCTCTCTTCCTCCAGGCGTTCCAGGCGGCGCCGCAGCCCCGCCAGGGACTCGGTGATGTGGGTGGCCAGCTCGGGGTCCTCCTCCGACTCGTAGAGCTCCAGGTATTCCAGCAGGTCCCGGAGGGAGGCCTCCGCCTCCTCATAAGTGGTGACCGCGTCCTGCAGGACGGATTGCTCGGCCATGAGGCGGCGGGCTTTTTCCTGATCCTCCCAGAGATCGGGCCGGGAGGTCTCCTTCTCCAACTCGGACAGGCGCTTACGCTTGCCCTCTATGTCAAAGATACTCCTTTATCTTGGCCACGCTGGCGCCGAGTTCCTCCAGCTCTTCCTTCCACTCCTCGATCATCTTCACATCTCTCCTTCCCTTTCGCCGCAAGGTATGAGTTTAACACAGGGGCCGGCAGGCTCGGGGACAGCGACCTTTTCAAACCTAACGCGCCTGTTGGAATGATACAGCAACCTTTCCTCCCATCCCTTGAACAACAGCCCTCCACCCCGCCGGGACCTCGAGAAACGGCCCCGGGATCCCGGCAAAAGAAGCGCCGGGGAGCGAGCAGGAGGGCTCCTCGTCGGTTGCAGCGTCATCGCGCAGGTTATATCATATCGCCGGCTGCCGCAGGAGAGGATCCTTAGCAGGGAAGAGGAGGGGGAGATGCGCATCATCCCGGACAAGTTCAAGCTGGCCCTCGCCCGGGACCTGACCCTGGCCCGACTCCACAGCAAGGTGGCGGAGCTCCGGGGAGACCGTGGGTTCCTCGAGCTGCACGAGCCGCTCGGCTACACCGGCTTCCCGGATCGGCAGCTCAACTACATCGACGCAGCCTCCTTCGTGGAGCGCATGGCGCGGGCCTTGCGGGACCTGGGAGTCAAGCCGGGGGAGCGGGTGGGGATAAGCACCCACAACAACGCCGACCTCCCCCTGGGTATCTTCGCCATCATCCGCGCCGGGGCCATCGCCGTGCCCATGAACTACATGCTCAAGGGCAAGGAGATGGCCTACATCATGGAGAACTCCGGTGCGGAGACCCTCATCGTGGACCCGGATGTCTTTTCCCTTAACATCAAGGACAGGGGGCGCATCCCGGGGGTGAAGCGCTGGATAATGGCTCCCGGCACCGGTGAGCTGCCGGATGGCTTCATCTCCCTGGACCAAGCCATGCAGGCCGCATCGCCGGAAGGCCCTCCCCTGGACCAGAAGCCGGACGACGTGGTGGCCATCTTCTACACCTCGGGGACCACCGGCTTCCCCAAGGGGGCCATCATGAGCTCCCGCAACCTCCTGACCGCCCAGAAGATAGTTGCGGCGGCCCTCCCCGTAGGCGGGCTCACCGGCCTGTTCTGTCTTCCCGCCTCGCATGTCATGGGCTTCGGCTCCTACATCATCGGCGTCTGCGTGGGGCTGCGGGCTTATTACATGCGCCACTTCTCCGCGCGGGAAGTGCTGGAGGCGATGCAGCGGGAGAAGGTCTCGGTTTTCGTGGGCGTCCCCGCCATGTACGCGATGATGCTGGATGAGGGGTTGGACCGCTACGATCTCTCCAGCTTGAAGATGCTGGGGAGCGCGGCCGATGCCATGCCCGTCTCCCATGCCGAGGAGTTCCGGCGCCGCGGCAACCTCTTCCGCCTCGGCCCGCTGCGCTCCAAGGCCTTCTTCGTGGAGATATACGGCATGGTGGAGCTGGCCGGCACCGCCACCATGAAAGTGGCCATATTGGGGCTGGAGTATCCGCAGGGCTGCGTGGGCTGGCCGGTATGGCCGGTGCGGGTGCGCATATTGGACGACGAGGGCAGGGAACTGCCCCGGGGCGAGGTGGGCGAAGTGGCCGTGAAGGGGCCAGGGGTATGCCAGGGCTACTGGAACAACCCCGAGGCCACCCGGGAACTCATCCAGGACGGCTGGCTGCGCACCGGGGACATGGGCTTCAAGGACCGCTGGGGACGGCTCAACTTCGTCGACCGCAAAAAAGACGTCATTAAGTGCGGTGGTTACTCCATCTTCTCGGTGGAGGTAGAGAGGGAGGTGGCCGAGCACCCGGCAGTGGCCGAGGTGGCGGTGGTGGGGGTCCCCCACCCCCAGAAGAAGCAGATGCCCATCGCCATCGTCTCCCTGCAGGCGGGGGCGCAGGCCACCGAGGAGGATATCCTGGAGTGGTGCCGGCAGAACATCGCCGCCTACAAGTGCCCCCGCGTCGTGCGCATACTCAAGCCCGAGGAGATGCCTTACGGCATGACCCTTAAGGTGCGCAAGCTGGAGCTACGGGAGCGCTTCGCCGATTTGTTCGATGGGGCCAGGTCTTGACACCGGCAAAGCGGCTGTGAAAGGCATTATCTTGTGCGGTTTATAAATGTCAACGCTTGACCCCTTTACGAACCGCAGCAGAACTTGTACTTCTTCCCGGAGCCGCAGGGGCAGGGGGCGTTGCGCGGCACTTTATCCGACCTCGCCGCCGCCGGCTTTCCGCGAGACGGCGCGGGCCTTCCTCCTCCGCTTCCCTCCACCACTCGCAGGCGGGGACGCTCCTCCCTGACCAGCTGCAGGTGGAAGAGGTAGCGGATCAGCTCTTCCTTGATGCTGGCGGTCATTCGCTGGAACAGCTCGTAGGCCTCGTTCTGGTATTCCACCAGCGGGTCCCGGCCGGCCATGGTGCGCAGCCCCACGCTCTCGCGGAGGTGATCCATCTCATAGAGGTGCTCGCGCCAGCGGTTGTCGATGACCCTCAGCATCACCAGACGCTCGATCTCGCGCAGGTCCCGCCCGGAGGCGCTGAACTCCTCCTCGCGGCGCCGGTAGGCTTCCTCCGCGTCCTCGATGATGGCGTCCTTCAGGGACTCGGGGTTCAGCCGATCCAGCTCCAGGTCCTCCGGGCCGAAGCTCACCGGGAAGATGCTGCGCAGGAAACGGAACAGCTCCTCCAGCTCCCAATCCTCCGGAGGGAGCTGGGGGTTCGCGTGGCGGTCCACCGCCTCTTCGATGACATCGGAGAGCATGCGCAGGACCTCGTCGTGGATGTCCTCGCCCTGCAAGATCTTCTGTCGCTCCCCGTAGACCAGCTCGCGCTGCAGGTTCATGACATCGTCGTACTTGAGCAGGTTCTTGCGGATCTCGAAGTTGTTGGCCTCCACGTTGCGCTGGGCCGTTTCGATGGCCCGCGTGACCACGCGGTTCTCGATGGGGAGGTCCTCGGGCAGGCGGAAGCGGTCCATGATGGAACGGATGGCGTTGGAGGCGAACACGCGCATGAGGTCGTCCTCCAGCGAGAGGTAGAAGCGGGAGATGCCCGGGTCGCCCTGGCGCCCGGAACGGCCCCTCAGCTGGTTGTCGATACGCCGGGCCTCGTGGCGCTCCGTGCCCAGCACGTACAACCCGCCCAACTGGATGACCTTCTCCTTCTCCTCCTGGCACTGGCGGGTGACCTCCTCCAGCTTGCGCTCCCACTCCTCCCAGGGAATCCCCTCCTCCTCGAGGATGTGCCGCCATGCTTCCTCGTCCATCTCCACCCGCCCCACCAGCTCCCGCTGGGCCAGCATGCGGGGGTTTCCTCCCAGCATGATGTCGGTGCCGCGGCCGGCCATGTTGGTGGCGATGGTCACCGCGCCCAGGCGGCCGGCCTGGGCCACGATCTCCGCCTCTTTCTCGTGATGCTTGGCGTTGAGGACCTGGTGGGGGATGCCCCGCTTGCGCAGCATGGCCGAGAGGCGCTCGGACTTCTCGATGGAGATGGTGCCCACCAGCACCGGCTGGCCGCGCTGGTGGCAGTCGGCGATGTCCTCCACCACCGACCGGAACTTGGCCTCCTCGGTCTTGTAGATGAGGTCATTGGCGTCGATGCGGATCATAGGGAGGTTGGTGGGTATCTCCACCACCTCCAGCCCGTAGATCTCGTGGAACTCGGCGGCCTCGGTGGCGGCGGTGCCGGTCATGCCCGCCAACTTCTCGTACATGCGGAAGTAGTTCTGGAGGGTGATGGTGGCCAGGGTCTGGTTCTCCTGCCGCACCCGCAGGTTCTCCTTGGCCTCCACCGCCTGGTGCAGCCCGTCGCTCCAGCGCCGTCCGGGCATGAGCCGCCCGGTGAATTCGTCCACGATGATGACCTCGCCGTCCTTGACCACGTAATCCACGTCCCGGCGGTAGAGCTCCTTGGCCTTGAGGGCATTGATGAGGTGATGGACCAGGGGCGTGTTGACGTGGTCGTACAGGTTCTCCACGCCCAGCATCCCTTCCACCTTGTGGATGCCCTCCTCGGTGACCGAAACGGTGTAGGACTTCTCCTCCACCTCGTAATCCACGTCCTTCTTCAGGCGGGGCGCGATCTGGGCGAACTGGCGGTAGAGTCGGGCCGATTCCTCCGCCGCCCCGGAGATGATCAAGGGAGTGCGGGCCTCGTCGATGAGGATGGAGTCAACCTCGTCGACGATGGCGTAGAAATGTCCCCTCTGTGCCTGGGACTCCGGCTCCACCTCCAGGTTGTCGCGCAGGTAATCGAACCCGAACTCGTTGTTGGTTCCGTAAGTGACGTCAGCTAGGTAAGCGCGGCGTCTCTGTTCCTTGGGCATCTGCGCCTGGATCAGCCCCACGCTCAACCCCAGGAAACGGTAGATTGCCCCCATCCACTCTGAGTCTCGCTTGGCCAGGTAATCGTTGACGGTGACCACGTGAACCCCCCTGCCGGTAAGGGCGTTCAGGTATACGGGCAAGGTGGCCACCAGGGTCTTGCCCTCCCCCGTCTTCATCTCCGCTATCTTGCCCTGGTGCAGCACGATGCCTCCCATGAGCTGCACGTCGAAATGGCGCTGGCCCAGGGTGCGCACCGCTGTTTCCCGCACAGCGGCGAAAGCTTCCGGCAGCAGCGAATCCAGGTCTTCCCCCCGCTCCAGGCGGCCCTTGAACCCCGCGGTCACACCGCGCAGCTCTTCGTCGGAGAGGGACTGGAAGCGCGGCTCCAGATCGTTGATGCGGCGGACTTCCTCCTCCAGGCGCTCCATGCGACGGCGCTCGCCCGCCCTCAGGGCCTTTCCCAGCAGTTTGAACATGGCTCTTTTTTTCCTTTCGCCTCCCCGATCCGCACGGACGGTCGGGGCCACTTGGATAATTCTAATGGTATGACGCCCCTTCTTTCCATGTCGGCTTGGCGTAGCGGCAATCCCAGAGCCCCGGTTTATCTGGAGACGGTAGCAGCGCACCGCCCCCCTCTCAGCCCTCTTCCTCTCCCTCCTCGCGGAAGAGCTTCTCCAGGCTGATCTCTTCCTCCTCCAGCACCCGGGCCCTCTCGCGTCTCTCCCGGCGGGGTGCCCCCTCCTGGTCGCGGCGGCGCTTCTCCAGTACCTGCGCCAGGTTCCGCAGCACCACCGAGTCGTACCTCCGGCCCCGCTCCGGCGAGAGCTCCTGCAGGGCCTCCTCGGGGCTGAGACGCCTCTCTCCCTGGCTGACCAGGTGGTCGTAGGCGCTGACCACGTTGATTATCCGGGCGGCGGGGGGTATCCGCCGCTCTTCCCCCTCCTCCGCGGTGAGCGGCTCGTGGTGATGGAAGCGGATCACCTCGGCCACCCGCCGCAGCTGGGGGATCCCCTCCAGCAGTTCCGCCCCCCGCCGGGCATGGGCGGGCCCCTCAGCGGGCTCGGTGACCAGCCCCAGGTCATGCAGCACCGCCGCATAACGCAGGTTCCTCACCTGGTCCTCGGGGAGCCCCATGCTCCGCGCCACCTCCACTGAGAGGTTGCTGACCCTACTGGAATGGCCGGGAAGCCCCCTGATGTGGTCAGCGGCATCGCCGATCACCCGCATGGTGGCCAGGAAGCGGCGGTCCAGCTCCTGGTCGCGGTTGCATTCCAGGCGCACCAGCATGAGGGGGAACAGGAAGATGAGGAAGTTCCAGAAGGGCAGGCGGGGGAAGTACAGAGCCATCAGGCCGCCGCTCGCTCCCAGGGCCAGGTAAACGGGCCAGGTCTGCCGGACCTGATGAGGCAGGATGACCCGCCAGGAGCCGGACTTGACCATGCCCGTTTCCACAGAGGAGGTCACCATCTCCAAGGCGTAGTAGACCAGCGACATCGCCGCGAAGGCCAAGGGGAAGACGATGGCGCGGTGGATCACCACCGGGTTGCAGTAGGTGTTGGGCATGGGTCCGTAGTTCTCGGGACCGGGGTAATGCACCCAGAACTCCTTGAAGGACTCGCTCTCGGCACCGGGCCGGACCCTCTCCACCACTTCCTGCCAGCGCAACTGGCTCAGCAGGGCATACGCCAGCCCGGCCACCGCCAGGATGATGGTGCGCTGGAAGATGTAGTAAAAATCGCTCATGCGGACCCTGCCGGAACGGGAGAGGACCCTGCCGATGACGCTTCCCGCAAAATAGATCAGCAGGGCCTCGGGCACCGGCCGTATGGCCACCACGCACAGGCCCACGGCGATGCCCAGCCGGACCGGGCGGCCCCAGGGATAGCGGATCTGCCAGGCCTCGAAGAAAGCCACCCAGGCCAACAGCCCAAGGGTCCTCCAGATGTCCAATCTGCTCAAGTGGACCTGGATGAGGGAGAAGATGAGGATTCCCGCGCAGATGAGGGCGCTGAGCAGGCGGGCCGCCTTGAGCCTGGCCTCTTCCATCAGTCCTCCTCACCCCCGCTCTCGCTGGGACGTTCAGCGGCATCCGCCTCCGCGGCAGACGGGGCATCTTCACCGTACGCCTCTCGGCCCCCGCCGCCGTCATCCGGCCTTTCACCCTTTTCATCAACGGCCTCCCGAGGCTTCAAAACTGCCTCCCGGCGCTTTCTCCGCTCCTCCAGGAGCTGCTGGCGCCTCCTGCCCATCCTCGCTTTCCGCAAAGGTCGTTCCCGGTCCTCGGGCTGCCAGCCGCGCTCCCTCCCCTCATCCTCCGGGGCTCCTGAGGTCGCGGCCTCCGCCTCCGCCGGCGGGGCAGCTATTCCGGCCTTCCCCTCCTGCAGGGCCTCAAGGAAGAGCTTCACCATCTCCGGGTCGAACTGCACCCCCGAGTTCTGCCGCAACTCAGCGGCGGCCGCCTCGGGGGTCTTGGCCTCCCTCCAGGGCCTCTGGTTGAGCATGGCATCGTAGGCGTCGGCCACCGCCAGGATGCGGGCGGCCGGGGGGATCGTATCGCCGGCGATGCCGTCGGGGTAACCCCCGCCGTCGAAATACTCGTGGTGGTGTAGGACCGCCCCCGCAGTGTCAGCCAGGTAAGGTATCTCCTCCAGCCAGTTGCTCCCGGCCAGGGCATGCCGCTGCACGGCGAGGAACTCCTCCTCGCTGAGGGACACTTTCTGCAGGAGTATCTCCCGGGGCACGGCCACCTTGCCCAGGTCGTGCAGCAGCGCCGCGTAACGCAGCTTCTTGCGGTCATAGGAGGACATCCCCAAGCGGGCCGCCAGCAGCTGGGCATAGCCCGCCACCCGCGAGGCGTGCCCCCGCAGGTAGGGCTCGCGTTCCTCCAGGTAGGCGCACAGGTGCTCCGTGGTCCGGTCATAGGCCCGGAGCAGTTCCAGGTTGCGCCTACTAAAAGACCAGGCCACCCCCAGGGTGGCCAGGTACATCACTGAAGCCGCGAAGCCCCGCAGGGCCTCTCCGGGAGATCCTAGAACATAGGGAGCATAGGCCGAGGGGTTCGCCTTGACCTCGGCCAAGCCTTCCACCAGGGCTCCCGTTTCTATCTCAAGATAGACGAGGTGGAAGGCGTTCTGGGCGTAGATGACTCCCAAGGCCATCCCCAGCAGACCGTAGGCGAGCTGATGGGGAAGCATCGGCAGGGCTTCTCCCCGCAGGAAATAGAGGGGGCGCACGCCGTGCTCCCAGTGGACGGCCAGCGAAACCAGGGCGGCGTTCACCGCCCAGAAAGCGGCCATGGCCAGCAGGAGGAAGGGGATGGAGCGCAGGGTCTTACCGAGCTCGAAGGAGCGGGTGGTCCCGCCCAGAGCATGGTAGACGAAGGAGGCGGCGGACACGGCCAGAGCGTACTGCAGACCGTTGAAGGCCATGGCCCAGGGTGAACGGCGCTTCCTGACGTCCCGCAGGGAAACGCCTGCGCAGAGGGCCACCAGCACCGCCGAGAGCGTGTTGAGGGCCAGGATGGCCGCGGTCAGGGGGATGATGCCGTAAGTGGTCCTGCTATTCCCTCCCCGCAGATCGCCCCCTAGTGATTCGCTGATCACCGCCAGAGCCCCCAGGAAGAGCACCGAGAGCCAGAAGACCTGCTCGTGCGCAGCCAGCGCCCGGTGGAGCAACACCGCGAGGACGCCCAGTGCAGCCGCCCCGGTCAGCAACCTGTTCCGACTGTCCAAGCCCTTCTCCTCGATGCCCTTCCGCACCCTTGGGATCCTCAGAACCTCAGGGTGGCTCCCCGGCTGACCAGGCCGTCAAAGGCCATTCTCAGCAGGTCGAGCAGCTTACGCATTCCGGCTCCCTCAGCGTCCGGGCTCGATGAGCCCGTAATTGCCGTCCTTGCGCCGGTAGACCACGCTGGTGCGGTCGGTTTCGGCATTGATGAACACGAAGAAGTCGTGCCCGACCAGGTCCATCTGTAGGGCCGCCTCCTCCGGGGTCATCGGCTTCAGCGGGAAGCTCTTTGTTTTGACTATCTTCGCCTCCAGGGAAGGTTCCTCCTGCTCCTCTTCCATGCCGGTCCCCACCGCGGGTGCCGCGTGTCTGGCTCCGTGATTGTGGCGGGTGTTATGGCTGCGGTCTATGCGCCGGCCGTGCAGCTTCTTGACCTGTCTTTCCAGCTTCTCGTAGACCAGGTCGATGGCCTGGTACATATCGCCAGCGCACTCCCGGGCGCGGATTACAGGGCCGCTGGTGAAGATGGTCACCTCCACACACTGGCTGTTGGCGATCTTGGGGTTCTTCTCCACGAAGAGCTCTATTTCCGCTTTGATGACCTTGTCCAGGTAGCGCTCCAGCCTCCTCACCTTCTCCTCGGCATAGGAACGCAGAGCCTCGGTCATCTCGAGGTTCTTGCCCTTCACGATCATCTGCATCTCGCGCACTCCCTTTCCCGTTCCTCGAAAACCCGCCCGGCCCGTGGCCTCCTCTATCCGGGCCGCAGCGGCTTCTCCTCCATACCGCGTTTCCCCCGCGGGACGAGGATACTTTACCAGATTCGGGCTCGCGACTGCAGCACCGCCGCATTTCCCTGCCACGCAGGGGCCTTTCTTCCCGCTCCCGGGAGAAGGCACCCGGCCGCTTGCTCACCCGACTTCGCGCTCCAGAACCACCGGGCCGGCGCCGAGGCGAAAGAGGCCCCGGCCCGGCTGACCTGGTCTTTGCCCCCACACTCGCCTGCTGAGCGGTTCGCAGCGAGGCCCCTTTGTTCTCTGTTTAGGGGGAACTCGCCACTACTGCGCTTCTCCGGCCATGGGCCGGGCAGGACTTACCCCTAAGCCGCACCATGCTCACCAACCAAACGTTGGCTTACGTGGGTCGTTTCGCCTGCGGCTGGCATCGACTTTCAACCACAGACCCGGACCGGAGCCTGCACCATCATTCTACCGCAACCGGCATCCCGCTGAAAAGGAGCTCGAAAAGACTGGGTCAGGACCCCCTTTTCCCGTCGGGAGGCAGGTCCCTTGCCGCCACGCAGGCGATTACCCGGCGTGCGCCTCTGCGCTTCAGGGCTGCCGCGCAGGCGCTCATGGTGGCGCCGGTGGTGAGGATGTCATCCACCAAGAGGATGCTCTCGGGCACCTCCAGGGCTTCTCGCACATCCAGGCATCCCCGCACGTTGGCGCGCCTCTCCCTCAGGCTCAGGCCGGCCTGCGGCCGGGTGGGTTTCCTCCTCTCCAGGATATCCAGACAGGGAAGCCCCAGATGATCGGCGACCTCCCTGGCCAGCAGGCAAGCCTGGTCATAACCACGCTCCCTGCGCCTGCGGCGGTGCATGGGAACGTAGGTGACTGCCTCCGGGAGCTCTTCGCCCAGCTCGCCGCGCAGGCGCAATGACAGCATCGCTCCCAGCAGGGGAGCCAGTCGCCGGCCATTGCGGTACTTCAGTTGCAAAAGGGCATCTCTCAGGGAGCCCTGGTAGAGCCCCAGGGCCACGCAGAGGTCGAAAGCGGGGCCGAGCTTGCGGCAGCGACGACATTCCTCCACGGGGTACAAGGTGGGCGTGGCGCAGCGCCTGCAGAAGGTGCCGCCCAGCAGAGGCATCTCCCGTAAGCAGGCGGGGCATATGATCTCTGCTTCCTCTCCACCGCAGGAGGCACAGGCGCCGGGAAAGAGAAGGTCTCGCAGGTACCAACCTATCCAAATCATGCATATATTATACAACTTGATATATTCATGAAAAAAGCCCTGATCCCGCCGGCGATGAACCTGGCCTGCAGCGGAAACTGCCCCGACTCAGCGCCTTGGGGGTATCGCGATCAGATGCAGCTCGCATAGGGCGGATTCGGCTCACCTCGCCCGTCTTCCGCTGCGTGGGTCAGATCATAGGCGAAGGGTTCGGAAGGCCTGCCTCACCGCCGCCCTGTCCTCAGGAGAAGAAGGGGAATCCGCCGAGGTCGAAGGGCTGGGCCTCGGGCGGCGGCTCTATCTCCAGGGGCTGCCCGTAATCGTTGAAGAAGGCGGTCAGGCGGACGGTCACGCGTCCGCGCATCATCCCCATAAACAGCATGCCCTGCGAGAGGTCCAGGTCCAGCGCCAATTCCAGCTTGCGGATGAAGTGGTCGCTCTCGTCCACCCAGACCTTGAGCGCCGGCGCCATCTCCTGCAGCTCGGAGAGCAGGCCCTCCCTGGGTACCCCCAGGGACTTCCCCGCCTCCCGGAAGGCCTCCAGCTCCGACAGCCTGGCCAAGTCGGGGCTGACCGCGAGCCGGCGGCATTTCCTGCCGCCCACCTTCTCGCTCCCCTCCGACCTCACCGCGGCATACTCCGCTATGATGTCGGGATAGGAGAAGATGGCTTCGGAGATGTACCGCACCAACCCGGTGCTGGCCTCGTCACCCGGGAGGGTATACCAGCGCCCCCCCACCTGCAGGTAGGGGGTTCCCTCCACCACGCGCAGCTCACCTTCCATGACGAAGGAGCTGAACTGCAGCTGCAGCGATCTCCCCTCGCGGTCCAACTCCAGCGTTCCTTCCAAGGAGATGGGGGGGATGTTGGAGCCCTCCCTCGGCTCGGCGACCGCCTGCACCTCCGCCCGCAGGGTGGAGGCCTCGCCGCTCCTGTTGAGGGCCTCGCGCAGCAGCTCCTCCGCATCCGGCCCGCCGCCGCAGGAGCATACCGCCATCACCATCAGGGCACAGACCACCGCCAGGGCCACCACCAGTGGGGCCTTTCCCCGAAAACGGAGGCGGGAGCGTCGTCCTTCCATGTCCTTACTGGTTGCCCTTCCACTGCATGGCTACTTCCGGCCTGTTAACCTGCACGTCCACGTTATACTTGGGGAAGGCCATCTCCATGATTATCTGGAAGGTCCGGGCCTCCTTGCTGTCGGCGGACGGCGCCTTAGCCTCTATCTTGTAGTAGGTGCGGCGCATGGTCAGGGTCTCCTTGTCTATCCAGTACTCGTAACTTACCCCTGTTTTCTGCAGATCCTGCTTGAACTGCTCGATCTTCTCTTCCAGCTTCTCCTCGCTCAGGTCCTGCCCGGATTCCGCCAGCACCGACTGCTTGATAAAGTCCTTGACCTCCGATTGCTCCAGGATGTTCTCGAAGTTGGGGACCATGGAGATATGGAAGCAATCTCTCTCGTTGACCTCTTCGTCTTCCATCCTGTTGATGGTCTGGAAGTTGTTGAGATACTCGCTGGTATTGCGGGTCATCTCGCTGATGTTCGGACCCACGGTCATCCCCGCGGGCATCTCGTACCAGTTGTTATAGACCTTGAAATAATGCTTGCCCTCGTAGATGACATACTCGGTCTGAAAGTTGTTCCACTCCAGCCAGGTCACGGTGGCCCGAGAGTTGCCGGTGCGCACGTCGAAGACCCCGTCGCCCTGCATGTGCAGGGTGGCCGATCTCAACTCGTTTCCGCTGGGGGGGATGAGGATGGTGTAGTCCATGCGGAACTCGAGGGACTTGACCTCCTCAGTGGCTTTGACTGCCTCCAAGAGGATCTTCTGGGGAGTGGCGTTCTCCGGGAGTTCCCGCTTGGGAAGATCCTCCCCGGCGAGTCCTCCTTTGTTCCCGCAGCCTGCCGCCAGGGCCAAAACCGCTGACAGCAGGACCGCCAGTACCGACGCGGGCACGAGTTTAACTCTGCGCAAGACGACCATCTCCTTGCTCGGCCTCCCAGTGCTTCCCGGGCATCTCTTCCCGGGCTCTAAAATATCATAACGCAAGCCGCCGCGCTGAAAAGGAAGGCCCGGCGCTGCCTGCAGGGAACGGACCCGCCACTGCACCTCCGCAAAGACTTTGACGGCTGGCCTTCTCCCCAGTGTTCCTGTCCGGTAGCAAGGACTGAGCGGTTCCCGATCCCATCTCTCACCCTCACTCCCCTTCGCCCAGCGGGATGACCCCCTGCCCCTCGCGGCTGGAAGGTCCGCCCCCCGTTCCCAAGTCGACCACCTCCCATCCCCGCTCCCGGAGGGCGCGGGCGATGAACCGCCGGTGGCAGCGCGAGGGCTCGCGTTCGGCGCAGAAGAAGGCGGTGGGCCGGAGGCGGGCCAGCCCCTCCAGTTCTTCCAGCCCCTTGCGGAAATCGCCGGTGCGGGTGTGGGCCTCGTATCCTCCCCTGCGGAATCCCCCCAGGCGGTTTCCCAGCCATACGTAAGCGATACCTTCCGCCTCCAAGGACCGCCTCAGGTCCTCCCGGGAGAAATGGGGGAAGCGGCGGCTCGAGGGGAAGGAACGCACGTCCGCCGCCACGGCCACGGCATTCCCTTTAAGGAGGGCGAGGAACTCCTCCAGGGAACGCGCGCCTGTGCCCAGGGAATAGATGACCCCTGACCGCTCTACGGTCAAGCGCGCCTGCCTCCGTGATCCAAAGTCGGGATCCGCCGCCCCTCGGCCACGGCCCCCGTTTAAAAGCCCTCTCGCGGGAACGCCCCATTCAGCGGAGGGCCTCGCGGGCGGCTTCCAGGCCGCTGTGCAGGCTCCCGTCCACTGAGGGCATGTAGAAGTACTCGCCCGCCAGGAAGAGCCCCTTTACCTCGCGATATTGTTCGCGGCGGAGCCCGGCCATCTCCCGCAGCAGTCCCGGGGGCGCCATGCACACTGCCTCCTCCCACCGGTATATCTCGGTGAAGCGGGGCTCATCGGGCATGGCCGGCAGCATGGTGCGGATCTCCCCGATCAGCTGCTTCTTTATCTCGCCGTCGCTCTTGCCGTTGAGCTCGCGGGCGTATCGGCCGTAGGTGAAACAGTGCATGATGCCGGCCTTGGGAGGCGCGTAGTAGGGCGACTTGATGGAGTTATCGGTGAAGCCGGCCATGGAGAGACCGTACTTCCGCGAGGTGGAGACGGCGTACCACCCCTCCGGAAGCACCCGCTTGTTCAAGCCGAACATGACGTGGCAGCATGCGCTGTAGGGCGCCTTGCGCAGGGTGCCCACCAGCTCCCCGGGCAGTTCCGGCATGACCTCCAGGGCCTTGGTGGCGGTGAGGGCGCAGATGACCCTGTCGGCAGGCATGAACTCGCCGCCCGCCTGTACGCCCTTGACTTTCCCGCCCTCGATGACGATGCGCTCCACCGGCGTGTTCAACCTGACGCGGTCCTTGTTCTCCTCATAGAGGGCGGTGGCCAGAGAGCCGATGCCCCGCTTCAGGGTGAAGAGGCCGTTGAGGCTGTACCAGAGCAGGGTCAGGCCGTAGCCCGCCCCGATGTCTTCCGGCTCCCCCAGAGTTAAGCAGGACGCCAGGGGCTGCATGAACTCGTCCAGGATTTCCCGGCCTCCCCTTCGCAGGGCCAGTTCGGCCAAACTCTCCTCGTCCAGGTCCAACGCCCTCTCGTAGTCGATGAAGTGGAGGTCCTTGCGGCGCCGCAGCACCAGGGGCATGATCCGGGCCATCTGCAGGGAGGCCTTGTTGGTGAGCCCACGGAAGCGCAGGACGTCCCGCCGGTGCTTCCATAGGTCCCGAGGATCCAGGGAAGCGATCATCGGGTAGAGCTTTTCCTTGTTCCATAGGGCTGTCTTGAAGGGGAAGGGGACGATGTCGTCTCCCAGGCCCAGCTCCCGGCAGAGGGAGAAAGTGGTGTCGTAGAACTTGAAGAAGAACTGTGCTCCCAGGTCGAGGATGAAACCGTCCCGCTCCGCCCCGATGATACGCCCTCCTGCCAGCTCCTTGGCCTCAAGCACCAGGTAGTCGGCTCCCCGCTTCCTCAGCTCGTGTGCCGCCGCCAGGCCGGCGGTGCCTCCCCCGACGATGATCACGTCCATCTCCCGCTCCCTCCTTGCTCGCTACGCTGTGAAGCTCTGAAATAGATGATCGCGCCTCCTCCTCCCCGTCGCGCGTGACCCGGCATCCCGCGGGCATGATTATATCACGCGCCCGCACCCCACCCGCCTCCATGGCCGCCGGGCGAAATCCGGCCCGCACTTCCAGAGAGCGAGATTGAAAGGAGGGCGGCGACCTCAATATAATTGGGGCACTCGCAGCAGGCAGGGAGGTGCAGAATGCGGGTGAGAGTGCTCTATACCGGCCTGCTCCGCCGCTACATCGGGGAGAAGGACGGGGAGCTGGAGCTCCCGGAGGGGTCCACGGTGAGGGACCTGTTGGAAGCGGTGGCCCAGACCCACCGCGACCGCTTTCCCTCCGAATACCTCCGGGGGGGAGGGCGCTCCCTCCTGGAGACGGTGCGCGCCTCCCGCCGCGGCGGCACCGCCTGCGAGCCCGACCAGCCCCTGGAGGACGGCGAGGAGATCCTCCTGCTTTCGCGGCTGGCGGGAGGTTGAGCGAGTTCAACCTCACAGCAGGGAGGAAAAACGAACGGAGGAGGAGAGATGCACGACTATGACGCGGTAGTGGTGGGAGCCGGCGTGGCCGGGATGGGACTGGCGGCCCTTCTGCAGCATAGCGGGAGAAAGACGCTCCTGGTGGACAGGTGGCCCAACCCCGGGGGCAGGCTGCAGGCCTACGAGATGGACGGCTACTCGCTGGACACCGGTCTGCACGTCATCGAGATGGGGAAGAGGGGATACTGCCACGAGATGGCCGCCCGCGCCGGGGCGGAGATAGAGTGGGCCAGCTGGACCAACACCCTGGAGATCTTCGCCGACGGCAAGTGGGTGGACATGAACGAGTACATCCAGCTGACCGAGGAGGAGAAACAGAGCTTCATCGGCGTGATGATGCAGGTCGCCGCGATGCAGGACTCCGATTTCGATGCCTGGGACAACCGCTCCTTCTCGCAGTGGCTGGACCACGCGGGCATGCGAGGACGCCTCCGGGAGACCTGGGAGAACATGAGCATGATCATGACCACCATCCCCGACGCGGAGGAGCAGTCCGCGGGGGAGTGCCTGTACATCGCGCGGGAGGCACTGGTCAAGTCGAAGCGCATCCTCACCGCCGCCTACCCCCGCAAGGGCATGGCCGGCATCGTCCAGCCCCTCACCCGGGCCTTCACCGAGGCGGGGGGGACCCTGAAGCTGGGGACGGTGGTGGACCAGGTGGTCTTCGAAGGGAAGAAGGTGGTGGGGGTGCGGGTGCGGGTCGACGACGGCAGCCCGGTGGCCCGGGAGTGGAGGTTCAACCGCGGCAGCCTGGTCACCGCCCCCCTGGTGGTGCTGGCCCTGCCCATCTGGTCGCTGGACCGGGTCCTGGACATGAACCCGGAGCGCTCCCCCCTGCCCCCCTGGTGGATCAAGCGCATCCGGGACATCGAGGGGGAGCGCACCGGGCTGTTCGGCTTCATGGTGGCCACCCGCCGTCCCCTCTACGACAAGCCCAACTTCCTCTCCGCCCTGTCCACCCCGCGCACCGGCTACCCCTTCCAGGCCTACTCCCCCACCGCCTACGATGAGAGCGTGGCCCCCGCAGGCCGCTACCTCCTGGTCACCGACTCCGTCTGCGAGCCCTGGGAGGTGGAGGACAAGTTCAACCTCATGGCCAAGATGGAGGCCCATTGGGAAGACATCAAGGAGATGTTCGGCTTCGAGGACAAGGAGGTGGAGTTCGCCTGGCCCTACTACACCACCGGCTGCGACGGCCTGGCCCGCAAGCCCGGCCTGACCGGGAACTTCAAGCCGGACGTGGAGGCGCCGGGGGTGAGCGGGCTCTACTTCTGCGGGGACACCTACCAGGGGCGCGGTATCGGCATCGAGAGCGCCTGCTATTCTTCTCTGCTCTGCTTCGAGCGCATCACCGGTTGAGAGCCAGCGGAGAAGTAACGACATGGGGATACCGCTCAGGGTTCGGGATCAGTTCCAGGGCGGGCTGATCAAGCGCGGACCCGGGTTTGAGCGATAGGGAATCCGGGCTCATCGGGCGTGGCCCCTCGTTTCGGGGTCACACGGAAGGGGGGATCCTGATGGACGGAGCCAGAGAAAAGGGAGGGCTTGGGGACATATACGCCTCCAAGCCGTGGCTGGAGCATTACGACAGCCACGTCCCGGAGCACCTCGACTACGAGAACAAGCCCTTCAACGCGAAGTTCAGGGAGGCGGTGGAGAGAGTGGGGGATAACCCTGCCCTCATCTACCACGACCGCATCCTCACCTTCGCCGAGGTGGACCGGCTCGCCAACCGGCTGGCCGCGTTCTTCATCGACATCGGATTGGGGCCCGACGACATCATCGGGCTGCACGCCCTGAACATCCCCGCTAACTACGTCGCAATGGTCGCGGCCCAGAAGGCGGGGTGCGTGACCACCGGCTTGAGCCCCCTGCTCACCCCCCACGAGTTGGAGCATCAGCTCAACGACTGCGGGGCCCGGGCGGTGCTCACCATGGACCTGCTCTTCCCGGCCATCGCCGGAGTGGCGGACAAGTGCGGCTTCTCCACGGTCATCGTCGCCGCCACCGCCGACTTCATCGACGGGGATCTCCGGCCGCAGTCGGTGCAGGAGCTCCCCGGCAAGAGGGTCATCTCCTTCTCGGATGCCCTGGCCGGCATGCCCAAGGACCCGGTGCTGGTGCCCCGCGGCATGGAGGACACCATCTTCATCATGTACACGGGTGGCACCACCGGGCCGTCTAAGGGAGCGGTGCTCACCCAGCGCAATTTCATGGCCAACTGCCAGCAGACCCTCACCTGGGCGGACGAGCCGGGGTTCAGCGGCGAGGTGGGCATCTCCGCCTTCCCCATGTTCCACATGGCCGGGCTGGCCATGGCCGCCGGCCTGCTGCAGGGAGGCCTGGGGCAGATCTGCGTGCCCAACCCACGCGACTTGGATTTCATCATCGCCGCCATCGATAAGCATAAGCCCACTTCCATCATCAACGTCCCCACCATCTTCCTGGAGCTCCTGAAGAAGCCGGCCTTCCGGTCCCTTAACTTCTCCGCGGTCCGCTACTGCATCAGCGGGGCAGCCCCCTTCCCCCCGGAGAAGATACCCGATCTGGAATCGGTCATCGGCAAGAACAAGTTCATCGAGCTCTACGGGATGACCGAGACCTCGCCCATCACCATCTGCAACCCCCGCTACGGCCTGAAGAAGCCGGGCTCGGTGGGCCTGCCCTACCCGGACACCGAGTTCAAACTGACCGATCCTGAGACGGGAGAGGCGGTGCCCCTGGGAGAGACGGGGGAGATCTGCATCCGGGGCCCCCAGGTCATGAAGGGATACTACAACCGTCCCGAGGAGACGGCCAACGCCATCCGCGACGGGTGGATGCACACCGGGGACCTGGGCCGCATGGACGAGGACGGCTATGTCTATCTGGTGGACCGCCTGAAGGACATGGTCATCGTCTCCGGTTTCAAGGTGTTCACCCGGGAGCTGGACGATGAGCTGATGGCCCATCCCGACGTGGAGATGGCAGCCTGCATCGGCTACCCGGATCCCGACCGCCCCGGCTCGGAGCGGGTGTTGGCGGCGGTGGTGCTCAAGCCGGGGGTGGAGAAGAGCGAGGAGGAGAAGGAGCGGATCCTCGCTTGGCTGAGGGAGAGGGTCGCGCCCTACAAGGTGCCCAAGATAATCAGGTTCTTCGATGCCCTCCCGGTCAGCGCGGTGGGGAAGGTTCTCAAACGAGAGCTGAGAGACGAACTGGGGTCAGGTCTTGACAATTGACAAAGGCCAGGGAGTCGTGACAGGACCTCGCCTCCAAAGGGGCCAGGTCCCAAACGCTCAAGCGTGGACGGGCACCTCTCGAACCTCTATTGAAGTTTTGGTGCCTGGAATGATAAATGACGGACGCCCCCGAATATTCTCGTGTAGTAACGGTTCACGAGAAGAAAGGAGGAGCGTCCGATGAGAAAAGTGTATGTCGGTTTGGAGCTGGCGTCCAGGTTCTGTGTGGTCACAGCCATCGACACCAAGGGGAGGAAGTTGGAGACAAGGGTGCTCGAGACCAG
>Ga0209162_1001920_pt1 | contig 19331 bp, 9 predicted proteins | sample YNPNPMetaG_FD_187121 | JGI IMG/M metagenome (GOLD analysis project Ga0209162, IMG submission 187121) | Anoxygenic and chlorotrophic microbial mat microbial communities from Yellowstone National Park, USA - YNP NP MetaG (SPAdes) (version 2) ... | reverse complement strand
TACCTCGTCTTCACCACCAAGCACCACGACGGCTTCTGCAATTTCGATTCGAAGCTCACCGACTACAAAATCACCAGCCCACTGTGCCCCTACGGCAAGGACATCGTCCGCATGCTCTCCGACGCCTTGGCCTTGGCCGCTCGCAGAGCCTCCACGTCTCTCCTGGGCGGTCGTCCGAAGAAGCGCCTGTACTCGCGGCTGAACTGGCTCACGCTTTGGTAACCCACCTCGTATGCGGCGCTTGTGGCATCGAGCCCTTCGACCAGCATGCGCCGCCGCGCCTCCTGCAATCGGAGTTGCTTCTGATACTGGAGCGGGGTCATCGCCGTCAATGCGCGGAACTGGCGATGGAGCGTGGAAACGCCCATGCGCGCAAGGCTCGCCAGTTCTTCCATGTGGAGCGGCCTTGAATAATTCTCTTTGAGCCAGGCGATGGCGCGCGCGGTTTTGTTGCTCAGTCCGCCCCTTGTGGCGATCGCGCGGAGGCAGCCCCCTTGTGGCGTTTTGAGGACGTGGTAGATGATCTCCCGTTGGATCAAGGGGCCGAGAAACGGAATGTCCTCGGGGCTGTCGAGAAGTTCCAGCAGCCGCGTGCAGGCGCTTAGCAGGGCAGGCGTCGTTTCGCCGACAGCCAGAGCGCGCCGCACCGGGGATGGTTCAGGATCAGGCAAGTCGTGGCGGCTCAGGACCTCCTGAACCACTGCCATGTCGAGCGCGAGATACATTCCGAGAAGCGGGAACGCTTCCGAGGCTTCGAGAATCCGGCTTTGAACCGGAACGTCGACAGCGGACACCAGGAACGACGACCCGTCGCACAGGTATTCCGTCGTTCCAAGAGCAATGACCTTCCTGCCCTGGAGGAAGACGGTGAAACGAGGCTCGTATGTCGTCCAGGAGCAGGCGCCCGCGGCCGTGTTCCGGAAGACGGCGAGGCCGTCGATGTTCGTCCGATTCACTCCTTCCGAACGCGCAAGGCCGGCCACCTTGCGGGCGAGCCTCTTCCTTGCCTCAGCCAGCAGAACCGCCGGACCGCCCCTTCGCTGAATGTGCGTTGTCATTCTTCCGGACTCCTGCGTTCTTCATGGTACCGCCGGGACTCCGGATCGCGTGCATGAAACCTGTCTTTCGGGCAGGATCAGGCAAAAGACCGGCAGGATCGGGAAAGCGCGCCGGCGGCGCATCCCGGTAACGTTGAGGAAGGATCCCGGGCAAGGATCGCGGCAGCCGCCGGCTGATCCGCGAATCCGCCGAACAAGATTCTCATGAGGAAGCAACGGAGCAGCCGGCTGCGGGATTGCGATCCTGCGGCGCCCGGCCGGCGGGCCGTGCTGGGAACCGGCGCAGCATTGCTTGCGGCGCGCGTGCTGGTGTGCGGCAGGGCTGGCGCGCACGGCAATGGCCCGCATCCGGGGCAGGCTGACGTTGAGGCGAGCTCGCGGCAGCCGCCGAAGCCAGGAGGGAGAGACGTGCAGAGCATCACCATTCGTCGCAGCGGCTCGCAGCCGCCGAGCGAGGGACCCTCGGAGTACTTCACCGGCCCGGTTCGCGTGGAACTCCTGTTCCAGCCAACCGAGCCCTCAAGGATGTCAGGAGCGCTCGTCACATTCGATCCCGGCGCCCGAACGGCGTGGCACACGCACCCGCTCGGGCAGACGTTGATTGTGACTGCGGGAACCGGCTGGGTGCAGCAGTGGGGCGGGCCGGTGGAGGAGATGCGCGAGGGCGACGTGGTCAGGATTCCGCCCGGAGTCAAGCACTGGCACGGGGCGACGGCCACGACGCGCATGACCCACCTGGCTCTTCAGGAACACCTGGACGGCAAGGCCGTTGAGTGGATGGAGAAGGTCAGCGACGAGCAGTACAAACGCCCCTGAACATACAGGCGGGAAAGGAGGGCAGTGTGCGAGGAACAGTTCTTTACGGGCCGTTTGACGTGCGTTTTGAGGAGCGCGAAGACCCGAGAATCCTCGAACCCACCGACGCAGTGATCCGCAACGCGGCGACCTGCGTGTGCGGATCGGATCTCTGGCCTTACCGGGGACTGCAACCCATCGACCGTCCCACGCCCATGGGGCACGAATACTGCGGCTTCGTCGAGGAGGTGGGCAGCGCCGTCCAATCCGTTAAACCGGGACAATTCGTGGTCGGCTCGTTCGCCACATCGGACAACATCTGTCCGCATTGCCGGCATGGCTACCACTCCTCGTGCCAGCGGCGCGAATGGGTGAGCACGGCGCAAGCGCCGTACCTTCGCGTCCCGCTCGCCGACGGGACGCTGGTGCCGGTGCCGGAGACGCCGCCCGCCGGCCTTTTTCCGGACCTGCTCGCCTGTTCCGACGTGTTGGGCACCGGCTGGTTCGCGGCCGATGCAGCCAATGTGAAGCCAGGCGCAACCGTGGTGATTGTGGGCGATGGCGCAGTCGGTCTTCTCGGTGTTCTCTCGGCCCGCCAGATGGGCGCGGAACGCATCATCCTGATGAGCCGCCATCCCTCGAGGCAGGCGCTTGGACGCCAGTTCGGCGCCACGGATATCGTGGCCGAGCGCGGCGACGAAGGGGTGGCGCGGATCCTCGATTTGACCCGCGGCATCGGCGCAGACTCGGTGCTGGAGTGTGTGGGCACTCAGGAGTCGATGATGCAGGCGATTCGCTCGGCCCGTCCGGGCGGCTTCGTCTCCTTCGTTGGCGTTCCTCACGGGGTGAACCTCGATGGAGCGCAACTGTTTTTCAGCCACGTTCATTTGCACGGCGGGCCCGCTCCGGTGCGCCGGTACCTGCCCAGGCTGATCGCCCTGGTCCTGGAAGGCAGAATCAATCCCGGCAAAGTTTTTGACCTGGTTCTTCCGTTGGAGCAGGTGGCGGAGGGGTATCGGGCCATGCATGAGCGGCGCGCCATCAAGGCTTTGCTTGTTCCCTGAAAGCGAGACTTCCCATGTTCCGGATGCCGGAGAAATCCAGCCCGATGTTGCAGCTTGCCATCCTTGTGATTTGCGTGGCCGGCCTCCTGTCCCGCGCCTCGGCACAGGGGCCTGCGCCGGCCGGGAGGAATCAATTGAAAGTCAAAATCGGTTCGAAGAGTTTCACCGCGGTGCTCGAGAACAACGAGACCGCAGCAGCTCTCAGGATGCTGTTGCCCATGAAGCTGGAAATGGCGGAACTCAACGGCAATGAGAAATACGCCAGGCTGCCGAAAAACCTGCCGGCCAAACCGGCAAACCCCGGAGTGATCCACACCGGCGATTTGATGCTGTATGGCTCCAGAACCCTGGTGCTTTTCTACAAGTCGTTCCCGACCTCTTACGAGTACACGCGCCTCGGCCGCATCACAGACACGGCCGGCCTCGCCGAGGCGGTGGGCGCCGGAAGCGTGACGGTCACTTTCGAGATCGAGTAATCGCCGGCGCACGGGGCCCGAACCGGCCGGATGACGGGCGGGAGAACGCAGGGACGGGAACGAAAGCCGGGGCACGGCCGTGCGGCGAACCTTGCCAAGGATGTTCTTGCATCGCGGCCGGGCGCGGGCGCTGCGGCGGAACGCTCAGGGTGCTGACGCGCTTCGGAACGCGCCGGGTTGGAGCCGGCCAAAGCCTGCGTTGGCGGCCAGAATGCCCTGCGGAGCATTGACCGCTCTCGCGCGTGTCGGATAGACTCGGCTTGCTTGGGCGCATGCCCCGCCGGCGGCCGGGTACGTCCGCATCCTGTCGGCGCGCCCAGGCGGAGGTCCTTGCTCTCATGCAGCGCCGCACTTTTCTCTTCTCCCTTCCTCTTGCGTCCCCTGTCGCCGCTTTCCTCGACGAGCCCGCCGACCCCGGCGCCCCCAAGGCCGCCATCGAAAGATGGAAGGACCACCGCTTCGGCATGTTCATCCATTGGGGCCCGGTCAGCATCGTCGGCACCGAAATCGGCTGGTCGCGCGGCGGCCCGCGCCGCGGCCGGCCGGAAACCAGGACCGGCATCGTCCCGGTGGAGGTCTACGACAACCTCTACCGCATGTTCAACCCCGTCAAGTTCAACCCCGACGAGTGGGTCCAGCTCGCCCGCGACGCCGGCATGAAATACCTCGTCTTCACCACCAAGCACCACGACGGCTTCTGCAATTTCGATTCGAAGCTCACCGACTACAAAATCACCAGCCCACTGTGCCCCTACGGCAAGGACATCGTCCGCATGCTCTCCGACGCCTGCCGCCGCGGCGGCATCGACTGGGGCGTTTATTATTCGCAGCCCGACTGGCATCACCCCGACTACCGCAACGGCGCCGCCCACGCCCGCTACATTGAATACCTTCACGGCCAGGTGCGCGAACTGCTCACCGGCTACGGGCCCACGAAGATGTGGTTCTTCGACGGCCTCGGCGGCACGGCGGCCGACTGGGACGCCGTGCGCCTGATCCGCATGATGCGGCAGCTCGAGCCGGATCTCGTCATCAACAACCGCGCCGGCCTGCCGGCCGATTACGATACGCCGGAGCAGCGCATCGGCCGCTTCCAGAACCACCGCCCCTGGGAGACGTGCGCCACGCTCGGCCGGCAGTGGTCGTACAAGCCCGACGACGAGCTGCGCCCCATCGAGGAGTGCCTGCGCGGCCTGGTCTGCTGCGCCATCGGCGACGGCAACCTTCTGCTCAATGTCGGCCCGCGCCCCGACGGTCTCATCGAGCCGTCGCACGCCGCCCGCCTGCGCGAGATCGGGGACTTTCTCAAGAAATACGGCGACAGCATTTACGGCACCCGCGGAGGACCCTTCGTGGCGCCGGACGAGGACAAGCGTCCACCCAAGGCCCACGGCTTCGCCCTTCCCGAAGGCGAATGGTGGGGCGGCAGCACGCACAAGGGCAACACGGTCTGGCTCCACATTCTGCGCTGGCCCTCGGACGTCCTCCAGTTGCCTGCCATTCCCGCGAGGATCGTCCGCGCGAGCCTGGTGTCCGGCCCCGGCAAGGCCGACGTGAAGCAGAGCGAAGCGGGCATTCGCGTCCGCGTCGCGCCCCGCCACCGCGCGCCCGTGGATACGATCGTCAGGCTCGAGCTGGACCGCCCCGCCCGCGACATCCCGGTGCTGCGCCCGTCCCGAAGCTGAGACGGCGCCACGATAAGAAACCCGAGCCATGAACCCTTCCCGCCGCGCATTTCTCCACAACGCCGCAGCCGCCGCCGCAACGGCTGCGGCGCCGCCCGCGCCGGCGGCCGCCAGGCCGCTGGATGCCTCCGCCATCGCACGCCGCCACAACCTCGTGCGCACGCAGCCCACGCCCGGCTTCTTCGAGGGCCTGCTGCTCGGCAACGGCGACATCGGCGTCTGCGTCGTCGTGCGCCCGGACGCGCTCGGCCTGCACATCGGCAAGAACGACTCCTGGGACATTCGCGTCAGCGAGGAGCACGCCGCCCACGTCAAGACCTTTGCCGAGGTTCTCGAACTCTGGAAGCGTGCCAGCGAGGAGGCCAGGCGCCAGGGCAAGCCGGAGATGACGTTTCTCGAGTCGAACATCCCTTTCTTCCGGCAATACGCGGAGCTCGTGCAGTCCAGCTACCGCAAGCCCTGGCCGAGACCCTGGCCCTGCGGCACCGTTTGGCTGCATTGGGATTCGCGGATGGTGCGCATCGTCAGACAGGAGCTGGACATCTCCACCGGCGTGCTCTCCATCCGGCTGGAGCATGACGATCTGCGCGGCACAGTCCGCCCGGTGCAGCTTGCCTGCTTCGTCAGCCGGGACAACGGGCACATTCTCGTCGCCAGCGATTCGCCCGCGCCCATTGTCAGCGTGGCCTGCATCCCTCACCGGGAAGCCGAGGCCAGGCTGCCCGAGCCGGAAGTCAGCGCCGAACCCAACCGCTTCACCGGCTTTCAGTACTTCCCCGCCACCGCGCCCACCGAGGCCCAGCCCGATCCCCCCAGGACGAAGGACGACCGCAGCTTCGCTCTCTGCGGCGTGCTGGCCGGGCAGTGGTCGCCCGAGCCCGCCGGCCCCCGCCGCCGCGTTCTTCTCCGCAGCGCGGCGCCGCAGCCCTTCCGTCTCGATCTCACGTTGTTCACCACGCTGGACGTCAAAGATAATGTCGCGCACGCCCGCGCCGAAGCCGCGCGCCTCTCCGCCCTGCCCGTCGGCGAGGTCCGGCGCCAGTCGGAAGCCGCGTGGCGGAAGTTCTGGTCCGCATCGGCCGTGGAGTTCGCCGACCGCGAGCTGGAAGAGATCTGGTACCGCAACCAGTATTTCCTCGCCTGCTGCCTGAAGCCCGGCAAAATCGCGCCGGGCCTGTTCGGCAACTGGAACAGCGGCCGCATCGGCACGGCCTGGCACGGCGACTACCACATGAACTACAACACCCAGCAGGTCTGGTGGGGCGTCTTCTCGTCGAATCACGCCGAGCAGCACGAGCCGTACACGCGGCTCGTGGAAAGCCTCATGCCGATGGCCGAATGGAACGCGCGCGTGCAATTCGGCCTGCCCGGCGCCTGTTTCCCGCACAGCGCCTACCCGGTGCCCAGCACCGTGAATCCCTACCCGGCGCCGCCCTGGGGCTACGAGATCTGCGAGACCCCGTGGACTGTCCAGAGCCTGTGGTGGGAGTACAAATACACGCTCGACGAGCAGTATCTGCGGCGCGTCTACCCCATGCTGCGCGCGGCCGCCGATTTCCTGGTGGCCTTCATGAAGAAGGGCGAGGACGGCAAGTATCACATCATTCCCACCGTCTCGCCCGAGAACTGGGGCGCTACCGTCGATTTCCGCCTGAACAGGGACTGCATCATCGACCTTGCCCTGACGGACTTCCTGCTCGAAGCCATGCTCGAGGCCTCGCAGGTTCTCGGCGTTGATGCCGGCCTGCGGGACAAATGGCGGGAAGTGCGCGCCAACCTGGCGCCTTGGCCCGAGGCCGAGGGGCCATACGGGCGCGTGTGGGTCGACGTCGTCGACGCGCCCGTGGAGCATGTTTACAACGTGCCCGTCACTCTGGCGCCGGTCTTCCCTGCCGAGCGCGTCGGCCTCGGCTCTCGCCCGGAGCAGCTTGAACTCGCCCGCCGCACGGCCCGCACGGTGCGTCTGGAAGGCGGCAACGATCTGGTCTGGCAGCCGCTCGCGCGGGCGCGGCTCGGGATGCTCGATCTCGAGTGGTTCAAGCGCGAGGTGCGCTACTGCCTGACGCCGCTCGGCACCGCGGGCGACCGGGTCCGCCAGACCGGCGGCCGCTACCGCGACGAGACCGACTTCGACTTCATGATGCGCATGGGCGTCTGGACCGAGAACCTCTCTTTGCCCGCGGTGCTGAACGAATGCCTCTTGCAGAGCCATGACGGCCTGATCCGCGTCTTCCCCAACACGATCGGCCTCGGCCCCGCCTCATTCCGCCATCTCCGCGCCGTGGGCGCGTTTCTTGTTTCCGCCCGGTGGGACGGGCGGCGGGTGACGGAACTCCTCATCGAAAGCGAAAAAGGCGCCCGCCTGCGCCTCGCCGTCCCGTGGCCCGTCAACGCCGTCCTGGTCAACGGCGCGCGCCACGCGGTGCGCGACGGCAGGCTGGAACTCGCCACCCGCCCCGGCGAATCGTACTCGTTCGCGCCGGCGTAAGGCGGGCTTCTTTCACCGGTCCGATTGCGCTTTTTGCGTCCTTGCCGGAGAGAATCCTCTGCGCCTGCGCAATCCGCCCTTCTTTCACCAGCCTGCCGAACCCCGCCGCGCAGCAGGCCGCGGTACGCAACGTACCGGCATCCCATCGGATTCTCGGAGGATGTGGCTCGCGGCGTGTGACTGCCCCATAACTACTGGTTTCCATTCCCGCGCGAGAACCATCGAAGCGACGTCCGCTTTCCCGGCACCGCGTCGTCGTCTGCCTTCGTTGCCGAACCGGAAGGCAACGGCTGCGTCGAGTGCTTCCCGGGCGCCCCCCAGGCCTCTGCCGCGTCCTACGACAAACCGCATCGGCGGCTTCCGCGAAAACTCGTTGGACAGACCAGCGCCCGGGACCAAATTCCATTTCGGGCTTTGACAGCGCCACTGAAACGTTCGGCCTCATCCGGCGGGAAGTTGCGCTGTAAAGCGACCCTCAGGGCCGTCCCAATCCTCATCCCTCCTTGCCCGGAAAATGCTCGCGACCAGCCGGGTTGCATTGACAGACCCTGTTCGGTCGCTTGACGCCCGGGGTGGGTGTATATTCCTCACTGTCGGGAAGTCCAAAAGGGAAGCCCCCGGAGGCATCATGAAGCTCACCCGCCGCAGCGCTCTGAAATCTCTGGTCTCGGCCGCCGCCGCGCCGGCCGTCATCCGCAGTTCGCGCCGTCCCGGCGACAAGCCCAATCTCCTCGTGCTCTGGACCGATCAGCAGCGCGCCGACACGATGGCGGCCTACGGAAACCACCGCTACCGGGTGCCCACGCTGAACCGCCTGGCGGAAGATTCCGTCGTTTTCGAACGCTGCTATGTGACACAGCCGGTCTGCACGCCCAGCCGCTCGTCGGTCATGACCGGGCTGTGGCCGCACCGCACGGGCTGCGTGCGCAACAACATTCCGTTGCCCCCCGGGATCAAAACCGTGCCCGAGCTGCTCGGCGACAGCGCGTACCGGACCGCATACATGGGCAAGTGGCATTTGGGGGATGAACTGTTTGCCCAACACGGCTTCCGGCACTGGGTCTCGATCGAGGACATTTATAACCGGTACTTCTCGCCGGAACGCGACCGTAACACGCGCAGCTCCTACCACCACTTTTTGCTTCGCCTGGGATACAAGCCTGACAGCAACAACCGGTTCAGCCGCGGTTTTGCCACCAGGCTGCCGATGGAACACTCCAAGCCGTCCTTCCTTGCGCAAGAGGCGGTAAGGTTTATCCTCGAAAACCGGCGCGAGCCGTGGATCCTCTACGTCAATACGCTGGAACCACACACGCCCTTCTCCAGCGCCCTGAACGACCTGCACACCGAAGAAGAGGCTCCCCTGCCGCCCAACTACCCGGGCATCCCCGAGGGCCCCGAGCCGGAGTGGTATCGGCGGCGGCGTGAGCAATTCGTCCGCAACCGGGGCGAGGGCGGGGGGTTCGATCTGCGCACGCCTGAAGGCTGGAAACGCATGCACAGGAATTATGCGGGCCTGTGCGCTTTGGTGGACCAGGCCTTCGCGCGCATCCTGTGGGCCCTGGAAGTTTCCGGCCAGGCGGAAAACACGATCGTGGTCCACACATCGGATCACGGCGAGATGATGGGAGCCCACAGCCTCATGGCCAAAAGCGTCATGTACGAGGAGGCGATCCGGGTGCCGCTGCTGCTGCGCGCGCCTTTCCGTCTGCTGAGGCCGCACCGGGTTTCGCATCCGGTAAGCCACATTGACCTGGCGCCCACGTTGCTTGAGCTGATGGGGGTGCCGGATCACGGGCTGGACGGGCGCAGCTTGCTGGGTTATCTCAGAGGCGAGCGCCGGCCCGAGGATGTATACATCGAGTGGACGGCCGACCCTTCGGAAGGCGGCCCCAATGCCCGCGCGGTGGTGACGCCGGACGGGTGGAAGCTGGTTTTGCACGACACGGACGCTTGCCTGCTTTTTGACCGGAATCGCGACCCGCTCGAGCTGCGCAACCTGTACGGGGCTCCGGAAACGAAGCAGCTGCGGCGGAGGATCGTGGACTGGCAACGCCGTGTGGGGGACACCCTGCAACTGCCAATTTGAAACAAGCGGGCCCTGCGCGCCAAAGCCACGGGCAAGGACTGTACCGCCCCGGTTTCCCGATCGTTATATTGATCCATCAATCAGCAGACGCCAGGGCAAGCAGCGTCTTCTCGTGCCTGCGGGCTACCCGCATACGTGTTGAAAGTTACGAGCCCTGACAGCTCCAAACGCTACCCCCGACAAGCGGCGGCGATCGCCTCCGGTTTCCGAGCTATTCTGACCCGGCGGAGACCACCCCCGGTTGCGGGTTCTCACGGCCCATCCGGGGAGCGAATTGGCTCAGGCCCACCAGCAATGGCAGGCGGCGGGTTGACGGAGCAGAACCGCCGTCGCATCGGAACGCGCGCCCCGCTGCCGCCTGGGCCGATGCAGTATGATTGGCGCGGAAACCTGACCGGAGAACGCCCATGCGCCTGCTTGTCTGCGCCTTCTTCTGCTGCCTTTTCCCGACCGCCGCGCAGAAATTCGTCCCTGTCCGCGGCGACGGCAACGTCCTGGATTTCGAGATCGCCGACGCGCCCCTCACCAACGCCGAATACGCCGAATTTATCGCCGCCACCGGCCACACGCCCCCGCTGCATTGGGAAAACGGCCGGCCGCCGCGCGGCTTCGAAAACCACCCGGTCATCTACGTCAACCGCTACGATGTCGAGAAATACCTGGCCTGGCGCACCGCCCGCGAAGGCCGCATCTACCGCCTCCCCACGCCCGCGGAATTCGAATACGCCGCCCGCGCCGGCCGCCCCGGCGTGCTCTACCCCTGGGGCAACGAGGCGCCGTCGAACCAGGCCAATTTCGATCCCCGCGGCGACCGGCCCTTCCCCGCCTGGCGCGAGCACCTCAAGCCGGTGCGCTCCTGTCCGCCCAATCCCTGGGGCCTGTATGACATGGCCGGCAACGTCTGGCAGATGGTTCACACCGACCACGACCCGGCCACGCAGCGCTATATTTTCCGCCTCCATCACCCGTACGAGAAGGAGTCCACCGTCATGGGCGGCTCCTGGGCCCGCTCGGCAGCCTACCTTCGCATCGGCGTGCGCGGGGGCGCCGGCGGCGCCGGCATCCGCCATCCCGACCTCGGCTTCCGGCTCGTCCGCGAGCCGCGGGGCTCGTCCCATTTCCGCCGCCAGCCGCGGCGTCTGGCCGCCGTCAGAACACAACGCGGCATTTTTGTTTCCTGGCAGCTCCTGCCCGGGGAAGAGCGCCTCGGCTTCCACGTCTACCGCTCCCTCCGCCGCGACATGGCGGGCGAACGCTTGACGCGTCAACCTTTGTTGGACCGTACGGCATTCCTCGACCCCGCGCCCCCTGCCGGCCGGCTCTATTACCGCGTCCGCCCCGTCGCACAGGACGGCCGCGAGGGCGCGCCCTCCGAATGGGCGGCGGAGCTGCCCGACGCTGGCGGCCTGCCCGTGGCCGCCCTCTTCCAGCCCGGCATCCGCCAGGGCCAGGCCGCTCCCGTCTTCGGCGACCTCAACGGCGACGGCCTGCCCGATGTGGTCTTCCGCCTCGACAATCTCATCCAGGAAAACCGCCCCAATCCCGGCCTGCCCGTCGAACTCGAGGCCTTCACGAGCTACGGCAAGCAGCTCTGGCGACGCCCGATGATCGGTTTCGACGCCTGCTTCGGCAACGCCAACAACGCGCCCTTCCTCGTCTACGACCTCGACGGCGACGGCCGCGCCGAAGTCGCCGCGCGCATCGAAGAGGAAGGCCAGGTCTGGCTCGCCATCCTCGACGGCATGACCGGCCGCACGCTGCACCGCACGCCGTGGCCCGCCATCTACTCCGACAAGGCCGGCACCTCCACCCGCATCCACATGGCGGTGGCGTATCTCGACGGCCGCTCGCCCAGCCTCGTCACCCAGACCGGCCTGTACGAAAACGAGCTCTTCCACGCCTGGGACGCGCACCTGAAACTTCTCTGGAAATACGAAAGCACCGGCCCCACATCCGGCTCCGGCTCCCACCACATCGATATCGCCGACCTCGACGGCGACGGCCGCGACGAGGTCTTCGACGGCACCACCGTCCTCAACCCCGATGGCACGCTCCGCTGGAGCCTCTACCGCCTGCACCCGGACATCGTGGCCATCAAGCGCATCCTCGGCCAGCCGCAGCGGCAAGTCTATTACGTCGTCGAGAGCAACACGCACGCCGGCGTCTACGTCGTCGACGCGGCCACGGGCCGCCTCCACTGGAAGAAGAACCGCGAGGACGACCCGCGCTGGACGCATGGCCACACGGGCTGGGCATCCGACATCTGGGAAGGCTCGCCCGGCTATGAGCTGCTGGCGAACACCGACGGCCACGAGATGAAAGACACCCTGCTGCTGTCGGCCGACGGCCGCGAACTGCTCCGCCCCGTGCCCGGCTCCTGGCGCCCGGTGAACTGGCTCGGCCGCAACGTCCGCGAGCTCGTCTCCGGGGATTTGTCGCAAATTGTCCGCTTCGACGGCAAGGGCTTCGTGCCGGCGGCCGAACCGCCGGTTCCCGGCTGCCGCGTCCTCATGACCGCGGACCTGTGGGGCGACTACCGCGACGAGATCGTCTGTTCCCGCATGATCGACGGCCGCTGGACATTGCTCGTGCTTGCCAACACGGCCGACCCTTCGGGCCGCGGCGTCACCCGCACCGCCTCGCGCGAATACCGCCTGTGGCTGGCCCGCAATCTCGGCGCCGGCTACGGGTCTTACTTCGAGTGGGAAGACGGCCACTGAACAAAGCCCTTCCCGCCGGGCAATGCCCCTGAATCCTTGAGTCGCCAGTCGCCCTCACGCTTCCATCGGGCGGCGGCCGCCTCCGGATGCGGCGAGCGGGGTTGCACTGCCAGCTTCGGCCTCGAATTTCGCGAACTTTTTGCTCCAAAGCTGTGCGCCTGAATTTTCCGGGATCATTTTGACCCGGGAATTGCCGTGGCGTGGCCCGCGTGGCCGTTTTTCTTCCGGATTCTCGCAAGACGGGAATACCGCGAACGATGAAAAGCACGGAGGGCCGCCGGGCTTTCCATGGAAAACATTCCGCGGCCGCACAAAACGGGTCGGACTTGGATGGGAATCCGGCTCAGGCGCTGGTCAGAATTGCTCGCAGAACAACGCGCGCCGGGATTTCCGGCGCGGCGGGAACCCGACCCCCTGCCGCGGCACTCGTAGAATGCCCACCGGAGTCAAGCGGGATTCCGGAGGGCGATGTCGGCAGCATCAAATCTCCCCGGCAAGACATCCCGTCTTTACCGTCAAAGGCCGGATCGCCCGTGCGGTTGCGATCGTCGGCCTTCCCGGGCCTCCCGCGTGATTCAACCCAAATCCCCCAAAGAGGTGACACATGCTGCGATGCATTGCGGTGGCGTGCCTGCTTGCTGTGCTGACTGCCACGGCGCTGTCAGCCCAGGAGTTTCGCGCCACCATCAATGGAACCGTAACGGATCCCACCGGCGCCGTGGTTCCCGGTGTGACCGTCGAGATCCGGAACCTTGCCACCAACGCGCTCATCACCGCGCAAACCAACGAAGCCGGCCTTTACGTGGCGCCGTTCATTCCGCCGGGCCGGTACACGGTCTCCGCCTCCAGAGAGGGGTTCAAGCGGGCCGTGCGCGAAGACATCGAGGTGCGTGTCGGCGACCGGCTGCGCATTGACTTCCAGCTCGAGCTGGGCGGCGTCACCGAGCGGGTGGTCGTGTCGGCTGAAGCCGAACTTCTCGAAACCAGCACGGCGGCGCGCGGCCAGGTGATCGACTCGCAAAAGGTCGCCGAGATGCCCCTGCTCGGCCGCAATCCCTTCATGCTGGCCGTGCTGGCGCCGGCCGTGCAATACACGCCGAGCCTGGCCAGCCGATCCAACCGTCCGTTCGACAACGGCGGCATGGACTCGTTCGCCATCAACGGCGGCCGCCAGTTCACCAACGAATTCCTTCTCGACGGCGTGCCCAACACAGGCACCGAGACCACCCAGCCGGGCAACCTGAGCTTCGTGCCCAGCCCGGACGCCACGGAAGAGTTCAAAGTCCAGACCAACGTCTATGACGCGCAGTACGGCCGCACCGGCGGCGGCGTGATCAACGTCAGCCTCCGCAGCGGCACCAACGATTTCCACGGCGCGCTTTACCACTATTTCCGGCATGACAAACTGAACGCCAACACGTTCGAAGCCAATCTGGCAGGATCGCCCAAGCAGAGCTTCCGCTGGAACCAGCCGGGCCTCCGCGTGGACGGGCCCGTCTACCTGCCCCGGCTCTATGACGGCCGCAACCGGACTTTCTTCATGTATTCGTGGGAGCGCATCAAGAGCAGCATCCCGTTCCCGCAGACGCAGACCGTGCCCACGCTGGAGCAACGCGCCGGCGACTTCTCGAAAACAGTCCAGGCCAACGGGCAGCCGATCCTCGTCTACGACCCGGCCACGCTTCGCGCCTCCGGCAGCGGCTGGGTGCGCGATCCGTTCCCCGGCAACCGGATTCCGCAAGCCAGATGGGACCCGGTCTCGAAGAACCTTCTGAACTACATCCCGAAGCCGACCTCCGCCGGCGACGCCCGCGGCTTTTACAACCTGATCGTCGCCCCGAACCCGCGCACGGACCTTTATGACCAGCACGTGATCCGGATCGACCAGGTCATCGGCGCCAAACACCGTCTGTTCGGCCGCTTCATCCACGGCAACCGCCACGAGACCAACTCGACGGCAGGCTTCCCGCGGGAGGCTTCGGCCTGGTACAACCACTGGCGGATCAACCAGGGTGGCGGCATCGACCTGACTTCGACGCTGAGCCCGTCGCTGGTGTCCAGCTTCCGGCTCGGCTACATCCGGCACGAGTTCGCCGTGGCGCACCATGCCGACGGGTTCGATCCGGCGCAGCTCGGCTTCCCTTCGTCCCTGAGCGCGCAACTGCCGCGGAAATCCTTCCCGCGCATCACCTATACCGACTACACGACCTTCGGGCCGAACTGGGGCTCGGGCAGCGTGTTCAGCTTCTCCGACCAGTGGTCTCTCCAGGAGAGCATGAACAAGGTGATCCGCCGCCACTCGCTGAAATTCGGATTCGAAGGCCGTTTGAAGCTCGACAACCAGCAGAACCCGGCATCCTGGTTCGGCGTGTTCGCCTTCAACCGGGGATTCACGCAGCGCGACCCGCTCCGCTCCGAGGCGGCGGCGGGCAATGCCTTCGCGTCGCTGTTGCTCGGCTACCCGGCCAGCGGGTATGTCCCGATCCGGCCGGACCTGGCGCTCGGCTCGCGCTATTACGCCCTGTTCCTCCAGGATGACTGGCGCGTGAGCAACAAGCTCACGTTGAACCTCGGCGTGCGCTGGGACTACGAGTCCCCCATCACCGAAAGGTTCGACCGCCAGAACCGCGGCTTCGACTGGACTGCGCCCAGCCCGTTGCAGGTCCCCGGCATGGACCTGAAGGGACGGCTGCTGTTCGCCGACTCCGGCCACAGGCTGCCCTTCGAGCGCGACCTGAACAACTTCCAGCCGCGGCTGGGGGCGGCCTATCAGCTCACCTCGAAAACGGTGCTGCGCGGCGGCTGGGGCATCAGCTATCTGCCCACGTTCGACGTTGGACAGTATAACGGCTTCAGCATGGATACCCCGTACGTGGCCTCCGTCGACGGCGGCCTCACGCCGGCAGGCCAGTGGAACAACCCCTATCCGACCGGCCTCATCCAGCCGCTCGGCCGCCAGGCGACGATGCTCGGCCTCGGGTTCACCTACTCCTGGCCGCAGCGCGTGATCCCTTACGTGCACCAGTATTCGTTCGGCGTCCAGTACGAACTGCCGTGGCGCCTGCTCATCGACGCCTCCTACGTCGGTTCGCGCACGCTGTCGCTTCAGACAGCGAAGGGCATCAACGCAGTGCCCGCAGAGAAGCTGGCGCTGCGCAACGCTCTGCTCACGAAGGTCCCGAACCCCTTCGCCGGCCTGCTGCCTGGCACCGCTTATAACGGCGCCACCATTCCGCAGCAGCAGCTCCTGCGGCCATTCCCGCAACATGACAACATCACCGAGGCCGTCCGCACCATCGGCAAGAGCTGGTATGACAGCTTCCAGCTTCGCGTGGAAAAGCGCCTTTCGCACGGCTTCCACGCGCTGTTCAGCTACACGGTCTCGAAGACGCTGGAAGCGGTCGGATACCTGAACGCCCAGGACCCGTTCGGCGCGCTGGCCAAGGTGCTCACTGCATTCGACACGCCGCAGCGCGCCACGCTCAGCGGCGGCTATGAGCTTCCGTTCGGCAGGAACTCGCGCGGGGTGGTGAAACAGGTGATCGGCGGCTGGCAGTTCAACTGGATCGCCACGTTCCAGACCGGCCTGCCGATCGGCGCCCCGGGCAACGCGGTCAGCACCGGCGTGAACCCGCAGATCAAGAACCCGACCAGCGCACGCTGGTTCAACACCTGCACGCTGACGCTGGCCGGCGTGCGGCAGAGCTGCGCCAGCCCGGACGAGCCGGTGGCCTGGCTCGTGCAGGATCCCTACTCATTGCGCACGCTCAGCACGCGATTCCCGAACGTCCGCACGCTGCGGCCCCCGCTGGTCGATTTCAGCGTGTTCAAGATGTTCCCGATCACCGAACGGGTGCGGATGCAGTTCCGCGCCGAATCGTTCAACCTCACCAACACGCCGTGGTTCGGCGCGCCCAACACCACGCTGGGGTCGGCGAACTTCGGCGTGGTGTCGCCCTCCCAGGCCAACGACCCGCGCAACGTGCAGCTTTCGCTGCGGCTGCAATTCTGAGCCGCCGCTCTGCCTGCGAGGCCGCCGGGGCGGCGCGGCTGCGCCGCCTCGACGGCCGGTGCAGGCGCCTGCGGCTCACGCCGCGAAATCATGCGCGCCGGGCCGCCCGGCCCGGCCGCTTCCGAATGTGATTTGATTGCATTGCTGGAGATCCCTCATGAAGCGCCGCTCTTTTCTGCAATTGATCCCCGCTTCCGCTGCCGCCTCCCCGCTGGTCCGCGGACAAAGCCCGCAGGCCGGCCTGACCGGGTTGCCGGCCGTGGCCAGCTCTTTCGCTGACCCGCCCGCCTCGGCGCGCCCGCGCACGTGGTGGCACTGGATGAACGGCAACATCACCGCCGACGGCATCACCCGCGATCTGGAAGCCATGGCCCGCATCGGCGTCCGTGGCGTCCAGATCTTCCAGGCGGGCACGGGCATCCCGAAAGGCCCCGTCGACTACGGCAGCCAGGAGCACCTGAAACTCCTGGTGCATGCCATGAACGAAGCCGAGAGGCTGGGCATCGAGTGCGACTTCCACAACTGCCCCGGCTGGTCATCCAGCGGAGGCCCGTGGAACGGCCCCGAGCACTCGATGAAGGTCGTCACCTGGACCGAGCGCGCCGTCGAAGGCGGGCGGCGCATCGAGCTTCGCCTGCCGCAGCCGCCTGCGCGGCTCAATTTCTATCGCGACATCGCCGTGCTCGCTTTCCCCGCGCCCGCGGCGGAGAAGCCGCTTCGTCCCCTTCTGCGCGCGGCGCGCGCCACCGCGGCGCAAGGCGCCGCGCCGGCGGAACTGGGGCCGGCGCAGATCGACCAGCTCTTTGGCGACGATCCCCGCAGCGGCGTTGCGGTGCACCCGGCGGGACCGGGCTCGCCGGGCACGCTCACGCTGGAATTTTCCGGCCCTGTCGAGTTGCGCTCCATGTCGTTCTTCGCTGTGCCGGAGGGACCGGGCGCCGGCGGCCCTGGCGCGCCGGCGGGCGCGCCCGCCGTGGAATGTTCCATGGATGGCGCGCGCTGGGAGAAGGCCGCCGAGCTGAACCTCAACACGGGCAACGTGCTCGACGGGTTCCCGCTGGCGCCCGTGGCCGCTTCTTTCGCAGCCAGGCAGGGCCGCTTCTGGCGGATCGTGCTCCCGCAGGCTCGCCGGATTTCCGTGCTGCGGTTGTCGGGCGCGGCGCGCCTGCAAAACTGGCCCGTGAAGGCGAACTATCTCCATCATGCGCGCGGCCGCGCCTCCGAGCTTGAGGCGCCGACGCCGGACGCGGCGGCCGGTTCTGCCATCGACTCGTCCCGCGTCGCGGATCTGACTTCCCGCCTCCGCTCCGACGGCGTGCTCGAATGGGACGCTCCGGCCGGCTCATGGATCATCCTGCGCATCGGCTACACGACCACGGCCCGCACCAACCACCCGGCGCCCGACGGCGGCGTGGGGCTGGAGTGCGACAAGTACAGCGCCGAAGCGATGGACCACCACTTCCAGGGCTTCTTCGGGCCGATCCTGAAAGACCTCGAGCGGCTCGGCAAGCGCGGCCTGGCCGGCGGGCTCATCGACAGCTACGAGGTCGGCATGCAGAACTGGACCGACCGCTTCCTCGAAGAGTTCCGCAGGAGGGCCGGGTACGATGCGCTCAAATACCTGCCCGCATTCACCGGCCGCCTTGTGGACGGCGCCGATGCCACGGAAAAGTTCCTCTGGGACGTGCGCCGCGTGCAGGCCGACCTGATGGCGGACAACTACTATGGACGCTTCACAGAACTGTGCCACCGGCACGGCATCAAGTCCTACACCGAGCCTTACGACGGCGGGCCGTTCGATGAAGTGCAAATCGGCATGCGGGTGGACATCCCGATGGGCGAGTTCTGGTTCGCGCGCCGCGGCGAGCTCGACCGCAGCATGAAGCTCGCCTCCTCCGTCGCCCACCTGAAGGGCCACTCCATTGTCGGCGCGGAGTCCTTCACCGGCGCGCCGATGTTTTCCCGCTGGCAGGAGCACCCTTACGCGCTCAAGGCGCAGGGCGACTGGATGTTCACGCACGGACTCACGCTGTGCATTTTCCACCGCTACGCCCACCAGCCGCACCCTTCGGCTCTTCCCGGCATGACGATGGGCCCGTGGGGCTTCCACTTCGACCGCACCAACACCTGGTTCGAGAAAGCCGGCCCGTGGATCGACTATCTCAGCCGCTGCCAGTATCTGCTTCAACAAGGACAGCCGGCAGCCGACCTGCTTTACTTCACCGGCGAGGACGCGCCCGTCGACACGCCCGCAGCCGAGGCGCTGAACCCGCCGCTGCCCGCCGGATACGATTTCGATTTCCTCAACGCCGAAACGCTGCTGCGCCGCACAAGCGTCCTCCAGGGCAGGATCCGGATCAGCGGCGGCGCGCAGTACCGCTTGCTGGTGCTTCCCGAGCGCCGCACGATGACGTTGCGCGTCCTCCGGAAACTCCATGAGCTCGTCCGCGCCGGCATGTGGATGTCCGGCCCAAGGCCCGAGCGCTCGCCCAGCCTCGCCGACGCGGCCGCGGAGGCCGAGTGGAAAAAGCTCGCCGGCGAGCTGTGGGGCAAAGCGGACGGCAAGACGGTTCGCGAAAATACGCTCGGCCAGGGGCGTGTCTTCTGGGGAGTGCCGCCCGCCGAAATCCTTTCCCGCATGGGCGTGCCTCCGGATTTCGAATGCACGTCGCGCTCCGGAGATGCGCCCGTGAACTTCATCCACCGCCGCGTGGGCGAGGAAGACATCTACTTCATCGCCTGCCGGCGGCGCCAGCCGGAAGACATCGTGGCGAGTTTCCGGGTGACCGGAAAACAGCCCGAGATCTGGATGGCGGATTCGGGCGAGATGGCGCCGGCGCCGGTGTTCGAGGTGCGCGGCGGCAGGACGTACGTCCCGCTCCAGCTCGATCCCGCGGGAAGCGCTTTTGTCGTCTTCCGCAACCGTGCGCCCCGCCGCGCCGTC
>Ga0209162_1001919_pt1 | contig 19331 bp, 19 predicted proteins | sample YNPNPMetaG_FD_187121 | JGI IMG/M metagenome (GOLD analysis project Ga0209162, IMG submission 187121) | Anoxygenic and chlorotrophic microbial mat microbial communities from Yellowstone National Park, USA - YNP NP MetaG (SPAdes) (version 2) ... | reverse complement strand
CGCTACGGCTTCCTCAACCGGAGCGGCTGCCTCAACAGGGGCGACGCCGCGCAGCCAGTCGGGAATCTCTTCCTCCGCCACAGCTTCCTCGACCGGGGCGGCCTCAACAGGGGCGATGCCGCGCAGCCAGTCGGGAATCTCCTCCTCCGCTACGGCTTCCTCAACCGGAGCGGCTGCCTCAACAGGGGCGACGCCGCGCAGCCAGTCGGGAATCTCTTCCTCCGCCACAGCTTCCTCGACCGGGGCGGCTGCCTCAACGGGGGCAACGCCGCGCAGCCAGTCGGGAATCTCTTCCTCCGCCACGGCTTCCTCAATTGGCCCCCCGGCAGAAACGAGAGCGACCTCACTAGGTACCCCGCCAAAGGTCTCCCAACCGAAAAAGCCCTCTTCCTCACGGGCAGGCGGGGGGGGTGGCGGAGGAGGAGCGGTGACAGCCGGTACCGGGGCAGGGCCCTCTTCAGTAGGAACGCCGCCAAAGGTGTCCCAGCCAAAAAAGCCCGCGCTCCCTTCCGCTTCCGGCTCGCTCAGCCACTCCGGCACCTCGATCAAGCCCGCCTCAGCCCCTGCTTGAGGAGCCACTTCGCGCAGCCAATCGGGCAGCTCTTCTTCCGCCGGGGCGGTAGCAACGGCCTGAGGAGCCGAGGGCGGTGGCACAACGCCAGGCGGCGCGGCCCGTTCTGCCGGTGCCGGAGCGGGCGATTCAGGTTTGAGCGTGCGCAGCCAATCCGGCAGGTCCTCTTCCTCCCCCCCTGCCGCTGCTTCTGGAGCAACGGCGGCCTGCGTAAGGCTACGGAGCCAGTCGGGAGTTTCCTCCTCCGGCGCAGGTCCGGGCGCGGCCTCAAAAGCGCGCAGCCAGTCCGGCACCTCCTCCGCAACGCCGGCACCTGGCTCCAATTCGGGCGCCTGAGGGGGCGCTATTTCCTCGGCGGCGCTTTTCACCCAATCGGGCACGCCCAACTCCGCCGGCGCTGTCACCTCAACCGCCCAGGACGGGGCAGCCGCTTCTTCGCCTAACGGCCCCAATTCGCGCAGCCAATCGGGAATCTCGATCTGCGCCTCTAAGCCGGCGGTGATGTCCACCAGACGCATCTCGGTGTCGGACATTTCGGGGATCATTTCGGAAATGCCGACAGAGATGGAGGCGTTTTCCAGATGGCGGTACCAATCGGCGCTCTTGTCCACACCAATGGCATCCGGGTGATAGATGAGGCGCTCCAGGCGCGGGTTGGGAGCCGGCAAAAGGGAGGTGTCGCCCAGCAGGTCCTGCGCCATCCGGTTCATCGGGTCAACCTGCCAGGCCTGGCGCAGGTAAATGTCCCCCGTTTCCTGACCGCTGCTGAGCCAGATGTGTCCCAACAACAGGTTGGCTTTGAGACAGTTAGGGAGGTAATCCAGAATCTGCTGACAGATGGTTGCGGCCTGGACGACCTGATCTTCGCGCCAGTAGGCCTCTGCCAGAGGCAGGAGCAGGTCAGGGCGGTTGGGTTCTTTAGCAACGAGGGTGCGCAATTCTTCGATGGCGCGGCCATACAGCCGGCCGCGCAGGTAGAGGCGGGCCAGGGCAGCGCGAGTCGTCGGCGGTCGTTTAGGCTCCAGGCCATCACGCCGCCCATACAGGCGGCACAATTCCTCGGCCAGAGCTTCGTTACCTGGCATCAATTCGTAGGCCCGTTCCAGGTTCCAGATGGCGCCGTTGAGGTTGTTGAGCTGCTCATAACAGGTAGCCAGACCGATGCGCGCCATCGTGTGTTCTGGATCGGCATTGAGGGCGCGGCGGAAAAGGTTGGCGGCCAGGGCAGGCAGCTCAGCTTCCAGCATGGTCTTGCCCAACAGGAAGTAGGCCTCTGCGTAACGAGGATAGTGCCCCAGAATGTGGCGCAGATGGGCCAGGGCTTCCAGGTAACGAGCCTCCTTGATCATGCCTTCGATTTCAGTAATATAGTCTTGCAGTGTGACCTCAGGCACGTTTCCCTCCCCAATCAGGACAGGCTTGGCTACACCAGCCAGCTCGCAAAGCGGTTAGATGGTTCCACACGACGCCCGCCAGAATAAATCCTTTTAGTTCTGCTTTCTAACCTATTTTCATTATGCTATGTTTTTGCTCAAAAGTCAAAAAGAAGCGGGGCCTTCGGCACTGGGCTCCCATCAGCGCCACCAGCCGATGCTCCCTGAGCTTGCGGCGTGTCAAGGCCCTGTCCTTTCAGCTCGAGCTGGAAGCGGGAACAGCCGCGGCCCTCTGGCCAAGCGGACACAGGTCCCGCACGGGGCAGTGTTCATGGTCAGGATGACGGGCGTGACAGGCCCGACGTCCCAGTTCAATGAGGTTCAGGTGCAAGGGGCCGTAAAGCGCAGGGGGGATCAGCGCCTCCAGCAGGGTGTGCGCGGCCTCGCGGGATGTGCCGGGGGGAATCAGGCCCAGGCGCTGCGTGACACGATGAATGTGCGTATCCACGGGGAAGGCCGGCACGCCCAGGCTGAAGAGCAAAACGATAGCGGCGGTTTTAGGTCCCACGCCAGGGATAGCGAGCAGCCAGCTACGCGCGGCTTCGGGAGGCAGGTCCCGCAGGAAATCCAGGCTCAGGCGTCCCTGCTGCGCATTGATCTGGCGCAGCACGGCCTGAAGGCGCGGCCCTTTGGTCGGCGCTAATCCGGCCGGGCGAATGGCCTCGATGACCGCTTCCTCCGGCGCATCGCGAACCGCTTCCCAGGTGGGAAATTGCGCGCGTAACCGCTGATAGGCCTGATCGCGATTCCGGTCGTTAGTGTTCTGGCTGAGGATGGTCAGGATGAGTTCGTCAAGCGGATCGCGCCGCGGCAGAGGAGGGACACCGTAAGCCTCCCGCAAACGCCGATCTATTTCGAGGAGGTGAGCCGGATCAGGCGCCATAGGCCTTGCGCGCCCGGCGGACCCACTCACGTTCCGCCTCATAGGTGAGATGCTCCAGCGCCTCGTCCCAGGTGAGCCAGATGCTGTAGAACTGCAGCACGTCCTCCAGGGGCCGGGTATATTCGTGCAAAGAGCGTGCCTGCATCAGATAGTAAAGCTCGATGCGTTGCACCGGCTTGCCCTGAGCATCGGTAAAGGCGACGAGCTGTTCTCCCAGGGGCTGCAGGATGATCAAGTCATCGTAGCCGGATTCTTCGGCCACTTCCCGCTGGGCCGCGGTTTCGGGAGCTTCATGCAATTCGACGTGACCTTTGGGCAGGCGCACCTCATCTCTACTCGGACGGATCAAGACCAGAATTCGCCCCCCATCGGGATGCAACACGATCCCTCCCGCCGCCAGATATTCCCGCACAGCCTCTTGCCGTTTGGCGACCATCGTGTTCCTCCTCAGGTCCATGGATTCAGCTTTATCGGGCTGGTTAATGCACCATCAGGAAGTCCCAGCCCGCTGCTTGCCTGGATTGTAGCCCTTTTAAGGACAAAAACAAGCCGCCCGGAAGATACCGGGCGGCTTCCCCGCAGATGGAGTTACGCCGTTTCGAGGTAGCGCTCGATTTCCCAATCGCTGACGCGAATGCGATACTCATCCCACTCGGCACGGCGGGCGCGCAGCACCGTTTCACTGATGGCCTCACCCAGGGTTGAGCGGACCAGATCGTCTTTGGCGAACTCGTCCAAAGCCTCGTCCAGCGTCCCCGGCAAGGTGAGGATGTTGCGCAACAGACGTTCCGCCTCATCGAGGTGATAGACATCCTCGTTGATGGGGTCCGGAGCCTGCAAGTTCCTATCCACTCCATCCAGCCCGGCGACCAGCATGACGCTGAAAGCCAGGTAGGGGTTGGCGCTGGGATCCGGGCAGCGCAGCTCGATGCGCGTGCCTTTTTCGTGTCCCGGCGTCACCGAAGGCACGCGGATCAGGGCGGAGCGGTTACGGTTGGCCCAACAGACGTAGACAGGGGCCTCAAAGCCTGGCGTCAGACGCTTGTAACTGTTCACGGTTGGGGAGAGGATGGCGGACATGCCGCGGGCATGGGCCAACTGACCAGCAATAAAGGCATAAGCCAGTTTAGAGAGATGGTAGGGATCCTGAGCGTCATAGAACAGGTTCTTGCCATCCGGAGAGGAGATACTCTGATGGACATGCATCCCGGAACCGTTGACGCCAAAAATCGGCTTAGGCATAAAGCTGGCGCAGAGGTTGAAGCTGTTGGCGATGGCGCGCACCGTGTACTTGAGAGTGACGGCGTTATCGGCGCTGGTCAGGGCATCCGCGTAACGGAAATCAATTTCATGCTGGCCCGGAGCGCATTCATGATGGCTGGCTTCTACCATGATGTCCATCGCCTGCAAGGCGATGACAATCTCGCTGCGCACCTGCTGCGCTTCATCACGCGGCGAAAAGTCAAAATACCCTGCCACGTCATGCGGCACGGGACGCAGCGCCAGGCCGTTGTTATCGCGCTTGAGCAGGAAGAACTCCAGCTCCGGCCCGGTATTGTAGATGAAGCCACGCTGACGCGCCTGAGCCAGCAAGCGTTTGAGCAGGCCACGCGAGTCGCTGGGAGATGGAGAGCCATCGGACTCGTAAATATCGCACAAGATGCGCGCACGGCGCCGCTCCGGAATACTCCAGGGCAACACGCGATAGGTCTCCGGGTCCAGGCGCAACACCCGATCGCTTTCATAGATGCGGGCAAAACCCTGAACAGAAGATCCATCAAACCAAACGCCATTTTCTAAGGCCGATTCCAACTGGTCAACGGGGATGGTGACGCTCTTGATGGTACCGAGGATGTCGGTGAACTGGAGGCTGATGAATTTAATGTGATCCTCTTTCGCTCGTAAAACCAAATCGTGATCAAAAAAATTAAAAAACCAGTATATATCGAATCGGTGGTTTGTCAATAGGCGCTGGCAATTTTCCCCCTGTCCCTGTCACATGGCTTAGAAAGCTCTACAGCAGCAGGGTTCCCAAGGCTCAGAAATCATGCTAAAATGATGCGTAGTTGCTTGAACCAGATCACCATCCTGGCTTTCGAGGAGATAGAGCATGACCCAACCTGCCATTTTAGCCGAAGCCCTGACCTACAGCTACAACGGCAAGCTGGCCGTGGATCATATCAGCTTCCAGGTGGCTGAAGGGGAAATTCTGGGTTTTTTAGGTCCCAACGGTGCGGGAAAATCTACGACCGTCAAGATGCTCACCGGTCAACTTGTGCCGCAAACCGGGCGGGCGTTCCTGTTGGGGATAGACGTGGCGCGTCATCCCAAGCAGGTACAGGCGCAGATTGGCGTTTGTTTTGAAATCACCAACCTTTACGAACCCCTCTCAGCGCTCGACAATCTCAAGCTCTTTTCCGCCTTGTTTAACGTGCGCAACTTTGATGCCATGGCGCTGCTTCGCCGGGTAGGATTGGAAGCGCAGGCCCACGAACAGGTAGAACGGTTCTCCAAGGGCATGAAGCAGCGCTTGATGATTGCCCGCGCTCTGGTCAATCGCCCCAAAATCCTGTTTCTGGATGAGCCAACCGAGGGGCTGGACCCCGTTTCCGCGCAGGCCATCCGCCAGCTCATTCTGGAAGAGCGGGCGCGCGGCGCGACCGTTTTCCTCACCACGCACGACATGGTGGAAGCCGACAAACTGTGCGACCGGGTGGCATTCATCAATCAAGGACGCATCGTAGCGCTGGATGCTCCTGCAACCCTGAAACAGGCTTACGGCAAGCGCATCCTGCGCGCTCAGGTCCGCCGGCCCAATGGGGAGCACGTCCAGAGCGAGATTATGCTCGACCAACCCGATACCGAAAGACAACTCCAGGCGCTTTTTGCCAGCGGACATGTCCTCACCCTGCACAGTGAAGAAGCTACCCTGGAAGACATCTTCATTCGTGTGACCGGTCGGGGGTTGGCATGAACCGCAGCAGCTTGCTGGCGCTCCTGCGCAAAGATTTCTTGCTCTATTTTTCCAACCGCTTCTTCGGCCTTGTCACCCTGTTAGGCCTGGCAGGTTTTGTCGTCATTTATTTCCTGTTGCCGGCCCAGATGGAGGACAGGCTGGAATTGGGCCTGTATTTTCCGGAGATGCCTTCCGCCTTGCATGAGATGCTGGAAGAAGAAGGCATCGCCTGGTATCAGGCTCCTACGGAGGAAGCCTTGCGCCAGTCCGTGCTGAAAGGCACCATCCCGGCGGGCTATGCCTTTCCTCCGGCGGCCCTTTCCCGTCTGCGCGCCGGAGAACGCATCCCGGTTACCCTGTACATAGCCGCGGACCTGCCCCCTGAGTACCGCACCATCTACGCCGTGGTCCTGGACGAGTTCATCTTTACCCTGAGCGGACAGCGTCTGGCCATCGAAGCTGAAGAGGAAGTGCTGGGACCCGACCTGGCCGGAGCGCCCATTTCGCCCCGGCAACGCATGGCCCCTTTATTCGCCGTGCTGGTCCTGATGATTGAGAGCCTGGGGTTGGCCAACCTCATCAGCGCGGAGATCGAAACGGGAACCCTGACGGCTCTGCTGGTCACCCCCCTTTCGGTAGAGGGCTTCTTCTTTTCCAAAGTCCTGTTCGGCGCCACTTTTGCTTTTCTTCAGGCGCTGATCTTGCTGCTGGTGATCGGTGGCCTGCATCCCCACCCCGCCCTGATCCTGTTGACCCTGGCCTTAGGAGCCGTCCTGATCACCGGCGCCGCTTTTCTGGTCGCCGCCATCGGGCGGGACATGCTTTCGGTCCTGGGCTGGGGCATGTTGATGCTCCTCATCCTGCTCTTGCCGGGCTTCACCGTTCTTTTGCCAGGGCTTTCCACGCCCTGGGAACGCCTGATCCCCTCTTACTACCTAGTCAACACCGTTCACCAGCTCATCAACTTTAACGCCAGCGGTCAGGCGGTAGCCAGCAACCTGGCCTGGCTGACCTTTTCCGCTATCGGTTTTCTGGGCCTGGGGATAGTCACGCTACGTCGGAGGCTCAAAGCATGAAGGCTAGCCGCATCTTCACCCTGCTCTACAAAGAATTTGGACTGGGGCCGCGCAACTTCATCTTCATTTTCGCGATCATTTTGCCGGTCATCCTCAGCCTGGTCATTTCCACTGTATTCGGCGAGCTATTTTCCGGTCAGGCCCGGTTAGGGTTGGTGGATGTGGGACACTCGCAAATCACCGCTCTGGCACAAAGCAGCCAGGCTGTCAAAGTGAAGCTCTACGAGGACAGCGCCGCCCTGCACACCGCCGTCGCTCACGGCAAAGTGGACGTAGGCCTGGTTTTGCCAGCCGGATTCGATCAACAGCTCCGCAGCGCCACCCCAACCTCCTTGAAAGTCTACGTCTGGGGTGAAAGCCTGCTGAAACACCGCATCACCATTGTGGCGCTGGTTTCGGACTGGCTGAGAAGGGTTGCCGGACAGGAAGCCCCGGTTGAGCTGAAGCCGCTCGTCCTGGGTGACGCGCCGGCGCTTTCCTGGCAACAGCGCCTCCTCCCTTTCCTGGTGCTGATGAGCGTGCTCTTTGGCGGCCTGATACTGCCAGCTTCTTCCCTGGTCCTGGAAAAGCAGCATCACACCCTGGAAGCGCTTCTCATCACCCCCGTCACGCCGGGCGAGCTCTACCTGGCTAAGGGCCTTATGGGAGCCAGCATCAGCATGGCCATGGCCGGCGTAACCCTGCTCCTCAACCGGGCCTGGGGCGGGAATCCCCTTTTGCTCATCACCCTCCTCGGGCTGGGGTCCCTCTTCGCCGCCGAATGCGGCGTCCTGATGGGCATCCTCATCCGCGATTTGAACAGTCTTTTTGCCACGATCAAAACCCTGGGCATTGTTCTATATGCTCCGGCGCTCATCGCGATGTTTCCGGAACTGCCGCAGCACCTGGCCCGTCTTTTCCCCACCTACTACATTGTCCAGCCGGTCCTGGATGTGGCCCAAGCCGGGGCGGGCTGGACCGATGTCGCCGGTCAACTGGCCATCCTGCTTGGCTTGATGCTTCTGCTGGCATCTGGCCTTGGCCTGGTAAGTCGCCGCCGTCGTTGAACCGGCTTCTGGCATAAAAAAACGTCCCGCTGAGGCCTTCAGCGGGACGTTGGCGTCAAAACCCCCTCACGCCACATCCACAATCCGGAAGCGGATTTTACCGGCAGGCGCGTGATAGAGGACCAGGTCCCCTTTGCGGTGGCCAATCAATGCCTGACCAAGGGGCGATTCATACGAAATGCGTCCCTGACGGGGATCGGCCTCCGTCGGCCCGACGATGCGATAGCTCTCTTCATCGTCGTAGCCCTCTTCAACCAGACGCACTGTGCTCCCAATCTTGATGACCCCATCGTGATTGGTCTCCTCATCGAGGATCTGCGCCTGGCGCAGAATAGCCTGAATCTCTTGAATGCGCCCTTCCAAAAAAGCCTGCTCTTCCTTAGCCGCAGCGTAATCCGCATTTTCCGAAAGGTCGCCCTGCTTAATCGCGGCATGGAGGCGCGCCGCCAGGTCTGGACGTCTGACGTTAATCAGTTCCGCCAACTCGGCTTCGAGAGCGGCTTTTCCTGCTGGAGTTAAATACACTGGTTTGCCATTCATCTTTCATCTCCTCCCATCAAACACAGAGTAATTGTACCACAAAGTTCAGTTTTGTCGCCGACCAGGCCGCTGAGCCCAGAGTTCACTGCGGAAGGTAGGGGCTTACGCCGTACCTACCTACCCGCTATCAAAGACGCGGCGAAGGCATGCCCCTGTAGCGCAGGCCGCCAGGCCTGTATGCGCAGGCTAAAGCCTACGCTACATTATCTGCAAACGATTCAGGGTAGGTAATTACGAACACGCAACGCTTTCCTTTTACTCCAGCCGCCAACAGCTTGCAGAGCGGACAAATGCCCCTAAAATTGAAGGTATCCCATTCCAGACCCGGCAGGAGTTGAGCCATGACGGAAACAGCCGCCAGCCCGGTCCATGCGCCCTTTCGTCCCGGCGCCTATTTCGTGACGCTGGTCGCACAGGCGAGCGTCCCGCCCCTGGCGCGGATTCAGGGGGAACAGGCCACCCTCACGGTATGGGGGGAAGCCATACGTGAGGAATGGTTCCGCACCCCGGAGCTGCGTCCCTACGTGCGCCTGGACCCGGCGGAACTGCTGATTATGCCCAATCACCTGCACGGCGTCATCTGGATCGCGGGCGCTGCCCTCCCTGAAGCGCGTTGTTCGATAGCGCCGATCATACACGGCTTGAAACGCACCTCAACGCGCCGCTTCCAGATGATGCAGGGGAACCCGGAACTGCAGCTCTGGCAAGACGGCCATTTCGAGCATTTCATCCGGGATGCTTTTGTGCTCCATGCTGTGCATAACTATCTCCGGCTCAATCCCGCTCACTGGTCTCACGATCTGTACAACCCGCTGCGCCGCGGCAAGGACGAATTGACCCAGGAGCTATGGGCCATCTTCCGCGCCAGCTACGAAGAAACATAACTTGCCTGCAGACGCCCTCCCCTGCCATTTTTCCAGGGGAGCCACATTCCAGACAAAAGGCGCTGATTTGTCTAGATTTCACCTTTTAATCATTGACAAACCGCCCAACTCAAGTAGAATCGTGCTATGGTTCGGGTAACGGATAAGCCGCTGTACAAACTGAGCACCGTGCTGGAAATTACCGGCCTGAAGGCGGACGTGGTGCGCGCCTGGGAACGACGGTACGGGCTACCATGTCCCCGCCGCACGTCCGGCGGGCATCGGTTGTACACGCAGCGTGACATTCACACGCTGCAATGGCTGCAGGCGCGTCAGGCCGAAGGGTTGCGTATCTCCCAGGCCGTGCAGCTTTGGCGGGAACTGGAAGCCGCCGGTCAGGATCCGCTGGCCGAGGTGCCGAAGGCCACTTCTCCGCTGGAGGAGGCGCGCCTGGCCTGGTTGCGCGCAGGCCTGGACTTTGATGAAGCAGGCGCCGCAGCTGCGCTGCAGACGGCTTTTGCCGTGCATCCTCTGGAGACCGTGCTGGAACAGGTGCTGCAACACGGCCTGCAGGAGCTAGGCGAGCGGTGGTATCGGGGTGAGATCAGCGCGCAGCAGGAGCATTTCCTTTCCGAACTGGCGATGCGCCATCTGCATCACCTGATGGCCGCCACGCCGGTCTCTACTCAGAAGGGCCGGCTGCTCATCGGCACGCCACCCGGCGAGCATCATGCCTTACCGGCGCTGTTGCTGGCCGTACGGCTACGATGGCGCGGCTGGGACGTGGTCTATCTGGGGACAGATATCCCCCTGGAGCACCTGCAGGAGGCGCTCAAGCAGGTGCAACCTTCCGCCGTGCTGTACTCAGCACAACTCCTGAGCCGCGTGCCAGCCTTGCAGGCAACAGCCCAACAGCTGAGCGCGGCAGGGGTACCCCTGGGATACGGGGGCAAGGTCTTCAATCGCTTCCCAAGGCTGAGGGAGCGCATCCCGGCCTTTTTCCTGGGAGAAACCCTGACGGCGGCCCTGGAGGAGGTGGAGCTTTTAACGCACATGTCTCTGCGCTTTTCGACGCCACCACCAGTGGAACCGAAGTTGCAGCGGGCCGCGGAAGCCCTGCGGCTGCATACGGCGCGCATCACCGCGCAGGTGCAGGAACAGAGCGCCCCTTACGGCGTCGGTGCGCAGGAGGCGGCCTTTGTGGTGACCTTCCTGCACGAGCAGGCGGAGGCTGCGCTGCGCCTGGGCGACCTGACCCCGTTGCACGCCGAAAGACGCTGGGTGGAAGGCTGGCTGCACGCCCGCCGGGTGGATGACGAGGGGATAGCGATGCTCTGGCGCCGGTGGGAGGAAGCCCTCGTCGCCTGCCTGGGCGACGACATTGCCGCGCCGCTGCTGGGCCTGGGTGAGGCTGAAGGCGAAACATTATCACGATCTTGAGGTGACTGTGGCTGAAATCATCATCATCGCGTTCATGGTATTGGAAGCTGGCAATGTCCTTTCGTTGTACTTCTGGCCGGAAAACCCCTACGCCAACGGCGTGGGCGTGTTCCGCGCCTGGGCTAAGAGTCAGGCCGATCCAGCAATGCACCGCTTCGCCCGCTATATGGTCAACTGGGTGGCCGGGACAAAACTGATCTTCCTCATCCTGCTGGGCATCCTCCTCCTGCGGGGCGATGCGGCGACCCTGCGCCTGACCGCGGCAGCGATGGCGCTGGGGATCGCCACCTTCTTCTGGCGCCTGTATCCGCTGATCCGGCAGATGGGGCGGGCCGGTGAACTCAGCCCCGCGCGCTATGACCGCACGCTGGCAGCGATGATTGCCGGCATGGTGGCGGCCTTCCTCCTGGCGACCCTGGTGCCCTGAGTACGCCTGAACCGGAGACCGCTGACCCTTTAACCCAGAAAGGACCCTTGCCGCATGGACGAACCCCGCACTGACAACTTTGCCATTACGGACTGGCAACACCTTGTAGACCTGTGGCTGCGCGTCTACAACGAGGCGGGCCGGCCGGACTGGTCGCCCCTGCTGCCCTACTACGCTCCGGATGTGCACTTCACCGATACGGTGCAGGAGCTTCACGGGTTGGATGCGTTTCGCGACATGGTGGAGCGGCTCGCCGCGCGCTCCAACGAACTGCGCATGGCCGTGCGGCACGCCGCCATGCAGGACCGCGTGATCTTTATCGAATGGGAGATGACGATCCTTTTCCGCAAGACCCGTCCGGTCGTGATGCACGGCATCAGCCGGATGACCCTCAACGAGGCCGGCAAGATCGTTGACCAATGGGATATGTACGACCTGTGGGGCGCTATCTTTGATAACATCCCCGGCCTGAACCGCCTCTATCGAAAATTTATGCGAAAGGTGTTTGGATAATCATGAACGAAACCTGGAAAGCTGTGCGGAAGTACTGGCCGCAATATCACTGGTCTAATGTTGGTGCCATGATCCGAAACATGAGTAAACCCCCGGCGTCTTGTGACGAGGATTTCACGGGCCGCCTGGTGGTGATTACCGGCGCGACGGCCGGCATTGGCTATCACACCGCGCTTTACTACGCCGCCCGCGGCGCGCGTCTGCTGACGATTAACCGCAACCCCACCAAATCCGAAGCTCTGTGCGCTACCCTGCGCCAGGAGTTCCACGCCGACTGTGACTACATTCTGGCGGACCTGAGCCTGCTGGAGGCCATGCACCGGGCCGGGCAGGCGCTGGCCGCGCGGCAGGAGCCGATTGATGTGCTCATTCACAACGCCGGCCTCTACCTTTCCCAACGCACCGTCACCGCAGACGGTCTGGAAACGAACTTCGCCGTGCACTTCCTGGCGCCGTTTGTCATCAATCACCTGCTGAAAGAAAAACTGAAGCGGGACGGCCGTGGCCGCATCCTGTTCGTCAGTTCCGAAGGCTACCGCTTCGCCGTCTGGGGCCTGCGGTTTGACGATTTGCAATGGGAAAAGCGGCGCTACACCGGCCTGAAAGCCTATGGCACGGCCAAACTGGCGCAAATCTTGACGATGCACATCCTGGCCGAAGAACTGGCACCCTATGGCGTGACGGTCAACGCCATGCACCCTGGTATGGTCCGCACCAACTCCGGCCAGCAGAACGGCCCGCTCTACCGCTTCTTCAAGCGTCACGTCCTGGATAGCCTCTCGCAACCGGCGGACCTTTCGGCGCAGGCGCTCTACTACCTGGGCGTTTCGCCCGCCCTGGAGGGCGTGACCGACAAATTCTTTCACTTTACGACCGAAGAAGAACTGACGCCCCCGGCGCAAGACCGCGAGGCGGCTGAAAGGCTCTGGGACATCAGTCTGAAACTTGGGAGGCTGGCATGAAAACCTACGATGCAATTGTTGTGGGCGGCGGCATGGCCGGATTGACCGCCGCCACCTATCTGGCGCGCGCGGGTCGCTCGACCCTGCTGCTTGAAAAGAACGAGAAATGCGGCGGGTTGGTCAGCACCTTCGAGAAGGATGGCTTTCTATTCGAGGGCGGCGTGCGGGCGTTGATTGACGCTGGCATCATCTCGCCCATGCTGCGGGAACTGGGCATCGAGATGGAGAGCGTCCCCAGCCCGGTCACGGTCGGCGTGGAAGATCAGTTCGTCCACGTGGCAGGACAACAGGCGCTGGCCGATTACGCCGCCATGCTCACCCGCCTGTACCCCGAAAGCGCCGACCAGGTGGAACGCCTGATTCGCATTGTGCGCAAGGTGATGAAAGACATGGGAATCCTCTACGCGGTGGACAACCCCGCCTTTCGCGGCCTGTTTGAGGACCGGCAGTACTTCTTCCGGCACTATGTGCCGTGGATGTTCAAATTCCTGCGCACGCTCTACGCCATCGGTCACATGCGCGGCCCCGTCGAGCCGTTTTTGGCAGCGCGCCTCCCCAACCGCTCCCTGCGCGACATCGTGGCGCAGCACTTCTTCCGTGGCACGCCGACCTTTTTCGCCTTGAGTTACTTCTACCTGTACACCGACTATATTTACCCGCGCGGCGGCGTGGGTCAACTGGCTCAAAAAGTGACGCGCAAAGCCGAAGAACTGGGCGTGGAAATCCGCCTGAATACCCGCGTCACCGGCCTGGATGTGGCGCAGCGCATCGTGACCGATGAGCGCGGCGAACAGTACCACTACACCGACCTGGCCTGGGCAGCCGACCTGAAGACGCTCTACCGCATCGCCAAAACCGAGGGCCTGCCCGAAGCGGTAACCGCCGCAATCGAAGCCGAAAAGGCCCGCATCCTGCCGCGCCGCGGCGCCGACTCGGTCTTCACCGTCTATCTGGGCGTGGACGAGCCGCCCGAAACCTTCCGCCGCATCTCGCACGGACACTTCTTCTACACCCCCTCCCGGCAGGGCCTGGGCGAGATTCACACCACCGAACTGCGCCGCATGTTGAACAACTGGCAGCAAACCCGCAAAGAAGACGTGCTCGCCTGGCTGGATCGCTTCACCGCGCTGAACACCTACGAAATTTCCATCCCGGTCTTCAAAGAGCCGAACGCCGCCCCGCCAGGCAAGACCGGTCTCATCATCAGCACGCTGTTTGAGTACGATTTGGTCAAGCGCGTGCAGGATGCTGGCTGGTATGAGGAATTCAAGGAAGCGGTAGCCGACCGCATGCTGCGCCAACTCAGCACAAGCGTCTATCCGGTCCTGCGCGACCCAAGCAAGGTGCTCTTCCGCCTCATCGCCACGCCCCTCACCATCGCCAACACCGTTGGCAGTTCCGAGGGCGCGATTGTCGGCTGGTCATTCGAGGACGAAATTCCGGTCACCCACAGCCTGTTGCGCATCAACGACGCGCCCAAGACGGCCTTTCCGCACGTGGTCAAGGCCGGGCAATGGGCCTACAGTCCCACCGGCGTGCCCACCGCCCTGCTCACCGGTCGGCTCGCCGCCAAGGCGCTGGGCGTTTAAGGAGTTCCTATGTCCACCGTTTTGTGGATTGCCGTTGCCTTCTTGCTGGGCAGCCTGCCCTTTGCCGTCTGGCTGGGCCGCCTGGCGGGAGTTGACCCGCGCCGCGTGGAGGATGGCAACCCCGGCATGACCAACGCCTGGAAAGCGGGCGGCTGGCAGATCGGTCTGGCGGTGCTGGTGTTGGATTTTGCCAAGGGGGCGATGCCCGTGGCGCTGGCCCGCTGGACCTGGGGCTGGAGCGGCTGGCCGCTGGTCGCTGTGACCGTCGCGCCCGTGCTGGGGCATCGCTTTTCGCCCTTTTTGCGCGGGCGCGGCGGCAAGGGCCTGATGGCCCTGCTGGCGGTCTGGACCGGCCTCACCTCCTGGCAGGGACCCCTGGTGATCGGGCCGGTACTCACGCTGGGCACGCTTGGCCTGCGCCTGAGCGATGGCTGGACTCTGGTCTTAACCCTGGTCGGACTGCTGCCGGCTATCCTGCTGGGCCACTGGGGCGGGGAAGCGCTGGCCTTATAAGCCTTCAGCGCGCTCATGATCTGGACCGGCTACCGGCATACCCTGCACTGGCCGCCTTTCAAGGAGACCAGGGACTGATGCATCTACCCGCCTGGTTCACCTGGACCGGTCAGTTGAACGGCATCCTGCTTTATCTGAGCCTCATCGCGCTGAACACGTTGCTCAACTGGCTGGTGCTGCCCCGCCTGGGCAAGGCGTCAGCGCCGTCGGTCTGGCCGAGCGTGGCCGTCCTGGTGCCGGCGCGGAACGAGGAAGCCAACATCCGGCGCTGCGTCACCTCGCTGCTGGCGCAGGACTACCCCGCTTTCAGCGTTTGGGTGCTGGACGATGCTTCTACCGACGCCACGGCCCGCATCCTGGCCGAACTGGCTGACGGGGAGCCGCGTTTACACGTCGCGCAAGGCGCGCCCCTGCCGGCGGGTTGGCTGGGCAAAAACTGGGCCTGTCAGCAACTGGCCGAAAAAGTCCCGGCGGAGGTTCCCCTGCTCCTCTTCGTGGACGCCGATACCTGGCACGCGCCGACCATGCTGCGGCAGACCGTAGCCACCCTGCAGGCCCATCAGGCCGACCTGCTTTCCGCCCTGCCGCAGCAGGAAACGCGCACCCTGGCAGAAATGCTCACCGTGCCGCTGCTGCCCTGGGCCTTGCTCAGCCACTTTCCCCTCTGGCTCACCCGACGCGTACGCTGGCCGCGTCTTTCGGCGGCGGTGGGACAGCATATGCTCTGGCGCCGTAGCGCCTATCAGCGCATGGGCGGCCATGCCGCCGTACGCCACGAAGTCGCCGAAGACCTGGCCCTGGCCCGGCGGACGGCTGCCCTGGGAATGCGGGTGCTGCTGGTCCCTGGGCGCGGGCAGGTTTTCTGTCGCATGTACCGGTCCGCCGCCGAAGCCGTCGCCGGCTTTGGCAAGAACCTCTTTGCCGTCTTTGAGCGCCGGATGCTGGTCTACGGCTTCGTCTGGACCTGGCTGGGGCAGGCCTTTGTCGGTCCCTGGCTGGCCGCGGCCTGGACCGCGCTGGGCGGCGGAGGGGTAGGAGAGCCGATCCTGCTGGCCATGGCGCTGACCCTGCTCATCTGGGGCCTGGTGGTGCGGATAAGCGGGATGCGCCCTCTGATCCTGCCCCTTTCGCCGGTCGTCACCGCCTCCGCGGTTTTACTGGCCTTTAACTCCATGGTGGAAAACCTGCGCCGCCGCTCAAGCTGGAAAGGAAGGCCGGTGTAGGCGCACAGGCCGGGAGGCCCGCCCCCCCTCAGGTTCCCGGCTGATCTTTGCGCTCCGGATTGGCTATGCTATAATCCCCATAACCTATCAAACCATCTGGAGGGTGTATGACGCGCTGGGTTACGGTGATTATGGCCGCGGGCAAGAGCACGCGCTTTAAGTCCCGACGTCCCAAGGTTTTGCACCTGCTGAATGGCCGCCCTATGCTGGACTACGTGCTCGATATGGCCTATGCGATCAGCACCACCCCGCCAGTGCTGATTGTCGGCCCGGAGACGGAGGCCGAGATCGCCGCTAAAGTGGGAACGCGCGCCCGCTGCGTGGTCCAACAGGAGCGGCTGGGAACGGGCCACGCTGTGCTGCAGGCCGAACCACTCCTGCGCGGAGAGGCCGAACAGGTCCTGGTCCTTTCCGGCGATATGCCCCTATTACGGGTGGAAACGCTGCATGCGTTGATTGACTATCACGAGGCGCAGGGGGCGGCTTTAACCGTGCTTACGGTGACGCGCGCCGATCCCCGTAGCTTCGGGCGGATTGTGCGCGGACCGGATGGACGTGTGCTGGGCATCGTCGAGGATCACGAAGCCACCCCGGAGCAACGCGCCATCACCGAACTGAACACGGGCATCTACGCCTTCAGCGCCGATTTCCTCTGGGAAGGGCTCCATCAACTCACCCCCAGCGCCAGCAAGGGCGAGTATTATCTCACCGATCTGGTGGCGCTGGCGGTGCGTCAGGACCGGCCGGTAGCCGGCCTGGAGGTGGCGGATGAAAGCGAGGGACTGGGCATCAACACCCGCGCGGACCTGGCCCTGGCGGCCTCTATCCTGCGGCAGCGCATCAACACAGCCTGGATGCTGGCCGGGGTCACGATCGAAGACCCGGCCACGACCTACATTGGTCCCGACGTCACGATTGAACCGGATACCGTCATCCTGCCCAACACGCACATCCTGGGGCGCACACGCATCGGCAGCGAGTGCGAAATCGGCCCCAACAGCTACATCGTGGATTGCGAAATCGGCAACCGCTGCCGGGTGACCGCTTCGGTGCTGGAAGAGGCCGTGATGGAGGACGAAAGCAATATCGGTCCTTTTGGACATCTGCGCAAAGGGTCGCGCCTGTGTGTCGGGGCCCATATGGGCAACTTCGGCGAGATGAAGAACAGCACGCTGGGACCGGGGGCGAAAATGGGCCATTTCAGCTACCTGGGCGATGCGGAAATCGGGCCGAACGTCAACATCGGCGCGGGGACCATCACCTGCAACTACGACGGCGTGCGCAAACATCGCACGGTGGTGGAAGAAGGCGCCTTCATCGGATCGGACACCATGCTGGTGGCGCCCGTCCATATTGGAGCAGGAGCCAAGACCGGCGCCGGGTCTGTGGTCACCCATGACATTCCTGCCGGCGCGGTCGCCTACGGCGTGCCGGCGCGCGTCAAATCTCAGGCAGCTCCTGAAACAGAACAGGCGGGGAAAGAGGAAAAGGAGAGCTAGTTGGGAATCGAGTCAAGCTGGTGGATGTTGCCCCTGCTGGCGGGGCAGGCCCTTGCTATGTGGATGCGCACCCTGGTTCTGCGTTATCCACGGGACGAAAAGGAGGGAGAAGCGCCTTTCGACATTACCCGCTTGAGTGTGGTGTTCGATTGGCTCCTGACTTTGTGCATGGGGCTTTATTTCTACCTTGGCCTGGCGGTGGTCTTGCCCGAAGTTTTACGCTGGCTGCCTTCGACCGTGGCGCCCGGCTGGCGCGTGGCAACGACGCTGGGCGTGGGCTGGCTGCTGATTTCGATCAACGTGGGGCTGGGCGTGCTGGCCCCGGAAGCTATGACGCAGGATCATCGCGCCGCCGCCCTGGAGCGGGCCATGGCGTTGGGGCAGACCTTGAGCAGCTTCGGGCGGATTCTGATTGCGCCGGCCCTGGCGCTGGGACATTTGGCCGTGCGCTGGTGGGGGGGCACGCCGTTACGCCGTCGTCCGCTCGTGACCGAGGATGAAATCAAGACCCTAGTTTCTGCCGGGGAACAGAGCGGCCTGATTGAGGAAGATGAGCGCGACATGATCTACTCCATCTTCCGCCTGGGGGACACGCTGACGCGCGAGGTGATGGTGCCACGCATTGACATCGTGGCCCTGGATAGCGCCACACCCTGGGAGGAAGCGCTGGAGCTGATCGTGCGCAGCGGCCATTCGCGCATCCCGGTCTATGAGGAAACCATAGACAACATCATCGGGGTGCTCTACATCAAAGATATTCTGTTTCAGGTGGTGCTGGGCCATCAGCTTCCCCACCTGCGCCAGATTTTACGGCCAGCTTATTTCATCCCCGAATCCAAACGACTGGATACGCTGCTGCGGGAGATGCAGCAGAATAAGGTGCAACTGGCGATTGTGGTGGATGAGTATGGCGGCGTGGCGGGCGTCATCTCCCTGGAAGACATCGTCGAAGAAATCGTGGGGGAAATCCAGGACGAATACGATAGTGAGGAGCCGGACGTGATCCCTGAGGAAACGGGCTATCTCTTCGATGCGCGCATCGCGCTGGACGATGTGCAGGAGCTGCTCGCTATCCCGCTTCCCCTGGAGGAGGCAGATTCTTTAGGCGGCTTTATCTACAATCAATTGGGCCATATCCCCGCCGTTGGGGAACGCCTGGAGTATCAGGCGGTGACTTTTGAAGTGATAGAAGTGAGCGGACGGCGCATTCGCAAAGTCCGGGCGATCCTGCAAGAGAAGCCTGAAGCGGAAGAGGAGGTCGAAGAGTCATGAGCCTGACGCCAGAACAACGTGAAGAGCTGATCTCGCGGGCGCTAGCCGCCCGCGAGCGCGCCTATGCGCCCTATTCGCACTATCATGTCGGCGCGGCGGTGTTGACCGAAACCGGCGCGATGGTGAGCGGGTGTAACATAGAAAACGCCGTGTATCCCCTTGGCCTGTGCGCAGAACGGGTGGCCATTTTTAAGGCCATTTCCGAAGGTGCGCAGCAGATTCTGGCCGTGGCCGTAGCTACCCGGAATGGCGGTTCACCGTGCGGCGCCTGTCGGCAGGTGATGCGCGAGTTCGCGGAGAGCGACTTGCCGGTGCTGATTGTGGACGAGCAGGGCGAAACACGCGAAACTACGCTGGGCCATCTGCTGCCGGAAAGTTTTTCGAAAGACGATCTGACCCGATAAAGGCTGAGGGTTATGACAGCAACCGTCGCAAGCTCCATCCCCACCCTGCAAACCCGCTTTGAAGTGAACGAGGCCGAAGTCGAAACGGCGTTGCTGGACGCTGCGTGACTCTCTGCGGCCG
>Ga0209162_1001918_pt1 | contig 19336 bp, 23 predicted proteins | sample YNPNPMetaG_FD_187121 | JGI IMG/M metagenome (GOLD analysis project Ga0209162, IMG submission 187121) | Anoxygenic and chlorotrophic microbial mat microbial communities from Yellowstone National Park, USA - YNP NP MetaG (SPAdes) (version 2) ... | reverse complement strand
TGGTGACAACGTGACGTTGACGGTCGAGTTGATTGTGCCGGTGGCGCTGGAGCAAGGGTCGAAGTTCGCTATTCGCGAAGGCGGCCTGACGGTTGGCGCTGGCGTCATCACCAAGATTCTGGCGTAGAAAGTTTGAGAGCACGATATGGCTTCGAAGAAAAAAGATATTCGTCCTGTCCTGATTCTGGCGTGCAACGAGTGCAAGGAACGGAACTACGTTACCGAGAAGAATCGTCGCAACGACCCAAATCGGCTGGAATTTAACAAGTATTGCCCGCGTTGCCGCAAGCACACGCTCCATCGCGAAACGAAATAAAAAGTGAAGTGCGCCGGTGTCAAGGCATTGTTCTCAATAAAGCCTCTAACACCGGAGCACCACATGTAGGCCAGTAGCTCAATTGGTAGAGCTCTCGTCTCCAAAACGAGTGGTTGTGGGTTCAAGTCCTGCCTGGCCTGTCAGGTACAACGCCGCTGGTGGTGATGCGGCGTTGTGACCGTCAGAAAGAATAAGGAGTATAGACGTGGCTGGTGCCAAGGAAAAAGTAAAACGCGAAAGTGGACTGAGCCGTTTCTTCCGTGAAACGGCTGTAGAATTGCGCCGCGTCTCCTGGCCTACCTGGCCAGAAGCCCGCCGACTGACCTGGATTGTGATTGTGGTCGTGGTTTTTATGGCGATCTTCTTAGGCCTGGTTGATCTGGTTGCTCGCGAATTGCTCAAATTGCTCGTGGGAGCCCGATTCTTTTCTGTATAGCCATGTGAGGTCGTATGGATAACCAGGAGCCGGAAGAAATCTTTGAACAGGATCCGCGTGAATCTGACGAGGAAAAGTCTACTCGTTCGGATCAGCCGGTTTTAAATTCTTCTTCCCGGCGGCAAAAGAGTGCTTCAGAAAAAGCAGAAGACACTGTGCCTGAAGGTCCGGCCTGGTATGTGATTCATTGCTATTCTGGCTACGAGAATAAGGTGCGGCACAATCTGGAACAGCGCATCGAGACGATGGGAATGAAAGACAAGGTCTTTGATGTGATTGTGCCTACCCAGGAAGAGATTGAAGTGCGCGACGGCAAACGCCGGACGGTAGAACGCCATATCTTCCCGGGGTATGTCCTTGTCAACATGATTTTGACCGAAGAATCATGGTTTGTGGTGCGTAATACGCCAGGCGTAACCGGTTTTGTCGGTATGGGAAATCTGCCCACGCCCTTGCGGCCCGAAGAAGTAGCACAGATTTTGAAGCGGATGGAGGCCGAGGCCCCCGCTGTGAAAGTCACGTTTAAGGTCGGCGACCGGGTGCGCATCATTGATGGTCCCTTCAATGATTTTCGTGGTGTGGTGTCGGATATTGACATGGAACATACGAAAGTGCGCGTCATGGTGTCGTTTTTTGGACGAGAGACGCCGGTGGAACTGGACTTTCTCCAGGTGGAGAAAGCATAAATTTGACGGTGACAGGCTGAGGGTCCGCGCCCGCAGGCCTGAACTGGTGGGAGGGTGTCCCGAAATCACCCGCTATAACCACGAAGGAGTAAAAAAATATGGCAAAAAAGTTAAAAGCAATTGTTCGTCTGCAGATTGAGGCCGGCAAGGCCAATCCTGCTCCCCCTATTGGTCCGGCGCTGGCTGGCCATGGGATCAATATCATGGCGTTCTGCAAGGAATATAACGCCCGCACGTCGAATCGTCCGGGTGAAATCTTGCCTGCAGAAATCAGCATTTATACCGATGGGTCGTTCACCTTTGTTTTGAAGACCCCGCCTGCGGCAGTGTTGCTGCGCAAAGCGGCTGGCGTGGAAAAAGGCTCGGCGGCGCCGAATCGTGAAAAGGTCGGCAAAGTGACCCGCGCCCAGGTGCGCCAGATTGCGGAACTCAAGATGAAGGACCTGAACGCTCTTGACATTGAAGGCGCAATGAAGCAAATTGAAGGTACAGCCCGCAATATGGGCATTATCGTTGTTGACTAAACCGGTGGGAGGGTTGCTCAAACAGCCCGTTTGTACCACGAAGGAGAATTATGGCAAAACACGGAAAGAAATACCTGGCCGCATTGGCCAAAGTTGATGCAAATAAAGCGTATGAGCCGCGTGAAGCCTTGCGATTGGTCAAGGAGACGGCTTATGTTAACTTTGACAGCACGGTAGAGGTGCATCTTCGCACCAGCCTTGACCCGCGTCAGGCAGATCAGCAGATTCGCGATGTGGTTGTCTTGCCGCATGGATTGGGCAAGACGGTGCGCGTCCTGGTCTTTGCCCAGGGCGATGGGGCCATCAATGCCCGCAACGCTGGGGCAGACGTGGTGGCCGATGACGATGAAACTCTGAACAAGATTCAGGGTGGTTGGCTGGATTTTGACGTGGCGATTGCGACTCCCGATATGATGGGCAAGGTCGGTCGCCTGGGCCGTGTGCTTGGTCCACGCGGTCTGATGCCGAACCCCAAAGCCGGGACCGTGGTCAGCGTAGAAGATATTGGCCGCGCAGTAGCCGAAGCAAAAGCCGGTCGTGTGGAATTCCGTCTCGATAAGACCGCCAATATTCATGTGCCGTTGGGCAAAGTTTCCTTTGAGGAACAGAAATTGTACGAAAACTTTGCGGCTTTGATGGAAGCGATCAAAAAGGCCCGCCCGGCGGCTGCTAAAGGCAATTTCATCAAGCGCATTACCTTGACTTCTACGATGGGGCCGGGAATCAAAGTTGATCCGAACCTGGCTCAATCGATGGAGGTAAGCGGGTAGAAAATACTCGCCGCCCGAGAACATTCCTTCGCCCATGACAGCAGGTGCCTGCAATCAGGCTTAATTTCCTGCCCAGGTGAAGACTGTGAGATGGATCACACTCCCTTTTCAGGGAGAAAAGTCTTTGCCTGGAACTCGGGCAAAGACTTTTTGATTGGAAAGGAGGTGATTTCTTTTGGCAAAATCAAAGCAGCAAAAAGAGGCCATGTTGGCTGAGTATGTCGAATGGCTCAGCAAAAGCAAGGCCGTGGTTTTGGTCGAGTATTCTGGCCTGACGATGAAACAACTGGATGCAATACGCGCCAAATTGCGCGAAGCAGGCGGTGAATTTCATATCGTCAAGAATACTCTGGCGAAAATTGCCCTTGAAAAGGCCGGTTATGTGGTGCCCGATGCCTACGTGGAAAAAAGCACAGCGCTCGGTTTTGCATTCCGCGATGCGGCCGCTTTTGCAAAGGCCCTGGCAGAAGCCACCAAAGGCCTGGAAGCCGTTAAGGTCAAAGGCGGCTTCATGGATGCAATGGTGCTGTCGCCTGAACAGGTGAAGGCTGTTGCTGATCTTCCGCCGCTGCCAGTCTTGCGTTCGCAGTTGCTGGGCGTTTTGCAGGCTCCGGCTGGCAAATTGGTGCGCACCCTGGCCGAACCCGGCCGCGCTCTGGCCTATGTCATCCGCGTTCACGCGGAACCTGCTACTTCTGTGGCAGCGTAGTCAATCTCTAAAACCGATTTATTTTATCTAACAAAAAATTCTCATCATACGATGAAGGAGTAAATAAAATGGCTGATTTGGAAAAACTTGTTGAGCAGTTGAGCGAACTCACCGTTCTCGAGGCTGCCGAATTGGTGAAGAAACTGGAAGAAAAATGGGGCGTCTCTGCGGCTGCACCTGTGGCCGTGGCGGCTGTTGCCGGTGGTGCTGGACCTGCTGCAGCGGCTGCTGAGCCCGAAGAAGAAAAGACTGAATTCGATGTCATTATCAAGGATGCTGGCCCGAAGAAGATCGAGGTCATCAAGGTCATCCGCACGCTGGTCAACCTGAGCCTGACTGAGGCCAAGGCCCTGGCCGAGACCCCCGATGGCAAGGTTCTCTCCGCCGTCGGCAAGGACGTCGCCATGGATGCCAAGAAGAAACTTGAGGAAGCCGGCGCCGTCGTCGAAGTCAAGTAGTCTTCGATACAGCCTGAAACGCAACCCTCCCGCTACCAGGCGGGAGGGTTGTTTTTTGAAACTACTTGTTCACACAGGTGCCATTAGGCGGGACACTGGCATCCCAGCGGCAGTAATTGCTCGAATCGCATGCAACGGGATTGGTTGCGTATTGGCTGCAATCGAAGGCGGGAACAGTGGTTGCAGTGGGTGGGGCAACAAGATGCGGAGGATCAGGGTCAACGACCATAACCTGTTCTATATTGCCCGTAATGATTTCCACCAAGTCGATGTAGACCCAACATCCCAAATTGCGAATGGCTTGTTCTGTCCAGATGATATCATCGTCAATGGCTACCAGGCCGAGTACCAGGGAGGTCCCGTCCCGGCTGCGACCGATGACGGGGTACTGCTCCCCGGGCATCAGCACCTGACGCACGGGGTAATCCAGACTCGGGCCAGTGCGGCAATTGGCTGCCTGGAGAACGGATGCAATCGGTTTGGAAGAAGGAGTTGCTGCAGGGGTCGGTACCGGCGTGTCGGAAGGTGCAGGGCATCCTTCTCCGATTACGTAGAAGGAGCGCACAGGAGTGAAGTCACTGGTCAGGTAATTTAACGTATGGATCAGGGGGTCTTCATCAGAGAGGGGAAGGGGGATGTCTAACCTTGGAGCAAAGAGCAAATCATCATCATTCGGGGGAGCGGCGATTAACGAGGCGACCTGCCAGTAATGCCAGCGGCAGGGTTCCCACGCGCCGCTGACTGCGTGGGCTGCAATGTTATACGGGTACCTGCTTGTATCAGGGGCAGTGAAATCGGGGCTGGAACTCAAGTGAAGTTCGAATCCCTCCGGTGTGCAACCCTGGTACATCCAGGAAAGGACAGCACTTGATTCGATAGCCGCCCCATCCGGTGGAGAAAGATTCACTGGCGGAAGCAGGGTAGTACGGTCGCATATCGGACCGGTGTTGAAGGGAGTTACGATTGAATGCCCCTCTCCCCAACTGATTTCGTAGTAATAATGTGTTGCCGGTTCCAAAATCAGGTCGGGGACATAGGCGCGGGCGTAACCAGGCAGGTCTTCTTCCAACAGGGGAGTGAGTACAATGTTGCCGGCTTCATCGAAAGTGCGTAGGCCGATGCGAATGTGTTGCGCCTCTGGCTCGCAGTCGATATCTGTTGATGTGGTCTCGCTTATTTCGATGTAATACCACCATTGGATAGACCAGTGTGTCAGGTCCAGCACGGGCTGACGGTAATTGGGGGTAATTCCACTGGCATGGATGATGTCAGGATCACAGGTAGGCAGGCTTTCACCCAGGTTGCACGATGCAATGCTGACGGTCAGGATGATTGCCCAAAAAAGCAGGAAAAACTTTTTTTGGCTCATTCCTTTCTCCTAATCTACAGGCCTGTCCTTACACACGGCCCGCCCACGGCCTGTTCGGCGATCCGCGGTGATTGGATTTCAGGCGATGGATCCCAGGCTTATGAGAAGCGCCGGGATGGGGCAGGTGGTGTTTGCCTGACAAAAGAAGGCCCTTTTGGGTAGGGGAAAGCAAATTCAAGTTTTTCTTTTTCTCCTTTCGAACGCTGAAAAACAATTTGCCATCTCGGCACAGAGTAGTATGTTCCGAGACGGCAAGAAAGAAGCGCCTGTTTCAGTATATTGAAAAGAGAGATGAATTTAATCCCCTAAAGTTACTATTTTCACGAGCGGATGCTTTTGGCTATTCCCGGAAGGGATCTACATCCGGATTGGTGCCTGCCCATTTGCAGACGGCTTGCTGCATCTGGTTGCATTGCAGCCCATGCGAGCAGCGATGGGAAAGAAGGCGCGGCGGATCGGGAAGGTAATCAATCGGGTAGAGTACTTCGACTTCGAGCGCTACCTCCTGGTTGACATGTTCACAGAAACATACTTTTGCAACTTCCCAATTTTTGTTTGCCATATAGCACCTCACATGTGCAGTGTATCCTTTGTTTGTTATTGCGAGGAAGTGACAGGTATCCCAAATTGCGATGACAAATTGCGTTTTTGGGTAACATATCTCCAATTCCTCTAGCGCCGGTTGAGGCGCAGAATCAGACCCGTCCTGAGATCGGCCAGGTAAATCTCTCCGTTTTCATCTACGCCGAAGGTGGAGATCGCCGCGCCAGTCGGGAAGAGCAGTTGTTGTTGCCAGGTGTTCTCACCGGTTTGTATCAGGCCAAAGACGTTACCGTTGCAGTAATCACCGAAGAAATAGACTGCCTGCCATTCGGGCAGTTCTGTTCCTCGATAGACGTAACCACCCGTGACCGAGCAGCCCTGCTCGTGAGAGTATTCCACAACCGGTGGAATGGTAGGACCTTCAGGAAGCGGCGGATCAAAGGGGTGTGTCCCTTCGAATGCGTCCCAGCCGAAGTCGAGCAATCCTTGTGATGGGATGGTCACGACATTGACCTCTTCCCACTTGTCTTGACCGACGTCGGCGATGTAGAGTTGAGCAGTGAGCGGGTCAAAGGAGAAGCGCCAGGGATTGCGCAGGCCAATTGCCCAAATTTCTGGCAGACCGCCTCCCCCTGCAAAGGGATTGGATGGAGGAATGGCATAGGGAACGCTACTGTCTATGTCGATGCGCAGCATTTTGCCCAGGAGGGTGTCGGTGCGGCGGGCATTGCCAGCGGGGTCGCCAGCAGCGCCGCCATCGCCAAGGCCAATGTAGAGGTAACCGTCGGGACCAAAGGCCAGGCCGCCGCCATTGTGGTTGGCGTAGGGCTGATCTACGCGCAGGAGGATGAGTTCGCTTTGGGGGTCAGCGCGGTTGGGTTCGTCTGCTGAGACCTGGAAGCGGGAAATGACTGTGTCGCCGCGCGAGTCGGTATAGTTGACGTAGAAGTAGCCGTTTTGTTTGAAGTTGGGATGAAACGCCAGCCCCAGCAGTCCTTGTTCCAGGCCCGTGTCGCCGACGCGGTCGCGAATGTCTAAGAAGGGATCGGGGAGAGGAAGGAAGTTGGCGAGAATGCGGATCCGCCCCGGTTTTTCTACAACGAACAGCCGATGCGATCCATCGTGGGCATTCTGGATGTCCACCGGTTGGACAAAGCCACTGGCGATGGCAGACCAGGTGTAGAGATTGGGGGCAGGAAAGTCGCTTCGGTAATGCAGAGGGGTTGCAGTAGAGATTTCTGCCAGGGGAGTGGGAGATGCTTCAACGGTAGGGGCGGAGTAGAAGGGAGAGGCAGTGGGCGGGGCAAGGGGAGAGGCCGTCGGAGCGACTGTGAGGCGGGCAGTGCAGGCGGGGAGGAGCAGCCAGATGGTCAGGAGCAGGCCCAAGGTCCGGAGCCGCTGCGCTCTATTTTTCATCGCGTGCCTCTCCATCGATCAGATCGGCAGAAGAGGAGTCTTTGGCTTCTTTCCAGGAGGTGTCAATGACTTTGTCCATCATCGCCAGATGTTCCTGAACCACGTTGTCTGGGCAGAGGGAGATAAAGAGGGATGAACCAAGCCAGATGATGGCGGCATCGTCCAGGGCACCGATGACGGGCAGTGCCAGGCCGGGAGCAATGTCAATGGGCGAAATCAGGTAAATGAGGGTGCCCACAGGCAAGAGTTTGAGCAAGAAGGGGACACGTTTGTCGCCCATGAGGCGCGCGATCAGTTTGATATGACGAACCAGGTCGTGAAAGAAGCCGGTGTTTTGTGAGGTGATGATGTTATTTTTATCAGCCATTTGAATCTCCTGTTACTGAGAAAGGACGGATCTTGCTTGTGCTATTTAATCCTGTATTATAAAGGATGTCGGTTACAATAAGTTAATAAGGAATTTTTTGTTGCAGGGAGTTGGAATATGCCTCTGAATATCGAGAGAATTCGTGCGATTTGTTTCGATGTGGACGGTACTCTCAGTGACACTGATGATGTGATGCAGCAGCGCCTGGAACACCTGCTCAAGCCGTTACGTTTTCTCTTCCGGGGCAGGGATGTTTCTACGGTGGCGCGGCGGATGGTGATGGCCAGCGAGGCACCGGCGAACTTTTTGATCGGTATCCCGGATTTGCTGGGGTTGGATGATGAAATGTTTGCCTTGTTTGATTGGCTGGCGCGCCGCTCTCGTAAGCAGCCGAAGAAGTTTTTGCTTATCCCTGGCGTGAAGGAGATGTTGGAGACGTTGTCGCAGCGTTACCCGCTGGCGGTTGTCTCGGCGCGAGATGAGCGTACAACGGGCATTTTTCTGGATCAGTTTGATTTGCGCAAGTATTTTAAGACGATTGTGACGGCCACAACGTGTGCGCATACGAAGCCGTTCCCTGACCCGATTCTGTATGCTGCTCAGATGCTCGGCGTTGCACCCCAAGAATGCCTGATGGTGGGGGATACCACTGTGGATATTCGTGCCGGCAAACGCGCCGGGGCGCAGACGGTTGGTGTGTTGTGTGGCTTTGGGGAAGAAGAGGAATTGCGTCGCTATGAGGCTGATATGATTCTCGCCACGACGCCGGAACTGGTCTATGTGCTGGAGGATGAATTGCAGTCTTGAGAGGGGGGAAGAGGCCAACAGGAAAACCAGGACGCTTGGGCAGAGGGGAAGATGTGTAAAAAAGATATTTTTTATAGAAATCGGAGTAAAAGGTCATATTTGAAATGTGACCTACGTCACTTATACTAAAGGGAATATATTTATAAAATCCGATAAAAATTACCTGAATAGAGGCAGCCCTATGCAAATTACCCGACAGGCCGACTACGCTATTCGTGCTGTACGTTATCTTGCCCAACAAGGTCCGAATCAACGTGCTGCAACCAGCGTTGTAGCGAAAGAAATGAAAATTCCGCCCTCTTTTTTGGCGAAAATCATTTCACAACTTTCGATTAGTGGATTGGTGCAAACCTCCCGTGGAGCACATGGAGGCGTGATGCTGGCTCGTCCGCCGGAGGAGATTACCCTTCTCGATGTGGTGGAAGCCATTGACGGACCTGTTTTGTTGAACGAGTGTGTGGGCGAACCGGGAAAGTGCGAATTTTCAGAGGAATGCGCCATGCATCCCGTTTGGATGGAAGCGCAACAATTGTTGACCAAACACTTGCGAGAGACAACTTTTGCGCAATTGGTCAAGTAATTGGCCTGACGGAACACGATTTTGAGAGGAGTGACAACGTCATTGTCACTCTTTTTTTTTACTGGTGGGATGGCAAAAACGCTTAAGGCAAATTTTTGATTGTTACGGAGTAGTTTACGAGGCGCAATGAGTTGTCAGGCACGGCAGAAAGTTTGATCTGGGAAGGGACGCCGGCGGGTACGGTCAGGAGCTGGTCTTTGCTCCCGCATACGAACGTTGTTTCTTGCTGGAGCGGGGCGCCGTTGCTCCAGACTTCTACCGACAAGGCGTTGCTGCCGGCACAGGTCAGGCTGATGAGTAAACGGGCTGGTGTGGCGGGAAGGGTTGCAAAGGGAGTAAATTCTATCCAATCTTCGCGGTCGCCTTCGGGTGCTGAGACCTGGTCTGCATAGGTGAACTGGCGGGTTCCCTGCCCGGAAAAGACGATGCGCACGGAGGGCTGTGTCAGGGAATCGCCATCTTCTGGCGCTGGGCCGATCGTCGGTGTGGGGGGGACGGGGGAGACGAGCGGGCTGGGGGTGCCGGTGCTGACGGGGGTGCCGTATTCGTCCAGAACGGGTAAACGATCGGCTCCGTCTGTCTGGATGTACTGCGCCGTGACCCAGCCGCGCCCGTCGGTGCCGAAGGGGTACTCAATCTGAAACCAGGAAGCACTGGCGTTTTTGCCTTTCAGGACCACCCAGGTTTCCCCCTCCAGGAGGCCGATGCTCTCGAAGGATGTGCCGGGGCCTGTTCGGACGTTGAGACGTTGTAAAACGCGCCCATAGATGATGCCGTGTGGGATTGGTTGATTGGGAATGGTGGCAATTGGCGAAGTTGGCTCGGCCAGCCTCACATATCTGGCAGAGACCCAACCATAGCCGTCTGGCGCATTGGGATAAAGAATGCGGTACCACTGGCCGTCATTGCTCTGCAGATTGATTTGCACAGTTTCACCAGCGGGCAATACTCCCAGGGATTCATAGGCGGTGCCTGGCCCGCTGCGCACATTGACTTCGGCGGTCAGGGCGGCGGTGAGAAGGATCATGGTGGGCGTTGCGGTCGGAGCGGGCGACGTTTCGGTGGCGGTGGGGGAGGGGGAGAGAGCCGCCAGCGTGGGGGAGGCCAGCGTGGCGGGAACAGGCGTCGGGGTTCCCTGACCGCACGCGACGGTTAGAAGCATCAGAAAAAACAGAAGAGATCGGGCAGGTTTCATAGGGCTAATTGTACTGCTTTTTGGCATTTCGCTCTGCTGTTGCTGGTCGTTTTGCCTGCGAAGGATGTTGTACCGCTGACTGTTTGCTGGTTGAGTCAAAATTCACTTTCCCAATTTGGCTTGTTTGTGTTACAAATGCAGACTCCACTGCAAAAACCCTGAAGTTTCACCACGAAGACACGGAGTCACAAAGTTTCCTTTCATTTACTTACTCGTGTCTCCGTGTCTTTGTGGTTCGATTTTCACCTTTTTGCAGGAGACTCAATGCAAGGACTCACATCACCCAGGAGGCACTATGTTTGAAACTTTTGAGCAAGCCCAGCGCTATGTGCGTGATTACGGCATTGAAATGATTGACCTGAAATTCTGCGATTTGTGGGGCCGCTGGCATCACCTGACCATCCCGGCCAGTCAGTTCGGGCCAGACATTATGCAGAAAGGCATCGGCTTCGATGGTTCGGCTGTTGGACTCAAATCGGTCAAAGCGGGGGATATGGTGCTTGTCCCGGACCTCAAGACGGCTTTTGAAGACCCGTTTTGGGACACTTCCACCCTCTCTTTTATCTGCACAACCCTCGAGGCTGACACGCACGCCATCTTTCAGAATGACCCGCGCAACATTGCCCTCCGTGCGGAAGAATACATGAAATCTACCGGCATTGCCGACGAGAGCCGTTGGGGGCCGGAGTTTGAATTCTATATCTTTGACCGCGTGGCTTACGAATATGGCATCAACCGCGCCTATTACGAAATCTTCAGCGCCGAAGCAGACTGGAACTCCTCACAGGGTGGACACGGGCATTACATCCCTGTTCACGGCGGCTACCATGCCATTCCGCCCAAAGATTCGCTCTATAAACTGCGCTCCGAGATCAGCCGCCATCTTGAAAAAATGGGGGTACCGGTCAAATATCATCATCACGAGGTCGGCGGGCCGGGGCAATGTGAAGTTGAAACGCCGATGATGGGCCTCATGGCGGCTGGCGACGCAACCATGTTGATCAAGTACGTGACCAAAATGACCGCCCATGCTCACGGTCAGACGGCCACCTTCATGCCCAAGCCGCTCTATGGCGAGGCCGGGTCGGGCATGCATTTCCATCAGCACTTATTCAAGAAAGGCAAAAACGTTTTCTACGATGCCAATGGCTACGGCTGCCTCTCGCAGGAAGCGCTGTATTACATCGGCGGCTTGCTGTATCATGGCGCGGCCTTGCTGGCCATCACCAACCCCAGCACCAATTCCTACCGCCGTCTGGTGCCTGGCTACGAAGCCCCTGTGAATGCCTTCTTCTCGCTTGGGAACCGCAGTGCAGCGGTGCGCATCCCCAAATATGCCAACCAGCCCGAAACAGCCCGGTTGGAATTCCGCCCGCCCGATGCCACCGGTAACGTGTATCTCATGCTGGCGGCCATGCTCATGGCTGGTCTGGACGGCATTCGCAACAAAATTGATCCCACCGAACATGGCTTTGGCCCGATTGACCAAAACATCTTCGCCTGGACGGAAGAGCAGCGCGCGACGATCAAAGCCCTGCCTTCGTCGCTCAACGAAGCCTTGCGTGCTCTTGAAGAAGACCATGATTTCCTGACGGCAGGCGGCGTCTTCAGCGAAGAACTTGTCCATCAGTGGATTGACTACAAGCGCCACCAGGAATACTTCGCCGTCCGCAACCGTCCGCATCCTTACGAAATGAGCCTCTACTTCGACGTATGACCCGCCTGCTGTACCCGGCTCTGCTCCTTCTGTGGCTGGCTGCGGCCTGCGCTCCGCTCGCGGACCTGCAGCCTGCCACGGCGTATCTCCTGGCCTCCTTCACCGAGAGTCGAGTTACAGTTGAAATTGCCCTGGAGGTGAACCAGAACGGACAGGCCATCCTGGCGGCCACTTTCATTCCCGAAGATGGCTACCATCTCTACAGCATGGATCTCCCCCGCGGCGGCGTGGAGGGGGTGGGCCGCCCCACGCGGCTGGAACTCGTCTCCGGGTCGCGGCTCGCCGCGGCCGGGTCGTTGGCCGAATCGGTTTCGGCGGTGCCGGCTGACGGTCCGGGAGGGCTGATGGTGTATCCCGAGGGGCCGGTTACGCTGCGGCTGCCGGTTCTTCTTCCCGGCGGCGAAGGCTGGTTTGATGAACAAGTCTCGGTCACTTACATGGCCTGCCGGGGCAGTCAGTGTTCCCGTCCGGTGGTCGGCAAAGTTGTCCCCGTGCGTGTGCCGGGGGAGGAGGAAATTTTCCCATGAAGAAAATCGCGGTCTTGTTGATTGGCGTCTTTTTACTGGCCTGTACCTGTTCTGCTCCCACGTTGACGTTGCCCCGTCCCACGTCCACGCCGTCCATTTTGCCGGATAGGATCGAAAGCCCCGTCTCCACTCCCCCATTGGAGAGTAACCTGACCCTGGTGCGTCTCTCGCCGCGAGATGGCAGCCTGACCGGGCAACTGCACGCTGCTGCGCCTCAGGCGGCGGCCCTGGGCCAGCGCATGTTTGTTGAGTTCGACGCCGAGTGGTGTCCGTCTTGCAAAGTCATTACGCTTGGCCTGGAGCAACAAAAGTCAGAAGCGCTGCTGGCTGCTTTTGACGGCGTGTATCTGATTCGGCTGGATGTAGATGAATGGGGGTGGGGCGTACCGGAGGCGGGGTTTGAGTTTGAGGGCATCCCGGTCTTCTTCCGGCTGGACGAAAACGGCGACCCGACCGGCGACTGGATAGACGGCAGCGCCTGGGGACCCGACACCTACGAGAACATCGCCAGGGTCATGGGGCCGTGGCTCCACCAGCCATAGGAAGCGCAACCGTCCCGAAGGTCTTGTTTCACCTGCGGGACGGTTTTTTTACCCCTTTTTCTTCTTCCTTCTTTCTTTTTCTTCTTTCTTCTTCCTTCTTCCCTTCTTCCTTCTTTCCTCTTCCTTTTCTCCTTCTTACTTCTTCTCCTTCTTACTTCCCCAATTCCATTTGTTCATCATCAGAGGATTTGATTTCCTTGATTTCGCCCGTGACAATGAAAATTGTTCGTTCGCAAATGTTGGTCACGCGGTCGGCCACGCGCTCGAGGTTGTGGGCGACCCACAACAGCCAGTTGGCGCGCTCGATGGCTCGGGCATCCTGGATAACGAAGAGCATCAACTCGTGATAGACCTGATCGTAGAGAGAATCTACCTCATCATCTTCTTTGGGAATCTGGCGGGCTGTCTCGGCATCCTCGTTCACGAAGGCGGTCAGGGCGCGATGGAGCATGTCGGCGGCCTTTTGGGCCATGCGTGGAATGTCAATCAGCGGCTTGAGCAGCGGCTGATTGCCCATGCGGATATTAACTATGGCAATTCCTTTGGCATAGTCGCCCATTCGCTCCAGTTCACCGGCCACTTCAAGGATAGAGGCCAGCAGACGCAGGTCGTGTGCCATGGGTTGCTGGGTTGCAATGACGACCATGACCTGCTCCTCGATGGCGTAACGCTTGGCGTTGATCTGGGCGTCGGCCTCGTAAATGCGACGCGCGGCTGCAATGTCGCGTTTTTTCAGCGCTTCCACGCTGTTCAAGATAGATTGCTCCACCATGCTGCCCAGAAGGAGCAGTTCATCTTTCAATTGCTGAATTTCGGCTTCAAATGTTTTTCTCATGGGCACCTCTTTTCTCGCTTAGTGCGCCAATTATAACTGGGTTTATTCAAACGGCAGCCAGTTTTTTGCTGGCAGAGGGTCAATCGCGGAACGTGTCCGTGGACTCAAATTTTCGCTTCCGTGTCTTTCCCGTTTTCTACGAATTGGCCGCCGCTGACCTGCCTCTCGACCAACTTCCGATTCTCATCGAATTTGAATGTTGCTTCGATGGGGCGATAGCAGGGGCCGCTGCCGATGAGCACTTTGCGACAAAAGTAGAACTCCCTGTCGCCTTCAAACTCGAGGCTGGGATCGTTGTACAGGTCAACGCGTCCTTCGAGAATTTCTCCACAGTGTTGGCATTTGACTTCAAAGCGGTAATAGTGCCCGGCAGGTTTTGAAGAGGAAAATAGTTTTTGCAGAAAGTTCATAGGGGGTTCCTTTCTTGTGGTTTACCACTCCCATTGACTCAGCGTTTGCATGGCTTTGCGGGCTGTCAGGTCGAGTTGAAGGGGGGTGATGGACACAAACCCCTCTTTCAGTGCGCCGTAATCGGTGCCTTTTTCGTTGATGCCGATCGGGAATTTGCCGCCAATCCAGTAATAGGGCTTGCCACGTGGGTCAATGCGGGCATCCAGTTCATCGCGGTACACTCGCAAACCCTGGCGGGTGACGAGAAACCCTTTGATTTCCTCCAGTTTCAGGTAGGGAACGTTGACGTTCAAGAGCACCCCCTCGGGCAAGCCATGTTCCAGCACTTTTTGGGCAATCCGGCTGGCGATCTGGGCCGCAGTGCTGTAATCCAGCGGACCGCGGTATTCCTCTGGCGAATGCAGGGAGACTGCGATTCCTGGCACGCCGCCAATGACCGCCTCCATGGCTGCTGTTACTGTTCCAGAATAAGTGACATCGTGGCCGATGTTTTCGTGCGGATTGATGCCGGAGACCACCAGATCAATTTTGGTTTTGACAATGCCGAGCAAGGCCAGCGCCACACTATCAGACGGCGCGCCGTCTGTGGTCAGGGCGGGAGAGCCATCGGCCAGGGTCACTTCCCGGACGCGCAAGGGACGTTCCATCGTTTTTACATGACCGGAGGCACTCCAGTTGCGGTCGGGAGCAAAGACAGTCACCTCTCCAATGGCGCGCATGGCCTGGGCCAGCGCCAGCAGGCCGGGAGCCTGCACACCATCATCGTTGGTGACGAGGATATGCGGTTTATGGCTGCTCATCATCGCTTTGCTCCAACCCCATTTCTCGCAGAGTCTGGCGAAATTCGCGCACTTTCTCAATCAGGTCAATCAATTCTCCTTCTTGCTGTTCTTCCATTTCCTGGGGCATGGCCTCATAGGCTGCTCGCAGAGCCTGCTCCAATCGTTCATTGTGCTTAAAAATCATCCGCGCAAGGTGCTCGCGAGTAATTTCACGCGATTTGAGTTTGACGCGCGGACCCGAAAAGAATCCCATTTCCTCCATCGTTTTTTCATATTCTTCCTGGTCTTCGGGGGACATCTCCTCCAGGCCCTCAGCGTGATCTACGCCGGGCATTTCTTCATTGCGCGGGTCGGCCAGGACGGCCACGGTAAATTCCTCCAGTGATGGTTCCTCGTGGTCAGCGCGCCATTCAATCCACATCTTTTTGATGGGCACAATGATTTCTTCATCATTCGCCAGATATTGATTGACCCACTCAAGTAATTCAGTCGTCATAGATACCTCCAAAGCCTCATTGCAACGGTGGAAATCAGGGGAATTGTTCAAAAGCCCTGACGGGCGCTTTCTTGCTACCTGATGATGTGAATTTTGACTCTCCTGCAAAAAGGTCTGAACCACAAAGAACACGAAGTACACAAAGGATTTCTGAAAGCCTCAATTGAAAATCTTGAATTTCAGTGCACAATTGTTTGAAAAAACTTCGTGCTCCTTTGTGCCCTTTGGGGTAAAACAGGTTTTTGCACTGGACTCAATTTTACAAAAAATGTCTGGCAGTCGTAGAGCACGGACTCAAAAGGGCTATCGGAATTACGCAATTGCAGAAAAGACCTGCTCTGCTCAATTCCACTTCTGATTGTACCGCGCATATAATCAGAACATGCAAATTCGATTCTGCTTTTTGCTCCTCGCAATTTCTCTTTGGGTTGCCTCTTGTTCTGCCTCGCCGACAGCGACTGCGACTCTGCCAACTTTGCTTGTCTTTTCCCAGGCCCAACAGGCTGAGCCGCCTCTGCTGGTGGCGGTGGGTCCCCTGCAAGAGGAGATGGGCATGGAGATTCCTGCGCCTCAACCGCTCAATTTTTCCCTGCCGGGCGACTGCTCTATTTACAATCTCTACCCCTCCCCAAATGATTATGTGGTCGCAGCCGAGTTTGTGTGTGGCGGGGGGCCGCTTGTCCAGGTTTTGAACCTGCGCAATGCCACCGTGGAGATGCCTGCCGAAGCGTATCAGGTGGATTCGCGCTTCATGACCTGGTCTGCTGACGGGCGTTTTCTCTACCTGAAGGCCGATTCGCTTGGAGCACCGTTCATTCTTCGCTACGATCTCTCGAACGATACGAGTCGGAAGCTCGACCTGCCCGAAACGGTCTATGACATGGCTGCCCTGCCCGATGGACGCATTCTCTACGCCCTGACGCGCGGCCTCGGGTTCGGATCGGAAGTCTGGGTGGCCAGATCCGATGGCCGCCGTGCCACTTTGCTCTTTTCTGAGCCAGAAAGCATTGTCGCCTACCTGCGTCCTTCTCCCGATGCCACTCAACTGGCCTATATCCTTTTGCCTGATTCCCCTCAACCTTTTCCGGATGGGAAATTGTGGCTGCGTCCCCTCTCCGGCGGGGAAGGGCGCTTTGTGGCAATCGCAGACGGGGGTCACGGCTATGCCCCGACCTGGTCGCCGGATGGAAGCGGAATCGCCTTCGTTGTTCGTCAAAGCGCCGAGCCGTTTTTCACAAACTTATTCTTCTATCGTTTATCCGATGAAAGTTTGACGCCTCTCACCGACTTCTCCGACGCCGTTGTTGAAACGGCCTCCTGGTCTCCTCAAGGCAATTATTTGACCTTCAATGTGGTCAGGAATGGTACAATACAAGTGTGGATGACAGCATTCCCCGGCGGCGAACCGCGTCCGCTGGATGAGACGGTTGCCTCGTGCTGTGCCGTCTGGCTGGCCGGAAGGTAAGAGATGAGAATGCGCCTGGTCTTGCTTGTGTTCGTGCTCCTGACCTGCGCTGCTTGCAGCACAGGCCAAAAGGCCTTGTCGTCTGCCCAACCGGGGGAAATTTATCTGGCCGCGCTGGAAACACCTCAGGCTACTCCAGAACCAACGGCGACTGCCCTGGTGGCCTCGCTCACCCCTACCTTACTCCCCACTCCCGAATTACCCACGCCCGAGTCTACCCTGCCTCTGTTCGAAACGTGGAGCAGTCAGCCCACTTATCTGGAAGAATCGTTGCCTGGCCTGGATTTCCGCGTTCTGTATGATAGCAGCCGCTGGGCGTTAATCAGCAACGAAAGCGGTATGCCGGCTTTGGTCCATCGCATCATCCCTTACTGCCAGATTGTCCCGACCGGAGGGCGTGGCCTGCCGCGCGGCTGGGTGGTGGAGTCGACCTTTCGAGAGATCGGCGGCCTTCAGTTTGAGGTCGCTGTGGCCTCGCAGGAAGGTCAGATTAAGTTTGTCAACTATTTTGGCCGGGCAAACGGAATCGTGACCGGCTTCCAGGTCTCGTTTCTAGAGCAAATGGAAGATTGCCTGGCAGATGCCGAAGTCATCTTTGCCACGCTCACCTCTGTGCCGGCGGCTACGCCTACCCCCTCGCCTACTCCTACCTCTGACGCAAGCACAACCCCTGTCCCAGTGCTTGACTTAACGCCCACTCCCTGATTTCTCTTCACCTGTGTCCCGCTTCCTACGCCTGTTCCTGCTCGCGATTCTGATCGTCACTGCCTGGACGCCGCCCGAACGCGTCACCGCGCGCTCGGAATCGCTGGCATCTTTGCAATACGTTCCACCGTTCCTCTATCCCCCCTATCCGGGCACAGCCTCTGAAGAAAGCATTTTTGATCATTCCTCTCCCAATTATTCTTCCACCGATAATCGGATTGTCATCTACAGCGGAGAAGTGGCATATAAGAATTGCCCCTCCCCCGAACCGCAAGGCTACCCGCCTCCTCAGCCGGGGGTGTGTGATGCCGGTTACGGAATTTACTGGTCATATGCGCTTGGCGATTGGATCGCCTATAACGGCCACGATGGCATTGATTATGGCATGCAATATCGCCCCTTGCTGGCGGCAGCCGACGCCGATCAGGTCGTCTATGCAGGTTGGCAAGACCCGCGCGACCATCGTTACGCCCTCGGCCTGTATGTCAAATTGCACCACCCAAACGGTTATTTCACCTCGTATGGCCACATGAGCGCAGTGGCGGTGTTCAGTTGCCCGTTCCCTGGCTGCGCCAATCTTCTCCATGGCGAAATCATCGGCTATAGCGGCAACACAGGCAATTCCGGAGGTCCGCACCTGCATTTTCGGGTGGGCGATCCATCGAACCGCTCCATTGACCCCTACGGTTGGACGGGAGAAGATGCTGACCCGTGGCCGTACAATCAGCGCAATTCTCTTTGGGTAGAGTATCCTTCCACGGTCGTCTATTACGGCGGGCGGGCGCTTGTCTATCCGAGCGGGAACCCACTCCCCTACCCGGAGTCCCCAACCGGCGGGGTGATCGTAGATGACACCGATGCCGGATTTTCTGAATCGCCAGCCGGTTGCTTTAGCGTGGTCTCTACTGCACCTGGACAAAGTCAAGGCGGCTCGATGCGCTACGTCACGCCGAACCTCGATACTGTAACCTGTGCAGCGCGCTGGGATTTCCCCTCCAACCTTATCGCCGGCGACTACGCGATCTACATCCGCATTCCGGCAGTCAATGCCTCCACCGAAGGGGCGCGATATAGCATCTTCCATGCCGGCGAGATTCACACCATCACTCTCATTCAAGAAGTATTTCCCAACCCTTATTTTGTCACCGATGGCTGGGTGTACATAGGCCACTATCAATTCAGCGGCAATGGCAATGAGTACATTTACCTGCCCAATCAGACACACGACACCGTCCAGCAATATGCGAATTTGAAAGTTGGGGCCGATGCCGTTCGTTTTGTGCGCGTGGGAGAAGTTCAACCGACCGCGACCCCCAGCAATACCCGCACGCCGACGAACACCCGCACGCCAACAAAAACGTATACGCCCAGCCGGACATTTACTCCCAGTAATACCCGCACCCCTACTCGCACTCCCACCTCCTCCCGCACGTTCACGCCCAGCCGGACCCCAACCTACACCCGGACATTTACCTCCTCCCGCACCTTCACCCCCAGCCGTACCCCGACCAATACGCGGACGCCGACCAACACGCACACCCCCACCTTTACGCGGACGCCGACCTTCACCCGCACCCTGACCTTTACCCGGACGCCCACCTTCACCCGCACCTTCACGCGGACGTTTACCTCCTCCCGCACCTTCACCCCCAGCCGTACCCCGACCAATACGCGGACGCC
>Ga0209162_1001916_pt1 | contig 19345 bp, 14 predicted proteins | sample YNPNPMetaG_FD_187121 | JGI IMG/M metagenome (GOLD analysis project Ga0209162, IMG submission 187121) | Anoxygenic and chlorotrophic microbial mat microbial communities from Yellowstone National Park, USA - YNP NP MetaG (SPAdes) (version 2) ... | reverse complement strand
CGGGATGAGGCATCATGACTTACAATTCGTCTTCGATTTACAAGAGGTGCCAGCACCGGCAGGAAGGGTTGGAGGTTGGTGCTTAGCCCTGGTTGGGATGCCGACTTCTTACCTCCAGCCAGGGCAAAAGCGGTCCATGAACTTTTCGGTGACCGAGCGCAGACGCCCGTCCAGTAGCTCCAACGCTCTCTCGGCGATGGGCCGCGGCACCCCGCCGTAGAAGGCTTGGGCCATGCCCCCGGTTATGCAGGCCAGGGTATCGGAGTCGCCTCCCAGCGATATCGCTAGGCGTACCGCCTCTTCGTAATCCCGCGACTCCAGGAAGGCGGTGATAGCCTCGGGCACCGATCCCTGGCAGGTCGCGTCGAAGGAATAGGCCGGCCTTATCTCGTCAAGGGTCCGGGACAGGTCGTAACCGATGTCCTCCTCCACCCAGCGGCGGATCTCTTCCTTGCTCGCCCCGCCGCGCGCCAGGAAGATGACCCCGGCCGTCGCCCGCGCCCCTTTGATCCCCTCGGGGTGGTCGTGGGTGACCGCGGCGCTCTCTCGCGCCTTCTCCAACACCTCTTCGAGGCTCCCGTAAGCGAAGCCCACCGGGGAGACCCGCATGGCCGAGCCGTTGCCGAAGCTCCCGTAAGGAGCCGACCGCGGCGATGCCGCCCAGGCATGGAACATCCCACCGTATCCCGCGCAGGGGTAAAGGCGGTAGTATTCCTTCATCTTAGCGGCGTAGTCGCCACCGTGCAGGACGGTGTCCGCCAGCGCCACCGTCAACACAGTGTCGTCGGTGAAGGTGCTGCCCTCGCTGAAGAGCGGGAAATCCGTGGTCTTGACGCGGTGCCACTCGTAAACAGACCCTATGATGTCTCCCGCGATCGCACCCAACATCACATGACCCCAGTGAATCTTAGAGTTTGCCCGTTGGTCCAGGCGCCCACGACGGCTCCCGCCCTACTTCAACCTGCTCACGGTGATGGTAACGTTCTCCTCCCACCGCACATAGGGGTCCAGCAAGGTGAGCTGGCCGTCGGGCCACTTCCTCTCCCCCACGACCTTGCCCAGCTTTCTGGTATCCAACGAAGAGACCTCATCCCATCTGCCCATGGCCCGCAGGGCTTTCTCCAAAACGGCCCTCTCCTCCTCTCCCGTCCCCGGGAAGGCGGGGGTGCGGGAGAATTTCACGCTTACGAGGCTATCGCTCCCCCTCAGCTTCTCCACTCCGTGCTGCCTGCAGTAGGCCGCGATGTCCTCCTTCAAGCGCTTTATCTCCGCCTCGGCAGCCCGCTTCGCCGCATTCAATTCGGCATAGCGGTCGGCGAGGCGCACCCCCTCGTCGGCGGCGAACTCCGCGGGAGGGAGTTCCTCCACCTCCACCAGGTGTTTGCATAGGGGGCAGAGGGGCTGGTACTCGCACCAGTCGCAAAGCACGCCCTCGCGGGGCGGAAATTCGCTGACGGCTTCTATCTCCCGGATAAGCCCTATGGTCTCTTGCCTCAGCTGCTCCAGCTCCGCGGGGCCGCGCTTAGAATGGACCTCCTTGTCGAAGACCAGGTAATGCCAGACCAGCCGTACCTCCCGGGCGTCGGGAAAGGCCGACTCCACGGCCATCTGGTAGAGGGCCAGCTGCCTGTCGGCATCAGCGGCGGCCTGGTCGGGCAGGGTCTGCGAGGTCTTGTAATCGTGTATCTCATAGATCCCCCCCTCGAGCGCGGTGAGCCGGTCCACCACCCCGGTCATGCGGTAACGGCCTGCCGCGTCCAGCGGTATTTCCACTTTTTTCTCCAGCCAGACCGTCGAGCCCTGGTCGAAGGGGTGGTAACGCCGGAAATAGTCGCGCAGCGCCTTCTCCCCCACGGCCCGGTAGTGTTCCGGGAGGTATTCCCTGCGGACCACCTTCACGCCGTCGTGCCAGCTCCTCTCCCAGAAGGCATGGTAGACCTCCACAAGCTCGTCCTCGCTCATGCGCTTGCACATGCGCAGGTCGCGGTAGAGCTTCTCCAGGGCCTCGTGCACCCGGGATCCCATGAAGGCCTCGATGCCTTCGCGTCCCGTCCTCACCCCGTCGATGTAACGCAGCTTGAAGCTCAGCGGGCAGTTGCGGTAGGTCTCCAGCTTGCTGTGGGAATATGTCATCATTTTCGAACCACCTCCTTACTAGATGATAATCCCCACCTGGGACATCCATCCCACCCCATTCGACCCACCGGTCCCCCAGCCGCTGTTCCCTGCATCCGCCATCACATCCAGACACCCTGGTCGGTTGCACTGGCGATCATACCGTGCTATATAGGGCTTTGCGGCCGAGGCCTTGCCTTCAGAGTCGGCGGTCCTATGCGCCGAGGGGAAGGGCCGGCCGCAAAAGTCAGGAACGAGCCATCGAACAGCGTCTGGCCATCACGAGGCTTGGGAAAGGAGCGACATATGTTCAAGGGCAGGGAGGTGCGCAGGCTGGTCCTGGTCAGCACGGTTTTCTGCGCTCTCATGATCGTGTCAATCACCCTTTATCTGGCGCTGAGCTCCCGCGCCGAGCTCCGCGAGCAGACCGACAACATGCAGATGGCCATGGCCCGAGAGATAGCCGGCCACCTCCAGAACTGCTACGAGAGCATGGTCAGCTTCCTGCAGAGCGACGAGGGCATCGAATTCGGCAGGAACGTCCTGGAGTTGATGAGCGACCGGGAGGCTCTCTACCGCTTCTTCGCCTCCACCATCCTCAAGACCTACGACGCCGATTACATCACCATCTATGCCGGGGGCAAGTTGGTCTCCGAAAGCCAGTCCGACCTCCAGCAGGTGGACCTCCCCCTGGGCGCTGTCCCCGAAGGAGAAGAATACGCGGTTTTGAGGGAGCTGGCCGGGCGAAAGGGGTCCTTCCTCATCTTCGAGAAGCCGGGGCTATATGCGGGCGACAAGGTGGTCTACGCCATCGACAACACCAGCCAGGTGGAATCGGTCCGGCGGGCCTTCGAGGAAAAGAAATCGGGCATGGTCGGCCAGCAGGTCACCATGGTGGCCATCATCTTCCTGGTGCTGATGGCCGTGGCCCTGACCCTCATCCACCTGTCCATCAACCGATACCTCGCCCGCCCCATCGCCTACCTCGGCGACCGGGCCCGCCGTCTTTTGCGGGGAGAGAGTCAGAAGCGGGAAGAGGTACAGGAAGAGAGCCTCTTCGCCAACATCCAGCGCCTCCTCAACAGCGGAGGGGTCATCCTGGAGAAGGAGAGCTCGCCCGATACGGGCGGAGGGACCGAAGAGCGGAGGCCGCGGTCCAAACGCCGCGAGGTGGACCTGGTTATGGCGATCTGGGCGGGGGTCACCACCCTGCTCCTCGCGGGGAGCACCCTCATCCTCTTGAGCTCCTCCATAGCCATGCTCAACCAGAAGGCCGACGCCATCCTACAAAGCGTGGACCTGGAGATGGCCGACTACTACAGCGCCTGCTACGACTCGGTGCTGCCCGCGGGCCAGTCCAACACCGACGTCTACATCGGCAGGAAGCTGTGGAAGCCCGAGGAGGAGATGGAGCGCCTTCCCTCCATAGAGCGCTTCAACAGTCTGCTGCGGGATTCCTTCGACTGCGACGTCGCCCTGGTGCAGGTCCAGCCGGAGAAGGAGGGCTTCCCCAGCGAGGTGCGGCGCATGGTCAGCGTGAAGAAGGGCCGAGAGGACCGAGCGGAGGTGGACGTGGTCCGCCTGGGAGAGACCTCGCACATCACCCGGGGATTCTACGGCGGGGACGACCTGGTCATCGAGATGATGCACAGGACCACCTACCCGGACATGGGGGAGGAACAGTTCGAATACTACCGCATCGACGTAACCCCTCAGGCGCAGGCGCTGGAGGGGCTCTATCGGAGCGCCAGCGGCGCGTTGCTGCGCAACCACCTGCTGCTGGGGCTGCTCTTCCTGCTGCTCTGCCTGGTCCTATCTCCCCTATCCATGGCCTGGGCCACCCGCCGCTACATAACCCGCCCCATCCTCGAGCTCGACGAAGCATCCACCCGCATCATGGAAGGCGACCTGGAAACGCAGGTGCCGGTGGACGAGAATAGCGCTTTCGCCGATGTGGCCCGCCTGCTGGAGAAAGCACGTTCGGTGCTGCGCAAGGCCTCCGAGGAGACCTGAGGCAACCCTTACACCCCGGGTCCGCGGCCAAGGTGAGGGGGCGCCCCAATCCTGGTTCCGTCGGCGCCATCAGGGTCCAGCACTGTGGGGACCTGCCCTTGCGGGTTTTTCCATTATCTTCAGCGCCAGAAGCGGGTTCCTTGCCCTTGCCAGAGGCGCGACGGCTGCATGCGCATTCCGGTCCGCAGGCCCGCTATGCGGTGGGCCGCCGGCGTTATCGCCGGCGTCGCCGGCTTTGATATGAAGACCATCGCCTGGCCTTCGTTACCCCGGTAGAAGCCCTCTATCCTGCCGCCGGTCCTCCCAGAAAGCACCTTTGGAAAGCCCCCCATCCGCCTTCTCACCCCTTTCTTTCCGCACCGTTCCCTACGGAAACCAAAACGAAGCGGAGGCCAGCCCATTTACAGCGGGGAACACAAAGCTATCGGCCCCCCCCGGCGGCGCATACCGCATGCCTCATCAATATTCGCGCGCCGCAGACCGCCGGGGCATCACCCGCGGGGACGAGGATGCGCCGCCTGGTGGGTGATGCGGCAAGGACGCCATTGCTATAATTTGGCGCGGCCGAGATGGCTGGATGGGTCCGGAGCACATCCGGGAAAGCGAGCGAACGGCTTTACTGAAAAGCAAAAGGAAGAAGCGGCAGGAGGAGAGGTAACATGGCCAACCCAGAGCATCTGGATATACTGAGACGCGGAGTCAAGGAATGGAACGAGTGGCGCAAGCGCAACCGCGACGTGCGCCCGGACCTCTGGCAGGCCGACCTCTCCGGCATGGACCTGGCCATGGTCAACTTCGGCCACGCCAACCTGGGTGAGGCCAAGCTGAGGGGAACCTGCCTGCGCGCCGCCTTCATGGTGGCCGCCTACCTCCACAGGGCGGACCTGGAGGGGGCAGACCTGGAGCGCGCCGACGTGCGAGGCGCCCACCTGGTGGAGGCCTCCTTCCGCCACGCCCGCATGCATCAGACCACCCTGAACAAGTCGCTGGCGGTGGGGGCCGATTTCAGCGAGGCGGACATGCGCGACGCCATGCTCCTGGGCGCCAACCTGGAGAACGCCGACTTCACCGGGGCGGACCTGACCGGGGTGGATTTGGTGGACGCTAAGCTGAAAGGGGCCAGGACGGAGGGCGTGAAGGGATACCGCTTCAAACATGGCGTCAGGCCTTGACGCTGATACCATCTTGCCGCTGAACGGGGCCGTTTCCTTACGCCCCGTAAGGGGCGGATCTTCGGATCAAACCGGCTATTGACAAGCGTCTTCGATAACGGTAAGTTATGATTTAATGATGGGTCAGTTTAGCTTACCAATCACGGCCGCAAGCTCCCGTCGTCCACAAGGAGGATGATGTCATGTCCGAGCGAAGCAGGCACCCGGTAAGGTCGATGGCCCTGGCCGCCGCGCTGATGGCGTCCCTTCTGATGGCGGTGTCGCCCGCCCTGGCTTGCCCGCCCTCTCCCCCCGGTCAGCCGGCGCAGGGTTACGGCTCCTCCGCACTGTACATCTGCTCGAGCTACAAGCGCCTGGAGAAAGGAAGCTTCACCGATGGCACCAAGGTGACCGTGTTCGTCCCCGCAAAGCTCAAGAACGGCTCCACTGCCCCGGTGGTCATCTACCTCCACGGATTCATGATGGTGGCCCCGGACATCTACCTCGCCCACATCAAGCATCTGACCAACCAGGGTTACATCGTGGTCTTTCCCAGCTACAACCTGGGCGGCTTCACCGGGATGCTGCGCGATACTGACCAGACCAAGATGATGCAGCGGGCGGTGCGCAACGCCAACACCGGCCTGTCCATGGTGGCGGGCAAGGCCGACCTCGGCGACGTGACCGTCTTCGGCCACTCCCTGGGGGGCTTGCTGGGTGCCTGCTGGCAGGCCTCGGGCGGCATCCGTCCCAAGGCGGTGGTGCTGGCCAACCTGGCCACCGATGCCACCGCGGGAATGCCTTCCTTCGTAAAGGGGCTCATCAGCATCAAGACCCTGGACTGGAAGCGGCTGGCCCCCGGCACCACCGGCAAGGCCTTGGTGCTCACCGGCACCGATGACAAGCTTTCCGGACCCGCGCAGGCCCGCGAGCTTTACGCATACCTCACCGGCGCCTCCTCCCGCGTGCTTTACTGCCTACAGACGGACAAGCACGGTGATCCCGATCTTGTAGCCGACCACAACGCCTGCATCAGCGACGACGGATGGATGCCCAATTTCATCATGGACCTGGTCCTCGGGGGGGACGGCGAGGTGGATGCCACCGACTGGCGCTTCTACTGGGCAGCCCTGGACGCAGCCCTGGACGGACAGGGGTCACTAGCCTTCGACATGGGTTCCTGGAGCGACGGGGTCCCGGTGGCCCCGGTGCTGCAGCTGGCCCCTTGAGGCTAAATCGCTTACCAGAGAGCCGCCGGGCCTTAAAGCCCGGCGGCTCTTCACGAAGGGCATGGGAGTACGGCCGCCTTCCCTCCGGTGGCCGAGCCAAGGGTCTGCCCTATCTTCGAGCGAACGCCCGCCCCTCAGCCGCCCAGCCCCTCCCAGACCCCCACGTCGGGCAGGCAGAACCGCCTCACGGCGGTCGCGATGGGTGGCAAGCCCATTAACCTTAAGGAGACCCTCTCGTCTTCCGCCTTCGAGCGAGTCCGGTTACGGCTAGGAGGGGCCATCGCCCTCGGGGCCAGGCCGGTGGCGAGGGAAGCGAGCGGAAGATCCGCAGTAGGGATAAGACTGCGGTACTGTTCCGTGGATTGACGGCCCTGCCTCATGGTCATATTCTTATACCAACCGGTCGGTATGTTCTCTCCGGCCGGGGAGATTGTACGGGTAGAGAAAGACGCGTGAATAAGGAGAAAAGAAATGAAAGAGGATGTTTACCACCGACTGGCGCAGCATCTGGACCGGGCCATCAACGGGGCTCCCATGTCCCCCCATCTACTGGAGATACTCCGTATCCTCTACCCGGAAGAGGAGGCAGAGGTGGCCTTGAACCTGGACATCTACGAGAACCGTACCCTCGGGCAGCTGCAGGAGCTGATGCCGGAGAGAGCCGATCGGCTGGAGGGGATCCTCGAGAGCATGGCCCGCAGGGGCACGGTGCTGACGGCGCAGAAACCGGGAAGAGAACGGGTCTGGCGCCTGCTGCCCAGCGTGGTGGGTTTCTCCGAGGCGCCTTTTCTTTCCGGCGCGGACACCCCGGAGCTCCGCCGCCTCGCCCGTCACTGGAAGGACTACCTGGACGCGGAGTTCGGCGAGGAGCTGGCACGGAGCATCCCCCTCATCCGGGTCATCCCCATCGGTGAATCCCTCAAAGACCCCTCCGAAATACTTCCCTATGACGCCTTGGAGGAGCTCCTGGACGGCGTGGACTACTACGCCGTGGGGCACTGCCCCTGCCGCCAGATGGCCAGGTTCACGGGAGAGGGATGCGACCACCCGCTCGAGCGGTGCATGCACTTCGGGACCATGGGCCGCTACCTGGTGGAGACGGGGAAGGCCCGGGCCATAGATAAGCGGGAGGCACTGGACATCCTCCGCGCCGCCACCGAGGAAGGCCTGATCCATGTCTGCGATAACGTCCGCGGCCACCTGCGGACCATCTGCAACTGCTGTCCTTGCTGCTGCGCCTTTTTCCGCGCCAGGTTGATGCGCGGCCTTCCCACCATCTCGCCATCCTCCTACGTCGCCGAGGTGGACCACAAGGCCTGTGCCGGCTGCGGCACCTGCGAGGAGAGGTGCCCGGTGGGCGCGGTCAGGGTGGAGGAGGATACCGCGGCGGTGGACCCCGAGGCCTGCATCGGCTGCGGGGTGTGCACTCCCACCTGCCAGGAACGGGCCATACTCCTGGAGGCGCGGGAGAAAGCCGTGCCTCCACTGGAGCTGCAGGATTTCATCGCCGCCCGGATGAGAAGATGAGGAGGAGAGGCGCGAGTTATGGGCGGCAAGGCCAGAATGGGTTCGCAGGGCGGGGAAGCGCTTTTGAAGGGATCGGCTGAGCAAGAGCCACAGCGGCTCTCCAAGGGCACCCGCACCCGGCAGCGCATCGTGGGTCATGCCACCCTGCTCATGTACGCCAACGGCTTCGCCTGCACCTCCATAGAAGACGTCATCCGCGCCGCAGGCATCACCAAGGGCAGTTTCTACTTCCATTTCCGCTCCAAGGAGGACCTGGGTCGAGCGGTGATCGAGAACGCCTCCGGGTTCATCCTCGGGCGTATGAGGAAGGCCCTTGAGAGGCCGGGCCTGTCCTCAAGAGAGCGGCTGGAGGCCATGCTTAGGGAGGTTCAGGGCGTGGTGGAGGAAGCGGACTGCGCGCGGGGTTGCATCCTGGGCAACCTGGCCCTGGAGACCAGCCACGACCACCCTGTTTTCCGGGAGGCCATCGCCTCCGCCTTCCGCAGCTGGTGGGAACTCATCGCCTCCCAGTTGGAGAGGATGAAAGAGGAGGGCGAGCTGCCTCCCCATATCGATTGCCAGGCCTACGCCCAGTTCGCGTTGGGCGCCATGGAAGGAGGGATAATGCTGAGCAAGGTGACCCGCGACCCCGGCCCCATGCGCAACAGCGTCGCTCTGATCCTCGAGCAGCTGGGCTCGCTCCTGCCGGCCCAAAGGGATGGAGGCGCGAGGAACCGCTCTGCCCCAGCCAGGGAGACAGCCCCGCCCTCCCCAGCCCCGAACCCGGCCCGGAGATCCAGCAAGAAAAGGGGGGCGGCGACCGCGGCGATGGAGGACGAGAGTCGAACGAAAGGAGGTAAGCCATGTCCGAGGAGATCTACGAGAGATTGAGGGAGCTCTTGGACCGCCATCCGGTGGGATGTCCCCCTTCCCCGGAGATAACCGAGATACTCAGGACCTTCTTCACCCCGGAGGAGGCGAAGGTGGCCCTGGGCCTAGGTTTCCGACCCCTACCCGTGGAGCAGGTCGCTCAGCGTGCGGGGGTCGAGCCCGCAGAGGCACACTCCCGCCTGGAGTCCTTGGCCGACAAGGGATTGGTTTACGCCCGAAAGAAGGGAGGGGAATGGGGATATGCGCTCCTTCCGGTGATGCCGGGCATCTTTGAGTTCCCCTACATGAAGGGCCTGGAGCCGGAGGTGCGGGTTAAGCTCAATCCACTCTGGAAGAGATACCTGCCCGAGCTGTCCCGGGGATTCGGGACCCCGGAGGTCCCCTTCTCCCGCATCATCCCCATCCAGGAGGAAGTGGAGAACCAGCCGGGGGTGCTGCCCTACGAGAGGGTCTACGACATGATCGAAAGAGCCCGGGTGGTGGGCATCGCCCGCTGCGCCTGCCGCGAGCTCGAGGGCAACTGCGATGCGCCCCGCGAGGCCTGCATGCTCTTCGACGAGACCTGCACCTACCTGGTGGAGCGGGGCTTCGGCCGATACCTGACCAAGGAGGAGATGAAGGATAAGCTGCGGGAGTTCGACCGAGCGGGCCTGGTCCATCAGGTGAACAACGTGCAGGAGCGCCTGACCTTCGTGTGCAACTGCTGCCGGTGCTGCTGCGGGCTGCTGCGCGCCTCCCTGGAATGGGGCAACCCCTGCGTCTTCACCTCCTCGGGCTTCCTCCCGGAGAACGACTCCGAACTGTGCACCGGCTGCGGGATATGCGCTGAGGAGAGGTGCCCGGTCGGAGCCGTGATCGTCGTCGAGGAGAGGGCCGAGGTGGATCCTTCACGCTGCATCGGTTGCGGGCTCTGCGTCACCGGGTGCCCCAACCGGGCGATGACCCTCAAGAAGCAGGGGGAGGGAGCGACCGTCCCTCCCCTGAACACCACGGAGATGGGACTGCGGATACTGCAGCAGAAGGGCAAGCTGGAGAGCTTCCTGGAGCTGCACAAGCCCTGAGGGCCTCCCCTCGCTGTTACCGCCCTCGCAACGAGGCGCCCTTTCCCGCCGCATCAAGGCGACGGTGCGAAGAGGATGCGGTGGCCGCCTTTAAGGGGCGCGCGATCCGTTCGTGGTGTCGGGGGTCAGCGGAGAATTGCCGCAGCGGAGGATGTCAAATGTCAAGACCTGACCCCAGCAGGCGGGCGGCGGCCCGGCCCAGCACTATCTCCTTCTCCTCCTCGCTGAAGGAGATGTTCTCGGGGCAGCCGTGCTCCTCGGGGCGGCGCAGGGCGTCCAGCCAGCGGTCCAGGGGGCAGAGCACGTCCAGGTAAGGGCCGTCGGTGCCGAAGAGGACCCGCCAGGGTCCCAAGTCATCCAGCAACCTTCTTAACATCGTGTAGAATTCTTCCGGGTGGTGGTTGAAGGTTATCTGCCAGCCGCTGATGTCCACCAGCACGTTGGGTTTGACCTCCGCCACCAGCAGGGCCTCCTTCCACAGGGAGTGGGCCACGTGGGCCATGATGATGGTGAGGTCGGGGAAGTCGGCGGCCACGTCGTCCACGTAAACGGGCAGGGAATAGCGGAACTTCAGGGGGGCGGGCTGGCTCCCGGTGTGGAAGAGCACGGGGACGCCGTACTCCAGGCAGGCCCGGTAGTAGGGATAGCAGCAATCCTCGTAGGGATAGTAACCCGAGGTGGGGTGGAGCTTGAGCCCCCTCATCCCCCATTCCTCCACCGCCCGGCGGAACATCTCCAGGCCCCCGGGGCGGCGGGGGTCCACGGTGAAGAAGGGGACGAGGCGCCCGGGGAAGCGCCGCGCCGCCTCGGCTATGAGGCGGTTCTGCTCCTCGATGGAGACCCCCGGCTCCCCGGTGGCCAGGCCGTAATCCACGGCGAAAACGACCGTTGCGTCAACCCCGGCGGCGTCCATGGCCGCCACCCGCTTCTCCCCGGTGGTGTCGGAGAGCACCGGCATCAGGGCGTCCACCAGCCCCGCCGGGTCGGCCCGCTCCCCGGTGAGCTTGGCCGCCGGGGCCAGGGCCATGCGGGCCATCCCCAGGAAGAAGTCGCGGTGTATCCACCCCTCCCCCACCAGGTGAAAGTGGCTGTCGATGATCATGCCCATCCCCTCCCGATTAGCGTCAGAGTTTCGCTCCCCATGCTAATCCTTTCCAACCCCTCCCACAACCCTTCTCATGCTCCACACGCAGGCATACAGGCCTTATCCTCTCATGCTCCCTTCTTCAAAACTCCATCCAACCCTCACCATCCTCCTTGTATTTATGCGTTACCATGACGGACCCGGGGAGACCCGGGTCCGTCATCATTCTTTAATAACCGGACTGAATACGGTCATCTAAGGGTTAGGGGCTGTAGCCGACCGATTCATGGGCCCAGGCGCGGGAGTTCCCGTACATGGCGCGCTCGCAGACGATCAGCCCGTCGGTGGCCTCCACCAGGGTGGAGACATGATAGTCGGTGAGGTAGTCGTTGATCTTGAAGGTCCGCCGTGATGCGGCGGGGATCTCCACTCCCTGCAGCTCAAGAGGAACCACTTCGCCTGATCCGGTCTGGAATCTCAGGTTTACGTGCACAGGACCGGCACCGGGGTTCTGGACGAGCACGAAGGTCTCCATGCCCCCATCGGTGCAGCCCTCGGCCAGGTACCAGGAGGAAGAGGGGGCAGTCACCCCGACGGAGTCGTGGGCCCAGGCGCGGGAGCCGCCGTAGACGGCTCTCTCGCAGACCACCGGGGCGGAGGCGGTGACCCGGGTGGAGACGTCCCAGTCGGTTACGTAATCGTTGAGCCTGAAGGAATGGCGGGAATTGGCCCCGATGGGAAAGCCCCGCGGGCCGGAAACCTCGCCGGAACTGGTCATAAAGGTCAGTTCCACGGTGGCCTCCACGGTCCCGGGGTTCTGCACCAGCACCCAGGTCTCGAAGTCGCCTTCGGTGCACCCCTCCGCCAGGTACCAGGTGGTGGAAGGCTGGGCTGCCCCGATGGATTCATGGGCCCAGGCGCGGGAGCCGCCGTAGACGGCCCTCTCGCAGACCACCGGGGCGGAGGCGATGACCCGGGTGGAGACGTCCCAGTCGGTTACGTAGGAGTCCAGGTTGAAGGAGCAGCGGGATGCCACCGGCACGGTGATATCCCGCGGACCGGCAACCTGGCCGGTTGAGGTCATTAAGGTGAGGGACACGGCCACGTCGGTGTTCCCGGGGTTCTGTACCAGCACCCAGGTATCGAAGTCGCCTTCGGTGCACCCTTCCGCAAAGTACCAGGACATAGAAGGCTGGAGCGCCCCGATGGAATTATGGGCCCAGGCGTCCTCTTCCCCATAGACGGACCTCTCGCAGACCACCGGGGCGGAGGCGGTGACCCGGGTGGAGACGTCCCAGTCGGCCATATAATCGTTGATCCTGAAGGAGCTGCGGGAATTGGCCCCGATGGAGTAGTCCCGCGGGCCGGGCTTCTCCCCGTCCGAGGTCATGAAGGTGAGGGATACGGTGACCGCGTAGGGGTTTGGATTCTGCACCAGCACCCAGGTTTCCATGCCCCCCTGGGTGCAGCCCTCGGCGAGGTCCCAAGTGGTGGCAGGGAGGTTGAACCTGGCGATGTTACCCCACCTCTTGTTGCCCACGGTAAGGATGCCCCCGCCCACATACAAAGTTGAGCCGGAAAGAGCCAAGGATGTCACCCCGTCTTCATCTCCAAGACCAGGGTCCCAGTCGTCAGCTGACCCGCTCGCGGTGCTGAGAGCAGCGACACATTCCCTGGGTTTGCCGCCGATATTATCGAACACACCTCCCGCGTAGAGGGTGGAGCCGTCGGGGGAGAGGGCCAGGGCAAAAACGGCTGCGTCAGCGCCGGGGTCGAAGGGGGTGGCGGATCCCGTGGTGGTGTTCAAGGCGGCGAGGAAATCCCTGGGCTGGCCCCCGATATTGCCGAACCCCCCTCCCGCGTAGAGGGTGGAGCCGTCGTGGGAGAGGGCCAGGGCTAAGACGTAATAATCCGCTTCGGGAGCGAAGCCGGTGGCGGCGCCGGTGTCGGCATCAAGGGCGGCGATGTAGTGCCTGGATTGGCCACCGATGTTATTAAAAGTCCCTCCCGCGTAGAGGGTGGAGCCGTTATGCGAGAGGGCGAGGGTTATGACGAATCCATCCGAATCGGGGGCGAAGGCGGTTGCGGCTCCCGTGGCCGTGTTCACTGCGGCCAGGTATTTCCTGTCATGGCCGCCGATCTTTTCGAATTCCCCTCCCGCATAGAGGGTGGAGCCGTCGGGGGAGAGGGCTAGGGATAGGATGGATCCGTCCGCGCCGGGGTTGAAAGAGGTCACGGAACCCGTGATGGTGTTAACGGCGGCCAGATGTTTCCTTTGAAACCCGTCGACGTTTTCGAATTCCCCTCCCACGTACAGGGTGGAGCCGTCGGGGGAGAGTACAAGGTCATTGACGGTGCCGTCCGCGCCGGGATTGAAGCCAGTCGGCAACCCCGTGGCGTTGTCCAGGGCGGCGAGGTGGTTCCTGAGCTGGCCTCCGATGCTCTTGAAAACCCCGCCCGCGTAGAGGGCGGTTCCATCGCTGGAGAGGGCCAGGGCAAGCACTCCGTCGTCTGCATTGAGGCTCAAAGGGGTGGCCACCCCGGTGGCTGCGTCCAGCGCGGCAAGGCACCTCCTTGCCTGCCCCGCGATCACAGCGAAACTTCCTCCCGCATAGAGGATGGACCCGTCATGCGAGAGGGCGAGGGACGTGACGATGCTGTCGGAGTCGGGGTCAAAGGGGTCGGCAGAGCCGGTGGTGGTGTCCAGGGCAGCGAGGTGATTTCTTTGGTGGCCGCCGATATTGCCGAAAAAACCCCCCGCGTAGAGGATGGAGCCGTCGGGGGAGGGCAATACGGATGTGACAATGCCATCCGGACGGGGATCCCATGGCTTTATCTCTCCCGTGGCTGCTTCCACCGCGACCAGGTACTTCCTGTCATGGCCGCCGATGTTTTCGAACTCCCCTCCCACGTACAGGGTGGAGCCGTCGGGGGAGAGGGCGAGGGCCAAGACGTCATTATCGTCACCAACATCGCAGACGAAATCGGTGACCTGACCGGTGCGGGCATCCACGGCGGCGAGGCAGGATCTGGGCTGTCCGCCTATTTGATGAAAATATCCTCCCACGTACAGGGTGGAGCCGTCGGGGGAGAGGGCGAGGTCAATGACATTATCATCCGTATCGCAGACGAAATCGGTGACCTGACCGGTGCGGGCATCCACGGCGGCGAGGCAGTTTCTTCTCTTTCCGCCGATCGTGTTAAAAATCCCTCCGAGATACAGGGTGGAGCCGTCGGGGGAGAGGGCAAGAGCATTTACGAACCAGTCCGCATCGGGATCAAACGAGATATCCAGACTGCCGTCGGCGAGGATGTGCGCGGCGTAACCGCGCTGCATCCCCCCCACCTCATTGAAATAACCCCCGATGAAGAAGCCTCCGGAGGCATCGGGCACGGCGGCATTGACCACTCCCTCAACTCTGCTGAACGAGGAAACGTCGCCGTCGGCAATATCCAGGATCACCCCTTGTCCGGTGTTGGGGCCAACGTAGGTGAATTCCCCCCCTATATAGGTGACATCCCCGGCGCACAGCACCGAATGTACCGGAGTGTCCGTCACCCATAAGAACGGGTCGGGCAGATCAGAGAGCGTATTCGCCTGGATATCCTGACCCGCGGTCAAGGAAACAGGCAGCATCAGGAAGAAGAGAAGCAGGACGATCAGAGCGCTGGAAAATCTGTTAAAGGGGGTGCTGGCGGTTGCTGGACTTGCGGGCATCTTTCCTCCTTTCTATCCGTCGGGAAAAGGAGGATGGCATCGATGCCCCGGTTCCATCCTCTATTTCCCGTGCGACCGGATCTGCCGAAAGCATTGATGCTCATGGATGAATACATACGCACTGTTTATAGAAATCGCGCTCGCCCGCCTAAGAGCGATTATTGCAAACCTGCTTGATGAGCGTCAAGGCGACCACGGGCTTAGACGGCCGCTTGCGAGCGCCTTGCTGCTGGAGCCGACACGTGCAGACGACTCGTTCGAGGACTATCAACAACCCAGCATGCACAATCCTGCTTCTTGCTCTGCTTCCTCAGCTTGATCCACCGCGCCGGGGTTTGCGAAATTTGACGGCTTCGCATAGCGAAGCAATCTTTCCATCGGCTCGCCTGGATTGATCCTGACATGCTGACTCTTTAGCTTCCGCTCGAGAGTTCTTCCCCGACTCCCCGGGTCCGCGGCGGGGACTTCTGCAGCAGCGCTTCTTCGCCCTAAACCCCTCTAAACCCCATCAGGAGCCTGGCCCTGAGCGGATAGATATTGTAGGGGATATTATATGGGGATATGGGGTAAGGCTTATAGGCTTTGGATGTCGAATAACGAAAGACCCTTACCTCACTTACTCGATGCCCGCCAGCTTCTTGGCCATCTCCTTCTTGGAGTTTATATCATAGGTGCCCAGGATGGCGATGTCCTCCATGACCGGCGAGCCCCCGCCGTGCAGCCCGGCGTACTGCAGCACCCCGGCCATGGAGGAGCAGCTGAAGTCGGAGATCCAGGACCAGCAGCGGAAGATGTCCTCGGGACTCACCGCGTCCGTCCTCTTCAGGTACTTGCGCACCAGCGGGCCCACCTCCGGGCTGAGGAACTCGGTGTCGTAGGGGAGGGTGGCGGGCAGTCCGCCGGCGATGTCCGCCAGTATCTCGTACTCGTGGAAGAGGCTCTCCCCGGCGTGCTTGCGGGCCACGTTGCAGTACACGACGTCGGGCATCTGCACCCCCGAGGGGGTCTTGGTGGACTTCACCGCCCCGGCGATGCCGCAGCCGAAGACCAGCTCGGCCACCCCGATGAGGTGGGCCAGCTTGGAGCGGACGTGGTCCTCGCGCTCGATGCCGGAGTACTCCGCCGCCAGGGCCGCGCTGCCCATGATGATGTCGGTCACCGCCGGCTTGCAGCCGGTGTAGGAGTGGCGGTGGAAGAGAGAGAAGAGCAGGGCCAGCTGCCCTCCGAACTCGTGTTCCCCGCAGAGGAAGACCCTCTCCCAGGGGACGAAGACGTCGTCGAAGATGGTCAGGGACTCGCACTCCCCCTTGCCGGAGATGAGCCCGGCCAGCTCGGGAGCGCGGTCGCGGTGCCTGGCCCCCCGCACCACCTGCCTGACCCCGGGGGCGTCGCCGGGCACGGCGAAGGCCACCGCCCAGTCCTTCTCGTTCTCCCGCAGGAAACGGGTGGGGGTGACGATTATCTCCTCGGCCAGGGGGGCGAAGGAGTTGTGGGCCTTGGCCCCACGCACCACGATGCCGTCGCTACGCTTTTCTACAACACGTAGATAAAGGTCGGGGTCGGACTGGTCAGAGGGGCGGCGGGAGCGGTCGCCCTTGACGTCGGTCTGGGCGCAGCAGCCCACCTTGTCTCCCGCCTGGAAGTCGCGGAAGAACTCCATGAAGCGCTGGTGGTACTCGGTGTTGTGCGCCTGGTCGCACTGGTAGGTGATGACCGTCAGGGCGTTGCAGGCGTCGATGCCCATGCAGCGGGCGATGCAGCCTCCCACCGTACGGGTGCCCACGCGGGTCATCTCCTGCTTGGCCAGCAGGTCCTCGGGTCCCTGGTGGAGGTGGCAGAAGCGGTTGACCTTCTCCCCGTTGAGTTGGGACACCGCGGTGAACAGGCCCTCGTTCTCGGGCAGGGCCGCCAGTTCGAAGGTGGCCGCTAGGATCTCCCGGCCGGGAACCTGGTGGTGGCCGAGGACCTCCCCTCCCATGTACACGTTGCGGCGCATGGACTTGAGGCTTTCCAGGTATTCACCCGCAGAGCGCATTTTACATCCTCCTTTATAGCTTTACTCTATTTATTGTGATGATATTATAGTATTGTTATAATTACAATGGTAATTATTTAGTGTTTATCGTAATTGGAGGTGCATTTTGGAGCCAAAGCTGAAGAGAAGGGCCAAGGTCCCCCAGATAATCGACGCGGCCCTTAAGGTCTTCGGGGAGAAGGGATATTACGACGCGACCATATCGGAGATAGCCCGCAAGGCCAAGGTCTCGGAGGCCACCGTGTACGAGTACTTCGGCAGCAAGGAGGGCCTCCTCTTCGCCATCCCCGAGGAAATCACCCGCAACGCCCTGGGGCTCCTGGAGACCTTACTCCCATACGTTCGGGGAGCGGAGAACCGCCTGCGGGCGCTGGTCCACGGCTACGTCAGCCTCTACCGGGACAACCCCCGTTACTCCAGCCTGGTCCTCCTCAACCTCAAGCACAACCGCAACTTCATGGATACCGAGGGATACCGTTTGGTGCAGCGCGCCGCCCGCCTGATGCTCGAGGTCATCCGGGAAGGGATTGAGAGCGGCGAGTTCCGACCCGACCTCGACCCCTACCTGGCGCGCTCCATGGTCCTGGGGACCATCGAGCATGTCTTCTTCCGCTGGCACCTTACGGATCGCCGAGAGGAGCTTCAGGACTTCACCGACAGCCTCATGGAGGTGTTGATGCGGGGGATGCGCCGCGAGCCGGAGCCGGCCGCGGTGCAGCTCAACATCGCTCTCACCCCCGATGGGCCCCGGCTTCAAGGACAGCCCTAGCCGCCTCCAGCACCTCTTTCCATCCAGACGGGTCGTAAACAAACCAGGCCGCCGCCTCCGGCCCCTCGGGTGTGCGGTAATCCACGCGCAGCAGGTCGCGGGGCACCCATTTCTTGAGGTGGCTCCGGACCACCGAGACGGCGGTTATGTCCTCCAGGGGGATGACCACTTCCCTACCCAGCACCGCCTGGATGAAATAGAGCTCTCCCGGCGTCAGCGCCAGCGCACCGTTGCCCCTCACCTGGCCCAGGCCCCGCGATTCCAGCCCGAAGAAGTCGGCCTCGTAGGAGGCAAGCAGGATGTTTTCTGCGGCGTAGCGTCGCTCCACCCGGGGCCTGAGTCTCCTCTCCAGGGACTTGAGCACGAAGCGCTGGGCGGCCACGGCCGCCAGCCACACCAGGGCCAGGGCCGCCATCCCGCCCAGCACGCACATCGTCACCAAAAGCCAGGCATCCACGCCGCCTCAGCTCCCGCTTCACGCCCCCTCGCGCGTCTTTGATGACTATCCCCATTCTAACAGTTAGACTGTCCTTGGAAGGAGGGGCGGATGTTCGGCAGGGCCAACCTGGAGCTGACCAAGAACCCCTGGCTGATGCGCCGGGGGCGGGACCTGGTGGAGGCGGCTTTCCGCCTGTCCCGCCTGCCCGTGCTGGGCCGCTTTCACCCCTGGGCCAGGCCCGAGGGCACGGACATGCGCTGGCTCCCCATCAACGACGACCTGCTGCTGCCGCAGGGAGTCCCGGTGCCCTCCTCCCTCCTGGACCGCTGGATAGAGGAGGCCTCCCACCGCGTCATCCTCGATTACTGCGGCTGCCGCAGGGCCTCGGCCTGCCGGCATTACCCGGCCGAGATCGGCTGCCTGCTCATGGGGGACGCGGCGCCGCGGGCCGCCCGCTCCATCAGCCGGGAGGTGGAGCCGGAGGAAGCCAGGGCGCACGTCAGCCGGGCCATGCGGGCGGGGCTGGTTCCGGCGGTGGGCACGGCCCGGGTGGACAACCTGGCCTTCAACGTGGAGGACCCCCGACGCATGCTCACCGTCTGTTTCTGCTGCGAATGCTGCTGTCTTGGGCGTTACCTGCGCCATGTACCCCTTGATTCGTTGGACCGCATTTTCCCGCCCCTGCCCGGCTTGTCAGTGAGCGTGAACGACCGCTGCACGGGATGCGGGGAGTGCGCGCCCCGCTGCTACATCGGGGCCATCGAGGTGGTCGGCGGGAGGGCGGAGCACGGGAGATACTGCCGGGCCTGCGGCCGCTGCGCCGCGTTCTGCCCGCGCGGGGCGGTGGAGGTGCGCATCGAAGACCCCGACTTCCTGGAGAAGACCTACAGGCGCATCCGCTCCCGAGTGGACCACACCTGAACCCCTCGCAAGCACCGCAAGCGTCCATATGGACTCCGAGCGTTTAGGAAACTGCTGCCGCAATAGGCATGGCCTAAACGTTCGGAGCGCATGATCAATCAATCCCCTTTCTGCTGATAATCCCCTGAAAGGAAAAGAGAAGGCCAATGATCGATCCAACCAAGAGAAACCATATGCCGTATTTAACGGAGGGTCCTCTCAAGAATTCGTGGGTAGCTGAACCCGAGCAAACCTTGCAATAAAGGCATTCTCCCCCTATTTTCTGGTTGCTGTAAACGTGACCAGAAAACAGGAGGGAGAAATGCACGTCTCAAGCCTACTACGCAGGACGCTCGCACTCAAGGGCCACAAGGTCAAGAAGGTGACCATTTGCGGCGGGGAAATCAAGGCCCAGCCCGCGGCCAGAAAGGGGT
>Ga0209162_1001915_pt1 | contig 19347 bp, 14 predicted proteins | sample YNPNPMetaG_FD_187121 | JGI IMG/M metagenome (GOLD analysis project Ga0209162, IMG submission 187121) | Anoxygenic and chlorotrophic microbial mat microbial communities from Yellowstone National Park, USA - YNP NP MetaG (SPAdes) (version 2) ... | reverse complement strand
CAAGCCGCTTTCGGCTGACAATTTTCGCCGCCGTGTCTGGAACAGGGCCATGGAGAAATCCGGACTTCGGCACAGGACCCCGCACGACATGCGCCACACCTACGCGACGCTGCGCCTGAGCAACGGAGACCCCCTGGCCGAAGTCTCCAAGGAAATGGGGCACAGTTCGGCGGAAGTGACGTTCAAAACCTACTACAAGTGGCTCCCGCGGGAAAGCCGCTCGAATATCGACGCGCTGGACGGGGTGACGGATCGGGGAACGCACCCATCCGCAACCTATCCGCAACCTAACGTCGACGTTAAGTTTTTGTGATGACGCAAGCCCTTGAATTTATTGGCGGGCGACCCGGGGATCGAACCCGGGACCTTTGGTTCCGGAGACCAACGCTCTCTCCACTGAGCTAGTCGCCCGTGCCATGAAGGGTGGACAAGATGGCGTCTTTTACCACGCAAGCATGGTTCTGTCAACGTCGCGGGGTCCGCCTGCGCGCGACGTCTTTTGCCACGGGCCTGTCCCATGGGGAGACGTCTCAGGTGGGATCCATGGCCAACCATGTCGCGGCCTAACGCTTCCTTTCTTGGCCATGGCGGAAACGACGTTAGGCCTCTTTGTCCTCTTGGGGCGACATCCAGCTTTCCAGCTCTTCCACAACACAGTGAACCCGTGCGGCGGCTTCCCACAGACACCCAAGGATGGACCTTAACGCGCTTTCGGTCATGCTGCCTTCCTTATCAGCGACGGTTTCCACCATGCAGCGGGCATCGTTTACATAGCCCATGGCCGGCTGCAGCATTTCCTCAAAATCCACGATTTTTTCGGTATATATTCGGCACTTGTTGATTTCGTACCAGGCCTCGGCCAAGTCTTTCATGAGGGTCAACGCAGCCATGGTGCCCAGACACAACTCGTTTTGGACCCGCTCGATGAGCTTCAGGGCCTCGTAGAGGTGTTCGACGGCTTTTGTGAGCTCATGGGCCTCGAGGGAGACGGGCTGCGTCGGCAGCGGCGTGTAAAGAAAAACGTTGTCCATGGGATACCTCCATTCCGGTCCGCCGGCCGTCGCAAGGCCCCTTCGGCCCGCCGGACTCCATTCGGTTCGTCTCTTTTCGCCAACGTTCGGCGAAAATTCAAATGGAAAGTGAGCCGTCTCGCTCGCCTGATTTTTCCAGGGCGCTCGAGGGCCCGTTCGGGTTTGTTCTTTTTCTTAAGCGTTCGGCGGATCGTGACGATTAAGACAGTGATGCCGATGGGGCAGGAGCGGGATCTTCACCTTGCAGCGCAGCACACGGGCACGGTATCCGCTGTATGGGCTACATTTTGGAACAGACATCCCCCGTGACGGCCGAGGCCAAAGGTCGTCAGTTCTTTTTTTTGACCTTTCACGGGCGCCTTCGGCTGGATCGTTTTCGAGACATCGCCTTTGAGGCGGTCTATGAACCGTTTGACGGGTGGAAAATCCATCGCGCGTCCGACCCGGAAACTTTCCGGCAGGCCGTCCCCGACGGCTATTTTCAGGCATTTTGCCTGGATGTCCTGAAGGAATGCCACATGGACTGCATGGTCCAGTGGCACCTGGAACCCAAAGACGGCAAGCTCCAGATCAGCAAGCTTCGAGCCCTCATTTCCCAAACCGTGTCCTAGAAGCCTGCTCGAAAATGCCGTCAGGACTTCATGGCCTTTGCTTTTAAAAATGCACCCCAGAGACGCAGAGAGCGCAGAACTTTCTTTTTCTGTGCCGCGCCGCTGAGAGGCCGGCGCGGCACAAGAGGCACCCTTCGGGAATCTTTCCGCCAAGACCCGCACCATACACCCGTTTCCATTTTCAGACAGGCTCCGAAGAGTTTGTCCGAAAATGCCTTAGGCAGGACCCTTGGGAAAATTGGTTAAGGCGTGGCGCCGGGTCGCGGCTGAAGGGGCTCCTACAGGTCTCATTGTCGGAGAGCCTCCTGTGGCTTAGGCCCTCCACAGGTCTTAGCCGTTCAAAGCGCCGGATTGGCATAGCAATACAGACAACGGTGCCGGCATCGATGCCTGCGGTATGATCCCACATCCTTGGCGGCATGGCATCCGCAGCCCTGGGATCGGCGCTGCCCCGTATCCGGGCGGTGGGAAAGACCCAAAGGGCCGTAGACAGCTTCGATCCAGGCGTGGGACAGGCACTGCGAGGCACCTAGCCCGGGAAGCGCTTCACAGAGCGCCTCGATGAGGGATTTTTGGCAACACAACGTCAGCCGCACCCCAAGAGGGGTCAGTTTTTCCAGCATCCAGGCTAGAATTTCTTCTTTTTTCGAATCGGGCGGATCCACAAACCGGCATGGCCCCCGCGCCGTCGCCCTTCGAGCAACTTTTTCGTAAATGTGAGCGAAACTTGTGATGCATTCCCGAATGCCCGCCTCGGCCGCAGCATGGCCGATGCGTTCCAGATCCTGCAGGTTGTGCTGGAGTCGCCCGTCTGCCGTTTGGTAAAAACACAGAGGATCGAACCGCCAGCGGACGGCTTCGGAAGGAACCAGCGTCGTCAACCGCCGAATTTGGCTAAGCCTTTCCCGTAAGGGCGGAACGTTGGGTTCCAGAAGAGGGTTCTCGGCATTCACTGTGAAATGAAACAGGAGGCGATAGCCCCGTCGAAGCAGTTCCGGACCGTACCCCCCGTTGAGGAACGGGCCGTAATCCTTGGACCAAAACACAATGGCCGGGGCCGCATGATTCACTGTGAAATGAAACAGGAGGCGATAGCCCCGTCGAAGCAGTTCCGGAGCGTATCCTCCGCTGAGAAACGGGCCGTAATCCTTGGACCAAAACACAATGGCCGGGGCCGCATGAGGATCGGCCGGGACTCGGGCCATACGGTTGTTGAAAGGGTTGGGCACGAAAAAGGTCCCCGCCCGAATGCCGTCCATGAATTGATCCATGAAAAAGGCCGGAATATCCGTTCGCCGGGAGGCGGACAAAACGATGGGACCAATGGGTTCGGAGGATTCGGCCATGAACACGCCTTATCGCATCGGCACCTCGGGATGGAACTACACGCACTGGCGCGGCCGATTCTATCCCGAAAAGCTTCCGGGCTCCAAGTGGCTTGCCCATTACACGACCCACTTCGACACCGTGGAATGCAACGCCACCTTCTACCGACTGCCTTCAGAAAAAACCTTTCGGACCTGGAAGGCCTCCACACCCGAAGGATTCCTCTGGGCCCTCAAGGCCTCACGCCTTGTGACCCATTACCGGCGCCTGCGAGACGTGCGCGAGCCGCTGGAGCAATTCCTTTGCCATGCCCGGCTTCTCGGGGACAAGCTGGGGCCGGTTTTGTTTCAGCTGCCGCCAAGCCTTCACTACGACGAAGCTCTATTTGAAGATTTCGCCTCGCTCCTTGCGCCCTTTGGGCAGGTCGCCGTGGAAGTGCGCCATCGCTCGTGGATCGACGACCGCTTTTTCCAGCAGCTGCAGACGCATGCGCTGGCTTTTTGCATCGCCGATACCGCCGGTCGATACCCTTTTCACGAAGCCGTGACCGCGGATTTCGTCTACATTCGCCTGCACGGCTCCCAAAAGCTCTACGCCTCCAATTATTCGGAATCTGAAATCCAGTGCTGGGCCGAAAAAATCGTTTCCTGGAATCGCCCCACCTATGTCTATTTCGACAACGACTTCGAAGGATACGCGGTTTTCAACGCCCTGCGCCTCAAGGAATGCCTCGGCATCGGCCCACCTTCGAATCATTCGGCCTAAAAGAAAATCTAGCGTTTGGATCCTCTTTTGTGTAAAGGGTCGTGTGATCTCCTTGGAGCTCGCATCGCCCGGCGATTGAGGAAGAACATGACCCCGCAGGATACGGAACACGATCTACGCCTTCAGAAGGCCTACTTCGAGGCCATCTTCCAAAATTCCCCTGACGCCGTTGCCATCTTGGACGCCCAAGACCGGGTCGTCATGATCAACAAAGCCTTTACCACCCTGTTTCAGTACACGGCGGAAGAGGCGCGAGGCGTTCTCATCAACGATTTGGTTGCGCCGCGGCGCATGCGCCGTGAAGCCGAAGACCTTTCAGCAAAGGCCCTTCAGGGCCTACCTTTTGAAGTGGAAACGGTTCGGGAACGCAAGGACGGGTCCCTGGTGGACGTGGCCATTGTCGCCGCTCCCATTTTTATCGACGACCGCATGGTGGCCATTTATGCCAGTTACAGGGATATCTCCCGACGGAAGGAAGCGGAACGCGCCTTGCGCGAAATGGACCAAAAGTACCGGCTCATCGTGGATTATTCCAACGACGCCGTTTTCGTCGTCCAAGACGGCCGGATTCGCTTCTGGAATCCGCGATTCGTTCGGCTGAGCGGTTACAGCGGCGAAGAAATCCCTCAACTTTTCATCGGAGACCTCATCCACCCCGAAGATCGTGAGCGCGTCCTCACCTTCCATGCCAACCGGATCGCAGGTAAAACCGTGCCCAACACCTACAATTTTCGAGCGGTGGGCAAGGGCGGCCGAATGCTCTGGATCAACATCAACGCCATTGTGGTCGAGTGGGACGGAAAACCGGCGACCATCAATTTCGCCCGGGATTTCACTCGGGAAAAAGAACTGGAAGCCCAACTGGCTCATGCTCAAAAGATGGAAGCCATCGGGACACTGGCAGGAGGAATCGCTCACGATTTCAACAATCTGCTCCAAACCATTCAAGGCTATGCGGAACTCCTGGCCAACCACCCCAACCGCAGTGAAGACGACCGAAAGCGGCTTCAAAAGATTTTCGACGGCGTGCAGCGCGGCCGGGAACTCACGCGAAATCTTCTCACCTTCAGCCGCAAGATGGAACCTCACCTGCAGCCGACGGATCTCAATCGAGAACTGGTGAAGATCAAAGACATCCTTTCCCGCACTTTGCCCAAGATGATTCACGTGGCTTTCGAGCCGGAGCCCGATCTTCCTTTGGTTCATGCGGACCCGTCGCAGGTCGCCCAGGTGGTGATGAATCTTGCCGTCAACGCCAAAGACGCCATGCCCGACGGCGGCACACTGACCCTGAAAACATCGCGAGTACTTCTTCCCGAAGGGCACCCTTCCGGGCTCAGATCCGGCCCCTATGTGTGCCTGAGCGTGGAAGACACGGGCTTGGGCATGCCCGATGACGTGCGCGGTCGCATCTTCGAACCCTTTTTCACCACCAAAAAGCCCGGATCGGGAACAGGGCTCGGCCTTTCCATGGTCTACGGGATCATGGCGACCCACGAAGGGGCCGTGACGTGTCATAGCGAAGTGCGCCGCGGGACCCGATTCGATTGTTTTTTCCCTGCCCTGTCCGAACCGGCTTCGCTCAAGGGCGAGACCCCATCGCCGAAGCTTCCCCTACCCAGGCCCGGCAAAGGCACCGTGCTTCTTGTGGACGATGAAGAAAACCTGAGAATGTCCGGTCGTGAAGTGCTGGAATTCTTCGGCTATACGGTCTTGACCGCCGCCGACGGCGAAGAAGCCGTCTCCATTTACCGCCGGGAATGGCCCCGAATCGACGTGGTCCTGCTGGATCTGATCATGCCCGGCATGGGCGGGCGAAAGTGTCTGGAAAAGCTCCTTGCCGTCCGCCCCGACGCCAAGATCATCGTGGCCAGCGGCTTTTCCGCCAACGATTCCATTCAGGATATTCTCATCGCCGGGGCGTTCGACTTCCTCGCCAAACCCTATTCCGTGGACATGCTGTTGGAAAAAATGGAAAAGGCCTTGGCCGATCGGCCTAATGACCCATGACGACGCCATGCGACTTTTTGGGGCCGCGCATGACGAAAGTGAGCGGCACCAGGGCCGCCGTAAACCAGGCAAAAAGCCAGAACGTGTCGTTGAAGGCCATCATGGCGGCATGCCGAAGGGTTTCCCGATACACGCCGGCCAAGGCCACCGTGCGGTCGTGAAACGATGAGGGGTCTCCGCCCGTCAGGGCGAGCATCTTGTCGACGGCCATGTGGAACGGCTTATCGAAAGGGGTGAGCCGATCCACCAGCATGTTCTGGTGCCATTGGGACCTTTGGGACAGCACCGTGGTGCTGAACGCCACGCCGAAACTGCCGCCGAGGTTGCGCAAAAGGTTAAAAATCCCCGTAGCGTTGCCCATCTGTTCCCGGGGAATGTTGACGTAAGTGGCGGCCGAAAGAGGCACGAAAAACAAGCCCATACCCAAGGCCTGGACGATTCGCGGCCAGGCCGCCGAAAAAAAGTCGGCCTGGAGATTGAATCGGGACATGAGCGTCAGCGACACCGCCGCTAACACAAGCCCCACGGCCAGAAGGCGGTTGGGGCGAACGCCGCGTTTCATGAGCATTCCGGCTACGGGCATGATCATGAGGCTCGCCAGGCCTCCGGGTCCCAGGACCAATCCGGCCCACAAGGCCGTGTAACCCATGAGGTTTTGCAGGTACAGGGGGAGCAACACAATACTTCCGAGAAGGCAGAAATAACCCATAAACATGATCACGTTTCCGGCCGCAAACGTCGAATCCTTGAAAACCCGAAGATTCACGACAGGATGGGCAACCCGAAGTTCCACGAGGATGAAGGTCGTCAAGGCTACCGCAGCGATCACCGTGAGGGTCACAATGAAGTCAGATTCGAACCAGTCCTCTCTTTCCCCCTTATCCAGCACCACCTGCAGACAGCCCAGCCCCACCGTGAGAAGCGCCAGACCCCAATGGTCGATGCGCACCGTGCGCGCTCGAATGTAGGGAGGATCATGAATGGTGAGCACGGTCATGAAAACAGCCAGAAACCCCAGGGGCACATTGATGTAAAACACCCAGCGCCACGACCAGTTGTCCGTAATGAATCCGCCCAGCACAGGGCCCAGGATGGGAGCGAAGACCACGCCCATGCCGAAAACGGCCATGGCTACGCCGTGTTCACGCACGGGAAAGGTTTCCAAAAGAATGGCCTGGGAAAGCGGCTGCAGTCCACCGCCGCCCAGGCCTTGCAGCACTCGCGCGATGACGAGAACCTTTAGGGACGGCGCCGCCCCGCACAGCACCGAACTCACCGTGAAAACGACAATGGAAAACAGCAGGTAATTGCGCCGCCCGAAAATGCTTGCCAGCCATCCCGTAATGGGAATGATCACAGCGTTGGAGACGAGGTAAGAGGTGAGCACCCACGTGACTTCGTCTACCCCGGCGTTCAGGCTTCCCTGAATGTGGGGCAGGGACACGTTGACCACGCTCGTGTCCATGACTTCGATGAACGTGGGAATGATGACGGTGAGCGCGACGACCCACTTGCGCCCGTCCGGATTCGGCGCGTTCATCGGGAGGCCCTCTGGGACGGCAGGCGCAGCCGCGGCCCGCTCTGGTCGGTCGTGTCCACGGTCACTTCCAAGGAAAAGCCCAGGCGCAGGGGGTATTCCGGGGCGAACGGTTCGGTAAGTCGGATCTTGACCGGCACCCGTTGCGTGATCTTGATCCAGTTGCCCGTGGCGTTTTCCGGCGGCAGCAGAGAAAAGGCCGCCCCGGTCCCCGCGCGGATGCCTTCCACCGTTCCGGAAAAGCGCCGGTCGGGATAGCAGTCGGCTCGGATTTTCACCGGCTGGCCGATCCGAATCTTTTCCACCTGCGTTTCCTTGAAGTTGGCTTCCACGTAGACGTCTTGCAGGGGCACCACGGCAAGAAGCGGCTGCCCCGGCACAATTCGGTCGCCGACTTGGATTTTCTTCTGCGCCACGTAGCCCGTGATGGGTGAGGCGATGCGGCAGTAGGACAGAAGCAATCGGGCGCTGTCACGGCGGGCCTCCAGTTCCTTTGCATGAGCATGAAGGGCCGCGAGGCGCTCCTGTTCCACGCGCACCTGAAGGCGACCCGCCTGAGCTTCGGCAAGACGCGCCTGCGCCTTGGCCGCTTCCTTTTCCGCCGCCTCCAACCCGGCGCGAGCCGCCCGCAGCCGAGCCTCAGACGCCCCCACGGCCGCTTCCGCCTTGGACAGTGCGGTTTTCATGCGATCGCGGTCCCGCACCGACGAGGCCCCCTGAGCCGCCAGGGCATCGAATCTTTCCCAGTCGCGCTTGGCATGGCGATATTCGGCCAACGCGGCATCGTGATCTCGGGCCATCTCTTCCACGCTTTCACGAGCCGCCCGGACTTGGGCTTGAGCGGCATTCCATGCGGCCTGAGCCCCGATGACCGCGGCCTGGGTCGCCGCTTCCGTGTATTGCACGGTTACCTGGGCCGATTGGATTTCGGCCTGCACTCGGGCCAAGGCCGCTTCCACTTCATTGAGCTGGGCTTGGGAGTCGGCCGGATCCAATTCGATGAGGAGACGGCCTTGGGTGACGGGATCGTCGTTTTCCACGTGGATGGCAACAATGGTTCCCGGCACTCGGGAAGACACCGTGGCCGCATCGGTCATGACGTAGGCGTTGTCCGTAGATTCTTTGCCCCTTAGAAAAAACCACCAATACACGGAAGCCCCTACAAGGCCCACGACGAGGAGCCCTCCGAAGATTCGCTTGATGGTGTGTGTGTTGTTCCGCCTCGGGGCGGCGGAAACCGGTTCCGAAGGACTCTGGACTGGGTTTTCCGCCATGGCGTGTGCGTCCCTCCTTTGGCATTGTCCATTCCTGGCACGGGCCTTTGACCACTGCCTTGCGGGCCGTCTTTTTACCTATGGCGCGGCGGGTTCGAGAACGTCAACGGAAAAAACGGCCGTCGCGCCGTGGGAGCTTTTCCCTTGACAGAGCTTTCCATTGCCCATTATATGTTCAATTTTACAAGGTTTTCCGGAAAGCACGACCCGGGGTTTGGCAAAGGGCCAATTTTACAAGGTTTTCCGGAAAGCACGACCCGGGGTTTGGCAAAGGGCCACGGGGAGCAGGCGTTTGGGCGTTGAAGGCCAATCCGGCACAGGGAAGGAGTCGCCATGACTTTTCAGGAACTCATTCATGCTTTGAATGCGTTTTGGTCGGACAGAGGGTGTGTCATCCAGCAGCCTTACGATTTGGAAGTGGGGGCGGGGACGTTCAACCCGGCCACGTTTTTGCGGGTCCTGGGACCGGAGCCGTGGAAAGTGGCCTACGTGGAACCGTCCCGGCGTCCGACGGACGGCCGTTACGGCGAAAACCCCAACCGGCTGCAGCACTATTATCAATATCAGGTGATTCTCAAGCCTTCTCCACCCAACAGCCAGGAACTCTATTTGGAGAGCCTGAAAAGTTTCGGCATAGACCCCTTGGATCATGACATTCGCTTTGTGGAAGACGACTGGGAATCGCCCACGCTGGGCGCTTCGGGACTCGGGTGGGAAGTGTGGCTGGACGGCATGGAAATCACTCAATTCACCTACTTTCAGCAGGCAGGCGGCATCACCCTGAGCCCCGTTTGTGTGGAACTGACCTACGGTTTGGAACGCATCGCCATGTATTTGCAAGGGGTGGACAACGTCTATGACCTGCAATGGACGGGCGCCGTCACGTATGGCGATGTGCACCACAAGGGCGAAGTGGAATGGTCCCACTACAATTTCGAAGAAGCCGACGTGCCCATGCTTTTGGAGCTCTTCGGCATGTATGAAAAGGAATCCCTGCGCATGGCGGATCGCGGCCTGGTGCTTCCCTGCTATGATTATTGCCTCAAATGCTCCCACATCTTCAATCTGCTGGACGCCCGCGGCGCCATCAGCGTCACCGAGCGCACCAACTACATCGGCCGGGTGCGGAATTTGGCCCGGCTGGCGGCCCACGGTTACGCCGCCCAAAGGGAAGCCATGGGATATCCTTTGCTGAAAAAGAACGCCTTCAAGGATTGAGGGGCTGAAGGGGCCTCAGGCGTTTCCACGATTCTTTCCTTACCGGACAAGACGAGGGACTTTATGGGACAAGAATTCTATTTGGAAATCGGCAGCGAAGAAATCCCGGCGGGCTACATTGCCCCGGCCTTGGAATCCATGGCGCAGCACATGGTGCGCTTCCTGGACGACCACCGCATCGCCCACGGAGAACCCTTCACCACGGGAACGCCTCGCCGGTTGTGCCTGTGGATTCCCGATGTGGCCGAACGGCAGAAACCGTCGGTGGTGGAAATCGTTGGGCCTCCCAAGTCGGTGGCCTTTGACGCCCAAGGTCGTCCCACCAAGGCCGCTGAAGGCTTCGCCAAGAACCAGGGGATCGACGTCTCGCAGCTCACCATCAAGACCACGCCCAAAGGGGAATACGTCTCCTTGGTGAAGGAAGAAGCGGGCGGCCCCACCAAAGAACTGCTGGAGCGCATGCTCCCCGATTTTATCGCCCATATTCCCTTTCCCAAGTCCATGCGATGGGGCCATCTGGCCGTCACCTTCGCGCGTCCCGTGCATTGGATCGTGTGTCTTCTGGGCGATGAGGTGGTGGATTTTACCTACGGCGATGTGCGCAGCGGCCGTATGTCCTTTGGGCATCGGTTCATGAGCCCCGAATGGATTGCGGTGAAAAACTATGGCGAGCATCGGGAAGCCTTGCGCCGTCTTAAGGTCATCGTGGACACGGAAGAGCGCAAACAGCTCATTCGCGAAGGCATTCGGGAGAAGGCGGCGGCCGTCAAGGGACGGATTTTGGAAGACGAGGACCTGCTGGACGAAGTGGCCCACCTCGTGGAATACCCCTACCCGCTCCTTGGCTCTTTTGAAGACAAGTATCTGGCTCTTCCGCCGGAACTCCTCATCACGGTCATGAAGGAGCATCAGCGCTATTTCGCCGTGGTGGACGCTTCGGGGAACCTCATGGCGCATTTCGTCACCGTGGCCAACACCATCCCGAGAAACCCCGATGTGGTGGCCGCGGGAAACGCCCGAGTGGTCCGGGCCCGACTGGAAGACGCTCGGTTTTACTACGAGGAAGACCAAAAAGTCCGGCTGGAAGATCGCACGGAAGCCCTCAAGTCGGTGGTGTTCCACGCCAAGCTGGGCACCAGCTGGGAAAAGGTGGAGCGCTTCACCGAACTGGCCAAATGGCTCTGCGAAAGACTGTGCCCTCAGTCCATGGATCATGTGCTGCGCGCGGCCTATCTATGCAAGGCGGATCTGGTCAGCGGCATGGTGGGTGAATTTCCCGAACTTCAGGGCGTTATGGGACGGGCTTACGCTCGGCTGCAGGGAGAACCGGAACCGGTGGCTCAGGCCATCTACGAACATTACCTGCCCACTCGGGCCGGCGGGCCCATTCCAGACGGCATGGAAGGGGCGATCCTCAGTATCGCCGACAAGATGGACACCATTGTCGGCTGTTTCGGCGTGGGGCTTCTTCCCACGGGAACAGCCGATCCTTTTGCGCTGCGGCGCCAAACCCTCGGTATTCTTCGGATCATTTTGGAAAAACAGCTGCGCTTTTCCCTGGAAGAACTCATCGATCGCGCCCTTCCGCTGCTGCAGTCCAAGATGACCGAACCCGCCGAAACGGTCAAAAAAGGCGTGCTGGAATTCTTCCGCGGCAGACTCCATCACCACCTGGTGACCCAAGAAGGCCCCGCCGAAACGGTCAAAAAAGGCGTGCTGGAATTCTTCCGCGGCAGACTCCATCACCACCTGGTGACCCAAGAAGGCTATGCGTCCGACATTGTGGAAGCGGCCCTCGCCTCAGGCATCGCCTTTCCGGCGGACGCCGTCTCCCGAGTCAAGGCGCTGGCGGCGTTCACGCAGCGGGAAGACTTTGAAGGCCTGGCCATGGCTTTCAAACGGGTCGGCAACATCATCAAGGAAGGGGAAACGGAACCCGTGCGGCCCGACGCCTTTGCGGTCGCAGCCGAAAAGGAACTTTTCGAGGCGTATCAAAAGGTGGAAGCCCTGGTGCGGGAAAAGATCGCCACGGGCGATTACGACGGGGCTCTGGAAAGCCTCACGGCCCTTCGCGGTCCCATCGACACCTTTTTCGAAGCCGTGTTGGTCATGGATCCCGACCCGGCGGTTCGCCGCAACCGGCTGGCGCTTCTGACGGCCATTCACGATCTCTTCAACCGCATCGCGGATTTCAGGAAGGTCCAAACGGCCTGAGCCTTTTGGGCCTTCGCCGAATCGAAGCGGCCCTTTCTGGGACCGTGGCGGTGCTTCCGTCGGGGAATACCCGAAAGGCCAAGGCGCTTCCCAAGCATTTCGGAGAAAGACGGCCCATGGCGAGCCAGCCCGCTCCTGCACACCGCCCCGGGCGTGCAGGAGCGGGCGTACCGGCCAAGAGTGACGCCCAAAGGCCTACGTTTTCGGCACTAAAATGATCGTAAGAAGCGGAAAGCATGCTGAGCCGAAGATCAGGCGGCGTGCTATGCCCCCGGTCGGGCCGATTCTTGAGCCGGGGGCTCGCGCATATGGAGCACCCTTTTGATCCACGGCAGCAGGGCCAGGGTCGCCACGAAAACCACGGTGCCGCTGGCGACGAAAGCACCCTGATAGCCTACAAGGGGAATCACCCATCCTGCCGCATAATTTCCGGCAAAAACCCCCAACGTTCTCACGGCGTACACCACAGCGGAATGGCCCCCTAACCTCCCCTGGGGAAAGAAGGCGGCCGTCATGATGCCCATGGCCAGGATCACGGGGACATCGCCCGTCGTGTGGAACAGCCGCACGGCGATCATCTCGGGAAGCGTTCTGGCGAAGGCCGTCAGCACCTGAAAAACAGACGAGACGATCAGCCCCAACGCCAACAGCCGAATGACACTCTGGCGCACATCGAAACCTCGGCCCGTGACCGGGGCCATGAGAGCCATCCACACGCCGACGGCGAGGAAACTCCAGCCGACCTGTGCGTTGGAAAACCCCAGGTCGTGGCGCATGAGCAATGTGTAAGAAGTCTGCTCAACACCAAAATGGGTGGCGTAGATGAGCCAGACCACGAGAAACGCCATGGCCCGCGGCTGTTTTAGGTCTTCGCGGTAATCCCCCAGGTTGAACCGAATGGGATCGCTGTCCTGAAGAATAAGGACGAGCAGGATCAGGACGGCGGCGCCGCCCAAGGCGAAACCCAGCATGCCGACATAATCCGCATCGCCCCACAGGGTGCCCGCAAGGAGCGGTCCGACCCCGAAACCCAAATAGCTTCCCATTTGAAAGACGGCGATCTTTACGCCCCGCCGTGTCGGCGAAAGGACTTTGAGAAACAGGGCCTGCAGCACGGTCTGGAAAATCGCCCAGGAAAGACCGCCCAAAACGGCCAGGAGAAGAAAAGCGTACCCGGAGCGGGCGGTGCGTAGCCCCGCAAGATGCAGAAAAAGCAGGCAGGCTCCGACCAACAGCACCTTCTTGGGGCTCACCCTGTCAGACAAAACCCCCAACGGAATCATCAGAACTAAGGCGGAAATGGAATAGAAGCCCATGACGGTTCCCAGCATGGCGTCGGAAAGTCCCTGGGCTTTGAGATGCACCGGAAGGAAGGCGAACATCATCCACAGAACGGCCGTGTATAGGAACCCGCACAAGGGAAAGGTGATGAGTCGCACGGGAAACGGAATAGAAACGGCCGCCGCCGCAACGGATTTCATCGTTTTGCCAAGACCTCCATGGCACGCTTTCGAGTTTGAAAAAGTGCACTCTACACCATTCGCCGCCGCTGACAAGTTTCATGTCGGAAAGCCGCGAGGCCATCAAGCGATCCGAATCGCCGGCTCGCCGGCTCCTTTCAAAGAGAGGCGTGAAGATTTGACACGCGAAAGGGCTTTGGGTTACCCGTAAGGCGGTTCCCCACCCAAGAGAGGCTGGTTTCACGCCGTGCAGAGGGCGGGAAGACTTTCAGTGGAAAGAGAGCGTTTGAGCGATAAAGGAGACAGCATGCACAAGGAAAAGCACATGACAGCATGGATTCTCATCGTGGCCCTGACGGCCGCCGGATTGACGTCCTGCGCGGCGCCTCGAAACAAGACCGAGCAGGGGGCGCTGGTCGGTACCGGCGTCGGCGCCGCCACCGGGGCCGTCTTGGGGCAGGCCATCGGGCGAAACACGGAGGCCACCCTGATCGGGGCGGCGGCGGGAGCCCTCGTCGGGGGAATCGCCGGCGGCATGATCGGCAATTACATGGACCGGCAGGAACAGGAAATGCGCCAGGTCCTGGCGGCCAATGAGGCGGCGAGCGTCCAGCGGACCCAAGATGTATTGGCCGTGACCTTCAAGTCGGATGTCCTTTTCGACTTCAACTCGTCCAGCTTAAAACCTGGGGCCATGAGTGAAATCGACCGGGTGGCTCAGGTGCTCAACCGCTACCTCGAAACCCGCATCACGGTGGAAGGCCACACAGACGCCATCGGTTCACTCCAGTACAACCAGCAGCTTTCCGAACGGCGGGCCAACAGCGTTAAGGACGCCCTGGTAAGTCGCGGCGTCAGTCCGGCGCGCATCGACACCGTCGGTTACGGGGAAACGCGCCCCATCGCCAGCAACGATACGGAATCGGGCCGCCAGTTGAACCGCCGGGTGACCATTCTCATCGCGCCGGTTCAGAGCTAGCCTTCCTAAAGGTCTTTCTTCGACGCCATTCATACAAGGCGATGGCCGTGGCCGTGGCGGCGTTCAAGGATTCCGTTCCGGGCGCCATGGGAATGGCCACCGCCTTTTTCCTCCATTTTTCCGGAACCCCCAGGCCTTCCAAGCCCGCCAGCAACCCAAAGGAATCCGGAAAACCCACCTTTTCCAAAGGATGCCCGTCCTGAGACAGTGCCATCACGGGCAGCGTGGCGGGAAGGTCGTGAAGGGAAGGGCCCAGCCGCAGCTGAAGCCGAAAGACAGCCCCCGCGGAGGCACGCACCGCCTTAGGGTGAAACGGATGGGCCGCTTCCTTCAAAAGCACCACGGCCGTCACGCCGAAAGCGGCGGCCGTGCGAAGGACCGCTCCCACGTTTTCCGGGTCTTGAAAGGGTACAAAAAGCGTACAGCCCGGTTCCAGGCCGTCCTCGGGGGACCACGGAGGGCACGGTGGCACGCGGACGCACAAAAGGGGCCGGCCTGTGCCGAAAACATCCAAAGCCTCAAAGAGGGCCTTGTCCAACTCCAGCCACACGACCGATTCGGGAGAGGCCGGCGGCGGAGGCGGCCCGCCCTGCACCGTGATCCATGCCTGCACCAAGTCCGAACGGCTTCGAAGGACATCGGCGACGAGCTTGCTCCCCGAAACCAGGCACACGCCTTCTTTCTTGATGCCCTTGGCCGTGAGCGCTCGAAACAGCCTTTTGAATTCGGCGTTGTCACGGCTCGCCACGACCTTGTGCTGGCCGGCCGCTCCCGCCTTCTGCCGCACCACCGAAGGCCGTTCGCTTTCCCGCACGAACACCACGAGACGCCTTTGATGGGGTGTTCCGGGTATGACATAAGCGCGGTCTTCCGCCAATGCATAGCGCCCGGCAAAGAGGCGCACAGCCCGCTCGAGCTCTTCGTCGCACGTCGGGCCTTTCATGAAAATGACACGCCCGCCCTTTTCCAGACATCCTTCGATCCGTTCCAACGTTTCCGCCATGGGTTCCACGGCCCGCGTGATCACCCCGTGCACCGGCCGGTCGTAGTGGGGGCCGATGCGGCGCCCTTCCACCACCACATGCTCCAGCCCCAGCGCTTCGCAGACGCTTTCCAAAAAGCGGACCCGGTGCTGACGGCTTTCCGCCAACACCAGGTGCAGGCGAGGATGAAAGATCTTGAGCGGAATGCCAGGCATACCCGGTCCGGTTCCCAGGTCCATCAGAGGCGACGGCAGGGGAATCATCATGCCGGGAAGAAGCGAATCCACGTAGAGTTTGCGGACCATGTTGTCAAAGTTGTGAATCCGGGTCAGATTCAACTCTTCGTTGTGCTTTCTCAGCCATTGATGGTATGTCCACAGGCGCTCGAGTTGTACGGCCGTGGGCCGAATACCGCTTTCTTCCAGAATGGCGGCCATCGCTCTGGGGCTCGGCGTCGTGAAGCCTTTGGCGGATTGTCGAGGCATGGTGCAGAAAATCTTCCTTTTTGAAAGATTTAAGGGGTCGGGTCGTGGAGCCTGCGGGCGGTTTTGCCATTCCTTTTGACGTTACGAAAAAGACGGCGTGGAAGACGCTCCCGTTCTTTCATGAACGATGGCCCGTTCTCTACATCGACAACCATCTTCTCGCCGTTTATAAGCCTGCCGGCCTTTTGGTTCAAGGCGATCCCACAGGGGATCCGTGCCTTCTGGACCTCGCCAAGATGTGGATCAAGGAACGCTTCCAAAAGCCGGGGAACGTCTTTCTCGGCCTTGTGCACCGGCTGGATCGGCCGGTTTCGGGCCTTGTGCTCTTGGCGCGCACGTCCAAGGCGGCGGGGCGTCTTAGCGCTCTTTTTCGCGAAAAGCGTGTGGAAAAAATTTATCTTGCCGTGGTGGAAGGATGTCCGCAAAAAGAATCGGACACCCTGGTCCACGGTCTGGTGCGCCGCGAAACGGGCGGTGTTGTCCTGCACCCGGAAGGCGCTCCCGGAACGCAGCGGGCCGTGCTTCATTACCGTACCCTGAAGACCTTCGGCGGCCGAAGTCTTCTGGCCGTTCGGTTGGAAACGGGCCGCAAGCACCAAATCCGAGCCCAGTTGGCCCATGTGGGCTGCCCCCTCGTGGGGGATGTGCGCTACGGGGCGTCCGCCGCCTTGGCGCATGGCGCGGTAGCCTTGCACGCCTGGATCATGCGGCTCGAACACCCCACGCGGGAGGAGCCTCTCGAACTGCTGTGCCCCCTTCCCGTCGGCTGGCCCTGGCCTTTGAAAAACCCCGACGAGCCACCACCGCACGAAGCCTCCCGGCCCCTGTGGCACTGGCGCGATTATCACTGGCACGCCCCGCCCCCTTTCGCACGGTCCCCTTCTTGTCATCCCATGCCGATTGTGAAAGAATGCAATCCACGCGGGAATGGCCGTCATGGCCCGCATTCCTGATAAGGCACCCGGCGTAACATTCTGCATTCTTAATTTCCCTTGGCTCAGAGGAAAGGAGGACTTTCATGGCCGAATTGATGGACGTGATCCGGTCTCGTCGCAGCATTCGCAATTTTGAAGACAAAGACGTTCCCGACGAGCTTCTCCAAAAGGTTCTGGACGCCGTCAAATGGTCCCAGTCCTGGGCCAACACCCAATGCTGGGAAGTCATCGTGGTGCGCAATCCGGAAACTAAGGCCAAGCTCCAAGAAACCCTGGCCAAAGGAAACCCGGCGACCAAGTCCATGACGGCGGCTCCCGTGGTTGTGGCCCTGTGCGGAAAACTGCAGAGTTCCGGGTATTACAAGGGGGAAAAGACCACCAAGTTCGGCGACTGGTTCATGTTCGATCTTGGCATCGCCACCCAAAACTTCAGCCTCGCCGCCACCGATGCCGGCCTCGGCACCGTGGTTGTGGGCCTTTTCGACCACGACAAGGCCAAAGAAATCCTCGGCGTTCCGGAAGGCTACGAGCTCGTGGTGCTGCTGCCGCTGGGGTATCCTGCCAAAGTCCCATCCGCCCCCAAGCGCCGGGAAATTGAAGAATTCACCCATTACGAAAAGTTCTAACCGCAGCCCGTCGGCCTCTTTCATGCCCTAGGGGCAGCCTTAGCGTTCACGACTGGCAAAACGCGGGCCTTTCGCCCGCGTTTTGTGCCCAATTCGGGCTCCATCATCCCCGCTTCTTTTTTTCCCGGCTTTGCTTCTCTTGAAGGATGTTTTCCCCATGAAAGAAAAGCGTTTTCGGTACCAACGAGAAGATTTCGTCCCCTTCCCCGTCACCATGGAACACATGGACATCGAAATCCGCTTTTTCGACGACCATGTGAAAGCCGCCAACACCATCGCCCTCAAAGCTTTGGAACCGCTCACCCACATCGCTCTGGACGCCAGGGATCTTGAAATCCGTTCCGTGCGCTTTCGCCTTCACGGATCGCCGCCCCACGACGCCCTCCCCGTTCCCTACCAGCTGGACGAGGAACAGCATAAACTCCTCATCACGCCGCCCCGTCCCATTCCGGCGGGAGAACGGTTTTTTGTGGAAACGGAAAGCCTTTGCCGGCCTTCCGATCATCTTTTGGAAGGCATCTATAAGGACGTCACGCCGCCTGGCGCCCCTCAGCAGTACATGTCCCAATGCCAGCAATGGGGTTTTCAGCGCATCATGCCCGTCATCGATGACTGCCGGGCCAAGTGCACCATGACGACTACTCTGGAAGGCGATGCCCGCTACACCCATCTTATCAGCAACGGCAACATCAGCCGCCGCCACAATCCGGACGGCCTCCCGGTCCCCGTGCCGGGCCGCCCCCACCGCAAGCGGATCACCTACCACAACCCCGTGCCCATGGCGCCCTATCTGTTCATTGCCTGTGCCGGCACATGGGACGAACTGGTGGATTTCGTGACCTACCCGTCTGGCCGCACCATCCGGCTGGAATACCTGGTCCCGCCGGGGCGGCGCCATGACGCCCGCCTGCCCATGGACATTCTCAAGGATGCCGTGCTCTGGATCTACCACAACCAAGGCTACGAATACCCCGGGGAAACCTATCGCACCATCTGCATGACCAAGTCCAACTACGGCGGCATGGAAAACGTGGGCAACACCACCATCGTCACCGATGCGGCTCTGGTCACGGAACACAGCCTGGACAGCCATCTGCTCTACACTCACGCCGTCATCGTCCACGAATTCGAACATAACCAGTGCGGCAGCGAAACCACCATGGAAACCCCCTTTGATATGTGGCTGAACGAAGCCTATACCGTGGACGTGGAACACCGCTACATGGCCGACCGATTCGACCCCACCTTCGTGCGCCTCCAGCAGGTCGACGCCATTCGAAACCCGCTTCTGGGCCCTCTGGCCATTGAAGACGGAGGCGCCGCGGGCGCCATCGTGCGCCAGGGTTTCAACGACCCCGATGAGCTCGTGGATTCGGTCACCTATGTGAAAGGGGCGGAAGTCGTTCGCATGCTTCGCCTCATGCTGGGCGCCGCAGCCTTCGACGCCGGAATTCGGCTCTATTTTACGCGCTACAAGAACGGCAACGCCAATACGGACCAATTCTTCCAATGCTTTGAAGAAGCCGCCGGAATTTCCCTCGCCGCGTTCAAGAAAAAATGGCTGGAACGGCCGGGATACCCGAAAGTGACGGCCCGCACCCATAACGACGCCGCGTCGCGGACCTTCACCGTGACACTGCGCCAGGAGGCGGCGGACAGCGAAGAGCCCTTTCCCGTTCCCGTGCATGTCGCCTTGGTGGACCACCACGGGCACGATCTTAGAGGGACATCCAAAACCCTGGTTCTCACAAGCCGCGAACAAACCTTTGGCTTTGTCGATCTGCCGTCTTCGCCCGCCTTCGCCTCCCTGAACCGGGACGCTTCCTTTTACGGCACGTTCGTTCAAGAAGGCCTGGACGACGAAACCCTCGCCCTTCAGGCCCTTAAGGACCC
>Ga0209162_1001912_pt1 | contig 19360 bp, 15 predicted proteins | sample YNPNPMetaG_FD_187121 | JGI IMG/M metagenome (GOLD analysis project Ga0209162, IMG submission 187121) | Anoxygenic and chlorotrophic microbial mat microbial communities from Yellowstone National Park, USA - YNP NP MetaG (SPAdes) (version 2) ... | reverse complement strand
TTATTGCACTGGTTATGGCTCAACTTGTAGTTGCTTCAGATGAGATGAGGCTTTTGACACTTCTTTTCCCTGTTGTGCTGCCGCTTTGCGTGATGGCTATAGATGAGGCGCGGTGGTTAACAAATGCCGCAAAAAAATCGTTGTTTTTTGCAGAAAGGAAACCATAATGCACAAAAAAAGAGGATTTTTGTGCATTCTGATTCATATAGATTGGGACTCACGTGCACCAAATCTCCGACGCAGCAGCCTACAGACTTTTCACACAAAAAATCGTTGATGAAGGGGTATTTGATTTTTCCCTGATCGGCTGCATGGGACAGTCAATTGTATCAACGCCCGTGTATCTTGTGACCGGCTCGCCTTATCATTACAACATTACCTCCGCCATTTTGTTTGTTCTATCGGTGCTGCTTATGTTTAAGACGGCAAGTCTTCTGTATGACCGGAAAGCCGGCATAGCAGCAGCGGTGATTTTTTCAACCATGCCGATTTTTTATGAGGAGATCATTTCGGGGATGTCAACGCCGGGCATTGCGTTTATGGCGGTGCTGTGCCTGTATTTGTATGTCATTGAATCAAAGCTTCTGCCACTGTGCTTCTGGGTATCGCTGACGTTCAAGCCTTTTTTGTTCGCCCTGTTTCCGCTGGTCATATTGGCTAGAAAAAAGGGAACCTTCTATTATCTGAGCTGGGCATGCGGGCTTTGCCTTTTGGGACTCTATTTTTACGGCTCCTACCTTGATTCGGGAAAAATCTACAATGTGTGGAGTCAGGGATCGGGATGCGGGGCGAGTCTGTCTCAAAGTATAACGACATCGGCGGGCGGCTATATAAAGAACATGTTCAGGTTTGTTCTGGATTGTGTTGTCGTGTTTGATTATACGCAATGGCCGGTGTATCGGGCGATTGTCTCGCCGATTGTTGTGGCGGTTGGATGTATCGAGGTTGTCAGGCTCAGACAAAAGGCTTTTCTCTGGTGCTTTGCGCTGGGATTCTTTTTGTACATTCTGCCGACCTATTCCTTTATCCGTTATGCAATGCCTCTTTTTTGCATTGCTATTATTGCTGCAAGCCCCCTTATTGTCCGTTCTCGTGACCTCATCCTGTCAACCGTCGTTACAACGCTCCCGCTGTGGTATTTTTTTATAAAAAAGATTTCTTAACATTATAATCTCACAGCAACATCCCCAGTGGAATCGCAAGAATGTTTTTATCAAGAAAGACTGTCTCCGCCCCCCGGTAAAAGACAATGCCGAAGGGGACAGAACCTGCGGGCTGTGATTCAATAAAACTTTTTAACCCGCGCAGCGACTGCCTTCGTATTTGAACGCCGCTTTTGATTTCCATGGGGATGAGCCTTCTCCCGCTTTGAAGCACGACATCAACCTCTGCGCCATTGTTGGTGCGCCAGTAATACAGCGATGGTTTCGGAACGATGCTTTGAATCTGTTTCACAATTTCATTCACGACATGTGTTTCAAGAATGGATCCCCACTGGGGTGCGTTGACCATTTTGTCGATTGAATCAATCTGCAGAAAGTAATTTATGATGCCCGTATCGGCGAGCATGATTTTCGGCGCTTTGATGATTTGTTTCCGCTGGTTCATCAGATAGGCGGGCAGGAGCATACCGTGAAACGATGTTTGGAGGATGGAAATGTAGTGCTTGACGGTCTGGGTTGCAATGCCGATCGCCTGTCCGATTGATGACATATTAATAATGCTGCCGCTCTGCAAGGCCAGTATTTTGTAGACTCTCTGAAAAGCGTCCAGATCGCCGACATGCGCAAGGCTGCGAAGGTCTTTTTCAATATAGGTGCTGATATAATTTTCATGCCATAACCATTTATGAGCCGGTTCGGTCAGTTCGTGCACCTTGGGAAAGGCACCGAAAAGGATGAAGTTCAGCAGTTGTTCGTCATCCATGCTGTTTTTCTGCGCATTGCACAGAACGGAAAAAAGATTCTCAGGGGTTGCAGTGGTGATCATTTTTTCGATAAGGTTGTTTGAATGTCTTTCGTATGCCTCTGCTGCTGAAAAAGGGAGCACATGCAAAATCCCTGTGCGGCCTGCAAGAGATTCGGTAATAGCCTTCATCAGCAAAAAATTCGCGGACCCTGACAGGATGATTTTGTGAGGAAAACCCTCGTCAACAAGCTTTTTTATTTCATCAAAAAGATCAGGGGCCTTCTGCGCCTCATCAATCGCGATATTTGAATGAAACGCTTTTATGAAAAGCGCCGGATCGTCTTTTGCCCGGAGTAGAAGCTCGCGATCGTCAAATGAATAATATTTCCAGTTTGATTTGAAGAGATGGTTTATAAGAGTTGATTTTCCTGATTGGCGCGGCCCGGTAATGCAGCAGATTTTGAATACCTTGAAAATATCTTGTATAAGAGACTCGACAATTCTGTTTTTGTAATTCATCATGGATAACAATTTACCATAATATATTAAAATTGCAATTAAAAATATTATGGTATTTTTTATTAATCACAGTTAATTGTTTTTTTCATGATTTTTTTGACAGACAGTCGCTCCTCACAAATATTGTCCAGCAGATATCTCCCGGTCGGATGCTCATTAGGGTGCCGCTGTTTGAGCGCGGGTGGCGGGTGCCTCTCTATGGCCTTTATCCAGCTATGGTCAACTATCCGGGCGACAGGGTTTACCTTGATAATTTTGTCGACAGCCTTATTTTCAAAGACCTTCTTGAGCTTCGGCTGATTGATAACAGAAGGGTTGCACTACAACTGCTCAAACTTCTTGCTTATCTATTGATTTGCGACCGGATGCGGGCGCTCTTTTTGAAAACTTTATTATCGTCGAGTGCCTGAAGGCAAACCGCTATCTGAATGCCGGGTATACCCTGCATTATTGGCGAACAAAACAGAATGCCGAGGTTGATTTGGTACTCACTTCAGGGACAGAGGTTGTCGGCGTTGAAATAAAAACAAGCCGTGGGTCATTCAGCAGGGCTTTTGCCTCGCGATACCCGCACGTCCGGTGCGGTGTGATAACGATGGAGAACTTTTACTGAATTCAGTCTGAATCGTCCGATCAATGCCCGAAATAAAACGGATAGCATATCTTACCACCGCCCGGCTCCCCACTGAAAAAGCGCACGGGTATCAAATCTGCAAGATGTGCGAGGCATTTGCAAATAATGGCCTTGACGTAACCTTAGTGCATCCGTTCAGGAATCAACCTAAAGCATTGCAGGGGCACACGGTTTTTTCATACTATGGCGTGCACGAGTGCTTTCAAGTACAGACGCTTGCAAATACTGACATATTTAGGTTTGAGCCTTTGCTGCCGGCGAGCGTTTTTCAGTTTCTCTTTGTATTGCATAGCCTTATGTGGAGCCTGTATGCAGCAAGCAAGGCTGCTCGGTATGGGGCAGACCTTTATTATACTCGCGATGTTCCCCTTGGGTTTTGGCTGACCCTATTTGGCATGCCCACAGTGCTTGAGCTGCATACGGTTCCTGCAGGTTTGCAATTTTTGCTTTTAAAAAGGATCGGAACACAACAGAGCCTCAAGTGCACAGTTGCGCTTACCTCTTTTATCAAGCAACGCCTTGTTGCGCAGGGGTTTCATAAGGAGCGCATCACTATCCTTCCCGATGCTGTTGACCAAGCGCTTTTTTCAATTTCTCTCACCAAAGAGGAATGCCGCAAAAAACTCGGGCTTCCTGTTGACGCTTCGATAATCGGCTATGTCGGACGTTTCACGACCATGGGCATGGAAAAGGGTGTACAGTGCCTTATTGAAGCAGCAGGTAATTTGAAGACTGAAGTGCCATCCCTCTGTGTGCTGTGTGTTGGCGGTCCACAGGATAATGTTGCCCAGTATGCGGCAATCGGTATAGCTCGAGGTCTCAAGCATGAGCAAATGCGGTTTGTTGACCGGGTTCCCAATATCGAGGTGCCGTACTGGATAAGAGCCTGTGATGTTGTAACGATTCCATGGCTGTGGAATGAGTTTTCCGCTTATTTCACGTCACCTATGAAGCTCTTTGAATACATGGCAGCAGGTGTACCGATCGTGGCATCTGATTTGCCGTCGCTGCGGGAGGTGCTGCGGCACGGCGAAAATGGGTGGCTGGTGAATCCCGGTGATTCTGCAGCGCTTGCAGTAGGTATCAGCCATATGCTGCGCACACCCGATCTTGCCGAAAGGATTGCGCAGCAGGCGCTGCAGGATGTCAAACAGTATACATGGCAAAAGAGGGCTGAAAGGGTGCAGGGAGAAGTTGGATTATAAAGAAAGATCGCATAGCAACTTTGCCTTTTTTACATAATATGCTAAAATAGTTAATACCAAATAAACATTTAAGAGCAATTATAGTAATGAATTTTAACCGGCATTTAGATAAACAAATCCAGCAGCATTTTAAGAGTTATAAGGAAGTGCTGACTCTTTTAGGCTCCCGGCAAAGCGGGAAAACCACACTGCTCAAACGGCTGTTTCCGGACGCGCAGTACCTGCTTGTTGATAATGAACCGGTGCGCAAGGCACTTGAGTCTTTTGATGTCAACACGTACAAAAGCTTGCTGCGGTCTGAAGGCGGCGTGGTGGTTATTGATGAGATACATCTTTTGAGCAATCCTGGCCGTGCTGCCAAAATTATTTATGATCAGCTGCCCCACCAGTTGATCATCACCGGTTCGTCATCGTTGCATATTAGGCACACAACAAGCGAAAGCCTTGCGGGTCGTAAAATAGATTATATGTTGTTCCCTTTGTCTTTTTCAGAGTTCCTGTTTCAAAATGATGTGGAGCCCCTTTTGAACATGAATATTTTTGAAAACATTGTGGCAGGCAGCACGCGTCAGCCTCAGGCAAGACTTTTTGATCTCAGAGCACTGGTACGGCAAGTTCTGCTTTATGGTCTTTATCCGGCTACGGTCAACTATCCGTGCGACAGGAAATATCTTGAAAACTTTGTTGACAGCCTTATTTTCAAAGACCTTCTTGAGCTTCAACTTATTGATAACAGAAGGGTTGCACTACAACTACTCAAACTTCTTGCTTATCAAATAGGCTCGTTGATCAACTATTCCGAACTTGCCATGCGGCTTCAGGTAGATCAAAGGACGGTTAAACGATATATAGAGATTTTTGAACAGAGTTTTGTTCTCTTTAGGCTATACCCTTTTGTCGGGAACAAAAGACAGGAAATCGTAAAAACTCCCAAGATTTATTTTTACGATACCGGTATCCGTAATACTCTTATCGGTGACTTTTCCGATATTGATTTGCGACCAGACGCAGGTGCACTTTTTGAAAACTTTATTATCGTCGAGTGCCTGAAGGCAAACCGCTATCTGAATGCCGGGTATACCCTGCATTACTGGCGGACAAAACAGAATGCCGAGGTTGATTTGGTACTCACTTCAGGGAAAGAGGTTGTCGGCGTTGAAATAAAAACAAGCCGTGGGGCATTCAGCAGGGCTTTTAACTCGCGATACCCGCAGGCGCACTGCAGGGTGGTTACTATGGATAATTTTTATTAACAAGAGGCGTCGCACAACATTTGAGCGGTAAATGGGCCGTGGAACTGTGCTGGGTTGTCGAAGCTGTTTTTACAATCAGCTTAATTTTGTTTCATGAGATTCGGACGGTTTTTTTTGAGAAAAGTGAAAATTGATGAAAACTAATACAGGGTAGGCATCGAAAGGTAGACTATGTATAAAATCGGATGGTTTTCAACGGGGAGAGGGCAGGGGTCGTTGAATTTGCTCAACGCGATTGTTGCTGCAATTGCAAACAAGAAAATCCACGCAGAAATTGCCTATGTGTTTTGCAGCCGAGAATTAGGTGATGCTGAAGGCAGTGATGCCTATATCCGACAGGTACAGGCATATGGCATTCCCCTTGTCTGTTTTTCATCAAAGAGTTTCCAGCCCGAGGTACGGCGCCACGGCAAAGAAAACCCACAGCTCCTTGAGCAGTGGCGTGCAGCGTACGACCGGGAGGTCATGGCACGTATCGCAGCTTTTCATACTGATTTAATTGTACTTGCCGGATATATGCTGATTGTTAGCCCTGAGATGTGCCGGCACTATCACATGATCAACCTGCATCCTGCAGCACCGGGCGGACCGGCAGGCACTTGGCAGGAGGTAATCTGGGAGCTTATCGAAAAGCGTGCCGATTATAGCGGCAACATGATGCATCTTGTGATCGAGGAGCTTGACCGGGGTCCTGCGGTAACGTACTCCACATTTCCCCTCCGCGGCGCTGAATTTGACCCTTTGTGGGTTGACCTTGATGCAAAATTGCAACACAAAACCCTTACCGACATTAAGCGTGAGGAATCCGAGCACTTCCCTCTTTTTGCAAAAATCAGAAAGGAAGGCGCACGCCGGGAAATACCGCTTGTTGTTCAGACAGTCAAGGCGTTTTCCGAAGGCAGGATCAGGCTTGAAAACAGAAAAATCATTACCGCCGCTGGTTCTATTCTGACCACACCTTATTGCCTTACCGAGGAAATTGAACAGGAGCTTTTAGTGCAAGAACGTTTGCAAACGGAATAAAACTGAGTTCTGAGTACTGAGTGCTGACTTCTCACTTCTCACTCCTCACTCCTCACTCCTCACTTCTCATTTTACCCAGAGGGTGGGTTCCTCACTTGCCCTTCACCCCAACGCTAACATCACCACACGTACGTTAAATCAAGGTTTTTGTACCTTAGAGGCATTAGTAATTTTTTGTGCTATTTGTCACGCATAAGAACTTCGCAGTTTTTATGGTAACGGCAGTGGCACCTGACCGTCGGCTGCTGCATGGTGCAACGCTGCAAGAGCGCGCTGTACCACACCATTATCTGGCGAGAGTGCAGCAGCTTTTTGAATAAGGCTGGCTGCGAGGTCGTGGTGGTGGTAGTAAAGCTCATACAGACCGCGCGAAGCAAGCATAATCCCATAGAATGATTTAAGTGTCGTGTGATAACGGTCGGTCTTTTTGAATTTGTCTGGTGGCGGGAGGCGAAGCGCTTCCGTGTCAAAGCTGCGGTACCCGATGCTATCCGGATATAATCGAAACACAAGTCCTTCAGGAATTCTCTGCAACCCAGCTCCAATCCCCTGCTCTATTTCGCAGGTTACGTACACCGGACGCTCAGGCAACGCAGTGGTTATCATACTATTGATAAGGTTAAGGTACGCGCGTTGAATGATTGCAGAATCATAGGGGAGATTGTGCTCAAATTTATACAGCTCAGTTTCGTACTGCTCAATCTCCCGAGACAACGGAGCCATGAAGTCAGGATAGTTTTTCTGAAGTTGTGTCAGATACCATGATCGCTTTAGCAGCAAAACTTCTATCATGATCACATCGGTTCGCTTTTTTTCAACCAGCTGCAGATAAGAGAGTGGCGAGCAGAAATAATCCCATTGATAGGAAAAGATGAGGGCGTTTTTTTCAAGGCACTGCAAGACCGATTCGGTGTACTGCTCGACGAGATTATTTTTGCTCTGGTCGCTGCTGTTATAGTTCAGCACAAGTGGAGTAGCTGTTACTGCGCAGAGAAGGGGAATAAGGATTTTTTTTGTGGTGACTGCCTTGAAATATTCACAACAAAACAGAAGCCCTGCGCTCATCCACAGGCAGCACATGAGCAGTGCAGGGAGAAAATACGGGTCAATATCATGAATGTCGTAATTGACTGCATAGATAAAATCCGCTGCAAAGACGATAAATGAAAAAAAGAAAATTCTGCGTTGGCGGCAAAAGAGGAACCATAGTCCCATCGGTACAAGCAGCAGGGGGAGGTATCCAAACGAGGCTGCTACCAGTTTGCAGAAATAGGCAGTTTGGCGCAGTATGGTTTCAAAGGATGAAAACATCCAAACTCGGTACTGCCTGCCGGTGACATGCCAGAGAAAATTTTCAAGTGTCTGGGGATTGCCCCAATTGAGAGCAGGGAATTGCCGTGCTCTGAGCGGCAGATAGATATACGGCAAAAGTCCAAGCAGCACAAGACCAACACAGCGGAGCCACTGCTGTCGTAAGAGATGGATAAGGTCACGTCGGCTGAACACACAGTAGATAAGACTCGGTAACACAAGCACTGTGCTGAGATGGTTACTAAGACTCAGACTGAATAGCACTATGAGGGGATACAAGCTGGTGCGCTGGCAGGTGGCAAGAGAGTTTTTTTGCAGCAATCGGATGCTCAGAAACATTATTAGAGCCATGAACATTCCGTGCAGCGCATAGACTTCTGTTACCACTGCTGATGACCATACCACACTGCAGAACGCCCAGAGTATACTTCCTGTAATGCAGATACCGATGCGCAGGGGAGGGGAAAGGTTTCCTCCTGCGAAGTGCTTTACAGATGATGAGGAAAGTTCCCTTATCCCCCAAAAGACAAAAACAGCACCCAAAGTAGTACAGAGGGCAGAAAGTAAATTGAGCAGCGTAACCTGCCGCACAGCAACAGGGATACGCGTGACTAGCCACCCCATGAGTGTATAGAGCGGGTAGCCGGTAGGATGCGCGATGCCCAGCGTTGAGCAGACTGCAGCAAGCTCGCCGCTGTCAATAAAGACAAGCCCAGGCGCAAGCGTGAGACAGTAAACTGTAAAGACAGAGATAAATAATGCTATTGCCAGGATCACGGAAACAGTACTTTGTGCGCATGTATGCAACATCGTGCTTTCAGGCTTGACCATGTAGCACACAGAGCAACCCTTATGCAAGCCTTGAAAGAGCGTGGCGCAATGCTGGGGGTTATAGGACTGCTCTGTGCCGCATCGCTTATCATAGAGTGCCAAACAGACAGCTTCAAGAATGCACAAAACTGTCTGTGATGCTGCACCGTATATGGTTCAGGATAAAACGAGGACGGTGTCGTTGGGGTGTGAGACAACTGTCTATGGCAATTATAATCCGCACCAGAGCGATTGCGGGCATGATGGTGTCGGAGATGCCAGGGCTCTGAATGTGACACTTATTCAGCGACAACTTTGCGGAGCTGGTAAAGGTCGGATTGACCTTTGAGTACTTTCCAGATACCGTCTTGCATCAGTGTTGTCATGCCTTCTTTGATTGCACGATCGCGGATTTCGGCGATTGTTGCGTTTCGTGCGATGAGTTTTTTCATGTCCGGCGTTGCCACCAGCAGTTCATGAATACCGGTTCTGCCGCGGTACCCTGATTTACCGCATCGGTCACAGCCTCCTTCTTTTGCCTTGTACATGGTGATTTGACCAAGGCTTGCGAGCATTTCCTCAAAGCGTTCACGCGGCTGTCCGTACATATGTCTGAGCTGATCAATTTCTTCAGGGGTAGGCGTGTAAGGCTGCTTGCAGTCAGGACAGAGGGTGCGCAACAGTCGCTGGGCAAGTACCCCGAGCAGCGCGTCGGCAAAGTCCATAGGATCAAGTTCAAGACCGAGAAGACGGGTGACCGTTTCCGGGGCGGAATTGGTGTGCAGGGTTGAAAACACCAGATGACCGGTGAGAGACGCCTCAACCCCAATATGCGAAGTTTCTTTATCACGCATTTCACCGATAAGGATTATATCTGGGTCGGCGCGCAGAAAAGCTCGCAATGCGGCTGCAAAATCAAAACCGATCCCGGGCTGTACCTGTACCTGCTGCAATCCGGGCTGGGTGATTTCAACAGGATCCTCGGCTGTCCAGATTTTGACTCCCGGTGAGTTGATGTGTCCGAGAATTGCATGCAAGGTTGTTGTTTTCCCTGAACCGGTCGGACCAACAACAAGAAAAATGCCGTGGGGATGTGCAATCAGGCGCTTGACTTCGCGTTCGTTGCGCTCGGTGAAGTTGAGCTTGTCAAACGGCAGTGCTTTTTCACCTGCAGCAAGCACCCGGAGCACGGCGCTTTCGCCATGCACGGTCGGAATGGTTGCTACGCGTAGCTCAATGTTTTTGCCCTGAAACTTTGCCCCTATCTTCCCATCTTGCGGTTTGCGGCGCTCAGCAATATCAAGCCGTGACATAATTTTGATTCGGGCAATAACCGCACGGATATGGGTTGCAGGAATTTTCAAAATTTCCCGACATTCCCCGTCAATGCGCATCCGGACAATAGCAGGATCCTTGCCTTTACTGGGTTCGATGTGAATGTCAGATGCGTTCAGTTTGGTCGCGTCAATGATGAGCCGGTTCACCAGTTGCACCACGGCTGCTTCGTTTTCATTAATTGCTGCGTCGCTTAGTTCTGTATCATCATCTGTTGAAATCTCACTTTCGAGTTTGCCAATCAACTCATTCAGATTTGCTTCACTGCCGGTCTCCTGGACCGACGCCACACCTTCACCAAGAAACCGCAAAATATCTTCTTTGATACCGACCCGAAACTCGTAACTCCGCGCATTCAGCACCTGCTGTATTTCCATAATACGGTTGAAGTTATTGGGATCGTCAAGGAGAATGGTGACGCGGTCTTGGGTATACGACACCGGCACCCACACATGGCTCTTTAGATAATTTTTATTGAGGTTTTTAATGAGGTCCTGCGGCACCTGTATATCAGGATCATATTTTAAAAACGGAACCTGATAGTAACGCTCCAGCGATTCCCCCACTTCCTCTACAGACAGTTTCAGCTCCGTCATCAGCAGATACGGGATTGAGGATCCAGTAGTGGCTGATTTCTTTTTGATTTCCTCAAGTTGCTCCGGTGTCAGTAGTTTTCGGTGGAGCAGAAAATCATACGGTCCCTGCGTTGCCTGAAAATCGTATTGAAATTTATGACCAATAACTGAAGCCACCTCAAGAGCGACTTTCAAATCAAGGTCATTAAAATGAGGCGCATCAATTTTATTGATAATCTGAAGGACCCCGAGCAGCGTTTCCTTAAATTTAATTGGCACCACGACCATCGAGCGGGTATTGAACCCTGCACGCTGTGCAAAGCTGTAGTCAAACCGCAGCTGCGGATGAATACGGGCAAGCGCCTGTTTGTCATACACATTGTCAATGCGGACCGGCTGCTGGCTGAGGGCTACAAAACCAGCGATTGAAGAGGGGCTGAGCGGAACGCGGATTTCGCTGATGTCTTTCCCTGTCTTATATTTTGAAACAATTTCGTTGTCATGCCGCCCCTTTTGATAGACGGTCATGCGCTCGGCTTTGAGCAGTGACAGGATTTCCTTTTCTACATAGGGCAGCACCTTCACAAAGCTTTCAGCTTCATGGATGGCTTTTGTAATTTCGTAGAGTTTGCTCTGGTAGGTTTCAAGAAGGACTTGGGATGGGGTTTTGCTCTGGGTTGTTTGTTCCATAACGAAACACCCTTGTGCCAAATAGCAGGAAGCGATATCAGCTTACATATTAGAATACAGGCACTTGAGTGTCAATTGAAAACAATGAAGTTATTATTTTAATTATGCAGAAAGAAAGCATCAGATGACTGGTTGTACCTTATCAGGTTGTTTTTTCATGCCAAGGATATTTTTTTGCAGTGAACCTTGTTTAAAATTCAAAATCTTTTTTTACTACAATTTTTGCTGGAATTTTGAGTTTATGAGGAATCATTCTTATTGTTTAAAGCTATCCTGTTGAAAAACATTTTTTTTTGCAAATAAAGTTTGTGAAGGCAAAAAATTATGTCTTCAAATCCTATAAAAGACTGAAAAAACTTTCATTTATATATTTGCTCATTTTTTGAGCAAATCGTGCAACCAGTTTATTTTCAGGGCTGCGACGCCTTATAAACAGGTTTTTCCACAGCTTTTTCACATAATATGTTGAAAAAAAACAATATAATTAAAACAAAGGAAATGGGTAGGTAAAATCGTTCTGGTATTTAGCAATAAGCATGCTACTGGTGATGGGCAAGTGCCTTTTCAAAAACAAAAACGCTGTTAAAAAATCAGCCACGGCTGCGGCAGGAAAATTTTTTCGTATGCTTTGAAAGCATACCGGTCGGTCATTCCAGAAATAAAATCGCAGACATCTACCGTAATAGTACCAGATGAAAAATTGCCGCTACTCTCCTTATAAAAAATATCCTCGTGTTTGAGATAATAATGGTAGAGCTCAGTGATGATTTTTGACGCTTTCCGAAAATCATCATACACCGTGGGGACGTTGTAAACCCGCTCATCAAGAAAACGGCGCATGCGCATGGCAGCTTCAAGAATCTCTTTGCTTGCGCGTATTCGGTCAAGACCTGTGTGCAAGGTAGTCGTAATGACATCTCGTACCATAGTGCCGATACGTTGTGAATGGGTCATTCCCAGAACTTTCAAGAACTCTTTCCCGTCCTGTCGTAATTCTTTTATGGTTATAACGTGGGCGCGCAGCGCATCGTCAAGATCGTGATTGAGATAGGCAATTGAGTCAGCAATCCGTACAATTTGACCTTCAAGGGTCTGGGGCATAAGGTCTGGGTTATCAGGTAAAATAGGTCCACCGCGTTTTGAGTGCTTGAGGATACCGTCGCGCACCTCTTGGGTAAGGTTGAGACGCTCGATTTCATCTACAACGCGCAGGCTCTGTTCAGGATGCCTGAACCCGCCGGGAACGATTTTGTTGAGTACCTCTTCACCAGCATGCCCAAATGGCGTATGTCCAAGGTCATGACCAAGCGCTATTGCTTCGGTTAAATCCTCATTGAGCAGCAAGGATTTTGCGATGGTGCGTGCAATCTGGGCGACCTCGAGGGTATGCGTAAGCCGGGTTCGGTAATGGTCACCGGAAGGGGTCAAAAAAACCTGTGTTTTGTGCTTGAGCCGACGGAACGCTTTTGAATGAATAATGCGATCGCGATCGTGCTGAAAAGCAGGCCGCAGGTCGCATTCTTTTTCAGGACGGAGCCTTCCCCGACTCGTGCTGCTCAGCTGAGCGTACGGAGAAAGTGTGTGCTGCTCGATGGCTTCAAGTTGTGTGCGAATGCACGGTATCGTTGAGCGGTTTCGTGATACGGTATGCGTTCTCATGGCTTTTTATCTGTCCCGTCGGGTGATGGTTTGCGAGCACTTCATGCACCACGTACCAGCTTAAGGCTTTTTTATTGTGCAGACCAAGGTAAAGTGTGGTCAAGTCAGCGTCACGGTTTGCTGGTGCTCAGGAATAGTGGTCTTCCATCCAAGCACGTCATGTATTTTTGCAGCAAGCGCCTGCGAGGCTTCGGGCTCGCCGTGTACTAAAAACGTCATACGGGGCGGCCGGTTGAAGCCCATCAGCCACGCAAGTATTTCACGCCAGTCAGCATGACCTGAAAACCCCAAAATTGATTTTATATGTGCCCGAACCGGCACTTCATTGCCATGAATTTTTATGCTTGATGCTCCGTTCAAAATCGCCCTGCCGCGAGTTCCCTCAGCTTGATATCCGACAAACAACACGGTATGTTCCGGGTGCGGCAGACGATGCTCAAGGTGGTGTAAAATTCTGCCGCCTTCAAGCATGCCGCTTCCTGCAATAATGATGGCAGGTCCCTGCAGGGTATGCAAATGTTTTGATTCCTCAGAGTCCTTTATCAGATGAAGGTTCTGTGGTTTGAGAATGTCAGTGCCGTCCAGGGTGAGCACGAGCGATTGCAGGTCATAATTGTTTTTCCATTTTTGAAATACTGCTGTTGCTTCAATCGCGAGCGGTGAGTCAAGGTAAATGGGTATCGCCGGGATTGCCTTGTTTTCTTCAAGACTGCGCAGATGGAAAAGCAGCTCCTGGGTGCGTTCGACTGCAAACGAGGGAATGATGAGCATGCCGCACCGTTCTACTGTTTCATTAACAGCCTGTGCTAACGCTCGCACGGGATTTGTGGAGCCGTGAAGCCGATTGCCGTAGGTTGATTCCAGCACCAGATAATCAACCTCAAACACCTGCACAGGATCGCGTACAATCGGGCGGTCGGGACTTCCGATGTCGCCGCTGAATAATACTCTGCGCACCTCATTGCCTGCCGGGTACTTGAAATCAACAAAGGAGGACCCTAGGATATGACCAGCATCTTTGAATTTAAGGCGCAGCAGGTCAGCAAGCATGATGTCTTGGCCATAGTGCTCGGGCGTAAGCCTCTGCAGGCACTGTTCCACATCAGCCTTTGTATATAAGGGGAGTGCAGGCTTGTGCCTGCTAAAGCCCTTTTTGTTTGCCCATCGTGCGTCTTCTTCCTGCAGGTGTGCGCTGTCCCGCAGTAGTATGGCTGATAAATCTGCAGTGGCATAGGTACAATAGACCGGTCCCTGAAAACCCTGTGCGCACAGCCGGGGAAGATAGCCGCAATGGTCAAGATGCGCATGGGTCAACACCACGGCATCAAGGGTAGGGGGAGGTACGGGAAATGGTTCCCAGTTTTTGAGCCGGTAGGATTTCAATCCTTGAAAAAGGCCACAGTCTACCAGAATCTTTTTCCCTGCAGCCTCAAACAGAAAACGGGAACCGGTCACGGTTCTGGTTGCTCCAAGAAAGGTGAGGTGAGCGGTCATTGCACGAGGACTCCTTTCAAAATATCAATGTATGCTTCCTGCTGTTCTGCTTCAGCAATGATGCGGGCGTGGTTTGCGAGCAGCATCTGTTTTTGGTCCATGATCCATGTTCGTTCCCTCGCTGAGACAACACCGGTTGCCACGCAGGATTCCAGTTCATCTTCGTCAAGCACCTGTACTGCACCACTGGGAGCAATCCAGATATCAACGATGAGGTCAAGATAGCTGACCTGCTCGGGAGTCATGCAGACCTCACAACAGATATGCAGCAGGGTTCCTGCCTGCGCGCCGCAGGGATAGAACATTCTCCATAGGACATAGCCTCTATAGTTCCAGTAGTGGGCAATGGTGCTGGTTCCGGCTGGCAACAAAATATTACGAATAGCGCCGGGTGTCGGTGCCCGATACCACAGCACCGTATGGTCAGAGCCGTAGGCGAGCAGCGTGCATGAAAACCGCTCATCAGGTTTGTTTTTATGACGTTTCAGCTCCTGAATTGTCCCCATTGCTTTGTCGTGTCTGTGCAAGAAGCGACAGTTGCCTGAATGCCCGACGTTTTTCACTCTGCCCGATTTTGCTTGCGTTGAGAATTTCCCGAAGGGTAGCGATTGCGTTGTCGTAGACATCACGCGCCACCGGATACGGATGCCCGTCTTTGCCGCCGTGAGCGTAGCTGTAACGGGCAGGATCTGTAAATGATGGGGTTGCACCATAGACAAGTTCTGCAAGCAGTGCAAGGCTGCGAACGGTTTTGGGTCCGACACCAGGCAGGGCAAGCAGTGACTCAAAATTGCACGGCTGTGCCTCATAGGTTTTAATGAGAACGGTAGCGAGCTTCTCGGGGTTGATATCAGCAGTAGTAATATGATGACGCTGGGGGAGTTCAAGCAGTGCCATTTTTTTAACTTCTCGGATGATTTTGTCAGGATGCTCGGTAGCAATTAAACATGAAGCTTTGCGCGTGGCATCGCTTTCAGTAGCAACCAAATTGAGGGTTCTGCCACGGGCGTCACAGCAGATTGCAGCATGTGGTTCGCAGACGAAATCATGGACACAACTGCTGAGCCAGTGATAGCGACGGGCATAGCGGGTATCTGGATTCATGCCCTGCTGGATAACTGCCCATTCGCCAGTTTGGGTATAAAAAAAGACGTGGTGGTAGAGCTGATATCCATCTTGAACAGCGGCGCTGTCAACTTTTGCTGCCATGCGGCTTGCGTACACCAGCGCTGCGGGATCAATGGATAGAGATCCACGGGTTGCAGTGATTTCATCAGGGGTTTTCCGTGAGGCGCGACCCTTCCCTCCTGCCACATAGAGTCCGGTTTCATGCTCTATGCCGTGCAAAGCTTCTTTTAAAGCACCGCAGACCGTGGTTGTCAGTCCGCTGGAGTGCCAATCAAAGCCAAGGACACACCCGAGCGCTTGAAACCAGTAAGGATCTGAGATGCGTTGGAGCACTTCCTGTGCACCGTATTCATAGATAATGATACGGATGATTTCCCGCGCAAGCTTTGTCATGCGCTGAAACAGCCAGGCAGGCGCTTTACCCCAGTGCAATGGTAGTGTTGCAGTGCCGGTTTTCACGATGACGTCTTAGCTTTCTCTGGTGTTGTGTCTGCAGACTATCATGGAAACAACTGCTGCGCAAGACCACGGAGGGTCTCCCGTGTTGCTACGGTCAGTGTGCCGGGGGGATGCAATGAACATGCAACTCAGGTATCGAAGAGATGCGTTAGCCTTCGTTCAACCTCCTGTGCAATTTCCGGGGTTGGTTTGCAGGCAAGACACTGACGATACGACTGACGTGCTTTAGAAGTATTGTTTTGCTGTTCATAAAGTTTTCCCTGGAGATAATGCGCGTAGCAGTATTGAGGATTGATGCGAAGCGCCATGCTGATGCACTTCTGAGCTTCTTCATCCTTCCCTGCTGAGAGCTGCAGCTCAGCAATGGTGCAGCACACATCAGGATACAGACGGTTTGGATGCTGGGTGAGGAGGGCGGATCCTTGTTCAAGTGCCTCAGCTGATTTCCCCTGCAGCCGTAGTGCCTCCAGGAGGTTTATCTGGGCGTTCATATACGACGGGTTCAAGCCAAAGGCGGTGCGGAATGCTGTTTCAGCATCGGCGTATTTTTTCAGCTTCATAAAGAGCGTTCCCAGTGCATTGTGCAGATCAGGATAGTTTGGGTACTGGGTAAGATAATCAGTGAGCAGCGGTACAAGCATACTACACAGCGACGCATCGTCATCAGGGAAGTGCTGCATGAGGGAAAGAATATCAGAAAAGTCAGGCATGATTTTTATGTGCCGGTTGAATTCCTGAATTGCCTGTGCAATGGGCTTATCGCCGCAAAAACATTGATTGAGTGCTGCCGAGATTTCGTCTTCTGAGAATCGAGGGGTTGCAAGGATGGTGGTGATGGTTTCAAGAAGGGTGGCGAGGTTCTCATCCGTCGGATCAATCTGGCTTGCTTTCTGGAACTGGTCAAGTGCTTGATCATACGCTGCGCTATGGCAATACAAAATGCCTAATTTAATACGAGCGTCTTTATAGGACGGGTTGATACTGAGAGCTTTTTTAAAAACAGCAATCGCTTGCGGAAGTGCGCCGCGACCGGCATGTACAATGCCGAGGTAATAATAGACATCAGCATAGTCAGGGAACTTTTCAATAATTGCTGTGAACGTTTGTAGTGCGTCATCAAATCTACCACAGTAAGCCTGCGTGATGCCAAGTTTGATTCGTGCTTCAATGTACTGAGGATTGATGAGCAACGCCTTCTGAAACGCTTGTATCGCCTCGTCAGGTTTACCCTGCCCGAGCAGCGCAAGTCCCAATCTAAAATGGACATCAGCATACCGGGGCTGCTGGGTAAGAATGGCTGTGTAGGTTGCCACAGCTTTATCCCACATTTTTAAATTATGCAGGGATACTCCAAGTTTAAGTTTTATGGGTAAATTGACCGGATCGAGTTTGAGAATGCTATTGAACGTTGCCACAGCACCTGAAAAGTCACCGATATTGTTCTGACAGATGCCGATGAGGTGATAGACTTCAAGGTAGTCGGGGTTAAAGCGCAGAGACTCCTGGAGGTGCTGCAATGCGGTCTGGAAATTACCCATAGCAAACAGCATGATTCCCAAATTGCGGTGTGCCTGACCGATATAGACATGGGCAAGATTACGGTATAGACCACTTGCAGGGGATTTCTTTTGCAGTACTTTACCGAACAGTTCGATTGATTCACGATAGAGGTTTTTGTTGTAGCAGTCTATGGCATGGTCGTAGTCAATATCTCTGCCAAGTTTAAAAAGTTTTTTGAGTAGATTCATGACAGCCCCCTATTGTGCGCCTTTTTGCGACAGCACGGCAAGGATGGTTTTGAGGAGAATTTTGACATCCAGCAGCAGTGACCAATTATTAATGTACTGAAGGTCAAGCTGCATCCATTCATCGAATTTAATTTTGTTTCTCCCGCTGACCTGCCAGAGGCAGGTGATACCCGGTGTCACTGAAAGTCGTTTGCGTTGCCATGGACTATACCGAAGAACCTCTGAATACAACGGCGGACGGGGACCGACAAGGCTCATCTCGCCTTTGAGGACATTGAACAGCTGCGGCAGTTCATCAATGCTTGTTTTGCGCAAAAATTTTCCAAGCCGGGTAAACCGAGGATCGTCAATTATTTTGAAGACAGGTCCATCCATTTCATTGAGCGACTGTACCTGTGGAAGCAACTGTTCAGCATGTTGAACCATGGAGCGAAATTTATACATGATAAAGCGCCTACCGTGCCGCCCGACACGTTCTTGCCGAAACAGTGCAGGGCCGGGGGAGTCAAGGCGTATAATAATGGGGACAATAATCCATAACGGCGTGGCGATGACAATCAGGAGGGATGCGAGAACAACATCCATGAAGCGTTTTATAAAAAGTTTTGCAGGATGGTGATAGACAGATTTGTGGATGAGGAGGCGTTGGTCGCCAAGCTGTTCTGTCATGATTTCAGCAAACTTTTCATTTAGCATGCTTGAGGTATAGATAAAATCAATACCGCGAATGTCACACCGATGGGCAAGGCTTTCAAACAACGTGCTATCATAGACATCGCCAGACCAAAGCACGCAATCAACAATAGAGCTGTCCACCACCGTACTAAATTCATCATCTTTCCCAAGTACCGGATGTCCTGCGCACGTACCTCCGACTGCTCCGGGATCAGCAGTCAGGAACCCGATGACCTGAATGCCCCATTCGGGGTGCGCGTCAAAAAGCTGAGCAGCAGCTTTTCCGGCGTCGTTCGTTCCGTACATAAGAACATAGTAAACCACATCTCCCCGACGATAGCGCTGGCGCACCACAGCTACGACAAGCAGCGTTTCGACAATTAGCAGGCATGACGTGATAGGAATCCACAACAGAATAAACAGAAGCTGGAGCTGTGGTTGTGGTGAAAAGATGCTTAGCAGCAGCATACACATGCCGGTGATGCAGGATATATAAAATGCCTGCTGTGCGCGCTCGCCCAGTTTCTGCAAATAGGTTTTTTCCCGCAAGTATGCTTGATAGAGCAAAAGCAGCGGGACAATGACGGCAAGGGTTAAAAGTGAAAGAAAGTAGTTACCATATGCAGGCAAATGGAGAATTCTATTCCCCGGTGCCAGAGGCGGCATTGCTCCGGGAAAGAGCGTGCAGGTGATCAATGAGCAGAGAAAAAAAACTATAATGAGCGCTGCACCATCAAGCGTCAAACGCAGTGGATAAAAATATTGTTTATGTTCTATGAGCATAGTTTTGTTTCAGAGTACACAAGTTGAGGTGATGTGCCCGATAATCATATGCCTTCCAGTCAAGCATCGCCATTATCCATATCGGCATTATATATCCTTTTTTGACGGTTCTGTTAGTTTAATATTTTTTTATTTATTGTTTTAAGTTTTT
>Ga0209162_1001910_pt1 | contig 19381 bp, 22 predicted proteins | sample YNPNPMetaG_FD_187121 | JGI IMG/M metagenome (GOLD analysis project Ga0209162, IMG submission 187121) | Anoxygenic and chlorotrophic microbial mat microbial communities from Yellowstone National Park, USA - YNP NP MetaG (SPAdes) (version 2) ... | reverse complement strand
ATTTTTTAAGGATTTTTTTGGCGATGTTTTTTTGCCTTCTCATGGCGCTATCGGTGAAATCATTCAAATTAAAGAGAACAATTTAGTTTTAAAAGAAAAGAATGGGTTTGAAAAAATTATTCTTTTGGACGAAAAAACAAGAATTCAATCTGGCAGAGAAGAGATAAAAAAAGAAAATTTAAAAGAAGGAGATATGGTTGGCGTCATTGGTTCTCCAACAGAAAAAGGAGAAATTCGAGCAAAATTTATTCGAGTTTTTCCAAAAAAGGAAAAAGGTTTTTTAATTCCCTTTGGTTTTTTTAAAAAATGATAAAAAAAATTTTAAAAAATAGATTTTTATTAATCCTTATTTTGTTGCTCATTATTATTTTTGGCTGGAAGATTTTTTTCAAAAAAAAGGAAACAGTGCAATATCAATTGACCGAAGTGAAAAAGGGTGAAATTGTTTTGACTGTTTCTGGTTCCGGTCAGATTGAAACATTGGACAAGGTAGATCTTTCTCCGAAAATTTCTGGAGAATTAGAATCAATTTTTGTTAAAAAAGATCAAAAAGTAAAAAAGGGAGACCTTCTTTTTAAATTAAAAACTTTGAGCGCTCAAGATAACATTGAAGATTTAAAAATCGCTCTCGATAATAACACTTTTACTCTTGAAAAATTGGAAAAATCAAAGAGTCAAACCGAAGACGATTTAAAAAAAGCCTTTAAAGATGGTTTTACTTTAATTTCTAACGTTTACGAAGATCTTTCGACAATGATCGAGGTTTTAAAAACAATGGCCCAGGAAAGTTCTTATGGTTCTGAAAGAAAAGATTTAGATTATTATCATAAAGTCGTGGGTTTATCCCTTGGCCAATATTATTCAGAGAATGAAATAAAAAACGATTTTGAAAGAATCAAAGAAATTTATGATCAAAGAAAAAAAGAATATCTTTCATTAAGCCAATTTTCTTCTCAAGAAGAATTGAAAAATTTCTTTGAAAAAACTTATGATTTTTTAATTGAACTTTCTGAATTTACCAGAAAGAATCGGGACACAATTTTACTCTATTTACAATATCTTGATCAAGAAGCGGTGATTCCTCCAATTCCTTTGACTACGACCCAAAGCCAACTTTCAAATTTAAAAAATTATACAGATTCATTGAATCAGTATAAAACAAACCTTCTTTCAACCTTACAATCGATCGACCGTTATCAGACCAGCATTGAGAATTACGAAAAAGATATTGTTTCTCAAAAATTGACTTTAGAGCAAAAGAAAAGAAATTTAAAAAGAGCAGAAGAAGATTTGGAAAAGTATTTCATTTTTGCGCCTTTTGATGGGGTCATCGGCCAAGTAAACAGTGATATTAAAACCGGAGACAATGTTTCTCCCAGCACTCTTTTGGCTACACTTTTGACAAAAGAAAAAATCGCAAAGATTTCTTTGAACGAAATAGAAACGGTTTCTGTTAAAGAAAGACAGAAGGCAATTTTAACCTTTGATGCCTTGTCCGATCTAAAATTAGTTGGAAGAGTGATTGAAATCGATACTATTGGAACTATAAGCCAGGGCGTTGTGAGTTATAATGTCAAAATTATTTTAGAGGAAGATAATGAAATGATTAAACCGGGCATGAGTGTGACCGCTGAGATCATTACCCAAATGAAAAAAGATATTTTGTTTTTACCCAGCCAAGCAGTAAAATCAGAAAACGATATTTATTATGTCAATTTAGTTGAGGTTCCTGAAGGAAAAAAAGAGGAGTATCTAAAAAATCCGCCTTCAAGAATGACAATAAAGAGACAAGAGGTTAGCGTTGGAATTTCAAACGAAAAAGATACAGAAATTGTTTCTGGAGTAAAAGAGGGGGATCTGGTTGTTTTATCTTCTTTGACGCTGGGAAAAAATCAATCGTCGAGGAAAACTAATTCAAGTTTTCAAATTCCTGGTTTCACAGGAGGAAGTTCTGGAATGCGAATGCGTTAATTGCTGAAAATGATAATAAAATTGGAGAATATTTCTAAAACCTACAAAAACGAGATTGAATATCCTGTTTTAAAAAACATCTCTTTTTCGATTGAGAAAGGGGAATTTGTGGCTATCATTGGCCCCTCGGGTTCGGGAAAATCAACCTTAATGCATATTTTAGGATGTTTAGATAAACCCACTAGTGGCAAATATTTTTTTGAAGGAAAGGATGTCGGTTCTCTTTCAGACGATGAATTGGCAGAGATTCGAAAGAAAAAAATTGGTTTTGTTTTTCAACAATTCAATTTATTGCCTCATCGAAGTGTTTTACAAAATGTGATGCTTCCTTTGGTATACGCAGGAGTTTCTTCTTTTGAAAGAGAACGAATTGCCAAAGAGGTTTTAAGAAATTCTGTTTTTCCTGAAGATTTCTGGTATCATTTGCCTAACCAACTTTCTGGTGGAATGATGCAACGAGTGGCTATTGCTCGGGCTTTGGTTAATGATCCGGTTTTAATTTTAGCTGATGAACCGACGGGAAATCTGGATTCAAAAACCGGAGAAAAGGTTTTGGAAACATTCGAAGGTTTGAACAAACAAGGTCGCACGATTATTCTGGTGACGCATGAAAGATACATTGCAAAAAGGGCAAAAAGGATTATTTCTCTCAAAGACGGAAAAATAATTTCAGATACCAAGGAAAGTGATCATCAAGAAATATTAAAAGAGATTAAAGAATAAAATGTTAGTTTCCGATATTTTAAAAGAAACTATTTTTTCAATTTTGTCTAATAAATTTCGTTCTTTTTTAACGATTTTAGGAATCGTCATTGGCATTGCTGCCGTGATTTTAATGATGTCCATTGGTCAGGGAGCAAAGAGCTCGATTGAGAGACAAGTTCAAACAATGGGATCTAATCTTTTAATCGTGATGCCAGGCGCTATGAAAACCTTTTCTCCGGTTGCCGGCGCTAGGGGCGGGGCTCAAACCCTAACTTATAAAGATACTGAAGCGATTTCTAAAGAGGTTTCCAACATTGTTTCTGTTTCTCCTGTTGTTTATCGCAATTTACAAGTGATTTTCAGGAATAAAAATACTCGGACCCAAATCGTTGGCGCCAACCCCTTTTTTTTAGACATCAGAAATTATCAATTAGAGAAAGGAACTTTTTTTAATAAAAATCAAGTTGATTCAATGGCCAGGGTTGCGGTTTTGGGTTCTGTTGTCAGAGATGATCTTTTTGGTTCGAGTACTGATCCCATTGGTCAGAGTATTAAAATTAACGGAATTAATTTTAAAGTAATTGGCGTTTTAAAACCCAAGGGTGGCATGACCGCCTTGGAAGACGATATCGTTGTTATTCCGGTAACCGTAGCAAAAAGATTCTTTGTTGGCAATGATTATGTCAATGCAATTTTGATTAAAGCTAATTCCCCTAAAGATATTGATTTTATTAAATCGCAAGTTGAAGATCTTTTACTGAAAAGACACAATATCAAATCCTCACAAATGGCTGATTTTTCTATTGTTACTCAAGAAGATATTTTACAAATGGTCAGTAGTATTACTCAAACAATGACAATTTTGTTAACTTCGATCGCTGCCATTTCTTTGATCGTCGGTGGTATTGGGATTATGAATATGATGATGACAAACGTAACTGAAAGAACAAAAGAAATTGGTTTAAGAAAAGCCATTGGCGCAAAAAAATCTGAGATTAAAATTCAGTTTTTATCAGAAGCGGTAGCCCTAACATTTTTAGGCGGATTGATAGGTGTAATTTTAGGATGGGGATTGTCTTTGTTGGTAACCAAATTTACTGGTCTTTTGACAGATGTTTCTTTCTTTTCTGTTTTTCTTGCTTTTGGCGTTTCTTCGCTGGTGGGAATTGTTTTTGGTTATTGGCCAGCTCTTCGGGCGGCCCGTTTAGATCCCATCGAGGCCTTGAGATATGAATAAAAAAATGAAAAAGATAATTTTATTTTTTTGCCTTTTGATCTTTTTTAGCGCTCTTTTTTTCTTTCTCGGTAAAAATTATCAACAGAAAAAATTAGAAAGAATAAGAAATCAATTTTTTAATCGCAATTTTCCAATATCAACGCAAAGACCAGATGAAAAGATAAAAAAAGAAAGAGGAGCTTTAAATTTTCAAATGGGTCAACTTGTTTCTCACGATGAAAAAACAATGACGCTAAAACTAGAGAATGGAAATCAGAGGATCGTTTCGATCGATGAAAAACCCAATTTTTAAAAGGAGAAAAAATTTCTCCTCAAGAAATTCAAGATGGTCAAAAGGTAATTCTCTGGGGAAAAGAAATTTTTTCGGATATTTTTGGCGCCAATTTAGTTTTCATTTTGCCTTCTGATTGAAAGCCGAATTTATTTTGCTACCAGATTTTCCACCATCTTTTTCTTGGAGGTTCGAAAAATTCTTGGGTTAGTTTTCTTGCCTTTTCGCTTCGGATGTGTTTTTGGATATAAGTTTGGTCTGTTGGTTTTTTTAATTCTGGGTTTTCGCTTAAAAAACGAAAAAAAGCAGGCAGAAGAACTTCTTCCTTGAATTTTTCATCTGGAATTTCTGCTATTAACCTACGATAGTCCTCTCTTGTAAGGGGAGGTAATCAGCTTGTTTTTTATGAAAATCTAAGAGCAAAGGATCTAAGGTTTTTAAGGTTTCCCAGGCTTTTTGCCTTAATTCAAAAGAAATTACAGGTCTTGTAAGAAGAAAAAAAAGATTTTCTTTTCTTACAGTTTCTCTTTTTCTTTTTTCAAATTCTGAAAGGTTTTTTTCTGGTCCCTGGGAATTCATTTTTAAAAGGCATTCGCAGGCTTTTTGAAGAAAATCTCCAACTTTTTCTTCGTTTCTTTTTGTTAATCCGTTGATAATAATTTTAATTTCCTCTTCTTGGGGCGAGCTTGCAAGAAATTTTTGCCAAGCTCTTTCAATTTCTTCTTTGTTTGAAAATGGCGAATCTATGGCTTGAAAAAAGGCATTGAATTCTGGTTTCATTTTATTGGTTTATTTTAATCAATTTTTTTTAAATTTCAAATTTTTTATTGAGTTTTTTATTTTTTTTGATAAAATAAAAGATAATTTCAAGGGCGGTTAGCTCAATGGTAGAGCGTTCGCTTGACGTGCGAAAGGTTGAAGGTTCGAGTCCTTCACCGCCCACTCGTATATTTTTTAATAAAAATCTATTTATTGAAAAATTTTTGAAGGGATAAAATTTTTGTGCCCCCACCAGGACTCGAACCTGGACTCTGCCGGTTAAGAGCCGGTTGCTTTGCCAATTAAGCTATGGGGGCGAAATTTTTAAAGAAATCATTGTTTCTAATTTGATAAACAACTCAAAATTCCTTGGATACTTCCTGTTGCTGAACCGCTAGCAAGAAAATTTATAGCTCCGATTAAAAAGGATCTAAGAGCAAAAACAATAAAAAGAGCAGTGACGATCATCATTATCTTGTCTTTTTCTGATTTTATTTTACTTGGATCTCCTCCTGCAGCCAATATTTTGATTCCTGAAATTGCTAAAAAAACCAAACAAAGAGGGATCAAAATCATATCGACAAGGGGAACAATAACGCTACAAACTACTGGTTGAAGAACTTGGAAAATAAAACTATTCAAAATTGCCTCTGCTGTATCTTGGGCATTAGCAATTGAAAAGATTAAAGAACAGAAGAAAATGAAAGTTAATTTTTTTGAATTTTTTTTCATTTTTTTTGCCCCCGGAAGGATTCGAACCCTCACCGCGAGATCCGAAGTCTCGCACGCTATCCGTTACGCCACGGGGGCCTTCTTTTATTTTATCATAAAAAATTATAAAATAAAAATATGGAGATTCCCAAAGAAGTCCTTCGGGTAATTCAGGTTTTAAAAAGAAATCATTTTGAGGCCTTTATTGTTGGCGGTTGCGTCAGGGATATTTTATTAAAAAAAAAACCAGCTGATTGGGATATTGCTACAAACGCAAAACCAGAAGAGATTTTAAAAATTTTTCCTCGTTCTTTTTATAACAATCAGTTTTTTACAGTGACTGTTATTACAAAGAGTCAGGACCCCACTTCAAAAGAAATAGAAATTACGACCTTCCGAAAAGAAGGGAAATATTTGGATAAAAGACATCCCTCGGAAATTTCTTTTGCTCAAAAAATCGAGGAGGATTTGGAAAGAAGGGATTTTACTATTAATGCCATAGCTTTGGAAATTGAAAACCCAAAAAAACCAGAAAGATTTCGCATCATTGATCTTTTTGGGGGAAAAGAAGATTTAGAGAAAAAAATTATTCGAGCGGTTAAAGATCCAGAAGAAAGGTTTAAGGAAGACGCCTTAAGAATGTTAAGGGCAATAAGGTTGCTTGTAAATCTTGGAGAAGGCTGGACGATTGAAGAAAATACTTTTCAGGCCATTAAAAAACTTTCTCCTCTTTTAAAATACATTTCTGCAGAGAGGATCCGCGATGAGTTTGTAAAAATCATCCTTTCTTCTTTACCTGAAAAAGGAATTGAATATTTAAGAGAAAGCGATCTCTTGAGACAGTTCTTGCCGGAATTAGAAGAAGGATGGCAAGTTTCTCAAAACAAACATCACATTTACGATTGTTGGACGCATAGTTTGAAATCATTACAATTCGCAGCCCAAAAGAATTTTAGTTTGAGTGTGAGATTAGCCGCTCTTTTTCACGATATTGGCAAACCAAGAACAAAAAGAGGCGAGGGGCCTGATGCCACTTTTTATGGCCATGAGATCGTTGGAGCCAAAATGACTGAAAAAATTCTTCAAAGATTAAAATTCCCCCAGAAAGAAATCGAGAAGATTGTGAAATTGGTCAGATACCATCTTTTTTATTACAACGTTGGCGAAGTGGGCGAAAGCTCTGTGAGAAAACTATTGAGAAATGTTGGAAAAGAGAATATTGAGGAGCTGATCCAGTTAAGAATGTCAGATCGCGTTGGCTCTGGGGTGCCCAAAGCAGAACCTTATAAATTAAGGCATTTACGTTATATGATTGAAAAAGTGAGCAAAGATCCGATTTCTGTTAAAATGTTAAAAGTAAACGGAAACGATATCATGGAAGCTTTAAAAATTCCACCCTCTCCCAAGATTGGACAAATTTTAAATATTTTGTTAAAAGAAATAATAGAGGACAAAAACAAGAACAAAAAAAGTTTTCTTTTAAAAAGGATTAAGGAGTTGGGTAAATTGGATGAGGAAAATTTAAAAAAGATGGCTTTAGAGGCAAAAAAGAAGATCGAAGAGATTGAAACGAAGAATGATCAGATGACAAAGAAAAAATATTGGGTTTTTTAAACGGGAGCTGGTGGAATGGCTAACACGCAGGCTTCGGGTGCCTGAGATTAGGGGTTCAAGTCCCCTGCTCCCGAAAAAAATAAAAAAATGGTAGAAGAAATTTTAAAAGAAAAAAAAGAAAAAGAGTTAGAAAATGTTTTTTTAGAGGAGGAAAAAACTCCTCAGAAGAATTTAGTGAGATTATTGGTGGGTCTTTTTTTCATTTCTTTCATTTTTTCTTTTATTTTCCTTTTTCAATGGCAAAAGACAGAAAAAAAATTAAAGACAAAAGAAAAAGAAGCTCAGGGGATTGAAAAACTAAAAGAAGATTTTTCAAAAGAAAAAGAAGAGCTGGAAAAGAGAAATCAAGAATTAAAAGAAAACTTAGAGGAGGTTTTAAAGACGCAAGAGAAAATTCTAGAGTGGGAAGAGTTTAACGCCATTGGCTTGAACTTTTTTTATCCAAAAAAATGGGGAAAATTAACGATCACTTCCCAGAAAAACAATATCTTTGAATTTCAGGCTGAAGACAAAAACATTGACATTGTTTATTATTTTAAAGATAGCAATGCCCTTGTTTTTTTAGAGAGATTAATCGAACATTATAATCTTTGCGCGACGACAACGCCTTATTACGATAAGGCCCTCAAAATTATTTTTCCTGACAAAAGAATCGTCCCTTTTTATTACATTGCCGGGCCAGCTCAGATTCTTGATTGCAGTCAAATTACAAGTAATTTGGCCCTTGGAATTATCAATGCTGTTTTGTTTTTTAACGATCAATATTTAGCCTTTTTAGCCCATGGTCAGGATTGGAGTATTCCTAAAATTATAAACATTAAAACAGGGGAAAACATTTTAGAAAAAACAGGCCAACAATTCTGGTTTGATCCTTGGGAAGACCTTTACTTTTTGGAAGACGGAAGGATTGCCTTAACCACCTTTGATCTTTTTCCTTCTTATTCTTCTTATCAACAACCTCCTTTTGCCCTAAAAGAGATCGCCATTTATCTTTCAGAGCCCAACAATCCTCAGAGTTTAAAGAAGGTTCATTCAGTGAGTACTGAAAAAAATCAAAATCTTTTTTTTGGCAATTTAGAGATTAGAAACAATAAGCTTTACTTTTTTCTTTTCCAAGGAAGCGTTAATCCGATTACGAGAAAAAGGGTGATTCTTACAAAACAGCGTTTTGTCTATGACCTTTCAACCCAAAGTGTTGAAGAGGTAAAATAAAAAAGGGGACATCGTAAAATGGTATTACGCAGCCATCGCAGGGCTGAGTTCCGGGTTCGATTCCCGGTGTCTCCAATGGGAAGAATTTTTTCTCAAAATCAAGGAGAAAAAATCGCCGAAGAATTTTTAAAGAAAAAGGGTTATAAAATTTTGGAAAGGAATTATCTTTTTTGGCCCTGTTCAGGGCCAAAAAGAGGAGAAATTGATTTAATTTGTAAAAGCAAAGATACTATTGTTTTCGTTGAAGTAAAATCTCTCAAAGAAAAAAATCCTTTTTTTCATCCGGAATTCAAGGTTAATCGTTTTAAAATAAAAAAAATTATTAAAAGCGCTGAAAATTGGCTTTTAAAAAATAATCTTTCTTTAAGTTCCAAATGGCAGATTGATATTCTTGCCATCGAGAACCTTGAGAAAAATCCCCAAATTTCTCATTTTGAGAATGTGATTTCTGATTTTAGGAAGGTTTAAAGATTTTGTGTCGCGGGTGGGACTCGAACCCACACGGGAGGTCATCCCAGGAGATTTTAAGTCTCCTGCGTATACCAATTTCGCCACCGCGACAATTCTATTTTTATTTTACAAAAAAAATTTTTTAAAGAAAAGGCCTGGGTGGGAATTGCACCCACGTATAACGCTTTTGCAGAGCGTCGCCTTACTCCTTGGCTACCAGGCCGTTTTTTTACATTTTCAATTATAAAAAAATTATTTTAAAAAAACAAGTTTGATAAAAAATTTTTGAAAAAGAATTTTTTATGACAAGAAAAAACCTAAAATAGATAAAAGGCCAGAAAAAAGACAAAAATAAAAAAAGTTAATTTTTCTGCTCATTTTCATCAAAAAATCCAAGGTGGCCAATCCAAAAAGAAAACTAAAAATTAAAGATAAAAAAACAGAGAGATTAAAAAAAAGATGGGATTGAATTAAGATATAAAAGCAGGCAGCGAGAATTACTGGCGCTGACATTAAATAAGAAATTTTTAAGATTTCAGGCAGGGAAAAATCACTAAAAGAAAGAGCAAAAAAAGTTGAGGCAGAACGAGAAAGACCAGGAATTACAGAAAGTCCTTGAAAGAAACCGGCAAAAAAAGGCAATATTTTTTCTGAGATTTTTTTTCGCGTTTTTGATTTGTTTAAAAAAGCAGTAATGATTAAAAAAACACCGATGATTAATAAAAATATTTTTCCTAAAATGAAGCTTTTTATCAATTTATAAAGAGGATAACCAACGATCAAAGAAACAAAAGTACTCTTTAATAAAAAATTAAAAAGCCTTTTATTTTTCAAAAGGATGATTTCTTGCCAATCTTTTTTAAAATAAAAAAGAGAGGCCAAGAGAGTGCCCAGATGTAAAAAAAGAGAGAGGTCAAGAATATCGATTGTTTTTAACCTTAGAAAATTTAGCGTTAAAATTGTGATTCCTTCGCTGGAAACAGGAAGCCATTCAAAAATACCTTGAAGAATACCGGATATAAAATATTCGATCATAAAATTTAATTTTCGATTTCTTTTGCGATTTTTTGAGCGATTTTTTCCATCGTCTCTTTTGAAACTTTTTTCACCAAAGAAAAATTAATAGTGTTTCCATGACCGTCATTGGGAAAACGAGGAACCAACCAGACATGAGCATGGGGTACTTCTTGGCCCAACACAAGAGAAATTATCCAATCAGTGTTCATTGCTTTTTTAATTGCCAAACTTACTTTTTTAACAACTTCGAAATATTCTCCGATTTCTGGTACCTCCCAAACCCAACGATAATGTTTTTTGGGAATAATTAATGTGTGACCCTCGTTTCTCGGTTTGATATCCAAGAAGGCTAAAAATTTTTCATTTTCAAAAACCTTAAAACAAGGGATTTCCTTATTAACAATCTGACAAAAGACGCACTTTTCCATTTTAAGCTGCCAACCAACCGCCGTCGATAACAACATTAGCGCCTGTCATATAAGAGGAACTTTCTGAAGCTAAAAATAAAACCAAATTAGAAACTTCTTCTGGTTTTCCTATTCTCTTCATCGGAATTCTCGCCAAAAGCGATTCAATTGTTTTTTTATCTGCTTTCAATGGATCAACCATTGGTGTCTCAATGGCACCAGGAGAAATGACATTGACCCTGATATTAAAGGGAGCGAGTTCGATTGCCATAGCTTCGGTCATACCCACGATTCCTCCTTTGGAAGCGCAATAATGGGTAAGGCTGGGAAAGCCAATGCCTACTTGTCCCATGGCTATCGAGGCAATGTTGATAATGACCCCTGATTTTCTTTTAACCATTTCTTTGGCTACTGCTTGGGCAACCAAAAAGTATCCTTTAAGATTGATATCAATCGTTCGATCCCAATCTTCTTCTTTTAACTCTAAAAAATTCTTAAAATCAGCAATACCAGCATTATTGATCAAGATATCAATTTTACCCCATTTTTTAATCGTTTTTTCTATCATTTCTTGAACCTCTTCTTTTTTGGAAACATCGCATTTGACAGCCATTGTTTCTCCTTTTATTTCTTCAATTTCTTTAACTACTTTTTGACAATCTTCCAGAGAGATGTCAGAAACAACAACCTTGGAACCCTCTTTGGCAAAAGCCAAGGCATGGCTTTTACCCATACCACGGCGGGCGCCAGTGATGATGACTACTTTATCTTTTAAATCAGGATACATTTTTTTTTATTAAAAATTTTTCCGACCTTTGTTTTTTAAATTATAGCACAAAATTTTTTTAAAAAATGTTTGTTTTTAACCTGTAATATTTTAATCTTGGTCTATTTTTCCAAACAAGATAAAATTTTTTTTGCCATTCTTTTTTCCACAAAGAGATTTCGGGCAAAAATAAAAAACCATCTTTGTAACCAAAATATCGTGTTTTATTCTTTGAGTGCAAAAAAGCTAAAAGCGCAGAAAAGAAGGCAGATTTTTGATTTTTTGTTTGGCATTTTTTTTCGATTTTTTCTTGAAAATGAAAATTTTTTAATGGTAAAAAAGCTTCGAGGAGTCGAGAGGAGGCTTCGATTAAATCAATATTTAAAACAAAACCGTTTTTTTCCAATTGTTTCCTTAATTTAAGAGATAATTTTAAAACCTTGGGAATCAGGGCCAGGGCAACAGGATTGATTTTTTCTTTCCGAAAAACATCTTTCGAAAAAAATTTTTCAAAGAGTCGCATTTTTCCTTTACCCTTTCCCAAGGTAAGGGGAGCGTCAATAGCAATAACTTTTGTTTTTTTTAAATAAGGTTTTAATCTTTCAAAAACTTTTTTCCCCAAAAGATCCTCGCATTTTTGACACCATTCGTTAAGCGGAAAAACCTTTTTATTTTTTTCTTTTAAAACGCAAATCGCAGAACTTTTTTTGCTTTCAATTCCCAAATCAATACCAATGAATAAATCTTTCATTTAATTTCTTTAATGATTTTTTCCTTTTCTTCTCTTTTGGGAGGAAGGGGTGTTTTTTCAGGAAAGCCCACGGGCAAAATGACAATCGGTTTTTCTTTTTCTTTTAAATTCAAAATCTTTGAAACTTTTTCTTCATCAAAAGCACCAACCCAACAGGTTCCTAAATTTTCTTTTGTTGCCAGGAGCATTAAATTCTCGATCGCTGTTGCCACGTCGCAAATTGAATAAATTTCTTTGCCTCTTTGACCATAAGGAGCTATCTTTTCTAAATTGGCGCAACCGACGATAACCAGGGGCGCTTCTTTTATAAAACTTTGATTCAGGGCTGCTTTATATATTTCATTTTTTATTTTTTCGTTAAAAATAAAATAAAATTTTCTTGCTTGTAAATTTCCTGCTGAAGGCGCCCAAATTAAGGCCTCTTTTAGTTTTTCAATTTTTTCTTTGTGAATCGGATCTTTTTTGAATTTTCGGACGCTTCGCCTTTTTAATATTGATTCAAAAACATCCATGGTTTTAAATTAAAGCCCTAATTCTTTTGAAATTTTTTTCATTGCTTCAAGGGTAATTTCGATAAATTTTTCTAAGGACAAATTCAAATAATCTTGGCATTTTTTAATGATTTCTCGATTAGCGCTCTTGGCAAATGATCTTTCCTTAAAGCGGTTCAAAACATTTTCCAATTTTAAATCATTGATTTTTTTCGATGGCAAAACCAGGGTTGAGGCAACAATGAGTCCTGTTAAAGGATCCAGGCAAAATAAAGCTTTTGCCATTTTTGTTTTTGGCAAAATCTGATGGGTTTCATTATGGGTTAAAATCGCTTCACAAATTTCTTCTTTGACTCCCATTTTCATTAAAAATTCAGAACCTATTTTCGAATGTAAATGAGGATTTTCTTTTGTTTCTTCATAATCAATGTCATGTAAAAGTCCGGCTAAAGCCCAATCATTTTCGTTTTCATTGAAAAAAGAAGCCAAGGCCCTCATGCCTGCCTCAACAGCCAAAGAGTGCTTAATCAAATTTTGATTTTTAATTTTTTCTTTGAGCAAGTTTAATGCTTTCTCCCTTTCCATTTCTTTAAATAAGTTTAACATATTTTATGAGAAATTTTTTCCAGTTATTTTTGTTGATTTTTTCCAGTTTTATTGCTTTTTTTAAGGAGAATTTTCCAATTTTCGTTCTTAAAAGATCTTGAAGCAGGGCTCCGGTTTTTAATTTTTTTCCGATGTCAGAAGCAAGAGATCGAATATAGGTCCCGCTCGAACATTTAACCTTGATTTTTAAAAGAGGGAAAGAATAAATTAAAATTAAAATCTGATAGATTTTTATTTTTTCTTTTTTGGGTTTTATTTTAATTCCCTTTCTTGCCAATTGGTAAAGTTTTTGGCCTTTTATTTTTTTAGCAGAAAACAAAGGTGGTCTTTGTTCGATTTCTCCCAGGAAACTTTTTAAAACGTTTTCAACTTCTTTTTTCTTTGGGATCTTTTTAACTTCTATTTTTTTGATTTTTCCTTCTTTATCAAAGGTATTGCTCACCAACCCCAACTTAAGCGTCGCAATGTATTCTTTGTCTTTTTTTTGAAAAAAGGAAAGTTTTTTTGTAAATTTTCTTCCAATACCCAAGATTAAAAGGCCGCGGGCCAGGGGATCGAGCGTTCCGCTGTGGCCAATTTTTTTGATTCCCGTGATTTTTCTCAATCGTTCGACAACATCATGAGAGGTCATTTTTGGGGGTTTCTCGATAAAAATAAAACCTCCTTCTTGAGAATTTTTTTCTTTCATTTGATTCTCTTTTAATTATAATTGAAAATCAGTTAAAATAAATAGAGAAAAAAATGAAAGTTTTTGTAGGAACATCAGGTTGGCAGTATTCTCATTGGAAGGGAAAATTTTATCCTCAAAATTTAAAACCAGAAAATTTCTTGGCTTTTTATTCAAAGCATTTTCCGAGCGTTGAAGTCAATTCTTCTTTTTATCATTTTATTAGAAAAGAAACTTTTGAAAAATGGCGAGAAAAAATTTCAGATAAAAATTTTGTCTTTGCTTTGAAATTACACCGTTTGTTTACTCATTTGCGAAAATTGAAATTAAAAAAAGAAGATGAAAAATTATTAGAAGAATTTTTGAAAAAAGCCTCTTTTTTAAAAGAGAATTTGGGCCCTTTTTTAATTCAATTTCCTCCGAGTTTTAAAAACAAAGAGAGGTTTTGGAATTTTATTAAACTTTTTAAAAAAATTTCAAAAAAAATCTTTAAAAAAATGCCAAGGATTGCTCTCGAGGTCAGAAATCAGGGTTTGATTAATGAGGAGATTTTCGAACTTTTTAAAAAAGAGAAGGTTGCTTTTGTTATTTCCGATTCTCTTCAATGGCCCACCAAAATTGTCAAAACAACTGATTTTGTTTATGTGCGTTTTCACGGCAAACCAGAACTTTTTATTTCGCCTTATTCTCGAGAGGAGTTAAAAAAATACGCGATGGAAATTAAAAGATTGAAACCCCGTTTTTTGTATGCTTATTTTAACAACGATGCTCGAGGTTATGCCATTGATAATGCCAAAGAGTTTAAAGAATTATTGGCTTAATAATTTTAAAATTTCATTAGCAAATTCTTGGGCAGCGTTAGGACCATTAGCAGTAACAATTTTTCCGTCAACAACAACTTTTTGATCCTCAAAGAAAGCTCCGTTTTCTTTTAGGATTTCTATTGGTTGGCGATCAAAAGGCGAACTCCAGACCGTTGCTTTTTTTTCTTTCAAAACGCCAGCTTTGGCAAGCAAAACTGGTGAAATACAAATTGCTCCCAATACCTTTCCTTTTTCAACTGTTCTTTGAGCGAGGCGATAAGAATCTTCATTATCTAAATTTTCCAAACAACCAGGACCGCCGACAAATAAAACAGCATCAAAATTTTCTGGGTTGACTTCTGAAATTAAAAGATCGACATTTGCCCTTTTTCCGTCAGCTCCTTGAGCTTTGCCTTTTTTGTTGGAAGCGGTTGTTACTTTCACTCCGTTTCTTTCCAAGATTTCTTTGGGCAGAAAATATTCAACATCTCTAAAATTTTTAAAGGCAATAACCATTAATACTTTTTTTTCTTCTTTAAATGAGATCATGTTTTTTTCTTTATTTCTTTTTAAATTGACCTTTTGAAAATATTGAAAAAAGAAAAAAGCAAAAATCAAAACAAAGACCAAAAGAAAAATTTTTTTCATACCTCTATATTTTAATTTTACTAAAAAAATTGAGCAAATCAAACATTAAATTATTCATAATAATTAAAACAAGAATTTTTCTTGCCATTTTTCTGGGAATATTTATAATATTATTTTTTGTTTTAAAACAACCCACTAGCGAAAAGAAATAGGATTATAGTTTTCCCAAAAAGGGTAGTATTTAAAACAGGTTTATCTCTCCTTTAATTTCAATACTTTAATTCTGAGATTTTTTGAGGGCAGAAAGAATTCTTTGAATGGCAGTAATGTTTGTGAAAATGGCAATAAAGACCAAAAGATAATTCATCCAGAGAAAATTAAAAATTCCCAAGAAAAGAGAGATAATCAAAAGAATAATTCTTTCTCCGCGAGAAAGAAGACCGCCTTTCAATTCAGAAAAAACCAATTCTTTTTCTTTGGCTGCAGCCTTGGCATAGGTGGTCATCATTCCGCCAAATAAGATTAAGAAAATCCAAAAAGTTGTCGGGAAGATTACCTTGGGAAGGGGCAGAAAAATCATTCCCAAAAGTAAAAAGCACTCAACATAGCGGTCGCAAATCGTGTCTAAATAAGCGCCTTTTTTTGTCGGAATGTTTTTGTATCGAGCGATGGCACCGTCAACGAAATCGCAAAAAGCAGATAGAGAAAAAAATAAAAGAGAAAGAATTATCTTTTTTTGGGTTAAAAAATAAAAAGAGAAAAAAGCGAGAAAAACAGAAAAGAGGGTATAATCGTTAGGATATAAAGGAAGAAAAGAAAATATCCTTCCGACAACTTTTTCTATTTTTTGAAACCAATGCCTTTTTTCGTCTAACATATTTATTTTTACTCCTTATTTTTTTCTTTTTCAATTTTCTCAAAAACCTTTTCGATTTCTTCGATTTCTCTTTGTTTTTTGTTTTCAACAAAATGAATTTTTGGATTTTTTTTAAAATTGATCTTTTGAAAAAGTAATTTTTGAAAATAGCCTCTTTTTCTTGAAAGATAATCCAAAACCTCCTTTGTTTTCTCTTGGGGAAAAACAGAGATATAAATATTGGCAAAAGAAAAATCCTTTGAGGTTTTCACATAATCAATGGTAATTAAAGGTTTTTCTTCCATTTCTATTTCTTTCAAAAAAATATCAGAAAGGGTTTTGGCAATAAGAGAATTAATTTGCAAGATTCTGTCTTTCATCTTTTAAATATTTTTCTTCTTTTCTTTTTTGAAAAAAATTAATTCGTCTTCTTCTTGAATTTTTACTTCTCCTTCATAGAGAATACCTATGTTTTCTCCTTTTGTTGCTTTTAAAATATCCTTTTTTTCTTTTTGAAGGTTAATAATTTTTCCCTCTCCTATTTTTTTTTCTTGTCGCCAGATTTCTAAAAAGGAACCTTTTTCGATTTCACCTTCTAAAATTCTGACTCCAACAACCTGTCTTTTTCCCTTGCTCATAAAAACGATTAACACCTTTCCTTTTCCTGTTTGGGAAAGGATAATTTCAGGTTCTATCATTTTTGCCATTATTTTCTTGATTTCTTCTTGGAGATCATAAATGATTTGGAAATTGTAAAACTTTATCTTTTCATTTTTTAACATTGCCTTGGCGCTCGGAGTGAAAGAGACTCGAAATCCCAATAGAATGGCGTTTTTTTCTTTTGCTTCTTTGATATCGGTCTCTTTAAAATCTCCGATCTCTTTTTTAATGATGTTTAATTTTATCTCTTTCTGGGGCAGGGAATTGAGCAAAAGATCGATTGCCTCAAGAGATCCCATACAATCTGTTTTTAGAATGATGTTTAATGTTTTTTCTTTTTCAGAAATTTCTTTTTTTTCCATAGGAATAACTTCTGGCAAAGAGATTTTTTCTTTTTGAAAAAAATCATCAGCTTCATTTTTGTCTTTAAATTGAAAAAAACTTTCGCCTGCTTTCGCTGTTTTTTCAAGGCCAAAAACCAAGAACACTTGACCGGGTAAGGCTTTTTCAATTTCTCTTTGTTGAGAGTCAAGCATTTTTTTAACTTTACCAAAAGCGGAAATCGTTGCAATGCAATCTCCCTTTTTTAAGGTTCCTTCCAGTAGAGCCAAAAGAGCTAAATTTCCTTTTTTGGTGTCGAAATAAGATTCAAGAACAATGCCCTCCGCTCTTTTTGAAATATCAATTTCTTTGATTTCCATTTCTAAAATCAGAGAAATTAGTTCTAATAAATCTTTTACGCCCTGGCCTGTTTTTGCTGAAGTTTCAACAGCTGGAATTTTACCCCCGAATTTTTCTAAAAGAATTCCTTCTTTTTCCAATTCCCTTTCTGCTTTTTCAATTTGAGCATCGACTCTATCTACTTTGTTGAGGATAACGATCAAGGGAATCTTTGTTTTTTTAATAATTTTAATCGCTTCTTTTGTTTGATCTTGAACGCCCTTTGTTGTGTCGACAACCAAAAGAGCCAAATCAGCAACCATCGATCCTCTTTCTCTTATTCTTAAAAATGCTTCATGACCAGGTGTATCCAAAAAAGTGATTTTTTTTCCTTCAAATTCAACCTCTCCAAAATTAATATGCTGGGTAATTTCTCCTTTTTCTTTTTGGGCAATGTTTGTTTTTTTAATATAATCCAAAAGCGTTGTCTTTCCTGCGTCGACATGGCCAACAACAACGACGATCGGCTGTTTTTTTATTTTTGTTGTCATATTTTTTATTTTCTCATAAAAAAATCAATTTTACAAGTAATCAATTTATAAAATTTTATGTTATACTTTAAAGTGAAAAAAATGATCAAAATTTACAATACCCTTACTCGAAAAAAAGAAATTTTAAAACCGAGAAAAGGAAGGAGTATAAATTTTTTTGCTTGCGGAGTAACGGTTTATGATTATATTCACATTGGCCATGCCAAAAATTATATTCAATTAGATGTGATCGTAAAGTACCTGAGGTTTCGAGGTTATCGTGTTTTTTATCTTCAAAACGTGACTGACATTGACGATAAAATTATTCAGCGAGCCAAAGAAAAAAAAGTTGATCCTTTAAAATTAGCGAAAGAATTTGAAAATTTTTATCACGAAGATGAAAAAAAATTAGGCATTGATTCTGTTGATATTTATGCTCGAGCCACCGATTATATTGAGCAAATTGTCGATCAAGTCAAAAGATTGATTAAAAAAGGATATGTTTATAAACTTTCTGACGGTTATTATTTTAACATCAAGAAATTTAAAGATTACGGAAAATTAGCGAAAAGAAAAATTCTTTCAGAAGCCGACGCTGTTTCGAGAATCGATCTTAATTTAGAAAAAATTAATCCCGGGGATTTTTGCGTTTGGAAATTTTCAAAAGCAGGAGAGCCAGTTTGGAAAGCAGAAATAGGAGATGGCAGGCCGGGCTGGCATATTGAAGATACTGCGATTACTGAATCTTATTTCGGGCCCCAGTATGATATTCATGCTGGTGGAAGGGATTTAATTTTTCCCCATCACGAAGCTGAAATTGCGATTATGGAATCCATTTCTCAAAAAAAACCTTTGGCAAAATATTGGCTCCATGTTGGCCACGTAACGATTAACGGTCAAAAAATGAGTAAATCTTTAAAAAATTTTATTTTAGTCCGGGAGATTTTAAAGAAATATGATCCGAAATTGCTCAGGTTTTTCTTTTTAACCAGTCATTACAGAAGTCCTGTGGATTTTCAAGAGGAATCTTTGAAAAATATTCAAGGAGCTTTTGAAAGGTTAAGTGAATTTGTAGAATACCTTTCAGCTCGAACCTTGAAAGGAAATAAATTTGTTTGGCCGAGAAAAGACAATTTAAAACTTTTAAATCAGTTGAAAAAAGATTTTTTTAAAGCAATGGACGATGATTTTAACACTGTTAAAGCAATAGCCACTCTTTTTGAATTCATCAAAAAATCTTACCAGACAAAAACAGGCGGAAAAAAAACCTATTATTTTTTAAAAGAAATAAATAAATTTTTTGGAATTCTAGATTTTAAAGATTTTGAAATTCCAGAAAAGATAAAAAAGATTCTAAAAGAAAGAGAGAAATTTCGCAAAATAAAAGATTTCAAAAAAGCAGATCGATTGAGAGAAGAAATTCAAAGAATGGGTTTTGAAATTAAAGATACGCCCATTGGTCCTGAAATTACCAAAAAATAAAAATTAAAAAATTGGAGAAATTTTTTAAAATTTTTTACTCTGTTTTCTCTGGTTTTTGAGAAAGAGGGAGTTCAACAAAACAAGTAGTTCCTTTGTTTGGTCCTTCAGATTCAAGCCATAATTTACCTTGATGGGCCTCAATAATTAATCTGGACAAATAAAGACCA
>Ga0209162_1001908_pt1 | contig 19390 bp, 8 predicted proteins | sample YNPNPMetaG_FD_187121 | JGI IMG/M metagenome (GOLD analysis project Ga0209162, IMG submission 187121) | Anoxygenic and chlorotrophic microbial mat microbial communities from Yellowstone National Park, USA - YNP NP MetaG (SPAdes) (version 2) ... | reverse complement strand
TCGCCAATACCGGTTTCATCATTAACGGGAATGACGGCACGGCAGGCGATACGGATTCATTAACGCTCCGCGGCACTGTTGGCGACGACGCATTCACTGTTGTGGATGCCCAGCACGTCAATGTCTTTGGTCTCTATTCTGTGGCGTTCACGAACTTTGGCGTTGTCCGGCTGGAAGGTCATGACGGCTACGACGTGTTCCACGTCAATCCGTCCGCGCTGCAAGTCGTCATCGATGGCGGCACACCCGACGGTACCATCCAGTCGGACGGCGACACGTTGTATATCTGGCCAGGGCTGGCAAGTTACCATCTGATCCTGGGACCTGAAGGCGATGACGGGACGATTCAGGTGGCGGGCGCCGCTCCCGTGACGTTTGACCGTATCGAGGGCCTTGGCATTCAGGGAATTCTGTACGTCCTTCCCGATCTCAAAGAGCCGAACGATACCATTGCCCAGGCGACGATTCTGGGTTCCATTCCTCATATCACGCTTCGGGATTTGACGATCCATACGAACGAGTTGGGCACGACGAACGATGACTATTTCCAGATCACCGCGAGAGATACGGGCGCCCTCCTGATCAACGTCCTCTTCGTCACAGACGGTGTGAGCGGCAACCAACTGTTGGGCGATTTGTCCGCGGAACTTCTGGACGGTTTGGGGAACGTCATTGGAACCGCGGTGGCTACGGCCAACGGCGTGCAAATCGCTGCACCTGTTGTTTCGCAACAGCGGTACTACGTGCGAGTCTTCAGCACTGACGGCGATCCGAACACTTATACACTTGAGATCGAGAATTTCGCCGCACCGGCCCCCACCGCGGTGGTCATGCACCCGGCATACGACTCGGGCCGCAATGACTCCGATAGGATCACCAATCTCGACAATCCCGTGGTCCTGATCCAGGCGTGGCTGTCCGACCTGGCCGCCAAAGGTATCCCGATCCTCACATCCGCGCAGGCCGCACTGGGTCTGCCAGGCGCCGCGGTGGAAGTGTTCGTGAACGGTGTCAGTGCTGGGTTTGCCGATCCGTTCGGGCCATCCAATAACGTGTTCTCCTTTGCCCTTCCATCGGGGTTGCTCGCGGCGGGTTTGCCGGGCGGATACACCGGCAATCCGACGGCCTATGGCTGGATGAACTTCGTCAGCGCTGCCGTCCGCATCTTCGATTTGCAGCCTACTCCCGCGACTGCCACGCGCGAGCTAGGAGTTCCGCTGACTGTCACGTATGACCCCAATGCCCCGGATGTAACGATTGTTACGCTCGGCCTGAATCCAGGGAGCGACAGCGGCACCCTGGGTGACGGCGTGACCAACGTCCAGCAGCCCACGTTCCAGGGGGTGGCAGAGATCAACAGCATCGTGCGACTGTATGCCAATGGTCAGTTCGTTGCTCAAACCGTCGCTGGTTCCGATCTGAGTGATGGCGTGATTGGGAACGGACTGGGCAGGTTCGTCGTAACGGCACAACCGCTGACAGGCGGCACCTACACGTTTGCGGTCACTGTGGAAGACGTGGCTGGCAACCTGACCGACCTGGTTGATAGCCCGATTTACGTGCTGACCATCGACGTTACGCCACCGCAGATTCCCACGATCGACTTGCAAGATTCGGACGATACCGGCTGGTATGACAAAGATAACGTTACCATCGGCGATCCGACGCAGGGAGCCGGCATCGTCGATGTCCGAGTTACAGGCGAAGTCGGCACAACGGCGGTCATCAAGGACGGGCAGGTCGTCATTGATACCTTCGTATTTGTGGCTTCGAGCCAGGTTCGCACATTGACTTTGGCCCAAGGCGCTCACCCACTTACCATTGAAGTAACCGACGTGGCTGGTAACCGGACCCAGTCCGAGCAATTGCTCATCACTGTGGACTGGACACCACCGGCTCCGGCCACCATCGCTCTGGCTCCGTACAGTGACTCTGGAACGCCTGGCGATGGCATTACCAACGTTTCGGCCCCGGCATTTACCGGTTTGGCAGAGGCCAATGCCCGCATTCGCCTGTACGTAGATGACGGTACCGGTCCCGTGCTGGCTGGGCAGACGTATGTTCACAGTGACGAAAGTGATGGCAATCCGACCAACGGCCTGGGTGTTTGGGAAATCACGGTCGAGCCGCTGGCCGACGGAGAATACACGGTTTGGGTGGAAGTCGAAGACCAGGCTGGAAATATCAGTGATGCCTCGCCGTCGGTCTCCATTACGATCGATACCCAGGCGCCGCAACGTCCAACGATTGATCTGCAAGACGCGGATGACACCGGTTGGTCCGATCTGGACAATGTCACGATTGGCGATCCCCTGTTGTTACCCTCCGTGGGCATTGTGGATCTGCGGATTTCCGCGGAACCGGGTAGCACCGTCTGGATCAAGGATGGAAACGTCATCGTTGACACGTTCACCTTCAACAACGCCTTTGATTTGACGGATGGCGTGTTGGATGGTTTCGGCCTGCGGCAGATTAATTTCAATACGAACGAGCTGGCGTACGGCATCCCGGCTGAAGGGTCTCATCCTCTCACAGTGGAATCCATTGATGCAGCTGGCAACCGTGTGCAATCCGAGCAACTTCTGGTGACTGTGGACTTCACACCGCCGGCGGCCTCCGCGCCGTCTTTGGCCTCTTATGCGGACAGTGCGCTCGTCGGTGATGGAATTACGTCAGTCGTCATGCCAGCTTTTGTCGGCTTGGCCGAGGCCAACGCCTGGGTACGTCTGTATCTGGATCGCGGCTTGGGGCCTGAGCTGGCCGGCGAGATGCGTGTCAACTCCGATGAAAGTGACGGCGATCCAACCAACGGCTTCGGCGTCTGGGAGATTACCGTCGAACCGTTGGCCGACGGCACGTACACCGTCTGGGTGGAGATCGAGGACCTGGCCGGTAATATCAGCCCAGAAGAAGACAATCTCGCACTCGCGATCGAGATCACCATCGACACAACGCCACCGCAGATTCCCACGATCGATCTGCAGGACGCGGACGATACCGGCTGGTATGACAAGGATAATGTCGCCTTCGGCGATCCGACGCAGGGAGCCGGCATCGTCGATGTCCGCATCTCCGCAGAGTATGGCACAACGGTGGTGATTAAGGACGGCGAGGTGGTCATTGATACGTTCGTCTTCGATGCGGCATTCGACAATACGGACGGTGTGATTGACAACTTTGGCCTGCGGACAATTGACTTTGTCCTCAATCAAACGTTGTACAATATTCCGGCCGAAGGCCCGCACCCGTTGACCGTCGAAGCGACCGACGCGGCTGGTAACTTCCGGCAATCGGAGCAACTTTTGGTCACAATCGACTTCACGGCGCCGCTTGCACCTTCTACGCCGGACTTGCTACCGGATAGCGATTCAGGGCAGTTCGACAATGATAACGTGACGCGGATCAATGCTCCGGCCTTCCGTGGCACGGGCGAGGCAAACGCCCTGGTCCGCATTTACTCGATGAATCTCAACTCGGCGCAAATCCAGCTCGTGGGCCAGGGGGTAGTTGGTTCTGACGAAAGTGACGGCGATCCAACCAATGGTCTGGGTGTATGGGAAATTACAATCGAGCCACTCGATGATGGTGTGTACGATATTTGGGCCGAGTTGGAAGATCAGGCAGGCAATATCAGCCCAACGTCCGGCGCCTTGCGCATGGAAATCGACACTTACAGGCCGAATACGCCGTATCTGGACCTGATTACGGTCAACGATTCGGGCCGAAGCAACGTTGACAATATTACCAATGACAACACCCCGATCTTCACGGCTGCCACGAGTGATCCGAATGCCCCGATTCATCTCTTCGCAACCAATTTGCGGTACCGTATCTACGACCGCACGGAGGGGAGTGGAGACGTCCTGATCTATGACAGTGGCGTTCTGTTGGCCACCAACACAGTCACAACGCCTTCGCTAGGACCGCTCGCGGATGGGGTTCATAACTTGAAACTCGTGGTTGAAGATCGTGCGGGGAACACCAGTGACTTCCTGCTCACCATCATTGTGGATACCGTATCACCACCGGCAGTTTTCGGCACAGTGGTGTCTGCCACAGACGGTTTGCATCCGGACAGTGACTCGGGCCTTGCCGGCTTGCCCGCCACGGCAAGCGACCGCATCACGAGCGACACCACGCCCACTCTGTGGGGCAGGGCTGAGGCCAACACAATCGTGCGACTCTACGCAGACGCCAATGGAAACGGTGTGATCGACGCGGCGGACGTATTCTTGGGTCAAACCACGGCCACACCACTGGATGGTAACCAAGCGGAACCCGATGGTTATTGGGAAATTACATCTGTGGTCGATTTGAACGACCCGGCAATCTTCGCTCAGCGGGACGGCCTGAGGACGCTCCTCATGCGGGCAACGGACGTGGCGGGCAATCAATCGACCGTGCAGCGGTTGGATATCTTCCTCGATACTCAGGGTCCGCGAGTCGATAGTGTCTTCATCACCTCTGCGCCCGGCTTTAACCTGTTCAATCCGAAGCCGACCGATGGCCCCACACCGCTGGTCAATCAGTTGTCGATCCGTGTTGTGGACCTGCCCAACCGGGCGATCGGATGGCTGTGCGAGGCCCTTGCCCGGGATGGCGCCCAACCGGAGTTCGCCCTTGATCCCGGTCACTTCAGCGTGGTGGGCGACGCAAACGGCATTATCCCCATTGCCAATGTGAGTTTTGTTCCCGATGCCGCTGCACCGGGGCAGCCCGCACGGGGGACGATCATTCTCACGTTTGCTCAGCCATTGCCGGACGACCGGTTCACATTGACAATCTCGGATGAGCTGCGTGATCCGGCCGGCAACCGTCTGGATGGGGAAACCAACGCCAGGGAACCTCAGGACCCACCGGCATTCCCCAGCGGCGATGGCACACCGGGCGGTAGCTTCGTGGCCCGATTCACCGTGGACAGCCGGCCAGAAGTCGGCGTCTGGGCAGCCGGGTCCGTCTGGGTTGACACCAATGGAAATGAAATGTTCGATCCGGAAAACCCAGATTTCACCAATCGCGACATTGTCTATTCCTTGGGGTTGACAAGCGATGACATTTTCGCGGGCAATTTTAGCAGTCTCGCAGGGGGTAACGGTGAAGTTGCCAGAAATGGGGTGGTCGCCGACGGCTTCGATAAGCTGGCGGCGTACGGGCGTGTGAACGGTGAGTTCCGCTGGCTGATCGATGTCACTAATGACGGTGTACCGGACATCACCATGGTCGAGCCAGCAGCCGTCAATGGCCTGCCCTTCGCCGGTCGTTTCGACGATAACGATGCCAACGGCGATGAAGTTGGTGTGGTCACTGCTTTCCCGCCCGCCGGCGAGCCGTCGCACTGGTACTTCGACACGAACCACGACTACCAGGTGGATTACACGTTGACCAGCCAGCTCCGCGGTTATCCGATTGTCGGTGACTTCGACGGGGATGGTTTCGACGACCTGGCCACCTTCATGGATGATACGTTCTACGTTGATCTGGCCAACGGTGTCCGCCGTGGTTGGGACGGTGTGGCCGATTACACGTTCCGCTTCGGCTTCATCGGTGTCCTGGAGCGGCCTGCGGCTGCCGATATGGACCAGGACGGCTTTGACGACATCGGCCTGTGGGTGCCCAACCGCAGTGGGCAAAGTGTTGATAGCACCGGCGAGTTCTATTTCCTCGTTTCCGGTGGCCAGTCCGTGTTGAACCGGATCGTCAACGATCCAATCAAAGGTTATCCCAAGATTGACTTCACGCCTAAGCCCTTTGGCAACGACCTCTTCATTGCCTTCGGCAATCAGTACGCCTTGCCTGTGGTGGGCAACTTCGATCCGCCGGTCGTGCCGATGTCCACAACGTCAACGGCGACTTTGACAGGAACGTCGGGTGATGACGTTTTGGAGATCGTAGCTGGCAACACAGCGGCCAACTGGGTCATTCGCTTGAACGGTGTGGTGCAGATGATCGATCCTGCTACGACAGAGCTGGACATTGACCTGCTCGGCGGGAATGATCGCGTGATCTTCACGGGAACTTCAGGCGACGATGTTTTGGGAGTTTCCCCTGGCGGACTGAGCTTCGCCGGCGAAGGTTACTCCATCACCGTGGCCAATGCGGAGGTCCTTGAGGCTGATGCCGGTGCGGGTAGCGACCAGGCCTTCTTCCTTGACAGTCCTGGTGATGACACCTTGACGGCCTGGCCAGGTGCGGCCCGGCTGGTCGGTTCAGGGTTTGATCTGCAGGTCACGAACGTTGAGGAAATTCTGGCCGTCGCCGACGAGGGCGGCTCACAAGATATCGGGTTCCTTTACGATTCGAGTGGTGATGATCAAGCCGTCATATCACGAACAGACGCTATTCTGAGCGGTTCGGGCTTCCATCTCGAAGTGAGTGGTTTCAATTACACGCATGTAATCGCTAAGAATGGCGGTAATGATGTAGCGACCTTCTATGGATCTGGCGACGGAGACTCCTTTGTTGCACGGCCCGACTACACGTCGATGACGCTCATGGATGAGACATTCTTCCGCGCGAAGGGCTTCGATCAGGTGGAAATCTTCGCCCCGGCGGGCAACGATAGCTGGATCAAGTTCGTGGACGGCCCCGGGAATGACGTCTTCACGGCTGATCCTACGAGATCCGTCTTACAAGGTCCAGGATATTCCGTCACGGCCCATCGTGTGGCGTTTGTTCATGCGTATGCCCGTGAAGGTGGTACCGATACCGCCTACCTCTATGGTTCCGAGGACAGCGACCGGGTGGTTGTCGATCAGCAGTTTATTAAGGTTTACGGAGATAACTTCTTCCTGCGGGCGAAGGGATTCGAGCTGAACATCGCGGACACCCTGACCGGAGATGATTCTGCTAAAGTGCTTGACACGCCTGGTGACGACACACTAATCGCCGCCCCTGGCGAATTCCGCCTCCAGACGAGGAAACAGGAATTCCGAGGTTATGGCGTGGAAACTCAAGACATCCGTTCTGTGTACGGCGGTGTCGATACGGCAAGTTTGTACGACTCGACGTTCGACGACACGTTTACCGGCCAACCGAATTTTGCCAGCCTCGCCGGACCGGGATACCTGATTAACGTCAGGGCCTACGATAATGTGCACGCTTATTCTCGCAATGGTCATGACATTGCCTACCTCACCGGGAGCAGTGGCGATGACCAGTTTGTGGGTGATTCGGTTTCGGCGCGGCTTTCGGGTACCGGGTTCTATTTGCGGGCGAAGAACTTCAGTGAAGTTTATGTCGCGTCCGCCGGCGGCAGAGACACCGCTCAATTGAAGGCCACGGCTGCTGTGGATAACATCTTCGCCAATGGCGTTGATGCTATCCTGGAAAACGCGACCTTCAAGTACGCGTTGCGGGCATTCGCGCGGGTCCAGGTCAGCGGTAGTGGAGCTAATGATCTCGCAGAAATCTGGAACGGCCAGATCCTCCATCAGGAGTATGATCTGAATGGGAACCCGCTCCCGGAACCAGATGTTGCGGTGAAGGTCACCTTGACCGATGTCAGCCAGATCCGCATCCGCAACTCAGTGCCACCGCAGGATGAGACGGTCGATGGCCTTGGCCAAACCTTCAAGTTCTTCTGGTGATGACCGCCCTTATCCCAATCGGTGAACGATTAGGGCTACGATTGGACACCGTGATTTCAAGTACGACGCCGTGTTGAGTCCTTCAGCACGGCGTTTTTGTTGGTTTGATCTGAACTTGTTATTCGGTCTTTCGCGACGGCGTTCTGGGGGTGGCCTTGTTGTGGATGTCATGCGGAAAGCCTAGAATAGGAATCGCTTTTTCCGCGATGTGCGACTGATCGTCACAACCAACGTCTGAGAGGGATGGGAATATGATGCGCCATCATGATTCCGGAATCCAGTCGTCAAATCGGGCCGCCTCGCTCTGTGGATCGTATCATCTACCTCGTCGAAGGCTCCTTCAGATCGCAGGAGCCGCAGCAGCAACCACATTAGCTCCTTGGAAAGTGCCGCTCGTTGCAGGTCCCTTTGAACCATCAGATACGGCAGACCACTTCGTACCCGCAGACAAAAAACTGACCCAGGAATGGATCTCGCAACTGTATGCCCGCGGTGAATCCACGTGGTATTCTGGCGAAGACCTCAAGAATATTGGCATGCCTGTTGGCGGAATCTGCGCTGGGCAACTTTATCTTGCCGGGGATGGACGACTCTTTCACTGGGATATCTTCAATCGCCATAATTTTTCCGGTTACGGCGCCGACAATTATCAAAAGATGCCTCAACCTGACTACCCCGTTCAGCAAGGCTTCGCAATCGCGGTGGAAGACAATGGACAGGTCATTCGGCGTACACTTGACCAAGTTGGCTTTCCTGACGTGCGGTTTTGTGGGGAATATCCGATCGGCTACGTGGACTACCAGGACCCCGTTTTTCCCGTCAGGATCCGGCTTGAGGCCTATTCGCCGTTTATCCCGCTTAACGAAGAAGATTCAGCGCTACCCGCGACTGTGCTCGATTTCTCCATCGAGAACCCGGGGAACAGTGTCAAAACGGTCACGTTGGCCGGCTGGCTGGAAAATGCTGTGGCCTGTCATACGGGAGGGAGTTTTTGGGGCAATCGGGTGACGGCGCTCAAAGCCCTGGAAAAAGGACTTGCGGTTGTTCATTCAGTTCAGCCGCTGCCGCCACCGGCAGAAGCCCGTCCACCCCATATTCTGGCCGATTTCGAAGGCGACGATTACGGCGACTGGACAGTCGAAGGAGAGGCCTTTGGGAAAGGTCCTGCCCGGGGAACACTTCCCAATCAGCAGCAGGTCAGTGGCTTTCAGGGCAAGGGCCTGGTCAATACCTACCTCGGTGGCGACCGACCGCATGGACGTCTCGTATCGCCGCCGTTTGTCATCGACCGGCGCTATATCAGTTTCCTGGTCGGCGGTGGAAATCACGCTGGAAAAACCTGCATCAATCTCCTCGTGGAGGGGCAAGTTGTTCGAACCGCCACCGGCAAGAACAACGAACGCCTGGAGTGGCACAACTGGGACGTCCGAGAATTTGCGGGAAAAACCGCGCAGATTGAGATTGTGGACCGTGAATCGGGTGGATGGGGCCACATCAACATTGACCAGATCGAATTGCGAGACACACCTCGCCCGGCGCCGGAGGGCCCGTTAGAAAAACAGCCCGATTTCGGCGAAATGGCCCTCATGATGTTTCATCCCGATCCCGAGTTTGGTCCGAGTGCTTCTCAGTCGCTGATTGCAACCGATTGGGAGGGTCCTCTTAACGTCGATGATCTGTGGGCACAGTTGAAGCCTTTTGAGGCGGATAGGCCAACTGGGGCATGCCCGCTCGATGAAAAACTCCGCGGCGCTCTGGGTTGCCGTGTTGAAATCCCGCCGGGGAAAACGGTGCGACTGACATTCGTTGTGCTGTGGCATTTCCCAAACCGACCGGAACGGGGAAACTATTACGCGGTGCGATTTCCCGGGATGGCCGATCTCATCTCCTATATGCAAAGCGAACTTCCACGGCTTCGCGAAGAGACGCATCTCTGGCACGACACGTGGTACAGCGCAACGCTTCCCCATTGGCTCCTGGACCGGCTCTTCTCCACGGTGGCCAATCTCGCTACGGGGACGTGTCAGTGGTGGGCCAACGGGCGGTTCTGGGCCTGGGAAGGCGTCGGCTGCTGCCACGGCACATGTGCCCACGTCTGGAATTACGAGCACGCTCTGGCCCGGCTGTTCCCCAGGCTGGAACGTTCCGTCCGCGAAATGCAGGACTTCAACCCCGAGGCCGGTTTTGATGAGCAAACCGGGGCCGTGCGGTTTCGTGGTGAGGGCTGGAAGCTGTGGGCAGGTGATTCCCAGGGCGGCACGATCCTCAAGGCCTATCGGGAACATCAGTGCTCGACGGACGGCAGTTTCCTCCGCCGCAATTGGCCGCGGATCCAAAAGGCCCTGGAGTTCCTTTTCCAGCAAGATGGCGATCTCAACGGCCTCATTGAAGGCGAACAACACAACACGTACGACATCAACTTCTTCGGCCCAAACACGATGGTCGGCTCGCTCTACCTGGCAGCGTGCCGAGCAGGCGAGGAAATGGCCAGGGAACTTGGCGACACCGAATTTGCTGCCCGCTGCCGAAAGGTCTTCGAAGCTGGCCGCGACGCCACGATGAAGGAACTTTTCAACGGCGAGTATTTCATCCAGAAAGTGGACCTGAAGGAACATCCCAAACATCAGTATGCCGATGGCTGCCTGGCCGATCAGCTTTTTGGTCAGGGCTGGGCTCAGCAAGTAGGACTGGGTTACGTCTATCCAGAAGAAGCCGTCAAGTCGGCATTGAAGGCAATCTGGGTTTACAACTGGGCACCGGATGTGGGTCCCCAGAATCAGGCCCATCCGCCACAGCGGTGGTTTGCTCGTCCGGGACAGGCCGGGCTTTTTACGTGCACCTGGCCAAAATCGAAGCACCTCGGTCCGGACAGCGTCCTCTACCGTGATGAAGTGTGGACCGGTATCGAGTATCAGGTGGCCGGACACATGGTCTGGGAAGGGATGCTTCTGGAAGCCCTGGCCATTTGCCGCGGTGTGCACGAGCGCTATCATCCCCGCAGCCACAACCCGTGGAACGAGGTGGAATGCGGCGATCATTATGCTCGGGCTTTGGCAAGCTATGGCGTGTTCCTGGCCCTCTGCGGATTCGAGCACCACGGTCCGAAGGGGCACATCGGTTTCGCGCCTCGACTTAACGCCGACGACTTTGCCGCTGCCTTCACCGGGGCTGAAGGTTGGGGGAAATTCACCCAAAAGCGGCAGGAAAACCAGCAAATCAACACACTGGAAGTCCTCTGGGGCCAATTACGACTCCGCACGGTGGCCTTGGAAACTCCGCACGAAACGCCGGTGAAAGTGACTCTCTTTTTGGAAACGAAGGGGGCCAAGCAGCCGGTCGCGGTAAACCAGGTGGACAAGCAAGGCCGCCGCGTGGTGATTCACCTGGCACAGGAGACGATTCCTAAAAAGGGAGACACGTTGTCTATCGTCCTCGAAACCTGAAAGCTTTCCGTACGTTGGAGATTCAACAGGACCGAAAGTATGGCGGGAACATTCTGTACGGTGATCAACTGTATGGACGGGCGAACGCAGTTGCCGGTCATACGCTACCTTCAGGGCCGGTTTGGTGTGGAGTACGTGGACACCATTACCGAACCGGGGCCAGACGGTATTCTCTCCCACCAGGATGATCGAGTGGTGGTGGAGAGTATTTGTCGCAGGGTGGCTATTTCACGGGATAAACACGGTTCCCGAGCCGTGACCATCGTGGGACATGCCCATTGCGCAGGCAACCCAGTTTCCCCAGAGCAACATTGCCAGCAAATCCTCCGTGCCATGAAATTCTTGCAGCAAAAATTTCCGGAAATGGCCGTTATCGGCCTGTGGCTTGACGACAACTGGAACATAAAGGAGATCGGCAGCGAGATAGAAGGCGAAGCACGTGAGAGGCTTAACGCCATGTAAAGAGGTCGAATGGCTTTCAGACAATTCAGGAGGTCTCTATGAAACGCGTTTGGATGTTTCTGTTGGCGGGTGTGGTGGCTACCCTAGGTATCCGTGCACAAGCGGAGACGGCGTTCACTTACAAGGATCTGCTTATGCAGATGGTGGATCCGCGGGCGGCGGCAGTTCTTCCAGAAGAGGGCGAGTTTTGCAAACAGTGGTCAAGTTGGGATCGGGCAAGCCAATATGACGAGGCAACGGGTAAATACATACACTGGGATGCCAACGGTGACGGCCATCACTTCATTCGCGAAGAAAATGGCATGGAAGTCCTTGCCGAGATGGAAGGCCCCGGTTGTATCTGGCGAATCTGGTCGGCTCTTGCCCAGGACGGCCGCGTGAAGATCTATCTGGATGGTTCCGACCAGCCCGTCGTTGATTTGCCCTTCAAGAAGTACTTCACCGGGGATACACCGCCGTTCAACTATCCGCAACTTTCTTATCACCTGGAAGAGCAAGGCTGCCGCGGCCAGAATCTGTATATCCCAATTCCTTATCAGAAATCATGCAAAATTGTGGGTGAGAAAGGCTGGGGCCGATATTACCACTTTGTCTATCGCACCTATCCCAAAGGGACAAAGTTGCCCACCTTCAGCCCGCAACTGGTGGCGGAGCACACGGAGATTCTGAATAGGATCAATCAGTTCTTTGCTGAAAAGATGGGCGAACTCCCGCCCGTTTATGCCGGACAGGAATTGGAAACCCACGGCGGCGTCCTAGATCTGGGACCAGGTGCGCGTGAAGCTTTGGAGCTTACCGGGCCAAAGGCCATCGTGGCCATCCAGGGAAAGGTCAAATGCGGGGACCGCGCAGACGAGATGACGGCCCTCCGGCGGGTGGTCCTCCAAATCACCTGGGATGACCAGGCAACACCCGCCGTATGGTGCCCGGTGGGTGATTTCTTTGGCACGGCCCCCGGCTGGAATAACTACAAAAGCTTTTTGACTGGCGTCACCGATGAGGGCGGATACGTTTACTGGTACATGCCCTTTGCCAAAAACGCCCGAATCGAAGTAATCAACGAAGACACGGCCTCTCGCCAAATCGAGTACAAAATCACAGTCGCCCCACTGAATCGCCCGTTTGAGGGCCTCGGCTATTTCCACTGCAAATGGCATCGCGACACGTTTGAGGTTCCTCCCGACCGCTGGCCCGACTGGTCACTGTTGCGGACCGAAGGACGCGGTCGATACATGGGCGTGATGCTGCATGTATGGAATCCGCTGGGGGGCTGGTGGGGTGAAGGTGATGAAAAGTTTTTCGTGGACGGGGAGAAATACCCCTCGACGTTCGGCACCGGTTCAGAAGATTATTTCGGCTACGCCTGGTGCGATCCGCATCTTTTCCAGCGGGCATACCACTGCCAGACAATGACGCAAAACAACAAGGGGCATCAATCGGTGTTCCGCTGGCACCTGGTTGACAATGTTCCGTTCCATACAAGCTTCGACGGCTACATCGAAAAGTACTTCCGCACGGAAGAACGGGGCACACAATACGCCGTCACCGTGTGCTGGTATCTTGATCCCCAGGGCAAAGACTTCTATGAACCGGTCCCTGTTGAGCAGCGACATGACTATTACGTCAAAAGGCCGCTAAAGATCGCCGGGTTCAAGATCCTCAACGAAGCGCCGGGCAATTTGGAGGCCCAGGGAATGCGGAACTTTCCGCTTGGCAAATGGAGTAACAATGATCACCTGTGGTGGACAGGCGCCAAGCCCGGTGATGTCCTGGAAGTCGGCTTTGAGGCACCCAAAGCCGGAAAATACCAGGTCGCTGTGATCCTTACCAAGGCCCGCGACTACGGGATTGTGCAGCTTTCGATCAATGGGCAAAAAGCCGGTGATCCGATTGACCTGTACAATCCCGAGGTCATTCGCACCGAGCCGATTCCGCTGGGAATCTTCGAGCTAAAAGAGGGCGAAAACGCCCTGCGCGTCGAGATTATGGGAGCCAATGAAAAGGCGATCAAATCGTACATGGTCGGCCTGGATGATGTGGTGCTGACCCCGGCACCTTGAGCAGGTTCCGAGTGATTTGAGTTGTGGAACACCGTCATCACGCGGCGGCGCGGGAGCTTGCCGCGTGACTTTTGTTGAGAGTGACGATTGTCCGTTTCGTCCCCTGTTGCCATGCCCGCAGGATAACCCACCCATAAAATGGCAACGTGGCGGCCAAGGCAAAAGTCAGTCCCATGGCTGCGCCCGACAATCCGTAGGCCGTTGCCAGAGGTGGAATCAACACAAGCATCATGGCAAGGGTCGCCCCTCGTATCACAACATGAGAACGAAAGCGAAGCACCGATGTGACGCCCCGGCCAAGCGGCCCCGTCAGATACAGCAGGCAAACCGCGATTGTCAACCATCGCACAGCCGGTAAATCATCGAGGAATTGGGGTGAAAACATCCAGGCCATGATTGCCCGTCCCGGTGCAGTCCAAAGAACCACGAACGGAATCATACCCAAGAGCAAAGCCATGCCAACAAAGCGTCCCAGGAGCATCACAAAGCGACGAAACTGGTTGGATTGATAGTAGCGCGTCAAACGCGGCGCAAGGGCATTGCCCATTGCTTGGACAAAAATCATTCCAGCGGCGGCGAATTGAAGCAGCGTCGCAAAGACAGCCAGCGATTCTCGCCCAAGAATTGAATCCACAAGATAACGCGGCAGATTGGTGGCAAGATTGATTTCAACGGCCACAATCGCCAGAGGCACACTCAGCCATATCAGCGACAACCACAGTCGCTCGGGACGAATTAATCGAAGCTCTTCGACAATCAACGGGGGTGAGGAGGCACCTGGCCGGTGGAACCCGGCAAGGAGTCGCTTTGCGTTTTGTCTGCTCCAGAACCAATAAACCAGCGCTGCCACCGCTGAGTTGAGAGCCGCCGCAGTGACCAGGCCATATCCTGAGGTGACAAGCGTAGCCATAACGATCGTCCCCGCAACATACCGGAACATCATTCCCAGGCCGATGCGGTCCATTCGTTCCTCGCGCTGAAGAAGTCCGTAGCAGATATCGGAGAGCGAATCGAAGGCCCGACCAACTGCCATGATGACTAGAATCGCGAGAGTCGTCCCTGCGCCATACGCGAAACAGCCAAACAGGAGGAGTCCCAAGACCGCCAGGACTGTCAGAAAGAAGCGAAGCGAATAGTAGTCCTGAAATCGATATTCCCGAAGGACATCACAAATCAAGAGGGATCGTAGTCCCAACTCGGAGAACGTGAAAGCCGAACTGCACAGTGAGGATATGAGTATCCATAACCCCGCTGCCTGAAGCCCACCCCATTTGACGATGACAATGAGCAGCAATAGCTGGGAAACGGCCTGCGAAACATTTCCCAGAAATGTCCAGAGGAAATTGTGCGCAAGGCGAAGAGGCGGCAGGGTCGTTGATCGGCCGCCGAGCCTCACGTCCTCCGGGTCAGGGGACGCATTATCTCGTTCGGTAGAGCATACAACACGTGCCAACATGTTCATCCAGTTGCCTGCCGCCAATGGGCTGAGGACAATAATCACTCCTCAATCTTGCCGAAATCTGCCACTTTATCCGCCAGAGATTGACGACTACGAATGTAATGAGGTCCGGCCAGATTATGGCCCTCAACTGGATCGACGGCATCTGTCTGGGATCGCCATGCATATCCGTACTGATGTGCCTTCCAGCCAGCGAGAAGCCAGCACAGTGCCTTTTCAAAGCCGGTCAATCGTGATTGCCACTCCGTATCTGGACGAATGGTGATTTGTCGCTGCATCCGTACGCGGTTGCCCGCGACAACGTGGCTATTTTCAAGAGGCCGCTTGGCTGCAAGGACATCCAACCAGGGCTCCGGGGAAATGTCGAGAAAAGACGCGATTTTCAAGGCTTCCTGTAAGGTATCACTAGCAAAATCCTCGTATCGCAGGAAAAGGGTTCGTAATTGCTCATGTCGCGCACGGACTTTTTCGCAAATGGAGTTAACAAAAAGCCACACGAGGGCACTTTTCCAAACAGGACGCGGAGCCAGGTCGTGGGCGACACCCGCCCTCTCGTCTCGCCGAAAGCTCTTGCGTTGAGACCACACAAAGCCCCGTACATCACGAACAAGCTGGATCAGGTAGAGATCAATCAAATCCATTCGCTGATCCATCATCGCCAGGGCCAGCCCCCGTGCGGGATTCTTGGATGAATCGACAATAATACTCTTTCCGTTGACCTCTGTGATGGCTCGATAAAGAGCGACCGTCCACTGGGCATACGCCAGGAACTCGCCGGGGCCTTTCTCGGATAGTGAGAGATTCTCTAGTCGATCGCTGCGGAGCATCGTCCAGAGCGTGCTCCTTCTCTGTTCCACAAGGAACCGGAGTCTCTCATATTCCTCCGGCGTGGCCCCTGTTAAATCCTCCCATCGTTTGCGTACTTCCATCCAAAACGGGCACGCAGGAACTCGCTCCCCGCAAGAGCAGAACTCTCCGCCAATCCAACCGCTCTTGACGACATTGCACAACTCTCCAGCGCTCTGTATTATTGGGTGCTGACCCAGGAACAGATCCAGCACCGTGGATCCGCTTCGCCCAGTCCCCATGATGAAGATCACACGAGGATATCGTCCGAATGTCCCCAACGAATTATTCCGGCTCTCCATAACCCAGCTCGTCCTATGATGTAAGAATATGGCAAAACAACAGTACCAATTGTCCAAATAAGTCTGAGGCTAGTTGTGATTCGCTTATCCAGCAGGCACGGCACCATGAATCAACACAAACCCTGAGTTTTACGCGGCACGGCGGGACGATTCCGTTGTCAAATTCGGAATACCACCATAACCCGGCACGATTTGCTTCAACTGATTGATCACAGCTTCGGGATCCTCATCGGCTAGTTTCTGCAATTCTTCCATCGCGCGGATGAGTCTGACCCTTTCGACTCGTGAACCAAGGGCAACGCGGATTTTCTTGTGTCGTGTGGGAATGGTCCGTTCATCGGTGGCTTGCAATTCCTCGAACAGCTTCTCGCCAGGTCGAAGCCCGGTGATGCGGATCTCGATGTCCCGCCCCACTTCCAATCCGGATAGGCGAATCATATCGGTCGCCAAATCGACAATTCTTACGGGATCTCCCATATCAAGGACCATGATTTGCCCGCTCTCACCGATCACGCCGGCCTGGATCACAAGTCCTGCTGCCTCCGGAATGGTCATGAAGAACCGCTCCATGCGGGGATCCGTCACAGTCACTGGTCCGCCCTCGGCTATCTGTTGGCGGAAGATCTGCACCACACTACCCGCCGAATCCAGGACGTTGCCAAAACGGACGGTCACCCATCGGCACGTGGAAACTTCTGTCATCGACTGGACATACATCTCGGCAAGGCGTTTGCAAGCTCCCATGACGCTCGATGGATTGACAGCCTTGTCGGTGGAAATCATCACGAACGAATCGGCACGGAAGCGGGCGGTCAAATCGGCTACCTGTCTCGTTGCCAGAACAATATTCTTAACCGCCTCACCGGGATGGAACTCCATCAGCGGTACATGTTTGTAGGCAGCCGCATGAAAGACAACATCTGGGCGAAATTCACGAAAAATATGTTGCATCCGGGGGCCGTCCAAGACATCAGCCAAAACAACCGCCAGGTGTGGTGCGGTCCTATTCCCTGCCAGCAGCCTTCGCTGGATTTCGCGTAATTCCCGCTCCAGAAAAAACTGCCCCGTTTCGCTGCGGTCCAGGAGGACCAAGCACTTCGGCGAAAAACGCAGCAACTGGCGAGCAATCTCGGAACCAATACTGCCGGCACTCCCCGTCACCAGAAGCGTCCGTCCCTCCAACCAGTGGTGAATGTTGTCCAGTTCCAACGTCACGGGATCGCGACGGAGCAGGTCTTCAATTGCGATGGGGCGAGGCTGCACTGCCAGCCTGCCGGCAAGAAGTTGCTCATAACTCGGGAGGACCTTTACCTCGATAGCGGCTCGTCGCGCCTCCTCCATCAATCGACGGACCTCTTTTCCCGTCAGAGCACCGCCAGCCAGGAGGATCTGTTCAACGCCTAGTCTTTTCGCAGTGGCGCAGGCTTGATCGTAGGTCCCGACCACGGGAATGCCACCAATCCGAGTTCCCAGGCGGCGAGCATCTCGATCTAGGAATCCGACGACTCGATGTTGGTTGGCATGATAGCGGATGACGGCGCGAAGAAGCTCTTCGCCCGCTTCATCGGCACCTGCAATCAGCACCGGTGAGGCTTTGGTAAAGAAACTATGCCAACTCCCATCCCACACGGCGCGGATCATTGCCCGACAACCCCCTAGAACCAGCAATGTGGCTCCCCAGTCGATGAGCAGGATCCCTCGTGGAATCATTCGCGGTGGCAAGAGGAATCGCTCAAGAACAACCACGGCAACAAAGGCCGCCGTTGTGGCTTCGATCAGGAGCAGCAAATCGGAAAACGTCAAGAACCGCCCCCAGCTCCGATGAATACGCAAGCAAAAAAAGACAAGGAGTTTGACAGCACAAATGTACGGAGCCGTTCGTAAAAACCATTTTTCGACCCAAAACCAGGTGTCTCCATCAAAACGCAGATAATAACTGGCGAAATAACTGACAAGAAAGACTAAGCACAGGCAGCTCAGCCCCACTAGATCCCGCAGGACCACCCGCCACCACTGATGACCGAAAACATTTGAGACAGATAGTGAAGAAGTCAGCCAATTCGTGGTTAGCCCAAGCTGGCGTCCGAGAATCGGGAGCAAGCTCTGAAAGCCACCAAGTGCGCGAGGGCCAAGCGATTTTTCAATCTCAACAACGGGCTGCGATTCTTCGCTCGGCTGGCAATTGCCGCATTTGAAGTGCTCACCATCTGTTTTGTCAGAGTGGACGATCCTCAACACCGGAGGAGCGTTCGCCTCCGGTGATTGGACGTTGTGATCTATACTTGAAGATTGCGAGGACTTCCTATTCGTCCTAAGTTCCACGCTAACCTCCATGTCAGGTGGTTATTCTCAGGCATCGGCGTAGCAGAGAATGAATACCCGATGGTAGGCCATCATGACAAGACCGTTTATTTTTTCACCCATAGCAAATGCGAAAATGTGCCAGTGTGCGTCAAGTTTGTTGGCAGGGTAACGACGAGTAGCACGGAGCGTCCCGTTTGTCATGCCCGTCTCGGAGGGGCATGCTTGTCATGCCCGCGGAACGGGAATGGATTGTCAAACGTGGCGCAGCGGACCCGACAAGCGGGTCCCTCCAAGAGGCGGCACGGATTTCAATCGTGTCACGTGCCGAGAACCTGACGACAGCCAAGCTCCAGATACATCCGACAGCTCGCGTGAGAACCTCTCAGCGATTTGTTTGTGGGCCTGTTGCGGGAATAGACTCGGCCATTCGCCAGGTGCGTTCTTCGTCCTCCGCCTTCATCCGTTTCTGATAAAGATTATGCAGCCGATTGCGGAGAGCGCGATGACCAGGCCGCCTCTGCAAACACCAGCGAACGTGTTCCTCGGCCTCGGCGAAGCGTCCCATTTCCTCCAGCCGGAGGGAGAGGTAATGGTGCGCCCGGTAGTCGAGCGGATCCGAGCGGACAGCCTGTTCGGCACAGTGGAGCGCCTGTTCTGGTGCTCCACTATCAAGGTAGAGAAAATGCAATTCCAACCACAATTCGGCACGCTGGGACGGTGTGGGATGATCATCACGGAGCTGGCTCGTCAGGGCCACCGCATAGGCCTGCCGGAGTGGTTCGAGATACTCCGGCGCATACCGCTTGCGATACTGCCGATACATGTAACGAAGGATTTCAAGGTCCGGTTCGAAGGTCTCGAGGAGAAACGCGATCTCCTGGTTGACCTGATCTGGCGGAACATAGCCGATGAGTCGCTCCAGCAACCG
>Ga0209162_1001907_pt1 | contig 19397 bp, 27 predicted proteins | sample YNPNPMetaG_FD_187121 | JGI IMG/M metagenome (GOLD analysis project Ga0209162, IMG submission 187121) | Anoxygenic and chlorotrophic microbial mat microbial communities from Yellowstone National Park, USA - YNP NP MetaG (SPAdes) (version 2) ... | reverse complement strand
ATGATTATATGAAAAGAGGGTTTTTTTTATGGATGTTAAAGAAGCGATACAAAACAGGAGAGCGTACAGGTCATTGGATAAAATAGAGATCAATGATGATCTGATAAAGGATTTAGCGTTTCATGCTCAGTTGGCGCCATCATGCTTCAATAATCAACCATGGCGTCTGCTATTTGTATATGACCATTCTATCCTAGAGAGGATGCATGATGCTTTAGCTAAGGGTAATGAATGGGTACGTGAAGCATCAATGATAATAGTAGTTATGAGTAAGAAGGAGTACGACTGCGTGATGAAGGATGGTAGAGTCTACTATCATTTTGATACTGGTTTAGCATCTGGTTTCCTGATACTGAGAGCAACTGAGCTAGGTTTAGTAGCTCACCCTATAGCTGGTTATAACCCTGATAAAACAAGGGAGATACTAGGGATACCAAGTGATTTAGAAATCATAGCTTTGATAATCATTGGTAAACACTCTAGTAATGTTAAACCATGGTTAACACCTAAACAAGTTGAAGCTGAGAGACAAAGACCTGAACGGCAACCATTTGAAAAATTCGTTTACATTAACACATACAGTCACAGTGGTTAACTTTTTTCTAGTTTTTTTAACCGTACATACCTGATGGTAGATGAGTTATTGATGGTGCTGTGGGTTTACTCTGTTCTAGGAACTTCCTGATGCGTTTCTCTATCTCATCAGCCTCTCTGTATAAAGGCTCAGGGTCAATCTTTATACCTGGTAATAGTTTATCCAGTATTTCAAGTAGCATACCAGCTGCTCTAGAGTCAGGGTACGAAGCATGAGCATCAGCTAACAGGCAGATAACATCCTTCTGCAGACGAGCTCCCTCATATAGGAACACGCCTGAGTCACCAGTGATCATACCCTCTTGTATAGATTCAATGTTTAACTGCTCCAGCATCCTCTTAGTTCTAGGCGTAGTTGATACACCGTAAACCCCTGGTTTCTTAGTATCAGATGTATGCAAACCCTCTAATGTTACTATCACGCTGCATCCTTTACGTTCACTCCAGTTCATAATAGCGTTAGATAAAGGTTTAATGAGGCCTAAAGGAGGCATGAACTCAGATATTACAACAACTATCTGGTCGCATGCACCGTTCTCACCGCAAGTTTTTTTACCAGCGTATATCCTAACAGGCGGCCTAGGAACACCCTTAAGGATGACTGTAGCTGGTATGAAAAACCTTGATGATATCTCACCTATATACTCTAACTCTAAAGAGTCTATGATGTATCTACCAGCTATTGAGCTAACCAAGCCAACTGTAGGGAATGCTACTACTAGCATGGATTTTGATAGATCCATCTTCTTATACTCTATTATCTTGATATCCTCCATGATTCACTCCTCATCTCTTATTTAGATTAAATAGTTTAAATGATAACGTAGTTAAAAAGTCTTTTTATTCCAGAATTTAAATGAGAAAAAAGCTAAAAGCAAGTTAAAAGAAATTTCGTTTTCATTGTTTTAATATTCTTTTTTTTATTTGTTTAGTAAGTCAGGTAACTCGGATAAACTCCTAATTGTCACGTCAGCATCCACGTTTACACCTACGACAGTGCACCCAGCTGCTCTACCTGCTTTGACGTCGTTAACCGTGTCGCCTACTACTATAACCTTTGCTGGTTCAACGTTTAAACTGCTGCATGCCTTGTATATAATCTCAGGGTCTGGTTTACCTATTTTAACTTCGTCACTAGTTACGACTATATCAAAATAGTAATCAATATCGAATTTGCTAAGTATCTGTTTAGCACAGTCACGGGGTGTGTTAGTTATAACACCTTTACGGTAACCATGTAGTCTCTTAAGAGTAGGTTTAGTATCAGGGTAGAGCCGCACAGCGTATATGTAATCACTGTATATCATGTTGCAGAATTGAACTATCCTAGGGTCAAGCCCTGCTCTTTTTAAATTATCCCTGAGGTCATGACCCCAATAAGTCTTGATGAACTCCTCCCTGGTTATCTCATTATCAGTGTACATCTTCATAGCGTTATTCAACGAGAGCCACCATGAATCCAAGGAGTCGACTAATACCCCATCCATATCAAATAGTATAGCATCTGGTTGTTTAATCATATATACCTAGTCCTTTTGAAAACTTGTTTTTTTCCTGCACAGGGTGAAAACGAGAGGTGTTAAAAAACTTTCCTCAGTGGGTATTAAAGTGGTTTATTCATTTGTGGATAAATCACTATTAGTTTAAATGAGGTATATCACACATGATTTCACGTTACCATCCCATATTTCTGGAGTGACTATGATGATCACAAAAAGTATTAGGATAAAAAATATTTGTCTAAGACTCGTGTTATCTACTCGTTATAAAAAAAATATGAGGTGAACACCATGTACACATTCGAGGTTAAATCAACAAAGAGATCAGAGATGATAGATATAACAAACGAGGTTCAACGTTTAGCATCATCAGGCAACGTGGATAACGGTTTAGTATTCATCTATACTCCTCATACAACCGCTGGTTTAACAATCAACGAAGGAGCTGATCCTAACGTCAAGCACGATATAATAAATACTCTTAACAGACTCGTACCATGTGATGACCCTGAATACAGACATGGTGAAGGAAACAGTGACGCTCATATAAAAACTAGTCTAATAGGGTCATCAGTGACAGTACTCATGAAGCAGAAAAACTGATGCTAGGTACATGGCAGAGTATATTCCTATACGAGGCTGATGGTCCTCGTAGTAGAAAAGTACACGTTGAGATCATACCTATTTAGAAGCTGAGCATGAGGATGCGTTTTAAAGCTTTTTTTTCCTCTAGGGTTTAACCTAAAAATAAGCATCTCCACTATAAAAAAAAATTAAGAGGTTTTTTATCCACCGCGGAAGTCATCGCAGGGTTCTTCATCCTCCATGGGTCTAGCATGCTCAGCATGAGACGGCTGCAGGCATATCGTTCGAGGCATCACTCTTTTCATCTCTTTACCGCAGCATATAGGTGGTTTTTCATCCTCATCAGTAGTAGCGGTTCTCTTACATGATAAGCATTTATACGTTACTTCCACCATTTCTCTACATCATCTCTTTTATCCTGTTTATTATGATTTTTTTCTGTTCATCATTCAGGGTTTGATCCAGTTTAGGGTACAGGTTAACCTCTTCGAAGTTTTTATGCTTAACCAGGGATTCTGTGAACCCGTCAAAATCAATGCTTCTGCACATGATCAAGTCTTTACGCATGATATCTAATTTATTAAGTAGTGTGTTATGCTCATTTATCAACTCAGGTAGCATCCTGTAACCTGTTTTAACATCATTAGGTTCATACATAGTGAACACTGCTTTCTCCTCAGTGAAGAAATGCTTCTCCAGCTTCCATTTGAAATCATCATAAAACCTCATAAGTTTTACTCTATCCTCGTTTAAATTCTTCTTCACATCATTTAACAATCTTATTATAGCAGCATGATCCTTTATCATCAGATCAGTTATAACGGCTGATTTCATAAACTACCCTTTCCCTTTATGTATGACAAACTAAATTAATCTTACAAGGTTAGAAGACGCTATCAATCAACCTTTATTTAACATTTACTTTTAAAATCTATAAAAAAACCAGGGTTTTTACTCATCAGGTGACATTGGATTAAAAATTAAAAAAAAATTTTAGATATTGAAAGGTTTTATAAGACAAATTAACGCTACGTTAAAAACAATAATAGAATAAAAAAAACGGAGCTGCAACATTATGGATGTGTTCTTAGTAACCCTTGAATCCATATCTGTACTTATTGGTATGACGATAATAGGTTACTACCTTAATAAACGCGGTATCCTATCATCTAACACCCTCTCTTTGTTATCGCCATTAGCATTAGAAGTATCATTACCCTGTCTGATATTCCACACTATCATCACAAATTTTAAACCAGATGAGACACCTGAATGGTGGATTCTACCATTATGGTGGCTTCTATTCACCTTGATAGCTTTAATTCTATCGTTAACAAGCAGCCTGGTAGCTAGACGTGATATAAGACGCGAGTTCACAGTGTCTTTATTCTATCAGAATGCTATATTCATACCGTTAGCTATACTTACAAATCTTAGCAGCTCTAACAGTACCTTGTACCTTGTAACATTATTCATATTCACTATGTTCTACGGTGCTTTCTTTTTCAACACGTATCCCTTCTTCCTGAGTAAAAGAAAAAAAATCGATATTAAAAAGATATTTCACCCTGTTCTAGTATCAACCCTGATAGCTATACCCCTAAGATTATTCAACCTTCATGTGTACATACCAGGTTTCATAAAAATAATAATTGATCTACTAGGGAGGATATCAATGCCGCTTATAATGATTCTAATAGGCGGCTACATCGCTATAGACCTTAAGAATAACAAAGGTAAAGGCTTTGATTTAATTGAGGTATCTAAATTCGTAATAATAAAAAACATAATCTTCCCTCTTGTATTCCTCTTAGTTTTACTTGTACTTCACCCACCGTACCATATAGCATTAGTATTCCTCCTGCAAGCTGCTATACCACCTGTATCAGCTATCCCTATAGTTGTTGAACGTGAAGGAGGCGATAGATACATAGCTAACCAGTTCCTTGTAAGCAGTTTTGTATCCTCAATCGTCTCATTACCATTAATAATGATGATATTCACAATGGTATATTAGATACTGATCAACCCAGTATTGAACCAATGATAACATTCTGCCCTATGGACACACCGCCATCACCATTCGGTACCCTACGATGAATAATTAATGATAAATCCTGTTCATCAACTAGATTCTTAACCATTTTAACCAATGGTACATTATAGGATACTCCACCTGTTAAACCTATATAATCTATGGATTCATCATAAGCGTTTTTAACAGCTACATCAACTAAACCTTTAAGGATCGTGTAGACAAAAGAATAAGATACATCAGCCTTCTCCTTCTCAGTTAAAGAACCTTTCTTACTGATCTTCTCATCAAGCTGCCTGAACAAATCACAAGTGTAAACCACATCTTTATCCTTCTTCAAATCAAAATCATACTTGTACTCACCCATAGCTAGATACCTCTCCAGCTTCATCGCTGGTTCACCATCATACGTCATACGTGAGCATACATCTAGATAACATGATAAAGCATCTAACACACGACCCATACTGCTGCTCAACGGCGCTTTCTTCATCATCCTCCTGAATACATCAGCTTGCTCACCAGTGAAGAACCTCTCAGAACCTAAACGATCAAATATAGCGAACACTAAACGCCTAGGATCCTTAGTGGCTTGATCACCACCTAGTAGAGGGATGTACTCTAGATGACCTACGCGTTTATACGACTCTAAACTAGATGATAAAACCTCCCCACCCCAGAATGAACCATCATCACCGTAACCTAAACCATCTAACGCTAAGACTACAGCTTCATCAACACCATTATCAAACATTAAAGAAGCAGCATGAGCCCAATGATGCTGTATCCTGTAGCATTCAACATTATACTCAGAGGATAAACGCTCAGCCACCCTCCTGGACTCGTAACCAGGATGCAGATCCAAACCCACACCATCAACACATGGTTTATCCATGGTTAAACCCATGAGATGCCTCAAACCCTCCTCTAAAAAAACAAGTGTCTGGTAATAACTAGAGTCACCTATATACTGCGTAGTGTAAAGATGCTTATCAGTTGATAACGCACCTTGTATATTCTCACCAGCACCAACAGATATCACACAAGACTTGTAAGGTACATTGAAGACATCAGGTATGAAACCACGGGATTTACGCAGGAAAAAACAACCATGATCATGTACACGTACAACAGAGTCATCAATCCTATTAGGGATATCCTGCTCATGTAGTAGATAATAATCAGCGTTTAACCTGAATGCTTCATCATTAACCTTGATCATTGGTTCACCAGGTGTATTAGCAGAAGTCATTACTAAACCATCAGACTCTAAGAATGAGAATAACACGTACTGGACACCAGTATAAGGTAAGAACAACCCTACAGTATCCAAACCAGGTGATATTAAATCATCAGATATTCTTTTTTTAACTAGTACTACTGGTCTACTCTTTGACATTAGTAACTCGCGTTCATAATCATTAATGTAACCATACCTCTCAGCAGCAGCTAGATCCTTAACCATGACAGCAAAAGGCTTCTCAGGGCGTTTATACCAGACTCTGAACCTCTCTAACTCCTCTAGTATACAGCAGAGATGCATACCACCCCATGATTTAACAACACCTATACACCCTTCATCTATATAAGAAGCGAAACGCTCTATAGCATCAACCCCTTCAGCTAACATGCTCCTGTTGTTATCATACAGCATAGTCTTAGGGCCGCAATCAGGGCATGATATAGTCTGAGCGTGGTAACGACGATTCATAGGATCAGTATACTCATCCCTGCATCTCCTGCACATCTTGAATTTACTCATAGCAGTGCGTTCACGATCATAAGGCACACTGTTAATCAAACTGAAACGAGCACCGCAGATACTGCAATTCGTAAAAGGATAAAGATAACGCCTGTTCCCAGGGTCAAAAACCTCCTTCAAACAGTCATTACATATGCATATATCAACAGGTACAACTGATTTCTTCTCTCCATCATTACTGTCAAGTATACGGAAATCACTGTAAACTGGATTATAAGACTCCTTTGTTATCTCAGTGATACAAGCAGGTGGTATAAGCCTCTCTTTAAGTAGTTTTATGAATGTATCAGCATCACGGTCAATAACCACTTCAACCTCTGAGCCTTTATTAAGAACATAACCCTTTAAACCCAGCTCTTTAGCTAAACGATAAACAGTGGGTCTGAAACCAACACCTTGAACCACACCTTTAAATATAATCCTCATACCTTACCTACAACCCATTATAAATGATGAAACATATTCAGCATATACGCGGTATAGGGTCACCTAAAGGCCTACGTACAACCCGTCTACCACCTACAATCGTATCCATCACAACACCATGTACCTCTGAGGATGCTCTCCCTATTATAGACGCGTCTCTACCTAGAGGATGCTGCCTCATAGTGGATAAAACCTCCTCAGCCTTCTCCTTTACCACGCCTACTATAACCTTACCCTCGTTACCCACCTCTAACGGGTCGATACCTAGCATACTACAAGCAGAGGAGACATCATCTGATACAGGTATAGCCTCCTCTTCTAATATTATACCGATATTTGATTTATCACTGAATTCATTAACAGCATTAGCTAACCCTCCGCGAGTAGGATCCTTAGCTGATACAATACCACCTACCTTTAATATACACTCTATTAATTTATTCAACGGTGCTACATCAGATCTAACCCTAGTCTCAAAACCATAACCTTCACGATAAGATAAAAGAGCTACACCATGATCACCTATACAGCCAGATACTATGATGCAATCACCATCTGATAAGTTACCATCCAGTAACCAGTCGTATCTACAACCCCTATATCTTTTAACCTCTTTGAAGTTATCATCAAGTAAAGGATGACGTTTACCGACACCACTGGTGTTAATCATGAACCCTTGCAGAGCACCACGTTCAACAACCTTTGTATCACCAGTAACCACTAGTACACCAGCGTTAGACGAGGTTTCACTCATACTACGCACTATCCTCTCAAATAAGTCAAGAGGGAAACCCTCCTCTATGATGAAACCAGCTGATAACGCTAAAGGTTTAGCACCAACCACTGATAAATCATTAACTGTACCAGCTATAGACAAAGAACCTATATCACCACCAGGGAAAAACAAGGGTTTAACAGTATGAGAATCAGTGGTGAATACTATGTCATCAACCACTGCTGCGTCATCAAGCATTGATAAAGGCACAGGTATACTAACACCACTAGAACCACCTGAGAAGTACTTCAAGATGTTATCCTTTATGAAATGATCCATCAGCTCCCCGCCAGCACCATCAGATAACCTTACATACTCAACCATAACCATAACACCTCAAAATGCAAAGGGTTGGCGTACAAACCATTAAACTAGCCTGATGCAGAAGCATTATTTAAATTAATCACTATTAACCATTTTTAATTAAATGACAAAAAAATGAATGGAGAATAAGGTAACATGACAACCTGGCAGGATGTATCATTAACCATCATTAATTTCGGTTTCATAATCACTCTTATACCAGCGGTAATAAAAAACCATAAGTTAAAAGATGTTAAAGGGCAATCATTACTAACAGCGTTATCAACCAGTATACTACTGTTAATCATGGCTTACATACTATTAACATTATCCCTTCATCTAAGCTTCATATCAACCTTAGGCACATCTATAATGTGGTGGATTTTAACCTACCAGAAAATAAAATACAACAAAGAATAAAAAAAATTAAACAAGGACAGTAAAAAAGGTGACGTAAACCTGATGAAAAAAACAATTATACTATGCGTAGGTAACACTGACAGAGGCGATGACGCCGCTGGATCCTACATAGCTAAACATTTAAAACCTAATGATAAAAGATACGTTATAAACGCTGGTTTCACACCTGAGAGTTACACCTCAACTATCAAAAAAATAAAACCAGATACACTAATTATAATAGACGCTGCAGATATGAACCTTAAACCCGGTGATATCAGGGTTATACCATTAGATAAGATAAAGGATACAGTTAATATAAGCACGCATAACATTTCATTATACTTACTAGTCAGATACATTAAACAATACGTAGATAAAGTCTTACTCATAGGGGTACAACCAGGTAAGCTAACAGGTAGAATGACAAAGAGTGTAAAAGAAAACTGCGATAAACTCATAGGGATAATAGAGGATGATAAGATAGATACAATAGAGGAACTATGAGACTATAAAAAGATTAAAACACTTTACTACTTCTTCAACGTCTCCAACGCGGTTAACGCTGATACTACACCTCTACTGCATGATGTGATAACCTGTCTCACGCCACCGCAGATATCACCAGCAGCGTAAACCCCTTTCATACTAGTCCTCTGCTCAGAGTCAACGATGATGTAACCATTATCATCTAATCTTAAACCAAGTTTTTTACCTAGATCATTATAAGGTACTACACCAGCAGAGATGAACACGCCATCAACCTTTAACTCAGATGAAGAACCTGTTAACACATTCTTAATGTTAATATGAGTGACATGATCAGAGCCGTTTATCTCCTCAACAACTGTGTCAAGTATGAATTTCACGTTCCTCTGCTCAGCTTCATTGATGTAAACCTTCTCTGCTTTAAATTGATTACGACGATGCACAACGTACACATCTCTGCATCCGATCTGCTTAAGGAAGATCGCTTCTATTAACGCTGAGTTACCGCCACCTACAACAGCGACGTTTTTACCTTTAAAAAAGAATCCATCACAAGTAGCGCAGTAGCTTACTCCTTTACCGATGAACTCGTCTTCACCTGGTACATTTATCTTTTTATGCTTTGTACCAGTGCATAGAATAACAGCTTTAACATTATAAACACCTTTATCAGTTGAAACACTGAAGATTTCTGCTTTATCATCAAAACTTATATCCTTAACCTCTTCGTATAGATGCATATCAGTGTATCTTTTAGCATGGGTGATGATCCTCTCAGCTAACTCATAGCCTTTTACAGATTCAAAACCAGGGTAATTCTCGATCAAAGGAGCAACCTGGAGAAGCCCTCCTCCTGATCCTTGATCAAACAACACGTTCTTGACACCTGCTCTCCCACTGTATATAGCAGCTGATAAACCAGCAGGGCCACCACCTATAATAGCTACCTCATAATCCATATCTCTTACACCTCTACAAATTATTACTCATATAGGGAATAAACCATTATAACATCCTTCTCAGATAGTGACACGCCCCATATATGTATTTTGGTTTGCAATTTATTCATCTTTTATAACCCGTATCAAACCCCGTATTTTTTATTGAGATATGATAACGCTAACTACCTTTTAAATTATCTCTCAAAAGAATACAAGTACTTCAATACTCATATATATAAAGATATACTCAGAGAAGCGTAAGTCCAAATGACAAAAAACAATGTATAAGATAAATAAAAACAGTTAGATGAAAAATACTATTCTTCGTTATCAGTATACCCCTACAGGCCCCCTGCAGGCAAAAAGACCCCTTCATAGTTTACCTTATCCATGAGTAGCATTAGCGCCTCTTGCTCATCGTAGATTAACCCTTATCACTTTTTTTACACTTTTCTAATTTTAACTTTCGTAAATCACAGAATAGCACAACAAGATTTATATACTAATTTTTGTATGCTTCTTTTCCTGTCTAAACCAGACAGGTAACGGGCAATTCCACAAAGAAAAAAACAAAAAATATAGAATATAAATTTAGGAAACCCGAGCCTTTAACAGCCTTTGAAGGTTGATTTTAGGCTGCAAGAAGTGACCTGTCACGGTTTAGAGAAAATAAAAACATAGGATAACTAAAAATAATAGAGACAAATTAATCAACGTAGAAGAGGGTATATTATGCCAGATATACATCACCCGAGAAGAGGATCACATGGTTTCTCACCACGTAAAAGAGCTAGGTCACAATCCGCTCATATTAAAAGCTGGTCTGAAGGGGGTGGCAAACCCAAGATACAAGGATTCCTGGGTTACAAAGCAGGTATGACCCATGCTTTCGTTGTTGATTATCGTCCGACATCAACGACATCAGGTAAAGAAGTAATGGTACCAGTATCTGTAGTTGAAGCTCCACCTATAAAGATAGCTGCTATCCGCTTCTACAATAAAACATCACATGGTTTAAAAGCATCAGGGGAGATATGGGCTGATAACTTAGACGCTGAGGTTTTCAAACGTATAAACATCAGGAAAAAAGAAGTTAAACAAAACTGGGACTCCTTCAAGGATTTCGATGAGATATCAGCTATTGTTTACACTCAACCTAAACTAGTATCGGGCGTGCCTAAGAAGATACCTGATATAAGAGAACTCAGGATAAGAGGTGGATCATCAGAGCAGCAGATAGAGTACGCTAAAAGCATACTAGGTAAAGAGTTAACAATACGGGACGTGGTAAAAGAAGGGGATATGCTTGATATAGTAGCAGTGACTAAAGGGAAAGGATTCCAAGGGCATGTTCAACGATGGGGCGTTAAACTCTTAGCGCATAAGAACTCTAAGCATCGTAGGATGATAGGTACCGCTGGTTCATGGCATCCTAACTGGATTCAAGCTACCGTACCGCAAGCAGGTCAAATGGGTTATCACCAGAGAACAGAATATAATAAAAGAGTGTTAAAGATAGGCGACAAAGGCGAGGAGATCACCCCTGCTGGTGGTTTCCCTCATTACGGTATAATAAGAAATGCTTATGTTGTACTGCATGGTTCCATACCGGGACCTGTTAAAAGACTTATAAGTATGCGCGATGCGGTTAGATACAAACGTGGTGTAAAAGTTGAGAAACCTGAGATAACTTATATCTCTACAATTAGTAAACAAGGTGTCTGAAGATGAGTAAAGTAAATGTGTATAGTCTCGATGGCTCTGTAAAAGAGAAGATCAACCTACCATCAGTCTTCAACACAGAGTATAGACCTGATGTAATCAAGAAGTCGTTTAATGTTATGCGTTCAAATAAAAGGCAGCCTTATGGATCTGACCCTCTAGCTGGTACACGTCACGCTGTAGCTTCAGCTGGTAAAGGACGAGGTTTATCCAGGGTTCCTAGATTAACACAGGGTATAAGAGGAGCATTAGCACCATGCGTTGTAGGTGGACGTAGAGCTCACCCTCCAAAAGCTGAGAGAAACTGGAAAGAGAAGATAAACAAGAAGGAGCGTTTATTAGCTAGAAACTCAGCTTTAGCTGCAACTGCTAATAAAGACTTAGTTATGAAAAGAGGTCATGTATTCAAGGAGGATGTCACCCTGCCTATAATCATTGATGATGAATTTGAAAGGATCAAAAAAACAAAAGACGTTGTGGATTTACTGGAGCGGATAGGTGTGTACAGTGATATTATACGAGCAGCGGAGAGGAAAAACGTGAGATCTGGTCGGGGTAAGATGCGAGGACGGAAATACAGGTTAGCTAAATCCTTACTGATAATCTCAAACAGTGATGGTATTGCTAAAGCAGCTGATAACCTACCAGGTGTAGACGTTACAACACCTAAGAATCTAAACATAGAGCATCTAGCGCCTGGTGGTGAAGCTGGGCGTTTAACTATATTCACTCGTTCATCTTTAAAAACATTAACAGGAGGTGCTGATTAGACATGAAGGATCCTTATGATATAATATATCACCCTTATGCAACTGAGAAGACTACTGATAGCACAGATAAGAATAATACATTGGAGTTCATCGTGAAACGCACAGCTACTAAGAAGGAGATTAAAAAAGCTGTTGAGAAGATGTTCGACGTGAAAGTCCTACATGTTAGAACCAGGATCGCTAAGGATGGTAAACATGCTATAGTACGATTCCCGCCTGAGTACAAGGCTGTGGATATAGGTATGCGTATAGGTTTATATTAGAGGTGTGAACTGTTATGGGTAAGAATCTTATACAACAGAGACGTGGACGCTGCCCTGGTAGATACAACACCCCGTCTCATAAATTCAAAGGTGATGTTAAATACATAACTGCATCAGAGATGAAAGGCATCGTCGAGGAGATCATACATGACCCTGGTCGCTCCGCTCCTCTTGCAAGACTCCGTTTAGATGATAACAGTAGGACTTTACTAATAGCATCAGAGGGTATGCATGTAGGGCAGGAGGTGAAATACACTACCAGTAACGAAGTACAAGTGGGTAACATACTACCTATAGGGTTGATACCTGAGGGTTACCCTGTTTATAGTATAGAGATGAAACCTGGTGATGGTGGGAAGCTTGTACGCGCAGGGGGTAGTAACGCTTCAATAGTAGCTCATGAAGAAGGGAAAACAATTATACGTTTACCATCAGGTCAATTTAAAACCCTTGACTCAATGTGCCGTGCAACTATAGGTATACCAAGCGGTGGAGGTCATAAGGATAAACCATTTATGAAAGCTGGTAAAAAGTACTTTGCACGTCGACTCAAAGGGAAATGCTACCCTGTAGTTAGAGGTACAGCTATGAACCCTGTTGATCATCCTCATGGAGGAGGTAGTCATCAGCATATAGGTAAACCTAGTACTGTTTCACGTGGTGCTCCACCTGGTCGTAAAGTTGGTCATATATCAGCTAGGAGAACAGGTAGAAGGTGATAGATGAAATGGTTGAGGATACAGTAAAAGAGACTGCAGCTGCTAGACGGAAGCAACAGCGTAAAAAAATAGAGATAAGAAGGAAAGAGTTCAAGTATCGGGGTTACTCTCTAGAGGAGCTGCAGAGGTTGTCTATTGATGATCTTATACCTGTACTACCATCACGTGCTCGCCGTACACTTAAAAGAGGTTTAACAAGGGAGCAGTACAAGTTAGTCAACGACGTCCAGAAAGCAGGTAAGGATGATGTGATCAGAACCCATAGGCGTGATATGATAATATTACCATCGTTTGTTGGTCATAGGATAGATGTTCATAATGGTAAAGAATTCCAACGTGTTGACATTCAACCTCAGATGATAGGTCACTACCTAGGTGAGTTCGTATTAACCAGGAAACGAGTGAAACATACTGGTCCTGGTGTCGGTGCTACTAGATCATCTAAGTTTATGCCTTTGAAGTGATGATATATGAGGAAGTATACTATGAATATAGAATCTGAGAAATCAGCTAAAGCCTACGGTTATGAGCTTCACTGCTCGCCTAAGGATTCAACAAATATAGTGCGTGCTATCAAGGGTATGATGCTGGAGGATGCTAAAAAATACTTAGAGGATGTTATCGCTCTTAAGAGACCAGTACCAGCAGTGTACCATAAACACAAGATACATCACCGTAAAGGTATAGGTCCAGGTAGCTACCCTGAGAAAGCAGCTAGATGCATACTCATGGTTCTAAAGAACGCTGAGAATAACGCTGATTACAAGGGTTTAGACGCTGAGAATATGAGGATAATACACGCTTCAGCTTACAGAGGTAGAGAGATTAAAGGTTACATGCCTAGGGCTCATGGTAGAGCCGCTGATAAGAATGAGCAGACAACTAATATAGAGATTATACTAGAAGAAGCAGAGGTAGTGGAATGACTAACGAACGTAAATTCATAAGGGAGAATGTTAAAAGAGTACTAGTTAAAGACTACCTTCTAGAAGAGATAGAAGGATCAGGTTTCGGTGGTATGAGCATCCAGAGAACACCTATAGGTACACGTATAAGTATAACCGTTGAAAGACCAGGTATGGTTATAGGTAAAAGCGGTAATAAGATCAGGGAGCTAACTGAGGAGATTCATAGTAGATTCAACATTGATAACCCTCAGATTGAGATCCAGGAAGCAGGTATGAACGCTTCGCTTAACGCTCAGATAATGGCTGAGAAGCTAGCTGAGGCTCTGGAGAGAGGATGGCATTTCAGACGTGCAGGTCATTCAACAGTTAGACGTATAATGCAAGCTGGTGCTAAAGGCTGCCAGGTGGTTATATCAGGTAAGCTAACAGGTGAGAGACATAGATCAGAGAAGTTCACAGAGGGACATGTTAAATACTGTGGTGAATCAGCTAAACAAGTTATGGATGTTGGTTACGCTGTCGCTAAGCTTAAACCAGGTATACTAGGTGTTAAAGTTAGAATAATGAAACCGGATGCTACTCTACCTGATGAGATCAGGATTAAATCACCTGAGACACCGACTGTTACCACTGAGGAGAAGAAGATCGAAGAAGCAAAACCCATGGCTGAGGAGACGATCACTGATATAAGACATGTGACTCAGATACCAGGTGTAGGACCATCCATACTAAAGAAACTGCAGAAAGCAGGTGTGAAATCACTAGAAGAGTTATACGAGATGGATACTGATGATATACTAGCAATTGACGGTATAGGGAGGAAGACAGCGGAGAGCATCGTAAAGAATATCAAAAAAGTAATAGAAGATGAAAAAGAGAAAAAAGAAAAGAAAGAAAAAGGAGGTTCTAATGAGTCTGAAAACAAAGGAGATTCGTGAGTTAACACCAGAGGATAGAAAAACAAAGCTTAAGGAATTAAAAAAAGAACTTATGCATGAACGAGGAGCATCAGCGATGGGTGGAGCATCGCCTTCACCAGGTAAAATAAGGCAGATTCGAGTATCCATCGCGAGGTTGCTCACAGTCATGCGGGAGAAAGGAGAAATGAAATGAGCGAGATATGCGCACGATGTGGTCTGCCAAAAGAGATATGCGCCTGTGAGGAGATCGCACGGGAGCATCAGAAGATAACGATCATACTAGACCAGAGGAGATACGGTAAAATGATGACTATCGTTGAAGGTATAAACCCTCATGGTATGGATATGAACGCTTTAGTCAGTAAACTCAAATCAATATGCGCTTGCGGAGGAACAATAAAAGACGGTAAAATAGAACTCCAAGGAGACCACAGAGTAAAAGTGAAAGAAACCCTTGAGAAGATGGGTTTCATCACTGAAGTCATATAGAATATAAATTTAGATGATGCGTTTCATCAGCTGTACAGCTGTGTACAATGAATAGAAAGCGTATCAACTAGTCATAACTAATGAAAGCGTTAACATCGATGATACGACTTTAAATAAAAAACAAGAGAAAATGGAGATGAAAAAACAGATGAATAAAACCAGTATAGTGAATGATGAACTCATAGGACTCGACGTTAGAGTCATCGCTTCCACTGATCCTACATGGCGGGGTGTATCAGGGTTAATCATAGATGAATCCAAGAACACATTCCTGATAAGAACCCCTACTGGTGATAAACGCATAGCGAAACGTATCGCAACATTTGAATTTGAAAATCAAGGAGAAAAAACAGAGGTAGAAGGTTCACGTTTAATATACAGACCTGAAGATAGAATAAAAAAAGCAAGGTGAAGTATTGTGACTAAGAAAAAAACAACAAGAAACATAGGTTTACCTGTGAATCCACCTAGTGAAACCTGTAGTGATAAGTACTGCCCGTTCCACGGGTCTTTACCTGTCAGAGGGCAGGTTCTAACAGGTGTAGTGGTATCTAACAAGATGCAGAATTCAATAGTTGTGAAACGAGAGTACATGTTCTACGTACCTAAATATGAGCGTTATGAGAAACGCACATCAAAATACTCTGTTCACTGCCCTCCATGTATAAAGGTTAAACCAGGTGATAAGATAAGGATAGCTGAATGCCGTCCTCTTAGTAAAACCATATCGTTTGTAGCAGTGGAGCGACTACAGGAGGAGTGATAAAAGATGAAAGGTATAGCAGGTAGAGTGATGCGTGGTTTACCAATTGGTGCTCGTTTAACATGTATAGATAACACTGGCGCTAAGGAGGTTCAGATTATAATGACTCTTAAGATAAAAGGTACTCATCGTAGGATGCAGAGCGCTGGTGTAGGTGACATGGTGATAGTTAGTGTTAAAAAAGGTGTAGCTGAGATGCGTAGGCAGATGCTTAAAGCAGTGATAGTGAGACAGAGAAGACCCTTCAGGAGACCTGATGGTACTATGATCCAGTTTGAGGATAACGCAGCTGTCATAGTGACTGATACAGGTGAGACTAAAGGTACTATGATTAAAGGCCCTGTAGCATTGGAGGCTGCTGAGAGATGGCCTAAGATAGCGGCTTTAGCAGCTACTATAATCTAAAAAAATATGGTTTGTGATGTTTTATGATGACGATAAAACCAGGTAAACAAAGAAGATACTTGTACAATGCTCCTCTTCATAAAAAAAGGAAATGGATAGCATCTCATCTTGAAGAGGGTTTACTGTTGAAATATGATAGACGTAGTGTACCAGTTATAGTAGGTGATACTGTGAGGATTATGCGAGGTAGCTTCAAAGGACATGAGAATAAGGTTACAAGGGTTGATGTTAAGAGTGGTTACGTTGAAGTAGAAGGTGTAACAATGACTAAAGCTGATGGTAAGAAGATACCAAAACCAGTTCACCCTAGTAACCTGTTGATCACTAAACTTAACCTGACAGATCGTTGGAGAAGAGAGAGGTTAGCTGGTAAACTATCCGAGGAGAAAAAGAGAGAGATAGAAAAAGAGGCTGCAGAACAGGTTAGATTAATGGAGGAGAAGAAGGAAGAGGAGAGACGAAGATTAGAAGAAGAGAAGGCTAAACAGATTGAAGAAGCCAAGGATAAAGATAGAGTCGTTGAACCTGAAATGAAACCAGAGGAGCACGCAGCTGAGGAAGAATCAACTCAAGAGAAAACAGAGGATGTTAAAAAAGAAGAGGAGAAGGAATCACAAGAACCAGAGGAATCCAAAGAACACGATGAGAAAAAAAAGGATCTAGAAGCTAAGAAGACGAGGAAAAAACCTAAAAAAACAAGGGAAGGTGAGTGAAGAATGAGTAAGCATATGAAGAGGCTATCTGCACCGAGAACTCTGCGTATACATCGTAAAGAATACAAATGGGCTGCTAAGCCTTCACCTGGTCCTCATCCAGTTGACAAATCCATACCTTTATTATCCCTTGTTAGGGATTACCTCGGACTCTGTGACCTGAGGAAGGAGGGTAAGAGGATAATAACTAACGGTGAGGTACTGGTAGATGGTGTAGTACGCAGGGATTACAGGTTCCCTTGCGGTTTCATGGATGTTATATCAATACCGAAGATAAAGAAGTATTATCGGATACTATATGATCGTAGAGGTAAACTAACGCTGGTACCAATCTCAGAGATGGATGCAAACTGGAAGCTATGCAGGATAGAGAATAAGACAACTGTGATGAAAGGTAAAACACAGTTGAACCTCCATGATGGTCGTAACATACTACTGGATACGAATCAGTACTCCACAGGTGACGTTATAAAACTCTCATTAACTGATAATAAAATACTGGATGTTTACCCTTTTAAAAAAGGAATAGTGTGCACTATCACAGGCGGTGAGCATATAGGTGAAATAGCTGAGATAATTGATATAGAGATAGTACCATCATCTAAACCTAACTTAGCTAAGATGAAAGGTAAAAACGAGTTCTTCACTATAACACCATATGTTTTCCCTATAGGGTTGACTACACCTGTTATCATGCTACCTGAGGTGACGATGTAGTATGACTGATAAGAAAACCAAGAAAAACACGTCGTCAACGAGTAGTAAAAACACTAGGAAACACGTTGTTAAAAGTAAAAAAACTCATGAGTCAAAAGAGAACATGCTTACGCCACGTATAGGTAAAGTAACAGTTAGCATAGGCGTAGGTGAAGCAGGCGAGAAACTCAGTAAAGCAGAGACAGTACTAATGAATCTAACAGGTCAGAAACCTGTGCAGACCCGTTCTAAATCAACGATTAAGGATTGGGGTATACGCAGAGGTATGCCTATCGGCTGTAAGGTTACTCTCAGAGGTAAAAAAGCCTATAGCTTCTTAGAGGAGGTATTTAAAATACGTAACAATAAGATACCTGATTACTCATTTGATGATCAGGGTAACTTCTCATTGGGTATACCTGATCACACCTTATTTAAAGATCAGAAATACGATCCTAAGATAGGTATATTCGGTATGGATGTATGCGTCACCATAGAGCGTATAGGGTACCGTATAAAACACAGACGAATTGACCCTCGTAGGATACCTTCTAAGCATGCTGTTAAAAGAGAGGAAACCATTGACTACATCTCTAAGAGATTCAACGTGGAGGTTGTGAAATGAGGATTAAACAAAGGGTTAAAATGTACGGTCGTAAAATCGGATGTGAACTATGCGGTCGTAAAAGAGGCATCATCAGGAAGTATGGTTTACACTTCTGCCGTCAATGCTTCAGGGAGAAAGCAGAGGAGTTAGGATTCAAAAAATACGATTAAAAAATATTATAGGAGTTGAAATGAGACATGTTGAATGATCCACTTGCAGATGCTTTATCAACTATAAAAAACGCAGCTATGAGAGGTAAAAAAACTTGTACTATACGCCCTTCATCTAAACTCATAGCTGGGGTTCTACAACTCCTTAAAAATAACGGGTATATAGGTAACTTTGAGCATATAGATGACGGTAAAGGCGGTTTATTCAAAGTTGAACTCGTAGGAGCTATCAATAAATGCGGTGTTATAAAACCTCGTTACCCTATTAAACATGATGAGATTGAGAAATGGGAGACTCGTTATCTACCATCTAGGAATTTTGGTTTACTCATACTCACAACAACCAGCGGGGTCATCTCACAGGTTGACGCGAGACAGAAGGGTATAGGAGGTAAACTACTCGCCTATGTTTACTAGAGGAGGAGCTTACTTATGAGTGAGAAA
>Ga0209162_1001906_pt1 | contig 19397 bp, 30 predicted proteins | sample YNPNPMetaG_FD_187121 | JGI IMG/M metagenome (GOLD analysis project Ga0209162, IMG submission 187121) | Anoxygenic and chlorotrophic microbial mat microbial communities from Yellowstone National Park, USA - YNP NP MetaG (SPAdes) (version 2) ... | reverse complement strand
CTGTTATATCTATCCCGTAAACCTTCTTGTACCTGGCTATGTTGCCGGAGTCCTTCTCCCGCACATACCTGGCCGCCTCCTTTTCGGATAAGGATTCCCTTTTTGCCACCCTTTCTATCCGCACCTTTTCGGGCGCGAAGACGAGGATGCGGAAGTCCGCAGGGAGCAGCCAAGGGCCGAGCCAGGTGGTGACAACGCAATTGCCCCTGCCCGCCTCCTCCTTGAGGAAGGCATCAAACTTCCTGTCTATTTCTAGGTCCTTTTCCGCCTTCTTCTGGAACTCCAGAAGCGGGATGCCCTCCTTTGCGGCGAGGTCCTTAAAGGTCGGGGAGACTGTGCGGTAGCCGAGGCGCTTCGCGAGAAGCCCGCCAAGGGTGTTCTTCCCTGCTCCGGACAATCCCCAAACGGCTATTATCATGCTCTTGCCTGGACGTGCTTCCTGTACAGCATGTCAACGTCGTCAATGGTCTTTGTCCCTTCCCTAACGCGCTGCGCTTCCACAAGAATGCGGGCCTGGCACCTGTGGCAGAGATTCCCTCCGAACATGCGGTTCGGGGTGCGCTCTGTCCTGGAGCCGTTGCCTATCCCCCTGAGGAGAGCATGGCATATTGCGCATGACGCCTTTGGCTTCTTGAGCCTGCGCTTGTGGTACTCCCTGCTCTCGCCGGAGGGGACGCGCCTCTTTATCTTCCTGAATGCTCTTGAGCGGTCTTTCCTCTTTGTCATTTCTGTTCACCTTTTAGTTTCTTCTTTATTTTTCCCCACACGAAAGAGAAAACCAGGCCAAATACCAGCGAAAGCACGATAAACCAGACGTTCGCCCCGTTTATCGCATTGGCCTCCAGCACGGGTATGGTGAATGGGAGCGGAACCATGAACCACGTGCCTGAGTTGGTTTTTCCAACCGCGCGGTCTATGTTTTCGGTTGTGGTTATGCACACCGTAACATTATCATTTTGTGAGTATGTTTTTTTATCCGTTGTTATGCTGTATGCGTTCGCATTCCTGGAGGCCGGGGAGGGCAAAGTGCCCCTTTCCTCCAGGCAGTAGAAGAAAACCGGGACAACCGCCTTCTCGGAGGAGCCGGAGTATGTTGTGACCTCAGCATCCCATGGGCCAGCGGATTCGCAGCGGATTGGGAAGGAGCCGCACCATTTGCCCTGCTCCTGGGGGACAGAGGTGAGGTTGAAGCGCACGTCGTCGCTTATGGACGGGTCGAATGAGTTTATGGGGTACATGAATATAATGAAGACGACGATTACGACACCCATCATCTTCAGCTGGCCGACCATCAGCTTGTTGAACTCGGGCATGAGCCTGTTCTGCTCCTCCTGTATTGATTCCATGCGCTTCTTGTTGCCGGATTTTAGTGCGGACAGGTATTCCTTGTTGAGGCTGTTCATGCGCTGCTGGAGCTCCTTGCTCTTCTCGGTGTCAAGCATCTTCATCTGGATAAAGCGGATAGTTATGGTGTAAACAACCGCCAGGAAGGTAACGAACCAGAAGAAGTTTTGGGTATCAAGCATCTCATTCACTCCAGCATGCCCCTGAGCTGGCGGACCGCGTCCTCAAGCTTCCCGTCATGGTTGTAGATTATCCTCGCGGGGCAGCCGCGGTGGGCCGCATAAGCCGCAAGGAATGCCCTGTTCATCATGTCGTGCTCGCGCACGGAATCTATGGATTCCGAGTCGCGCACGCGCGTCTCGTCGCTCTTGCGGCGGCCCATTATCTCCTCGGGGGTTGCGGTTATGAGCACCACCGCTTCAACCGGGAGCTTCTCAAGAAGCGAGAAGGGCAGCCCGGGGAGGTAGCCCTCGGGCGTCTTTATTGAGCAGTGGGTGTCTAGAATCACCTTGCCTTTCTCGGAAGAAAGGAGGCGCGCAACCTCCTCCTGCACCTTCTTCTGCTTCTCCACAGGGAGCTTGCGCATCTCGTCCCTGTGGGCAAGGCCATAGGCCTTCTGTGCTATCCCAAACATCAGGGTTCCGTAGTTAATGACTTTCCATCCCGTGTTTTCCACTCCGGAAAGGACGGAGGACTTGCCTGCGCCGGGCAGGCCCATTATTATTATCATAATCAATCACCTATGCTGCCGAGAATCGGCATCGCATCCAGGAGCTTCTGCCTCTTCATCTGGAGATAAGTGCGGTAGAATATGCCAACGGTAAGTAGAATGCCGGTTCCGGTACCCAGGGCTCCTGTCAGGTCTGCAAGGCCCGCGAGGAGGCCCACCGAAAAGGAACCAAGGATTATCAACGGGGGGATGTATTTGTCCAGTATCTTTTCCATCATGCGCGGGTCGCGCCTGAAACCGGGCACCTGCATGCCGGATTCCATCAGCTGGCTGGCCATCCCCTTTGTGTCCATATTCGCCGTCTCTGCCCAGAACATGCCGAACAGGACGGAAACCAGCGAAAGGAACAGCACATAGGTTATGGCGTGGGCCCATTCCGGGATTTGGAAGATGGGGGTGACGCCGCTCATGAGGAAGTTGAGCTGGGAAAGCGTGTTGCCCCCGTAGAGGGGGGTGAAGAAATAAAGAAGGCCGTCGCGGAGGTGGCCGGCGGAGTCAACGTAGCCGAAGTAAGGGACGATATTTACCCCGCCAACCTCAAGGGAGGCGCCCTGCAGGCCGCCGGCAAAGAGCTGGACGTTGAGGAGCAGGGCTGAGGCGAAAATGACCGGGATGTTGGAGAGGTAGAAGAAATTCAACGGGAGCTTCGGCGCTATGCCACGAGCCTGCTGGTAGGCAAGCGGGATTTCCACCTTCACCCCCTCGCAGTAGCAGACAACTGTGAAGACGACGACCGTCACGATAAGCGGGAGCAGGACCAGGATGGCGTTGGGTATCGCTTCTGCGCCGCCTCCTGCGACTACAGAGGACACACCCCCTTCCCCGACGAACAGGGAAATTGCGCCGCCGATTATGGAGAATGAAACGCCTGCGGCAATGAACAAGGAGATGCCCGAGCCTATGCCGTATTTGGTGACAATTTCGTCAAGGTAAAGGACAATTGCCGAGCCGAGGGCTATCTGCACCACCACAAGCGCCATCAGGAGAGTCGGGTCCAGGGGGGAGCCGGTTATGAGCGGGATGCGGCCGGTGAAAACGAATATGGATGCCTCCACCACGGCAATCACGAGCGCGAGGACCTTCTGCACCTCCTGGAACTTTTGCCTCTGGTCCGGGTTCTTCGGGTCCAGGTCTATGAGGCCTGCGCCTGAGAACAGCTGCAGGAAAATGGATGCCAGGACTATGGGGCCGATGGAGGTTGTGAGCAGGGAGCCGAGCTTGGAAGCGGTAATCATCTGGAGAAAGTCAAAAGTGCCGGAGTGGTGCACTGCGCCGAACACCGTGACGTTGTACATCACGAAGAAAAGCAGCAGCGCGAGGCCGGTCCACAGGAAGCGCTCCTTGATGCTGGGTATCTTCTCCGGAGCCTTTATCTCCGGGAGGTAGCCTGAAAGCTTGTGTATGAAGTCTATTATCGCTCCCATGAACGCATCACTCTATCCTGGAAAGCTCCCCACCTGATTCCTTCACTTTCCTTTCGGCTATCTTGCTCCATGAGAGCGCTTTTAATACTATTGGGTGGCGGAGCTCGCCGGTGCCAAGTATCTTGCCCATGAACTGGAAGAAGAGCTTCCCCTCCCTCTTTTCCAGCTTTCCCTGCTCTGCGAGGCTGTTGACCTCAAACAGGTTCATGGCAGGCATGCCTGTGCGGGCATGCGGCACGAAGCCGTCGTTCTTCAGGTAATCCGGCTCGTAGCGGGTCACCCAGGAGAACTTGTGCTTCCCCAGGCCTGCGCGGCCGACCCCGCCGCGGCAGCCCTTCCCCCTCTTGTTCTTTACGTTGCCGAACCCGTGGAAACGGGAACCCCTCATCCTGGTTTTCCTTTTTGGCTGTCTTCTTGGCATGTGAGCACCCTCTGGCTACATCATTCTCTTCACCAGGTCGTCCATGTCCTCGCGGAAACCGAGGTCGCCGCCCTGCACCACCGGCCTCTTTATGTCACGGTAGCCCTTGCGGGGCGGATGGAGCCTGAACACGCGGTCCGCGAAGTTTTCCACTTTCTCCCCGTGCATTATCTTCTTCGCGGCCTCCTTTATGTCGCCGTCCTCCATTATCTCTGAGAGCATCCTGCTGCCCTTCTCGCCCCTCTTGGAGAGGAGCGCGGCAAGCGTTTCCTCCCTTATGGGGCCAAAGGCCACATAATCCTTGCAGAGCTGGAGCATGCCGCGCACGGACGGCGAGTCCTCCATCAGGACACACTGGTTCGCGCGGTGCAGGCTGAGCATCTCAAGGGTCTTCTTTATCCTTGGGTCAAAATTCCTCCTTCCCCTTATCCTTACAATTGCGAGTTTCATGCTTTCTCACCGCCGGGCATGGGCTTCTTCCTGTTTATGGAATCAAGGGCGGCCACCGTGGCCATCGCAGTATTATACACGTTTGAGGTGGAACCCTCTGCGGAGCTCCAGACATCGCGGAGCCCCGCGATGCTGAGCACCTTCTTCACGACGTCGCTTGCCGCAAGGCCAAGGCCTTTTGGCGCTGGCTTGAGGTTCACGGTCGTGCCACCGTACTTGCCAACGAGCTTCTGCGGGATAGAGTGGGGCTGGCCGCACCTGCACTCCCAGCTTCCGCACCCGAACTTAAGGTGGACCATGTGCTTGCGCGCGTCCTTCATCGCATAGTCAAGGGCGGGCTTCACCTCTTCGGATTTCCCAACCCCTATCCCAACGTGGCCCTTCTTGTCCCCTATCACGACAACCGCCCGGAACTGCATCTTCCTCCCGGAGTCCGTGGACCTCTGCGTTGGACTTACGGAAAGCGTCTCCACTTCCATCTCAGGCACAAGCGAGTCAACGATTTCCGGCTCAAGTATGACACTGCCCTCGTCAAGAATCTGGTCTATGCTGGAGATTTCGCCGGCCTTCACCTTCTTCCCAAGGCCCGTGCGCGGGCTCCAGGAAGAGATGTCCAGAAGCTCTACTTCCTCCCTCTTGCTTGTGTTCTTTCCTTTTCTTCCCTTCGCCATAGCATCATGCCCCCTTCAGGATGGCCTCCTTGGAAGCCTTGAAATGGGAAACGAACTCCCTCGGCCTGAAGCCGTCTCTAAGGTAGCTGGAGAATACCCTCTTGTACTCCGAATCCCCGAGCGATTTTGCGTAGCTCTCTATATGCTCCCCCGCCAGCCGTGACTCGTCCGTGAGGCCATCGCCGTGCGGGCTGTGCAGGCCGGAATCAAGCGCGCCTTTCTGGGCTGCGAACGCGATTGAGTTCCTGACCGGCGCATAGAGGCCCATGTCAAGGACAAAGTCCTTAACGCCCTTCTTCTTCGCGAGAAGGCCGGCAAGAAGGCCGGTGAGGTATGCGGTTGGGACGTTGGCGCGGGGCGACCAGTTGAATTTCTTAAGGGAGGCGGAGTTCACACCGGCGATAACGACGTCGCCTTTCTCCGAGTATTTGATGAACTGGACCAGCAAAGAGGTGCTGCCCCTGCGCACGACCATGCGCGGCAAGCCGCTCTTCACCAGCGCGAGCCTCTTTGCGAAGTTCGTCCTGTTCTCGCGCCTTCTCCTGAAGGCGGTTTCATAGTTCGGACCCTTAGCTCTTGCCATTCATTTCACCTATTTCTTCTCCTTTATCATCTTGTTTTCCACAAGGTACGCCCTCATGGCGGACTTGCCCTTGAATGCCCCGCCCTTTATCTTCATGTAGATGGGGTGCTTGTGTTCGCGCGGAAGCTCCCCGCTCCTGATTAGCTCCAATAGGAACTTGCGCTGCGAGCGGACCCTCCTCATCCATGCTGTCTTGTGGCCCTCGCGCGCCTTCTTCTTGCCCTTGCGGCTTCCGCGCCTCTTGCGCGGCTTTTCCTTCCTGCGGTGGCCTGCCCTTGGCGGGAGCGCATAGACCGTGCCCTCATCCAGCAGGCTGCGGACGTCAGAGCGCGTTAGCGCCTCCTCGGCCTTTGCGAGGTTGTCCTTGTCCAGGCGTATCCTGCTTACGCCGACCCCGAGAATGTCTGCCGCTAGCCTTTTGACTGTCTGTGCTGTCATGATACCACCCTGCCGGCCGTCTGGATGCCAAGCTCCCTGGCCTTCTGCTGGATTAGGAGGCGCTTCCTCTTCCCCACGGAAGAAGCGATGCGGGCGAGCTTGCCCTTTGCGGCCTCAAGTTCACTGATGTTGTGCACGAGAACCTCCTGCAGGCCCCTGGGATGGACATGCTTGAGCGAAGCCGGGTTGCCGTAGCCGATGCGCGGGCACGCCCCGTGGGCAGCCTTGCGCACCCTCTTCTTGTTGTCTATCCCCTTGGGCTTCCTCCATTTGTCCTTAACCCTCCGCTTGCCGTGCTTGCCGCGGAAATTCGGCCTGTTGAAATATGGGTGCAGTTTCTTCGTTGGCATTTTCTCACCTTACAGGAAATATCCCGTCCTGGAACACGCGGCCGTCCTTCTCACGGATGCGGGTCGCGGCGCGTATGTTCGCAACCGTCTGGCCCACGGCCTCCTTGTCGGGCCCGTGGACGCGAACGTCCTGGCCCTTGATTTCTATCTTTGCATTCCCTATTATCCTGGCCTTGCGTGGCTTCTTCTCCCCGAGGAAATTCTTTATCACGAGGTCTGTGCCCTTTGCCTCAAGGCTCATCGGGAAGTGCGCAAAACGTATGACAAGCTTCTTCTCAAACCCGTTGAGCACCCCGTGGAACATGTTCCGTATGTGCGAGGCAACCGTGCCCTCAACCGCCTTGTTTTCGGAAGAGACCTTCACCGACTTGCCCTCAAGCTTTATTGAGACCTGCGCGCCCCTGAACTCCCTGCGAACCTCCCCGAGCTTTCCTTTCGCTACTGCGGCCCTGCCCTGCACGGAGAATTGCACCCCGTCCGGAACCTGTAATTCTATCATTGCAAACACCTAATACACGAAGGCAAGGAGCCTTCCGCCTATCTGCCTTTCCTGGGCGTCGGAGTTCGTCATTATCCCCTTGGGCGTGGAGACCACGAGGAGGCCTACCCCGACCCCTGGTATGAACCTTTCCTCAACCTTCGCCCACTCGTTCTTCTTCACCGGGAAGCGCGGCTTGATGACGCCGCAGTCGTTTATAGTGCCCGATAGCTTCACCTCAAAGAAGCCGCCCCTTCCGTCGTCAACGAACTCGTACGAGGAGATGTATCCCTTGCTGTGGAGTATCCTGAAGACCTCGGCCACTATCTTGGAAGCGCGGACCTGGCACGCCCCCTCGCCCTTCATCTCGTGTGTCTTGAGCGTGTTGAGCGCATCTGCCAAAAGATCTATTACCATGGTGACACCTCAGTATTTCCTAAAACCTATTGACTCTCCCGCCTCGCGGAAGCATCTCCTGCATATCTGGAGCCCGTATTTCCTTATGAGGCCGCGGCTGGTGCCGCAGAACCTGCATTTCCTTTTTCCCCTTCCTTTGAATTTGCTGTCAAGAGAAACGGCCATCAAATCACTCCACTTTGACCCCGAGCGCGGATTTGGCGAACTCAATGCCCTCCTCCTTGGAGACCAGGTGGGCCTTGCCCACCCTGGAACGCTTGACGCGCCTTTCGCCGACGCGCTTTCCGCGCCTCTTGAGCGTGACGCATACGTCAAAGCCCATCATCCCTATCTTGGGGTCGTATTTCGCCCCCGGGAAATCTATGTATTCATGGATGCCGAAGGAGAAGTTGCCCGCCTTGTCAAAATTGGATTCGCGGAGGGTCTTCTTCTTGGCTGCAAGTGCGCTCTGGAGGAACTCCAGCGCCTTCTGGCCGCGGAGGGTGGTCTTCACGCCTATCTCAAGGCCGGGCCTCAGCTTGAACGTAGGGTTCCTGCTCTTCGCCTTGGTGAAGACGACCTTGGCGCCCGTGAGCTTGCCGAGAAGCTCCCCGGCGTTTTCAAGGCGGTCCCCGCTTGCGCCTATGCCAATGTTGGCGGTGACCTTCTCAATGATTATCTCGCGCATTGGATTTTCAGTCATTTGCCTCACCCGTGATGAATAGGTAGTCCGCGAGGGTCCGGACCTCGCCCTCGCTGGTCTTCACAAGGGCTTCCATCGCCCTCCCTTCCCCGCTCTCAAATAACTTCTCTATCCTCGCCTCCTTTCCTGAGTGCTTTCCGCTCACTATCAGGCATCTGGACTTTATGCCGCGCTTCAGCAGCTTCTCCATCTTCCCGTCCTTGAGCGAGAAAAGGACGGAGTCGCCGACTTTCACGTGCTGGTCAGCGATTGCGTTGCGGCCGTCGTGGAAAAGGATGTTCGTCTTGCCTCCGGGCAGGGTGTTCTTGCCCACCACGCGAAGGAGCTTGTGGTGCGTGTCCTTCTCTTCAATCTTGCGCGGCTCAAGCTTTCCGCGCGAGACAGTCATGGAGTAGTAAAGCCTCGCCTCCGGGATTGAGATTATGTCCATCAGGCCAACCGGGAAGGATGGCTCCGTGCGCGCCACGCCATCAACGAGGACCTTGCGGGCGTTGAGTATCTTCTTCACCTCAAAAAGGGTGTCTGCGAGCCCAAGGACGTCACGCAGAAGGACGGAGAGCGGGACCGAATCCCCTGCCCCATGCGGGCCGGGCCTTGGCTTGGCCACCCATTTTGCCGCCTTCTTGTCGTGAATCGGCACCACCCTGGGCGCCGCGAGCCTTTTCATATGGTTGCTTCTTCCTCTTTTGGCCATCTTATGCACCTTTCAGAATTTCCTTCCTGTAAGCGGAGTCCTTCGTCTCCATGAGCATGAGGTTTGAGGCATCAAACGGGACAAGGGATTCCACCCCCCTCCTGTTGCGCACCGTTATTCCCTCAAGGTAAACCTTCCTCTTCAGGACGCTCACGCGGGCCACCTTTGCGGTCTTCCCCTTGTTGTCGCCGCGCAGCACCTTAACGCTGTCCCCCTTGTTGACAAGGAGCGCGCGGAGCCTGGTGCCCAGCCTGGATTTGAGCTCCTTAGAAATGTGCACGTGGAGCATGTTCCTCCTCCTGTGCATCTTTCCCCTGTAGGCCTTCCTTCTTTCCCTTCTCCTCTGCATAAGCATCCCTCTAGATTACCCCGGGCGAGATGGCCGCCACTTTCGGGAACCTTTCCGCCACCTCCTTGGCGACAACCCCCTTGATTTCCGTCCCTACGGGGAGGCCTTCCTCCGTTATGAGCACTGCGGCATTGTCCTCAAAGGAAACGCGGATGCCGCTTGGCCTGCGGAACTCCTTCTTCTGGCGGATTATTACCGCCCGGACTATCTTCTTCACCATGTCGGGGTTCCCCTTCTTAACCGAGGCGATTACGACCTTGCCGATTCCTGCGCTCGGGACCCTCTTTCGCGTGGTGTTTGAGTGGAGAACGCCGATTATCTGTATCTCCCTGGCCCCGCTGTTGTCATGGCAGAGGAGCCTTGTGCCCACGCTCAGGCCTTTTGTGATGTTCGCCGGAAGAGCCTTCATGCCTTTTCACCCTTAAGTATCTCCATGACTGTCCAGGACTTCGTGCGGCTCACCTTGCGGGTTTCGCCAAGCCTGACAATGTCCCCTTTTTTCGCCCCTATGCAGTCGGGGTTGTGCGCAGGGATGCGCGAGCTTCCCCTCGCGTACCTCTTGTACTTGGATATCTTCTTCGCAACCTCCCTTTCCACGATTACGGTGCGCTTCCCCTTGTCGCTCACCACCCTGCCCGTTATGCGGGCTCCGCGGACCCTGAGCGCCCCGTGAACATAACAGTTTTTGTCCGTGCATTCTGCCATTTTCCTCACCTTATGATCATTCCACCTGTATGCTTTCCTGCGAGTACCCCATCTTCAGGAGGACCTCCTTTATCTTCTTCTTGTGGTCCCCCTGGAGAACTATCTGCCCGTCCTTGGCGGTCCCGCCGCAGGCGAGCGCATGCTTGAGTTCCTTTGCCGCTTCGTCTATGTTCTTCCGGTCTATCCCCTCTACAATCGTCACGAGCTTCTGGAACTTCGCCTTTGTCGTGTATACACGTATCTTCGTCGCTTCCTCCTTGTCAAGAATCTCGCAGACGCAGAGGTCCTTGATCATGCCGCATTTCTTGCATATTTCTGGCAATTCATTTCACCTTTTTGGCTTTCTGAGTGGCCGCAGCCTGTGTTGCTAACGCGGCCTTCCTAGGGGGCGTTTTGCCCTCGTTGAGTATTGTCTTTATGCGGGCGATGGCCTTCCGGATGTTCCGCCACTTTTTTGGGTTTTCCCCGGACTCAAGCGCCTCCCGCTGGTAGGTGTCAAGCCTCTTCGCGAGCTCAGCAGGAGGAAGCGCCCTCAAATCGTTGATTTTTGCGACTGCCATGGGAATCACGCTGCCTTCTCAAGCACCTTGGGAAGAACCACTTCCGTGGGCGCGCCCTTGTCAGGGAAGACCGTGCCGGGCGGCGCTATCCTCACGAGTACGCCGATGATGCCGGACTTGGTGTTCGCCGCCACGTGGGCCTCCTTCACCAGCCTGGACGGCTCCCCGGACTTGGGGATGTAGCCGACAGCCACGCGGAGGGACTTTGCGCGCGCGCCTTTTGCGCCGATTTTTCCTGAGGCGACTATCTCGGCTCCTACCGCGCCGTTGCGGATGGTGTCGTGGATGAGGAAGTGGAGCACCGCGCGGACCTTCTTTCCCATCTCTATGTATTTCGCCGCCTTCTTGGCCACGAGGCGCGGCTCCAGCGCCGGGTTCTTGGATTCCACGACGCTTATCTGCGGGTTCTCAAGGCCGAACTTTGTCTTGAGAGTTTCCGTGAGGGTGTTGATTGTCTTGCCCTTGCGGCCGATGACGCGGCCTGGGTTCAGGACCTCTATTGAAATCCTCGTCACCACAGGGGTGCGCTGTATTTCTATGTTGGCAACCCCTGCCTTGTCCAGCTCCTTCTCAAGGAACTTCATCACCTGGTATTTCTCAATCGGGGAATCTATGAACTTCTTCTCTATGGCCATCATTTCACCTTCTGGGGCGGCTTCCTGCCAGGGAGGCTCTTTTCGCCCTTCACTGCGGCACGGGCCTTGTCCTCGCGCTTCTCCTCAATCTGGGCGTTCTCCGCCCTCATCTCTGCCTTCACCGCTTCGGCTTTACTGGCGGATTCCTCCTTCATCACAGCTTCCTTAGCGGCTTCCTTTTGCTCTCCCTTCGGCGGGGCCTTCGGGGCCTCGGCCTTCTGGGCCTTCTTCGCCGGGCGTTTTGCGCCCTCCCTCTCCTTCAGGACTATCTCTACGCGGGCGGTCCTGAGCACGGATGGGTTGCGCCTTCCCTTGGGCGAATAGCGCATGTATTTCCCAACCTTGTTGGCGCACGCGTGCGTGACGATGAGGTCTTCGCTCAGGCCCTTGTGCTGGGCATTCCCCAAGGCGCTCCTTAGCACGCCGAGGACTATTTGGGCGGATTTCTGCGGGTATCTCCCCTTCTTGCCGCCGAGCTCGTGCCTGTGGCCGAGCCTCTTGTTGTTGGAACGGTAGAGGATTGGCCTCCTGCCGCCAGCGGCCTCCTCCAGGAACTTGATTGCCTGGTCAACCGGCCTTCCGCGGACGTTGCCGCAAACCTCCACCAGGTCCTTTACGGAGGCATCCACGCCCTCAAGGCGGGCGCGGGCAAAATCCCCTTCCTTGCCCTTGCTTATAATATATGAATACATGCAAAGACCTCACTTGAGCGGGATGAACTTGCTGCCCCTTGTGGCTCCGACTCCGGGGCCCGAATGCAGCACCCTGTAAGAGGTGTGCGAAAAGTCTCCGAGCCTCTTGCCGAGCGAGTATACGGTTATGGTGACCGGCTTGTACTCCTTCCCATTGTGCACCGCGAAGCGGAGGCCAAGCCACTCAGGAAGGATCACCGCCTCCCTGACAGTGGTCTTTATGGGCTTGCCCAGCTTGCCCTCCTTCTTAAGCCTGCGCACCTTGTCCACAAGCTTCTTGAAGGCAGGGTTCTGGTTCATCCTCTTCATTGCCCTCCTCTCGCGGGAACAGAGCAGGGGCAGGAACTCATCTGGCGACAGGTTCCTGAGCTGCTCCTCGTCCAATCCCCTGAATGTTTCTTTTCTTGCCATGATTATTCACCTGCGGAATCCTCGGCTTTCTTGGCCTTCTTCCTCCCCGTGGCGCGGGCAGCCAGGTGGCCTACCTTCCTTCCCGGGGGAGCTCCCCTGGAGACGGTTGTAGGCTTGCCCTCGTGGTGCTGCTTGCCTCCAAACGGATGGTTGTAAACGGACTGGTGCACTCCTCTCGGCACGGGCCAGAGCTTGTTCTGCGCCTTCTTCTTGTAGTACTGGACGCCCGCCTTGAGCATCGGCCTCTCGGAGCGGCCGCCTCCGCACACCACGCCCACCTGGGCGCGGGCGTCGGATGAGAGGGCGACCACCTTCTTGCTCGGGAGCTTCACGAACGCGCGCGGGCCCTCTTTTGAAACAAGGATTGCATATGAGCCCGGGGTGCGGACCAGCTTGCCGCCGTCGCCCGGGTTGAGCTCCAGGTTGAATATGAAAGAGCCGTCCGGAATCCTATAGAGCGGAAGGACATTGCCTATGGAAAGCGAGGCCTGCGCGCCCTGCTCCAGCGGGTCGTTCAGGCAGATTCCCTCAGGAGCAAGGAGGAAACCCTCCTCGCCATTGTCATAAAGCACCCTCATAAGGAGCGCCCCCCTGGAAGGGTCGTCCACGAATTCCATGACCTGGCCCTTGAGGACTCCGGTCTTTTCCAAATCATCGTAATTGCGGTACAGGAGCTCCGCCTTATACCTGCTTCTTGGGGCAAGGTACCTCGGGGAACCCTTCCCTCTTTTCTGCTGCTTGAGTTTTTTGCCCATAACTACACCATCTTGAGCTTGGAGGAGATGTCCTCTGCCTTATAGCCCTCTGCCAGGCGGATTGCCGCCCTCTTCTCCCCGGACGGGGTGATGTACGTGCGCACCATTGCGACCTTTACCCCGAAGAGCTTTTCAACTTCGGATTTCACCTGGGGCTTGGTTGCCTTGTGCGAGACGCGGAAGGTGATGGTATTTTCAAACTCTATCCTCCCTATCGCTTTTTCAGTCTTAACCGGCGCTTCCAGTATCATTCAGCACACCTCGGAAATCTTCTTGAGGGCGTTCTCTGTGTAGAGGGTGAGCCTTCCGGGATGGGTGCCCGGGGCAAGGTCCTTCACGCGGAGCTTTTCCGCCTGCACTACATCCACCCCCGGGATGTTGCGGCCCGCCCTGAGTATGTTGCCTCCCCCCACTACCAGCAGGATGGATTTCGCCGTGCGTGTGCCCGCCTTCCTTGAGCGGGTTCCGCTCCTTGCCTTCCTGCTTTCTCGCGCGCGTTCCAGGTCCCTGCCTGCGAATTTCCCTATGGCGGCGAGGACTTCCCTTGTCCTGGAGAGAGATTCAAGCTTGTTGTCAAAGACAAGCGGAAGCTCACAGTCAAAAAGATGGCCGCGCGCGCGGGCAAGCTCAGGCTTTGCGGTTGCTGCAAGCGCGCTCCTCAGCGCCTTCTTGTATTCCTTCCTGTTCACGCGCTCAACGAGTATTTTTTCTGTTTTCGGCGGGTGTGCACGATGGCCTCCCACAGAAGACGGAATCCTGCGGACTTTCCCCCAGCTTCCCTTTGGGCGGATTTCCCTGGGCAGCCTCGCCTGCCCCCTGTTCTTCAGGGAACCATAGTCGTCCTTGCGGCCGCGGAAGCGTGCGGAAGTCTGGAAGCCTGCCCTGTAGAAGTTGCCCTGGGGCTGGTAATCCCTGGTCTCGTCGCTCAGGGCTGCGCGGCGGATTATTTCCTCGCGGACCTCCTCGTCAAACTGCGGAGGGAGCTCTATGCTCTTCGCGGAAGCGCCATCCGGAGTGTAAATTTTTGCCTTCATTTTTCACACCTGCAGAAGCTGGGTTATTTTAGGCTCTGCCGCTGCCGGCGCCCTTGTGCCAATGCGGAGGCGGATGAGCCTCTTCACCGGGCCCGGGACAGAGCCCTTTATCAGGACATAATGGTTCCTGACGAAGCCGTAGTGGGGGAACCCTCCCTTTGGGTTCACCTCATCAACATTTTCGCCTATTTTGAGGATTCTCTTGTTTATCTCCGTGCGCTGGTGGTATCCCATCTGGCCTGCGCGCGGGGCCGTGTACAGGACGTAGCCGGGGTGCCACTGGCCCAGTGTCCCGACGTGCCTCACCTTCCCTGTGGCCTTCGGCCTCTGCTTTGCTACACCGAACCTCTTTATCGCGCCCTGCCACCCCTTTCCCTTTGTGACCGAGATTACATCTACGTACTCCCCTGGCTTGAAGATGTCCTTGGGGGATAGCTCCTTTCCGAGAAGGCTTTTTGCGAAATCTATGCGCGCCTTCACATCTGCGCCTCCAACCCGGATTTCCATGCGCTCAAACTGCTTCTTTCCGATTCCGGTCTTTTCCGGCTGCGTGAAAACAAGGAGGGAGACCTCATCTACGGCTTCAGGGGCCAGCTCGCGGGGATTTTTCTTCCTTATCCCGAGCTTTTTGAGGATGGCCTCGTCCTGGACAAGCACGTCCGTGACATTGCGCATTTTCTTGTAGCCGCGGAACCCGTAAACATACATGGGCGGGATTTCAACCACCGTGACCGCAGAGGTTATCTCCTGCCCCTTGGTGACGTTCTCGCTGTCGTCAACATGGCATATCTGCGTCATGCCTGCCTTGTAGCCGGCCGCGCCGAGCAGCCTCACGTCTGTGGTTGCGGGCCAGAAATTAACCGAAGGCATCTGCGAGGAAGCCCTCTTCCTTGGCCTAAACGCTAGAGAACCCCGTCTGGGCTTGTGTATGTCCGTCATATGATTACCCTTTTTGCGTAGCCCTCCAGAGAGGGACGCCGTGGGCAATCCAGGTGAGCGGAGAACCGCTTCTGAATTGCCGAATAAGGCAGAGAGAATAGATTGATGGAAGGGTTTAAAAACGGATTTGTGCGGCAGTGGGGCATCATGAAAGCAGGCCGCCACACTCCTGCGCAAGCCTGCGCAATTCTGCAAGCGACTCCGGGTTGCGGAGGAATGAGCCGGGCGGGCTGGAACATCCGGATGGAGGGGTGCTCGGAATCGTCAAGCATCATCTCAAGGAGCATGAAGGCCGCGGTGCTTGTCTTCTCATCGTCCTCCACCTCCCGCAGAACATCCCCAAGCTCAAGCACTGCGCTTAATTTCTGCCTGAACCATGCCCTGGCGTCAAATAGGGTGTCCATGCAAGATTCGCACCTGCCCTCGTGAACCTCCACGGCCTAAAGGCCGTGGCTTCTTTATAGAGGAAAGGGCAAATGCATTACTAATGCCTTTAGAGGAAGCCTCGGCCCTCCTCCTCGGCATAAATGCCGAGGCTTCCTCACACCTTGTAGCCGCCACCCGATGGCCGAATGTTATGTTCCATCACCGCCATACCAGGCGACTACAAGGTGTGACCGAGCCGTGGAGGTTCAGTAGAAAAGCGTGGAGTTTGATTTTGGCATCTCGGGAACGGGCTTCTCCGCGGGCGCGAAGCGCTGCAGGGCAAAAGGGGCTGAGGGGGCCATTGTGCCAGGGGCTGCGGGGCGCACTATTTGGTTTTTATTCCTTCTCTCTCCATTTGTTATATGGGAATCGTAGAAAAAAGGAAAATAGAAGGAATATTATCTGATTATAAGAAGCTCAGCATCGCGACTGTCTGTTCGCATTCCGCTTTGCAAATCTTCCAGGGCGCGAGGCAGGAAAAGGTGCATTCAATAGGGATATGCACAAAAGACAGGCTGGAGTTCTACAAATCATTCCCATACGCGAAGCCGGACGAGTTCCTTGTGGTGGATTCGCTTGCCGAAGTGCCGGTGGAGGAGCTCGTGGCGAGGGAGGCAGTTGTGGTGCCGCATGGCTCGTTTGTGGAGTATGTGGGCGAGAGGCTGGACAGGATGGAGGTGCCGGTCTTTGGGAACAGGATGAGCCTGCAGATTGAGAGGGACAGAATGAAGATGTTCGGGTGGATGGAGAAGGCGGGCCTGCGCGTCCCGAGGGTTATGAGGCCTGAGGAAATAGATGGGATGGCGATTGTGAAATTTCCGGGCGCGAAGGGCGGCCTCGGATACATGATTGTGAAGAGCGAGAAGGAGTATTGGGAAAAAATAGGGAAGAGGAAGGCGCTCATCCAGGAGTTTATTGTGGGCGTGCGGGCGTATCCGCATTATTTCCATTCAATATTTTCCGAAGCGGGTTACAAGACATCCTACGGGCATGTGGAGCTGATGGGGGTGGACAGGCGCGTGGAGAGCAATGCCGAGGAGATTGCGAGGGCGGTGGCGGCGGGAGGGAATGTCCCCCTCTCCTTTACGGTGATGGGGAATGCATCAATGGTCATGAGGGAGTCGCTGCTCCCCGCATTCATGGAGATGGGGAGGAACGTATGCAACACCTCAAAAGAATTGTTCGGGGGGATACACGGGCCGTTCTGCGTGGAGACAATCGTTACGGAAGACCTGGATATCTATGCGTTTGAAATTTCGGCGAGGATTGTTGCTGGCACTAATATACTATATCATCCGTACTCCGAATTTACTCATGGGGAAGGCATCAGCACCGGAAGGAGGATTGCAATGGAGCTGAAAGAAGCTTTCAGGAAAAGGAGGATGGGTGAGATTGTTTACTGACATGCATCCTTCTCTTATTCCTTTTTAACTTTAATCAAATACTTCTATCCATATGGCTGTTCGCTCTCCGATAGTGTGCGTGCTTGGCCACGTAGACCACGGGAAGACCAGCCTTCTTGATGCGATAAGGGGGAGCGCGGTCGCGGCGAAGGAGGCTGGCGCAATCACGCAGATGATCGGGGCCAGCTACCTGCCGCGGGAGGCGATTGAGAAAACCTCGGCGCCGGTAGCGAACATGATGAATATTAAGGTGGGCATTCCGGGGCTTCTGTTTATTGATACGCCGGGGCATGAGGCGTTCACCAATTTGCGCGAGCGGGGAGGAAGCATCGCGGACATTGCAATACTTGTGGTGGACGTGGCGCAGGGGTTCCAGCCGCAGACGCTGGAGAGCATAAGGATACTGAAGCAGTGCAGGACGCCTTTTGTGGTGGCGGCGAACAAGATAGACCTGGTCCAGGGGTGGAAGAAGCAGGGGACCGAATCCTTCCTGAAATCTTTTGCAAAGCAGCCGCCGCACGTGCAGCAGGCTGTGGACAACCGCATGTATGAGCTTATGGGTTCGCTTTCAGCGCAGGGGTTTGACTGCGAAAGGTTTGACAGGGTTTCGGATTTCAGGAAGCAGGTGGCAATCATCCCGCTCAGCGCGAAGACAAGGGAGGGGCTGGCGGAATTGCTTCTGCTCATTGCCGGGCTGAGCCAGAAATTCATGGAGAAGAGGCTGGAGCTTGGGCTGGGCGAGGGGAAGGGGACCGTGCTGGAGGTGAAGGAGGAGAAGGGGCTGGGGAGCACGGCGGACATAGTGCTATACGACGGAAGGATTGCGAAAGGGGATGAGATAATCTATCTTGCCCGGGACGGGGCCAGAAAAACAAAGGTAAGGGCGCTACTTGAGCCGAACATTGCGAAGGGCGCCAAGGAAAAATACAGGTATCTGGAGAATATTGAGGCGGCGGCCGGGGTGAAGATACTTGCGCCGGGCCTGGAGGGGACGATCCCTGGCTCGCCAATTTATGTGGTGAAGGATTTTGAGGCGCAGAAGAGGGAACTGGAGGCGCAGGCGGGAAAATTATTGTTTGAAAGCGGGGAGGAAGGCGTTATCCTGAAGGCGGATTCGCTGGGGAGCATAGAGGCGATACTTTGCCTCTTCGGGAAACATGGAATTAAGGTGAGAAAGGCAGATATAGGGGCGGTCACGAGGCTTGATGTCGCTGCGGCGAAGGCGGTAAGGGCGGAGAACAGGTATGACGGGGTAATATTCGGGTTCAACGTTGAGGTGATGGACGAGGCGAGAAGCGAGGCGGAGGGAAGCGGGGTGCCCATCATATGGAGCAATGTGATTTACAAGTTCATAGATGAGTATGAGGAGTGGAAGAAGGAGGAGAGGGAGAGGGAGAAGAAAGAGCTGGAGGCGGAGCTTCCCTGGCCGGCAAAAATAAGGGTATTGAAGGGATTCTTCTTCAGGATTAGCAAGCCAGCTGTTTTTGGGATAAGTGTGGAAGGGGGGAAGCTGAGGAAGGGAATACGGCTCATGAGCGCGGATGGGGCGGACCTGGGGGAAGTGAAAGGGATACAAAACGAGGGGAAGGCGATTGAGGAGGCGGAAGCGGGGCTGAAGGTGGCGATTTCTTCGGACGATATCGTGCTCGGGAAGGATGTGAAGGAAGGGGACATACTTTACACGGCAATGGGAAAGGGGCAGGTTTTCAAGTGGGAGGAGAAAGGGGAGAGCCTTGGGGAAAGCGAGAAGCTGGTTTTAGAAGAGATAAAGAAAATAGTGGTTTACAAGTGAGCTTCAGATCAGGGTGAAACCAAGCCTAGTCGCGTCCTTCCCGTATGTGCGCTCAAGGGCCGCGAGGAAATTGTTTATGTTGCCCTTCACCCAGATTACCTCGCCTTGGCGCTCGGATTGCGTGGAGAATCCTGCTATAAGGCCGTTCTTCTGGAGGTTGCGGAGGAACACCAGCGGGTCTTTGGCGCTTGCAAGACCATCCGTAATCCTGCGGCGGGTCTCAGCATCTCCCTTTGTTCCGTAAAAATCCTGAGCGGCATCCAGGTCCAGGTAGATATTGAAGCGGGCGACGACTCCTTCTGCGTCTCGGACTTCGTACCTGAGCGGAGTCCTGGTGAGTTTCATGCAGTCCCTGTGGAATTCCTGGCCGTCGCGGCCCGGGGCATGCCATGCGCCCCATTCTCCCCCTTCCCTCCTGTACCTGTAGCGCACGACGCCTGCCCGGTTTCCAGGACTGTCAAAGAAGGAGACTTCTGTGAGTCCGTATTTGTCCACTGGCGGGATACCGACGCCCGGGCGCGAGGAATCGTAAACGACCTCGAACTGGTATGCCACGCCCTCCGCACCCCTCATCGTGCTATACGGTATAGTAGTATATGATGCCTGGCCCCTTCTCTCGGCGGGCCGTGCGGTTTCTGCGGCCGGCCCTGCAGGCTGTTCTGGCAATTGCACTTCCTCCGCAGCGGAGACGGGACTGCCGGTCTCGCCCATTGCGGTTTCGGCGACAACCTGCCCAGGGCGCTGCCGGCCGCCTGTCACAATGCCTGCCCGCTGCGTTCCGGCCTCGGTGCGCACAGGGCGCACGCCGCTAAGGCCAAATGCCTCTACAACATTCCCTACAGCTCCAACAACTTTTCCTGCAACAGGGCTGGCTGCGCTTTCCGCAGCTTCCACTATGCGGCGGCCTGTAAAGCGTTCTATTTCTGCCTGGGTTGCGCGGCGCGCGACTCCTGTCTCTGTGGGTTCGCCTGCGCCCCGAATCATTTCTGCCGCCCTTTCAATCCCTGCTGCAGA
>Ga0209162_1001905_pt1 | contig 19399 bp, 37 predicted proteins | sample YNPNPMetaG_FD_187121 | JGI IMG/M metagenome (GOLD analysis project Ga0209162, IMG submission 187121) | Anoxygenic and chlorotrophic microbial mat microbial communities from Yellowstone National Park, USA - YNP NP MetaG (SPAdes) (version 2) ... | reverse complement strand
CTGCTGGAGAAGGTGGGGGCATCTGGGGAAGACATCCCCTGGACACAGCTCATCGAAGCCTTCTATCGCGCCTATGCCGATTGGTTGGATGACGATGAAGGAGATTTATAGCAACTACTCACTCACATATCCGGTGTGGTACTGGACGGTCCTCCTGGATTATATCATCGTGGATGTCATCTCTTGCTCCTGGAGGCCGTCCCAACCGCACTATGACACGGAGATATCGGCGTATGTGCGCACCCATGCCGAGTGGGAAAAACGCCCGGATGTGACATCACACGACGTGTGCGCAAATCTGCGGTAGTGGATGGGAGGCCCGTGTCTGGGCCTCCCATCTGGCATATTTCCATTGTAAAGCCAAAAAACGCCGTTTTTGATGGAAATGTTTCTTTACACCCGCAAGGAGGGATGAACATGCCCACAGCTGAAGAGGTAGCCACGGCCATATTCCGCCTGGAGTACGGCGACGTGCCGGCGGATGAGCGCATCCGCAAAATCTACCGCTGGATGGCACACAAAGACAACCCATGGGATTGGTGGCGCATCAACCTGGAACGCAACAAGAAGGACATGTGGCAGCATTGGCGTTGGCAGAGGGCAGCGTACGTTGCCCAGCGGCTGAAGGAGCGCTACGACTGGCCCATTCCGGGCGATATCCTCTGCCGCGTCGCCAGCTACCTGGCCTATCTGGGCGTGCATGAGGAGGATGACCTGGAGCCACTCTATCAATTGGTATTGGAGCAGTTCTTCGGCTACAAGCCCAATGGGGGGAATTCACAACAGGCGGTGTGCCTGTATCAAATCGGAATCCTCCAAGGCGAGATAGCGACGTAACACCTCCAAATCGGCGTGCCCCATCAGACGCTGTAACGAATAGACGTTATCTGGAACATCCTCGTCCCATACCCCCTATATGTTGTAGGCGAAACCGCGTCATGCCCCTTGGAGGTTTGCCAAAGCCGCTGTCCTTAGCTTGGCATCCACCAGAGCACAGAGCAGACAGAGTTGCTCCTCGCGCGAGAGATTCTTGAGAAACTCGACCAAAGGAACGGCACAACCGTTTTCCAGGCACATGTCAACCCAGCGGCAGAGCAGTGCGACGAGTGTGTGGTCCAAGAACCAGTCCTCCCATTAGAACGAATATTCTGGCTCAGTATACGTGATAAAAACTTCATTGTCAATGGGATATCTGGCCTAGGGATTCTCAATGCGGAATCTGGCATAGCGCAACACGTCGCGCAGGACGTCATAGCCCATGTCGGCAGCAGCCAACAACACCTCGGCCAACTCGGGATGCTCTTGCGCCAGCCGCTGTGCCTGCAGGGCCAAGCGCTCCCCGTCATCCGACTGGCCCAGGTAGAGGTTGATGACATAGGCCAGCGAGACATTGCCCAGCTTGGCCAGCGCCATCAACGTCTCCAAATCCAGCATGCGGTCCGTCTTGGTGCGTCCCGCCGCTTTTAAGAGGGTGGCGTGCACCAACCCCGCCTTCTCCGCCGCCTTGCGCCACCCCCCGTTGCGCTTGACCGTCTCCTCAACCCAACGGTAGAAGCGCTCGTTCATAACCGTCTTCCCCTTTTGACAAACAAGATGTTTTGGTTACAATCGTAACACGGAGGTGTACTATGACAACCAGGTCTGAGCTGCAACGCCAACTGGTGCGCATTGCCTACGCCGCGGGCATCCGCGACCCATACGGGAAGCAGAAGCATGAGTTCGAAGTCCTGGCACGCGACATCCGCGACATCTGCCGCCGACGCTTTGAACGCCATGGCATCCCCATCAACTACAATGACCTTGTCGACATTGCGCGCATCGCCAACCAGAATCCCATCAACTTCGTGCCACGCTTCCGCAAGATACTCCTGGAATATACCCTGAGGCGCATCGAGGAGGCCCATAAGGTCACAGCACCCCCTTCAGGTACGCTTCAAGACGCGCTGGCAGAAATGGAGAAGTACTTTGCGCTGGAAGGGGGTTGAGCGCGGCATCGCTAAACTCTTGAACACCCGACGCATTCCCGTCACCGGGCAACGCGGGTTCGACCTGGAGACCGATTGCATGGTGGTCGAGGTCAAGTCCCGTGCCTCCATCGGCAAGTACCTCTGGGACTTCATGCAACAGGTCCTCCAGGGTGCCAAAGAGCAAGGCAAGGGTGACAAAATCCCAGCCGTGGTCGTCCACCGACCGGGCATGCCATATGCCGATGCCCTCCTCTGCATCCGTATCCGCGACTATGTGAAAGTGCATCTCTTGCCTCCTGATGATAATGATAACACAAATATCCCAAATGGTCAAGGGGATATCCATCAGGGATAACTTGGATAAATCCAGGAGAAGCTATGAATCGCGATGAAGTCCAAGTCCTGGAAGAGGTGACACGCCGGGAAGCGGAGCTGGCCGTCCATCAGGGGTGCTTCGAGACGCAGCTGCAAAGAGAAGCGGCCATCTTGGTGGAACAGCTCAGAATCCTGGCCTGTGAGGTGACCTATGCCCATGACCGTCTGAAGGGAAAAATCCTCCGACGCCTCGCCGATGGGGAGCTGTGGTGCGCTCACCCCGGCATGTACCGCTCGCTCGACGAGCTCTTAATCAGCGAGGAAATCGGCATCTCCAAGTCGGAGGCCTCCGACCTCCTGGCATGGGAGAAGGTCATCTACCCCTGGTTTCAGGAGAAGAAGGGATTGAGCGCCTGGGAGACCTGGCAGCTCCTCCCCAAGACCAAATGGCGGCGCATCATCCGCGTCCTCAGGGCGCTGATAGACCCGGAGTACCACAGCCCCTCGGAGAATGTGCGCCTCTCGGTGGAACTCCTCATGAAGGACTGCCAGAGCCCCGAGGAGGCGGTGGACAAGCTCATCGACCTGGCCCAGAACGCCCCCACAACACGGGATTTGGAAGGGGTGATATACCCCAACGAAATCCCCAGCATCGTGATAACAGTGCGCCAGGACGAGAACGGCGTCTACCACGGACGCTTCGTCGCCAGCCACGACCAGCTCCAGGTGCTCAAGTCCTATCGAAAAGTCGAGGTGATGTATGAGCACTGAGATGGAAAAGGCCCTGGTGGGAGCATTGCTGCTCGACCCCACCAACATGGACGCGGTCCTCCCCATATTGGGCAGGGACGCGCGCAAGTTCCGCGGAGAAGCAGGAACGGTCTACCAGGCGATGGTCGAGATGTACCACCAGAACATCCCCCTCGACATGCTCGCCATCGCCGACTACCTCAGACGCAAGGGGTGGAAGGGAAACCTGGAGGATTTCCTGAGCGGCGACGTCGTCGCACCCCATGCCCCACACTATGCCCAACGGGTGGCCGATGCCTTCACCCTGCGCTCCTTGGTGGAGCTGGCCACCAAGGTCATCAACCAGGCATACTCGGACGGCAATGACGTCTCCGCCCTCCTGAGCATGCTGGAGAAGGGCATCGAGGACATCCGCGAGGAAACCCCGGGAGGGGTATCCGACGTCCGCTCCTATGCCGAGAAGATGGCCGATTGGCTGCTGCAACCCTATCAGCCCAAACACTACTCCACCGGCATCGTCAACCTCGACTCCATCATGGGAGGCCAGTTTGAGCCGGGGAGGTTGGTGACCATCGCGGGAAGGCCGGGGACGGGAAAGACCCACGTCCTCGTCGCCCTGACCATGTCCCTGGCCAAACAGGGAGTGCCCACGCTCTTCTTCTCGCTGGAAATGTCCCCCCTACAGCTGTTGACGCGCATGGTCTCCTATGAGACGGGCATCGACAGCATGAGCATCCAGAGACGCCAGCTGAGCACGGAGCAACAGGAGGAAATCCAACGGGTATTGGGGGACTTCATCGAAGGGAAGTATCCTCTCATGCTCCAGACCGGGGTGCGCGATGTCTATGCCATGCAATCCCAAATCCGCCAGACCAACGCTCAGGTGAGACGGTCCTATAGCCGTCCCCTGGGAGCGGTCGTGGTGGATTACGTCCAGCTGGTGCCGCCCAAGGAGACGCTCAAGCGGCGGGATTTGGAAATCAGCGATGTCACCCGCACCCTCAAGCTCACCGCCTTAGAGCAGGACATGGTGGTCATCGCCGCTTCCCAGCTCAATCGCGAAATCGAGCGCAGGGCGGAGAAGAAGCCCATGCTCTCCGATTTGAGGGAAAGCGGCTCCATCGAGCAGGACAGCGATGTGGTCATCTTCACCTATCCCGTCCTGGAGTACGTGGGGGAGAAGGAGGCATTGGCGCTCCTGAAGCACTTTGAGCCCGGCTGGGAGCCCTATGAGCTCATCGTCGCCAAGAACCGCGACGGCAAGACGGGAAAGGCCAAATGCGCCTGGCAGAGGAGCACGGGACATTTCCGCAGCTTAGAGGAGGAAACATAAACCTTGGCAACTCAAACACTTCTAGGAGGTGCTATGATTGACAATACGGTACGGGACTATGTCTTCAAGGTCATCCAGGGGAAGGGCTTCCATGACACCACGTTCTCCCATCTCCAAGCCCTGACGTGGCGACAGATATGCCATCTCTTCATCGAGCTCAGCGAGTTCTATCAATCCGAGGCCCCGGAGGAGCTGGCCGATGTCGCCATCGTCTTCCTCGACCTCTTGGGGTTGCACAACATCGATGTCCCACAGGAGGAGCCCCAACTGGACAGCACGGTCAACGCCATTGCAGAGATGGCCAACCTCTATCGCAAACAGGGGGTGCTCAATCCCAACCGCGTGTGGCGCTGCATCCTGGGGCTGGCTGAGCACCTCGACATTGACCTCTATGACGAGGTCATGGCCAAGATGAAGAAGAACGAAGCACGTCCCAAACTCTACGGATTGCACAAGGAGGAAAGATGACCGTCGACAAAGAATTTGCTAGAAAGACAGCCTTAGCCCTGGCCATGCTCATGTACATCACCTGCATCGCGTTCCTGTGTCTGGCAAGTCCATCACAATGAAACGCTGTTTCATCGTCGACCACAGAAACGGACAGGTCATCTACAAGAACGGGCGGCCATGGGGCTTCCACACCTTCCATCCCATCCGCTTCGAATGGACAGATGTGGGATGGGCAGTGCATATCCTGTCCTTCTGCGTCTTCCTCACCGACAACCTCAATCATGTGGCCTATAACGGCGTGGTCATGTTCGGCGTGGGGCGCGATGGCTTCTTCTTCAGCCTGAAGCCCAACGATGTCGTCATCCCGCTGTGGCCGCCCAAGAAGCTCATCGGTTTCCTGAAGGAGGTGCTCCATGCCCGTCGTCGGACTTGAACTGCCCGAAGGGAAGGTGCGCTTCGAGGACCTCAAGGACGAGGTCCTCATGCCGGTCTACAGGGCAGTAGCGCAATTCACCCAGGAGGAACATCATCGCATCAGCGTCACCAAGTTGGTGGGCTGTCTGAGACAGCACTACGCCCTGGAGAAGCTGGAGGTCTACGTCCCCGTGGCCAACTACCTGCGCCTGATGTACGGGACGGGGATGCACAAGATGCTCAACACGACGGAGCTGCCCGTTGCCTGGGAGACCCCCGATGGGATTACCGTCAACGGCAGCATCGACTACGTGGACGAGGAATATCTCATCGACTTCAAGACCATCCGCAGGCTCCCTGGAAAGACGTTGGACCACCATGCTTTGCAGGTGAACCTCTACCACTTCCTGTTGCGCCACAACACCATCGGGGAGAAGAGGGATGTCCCCCATCTCGCGGTGGTCTACATCGACTTCGACGGACACTATGAATACCACCGCGTGCGCATCAAGCACTACGACTTCCTGCATAACTTCATCTGCGAACGGGCGAAGATGCTGCACGATGCTCTGGAGAAGGACATCCCACCGCCGATGGAGGAAGGATGGAGATGCCAGTATTGCTTCACTCCGAACTGTGGGCAATTGTTCTGATATACCGCGGCCTGGACGATGCGGCGATAGCGGAGCAGACCGGCCTCTCCCAGGAGGCCATCCATCAGCTGCGCATCCACTATCCCACCGGAGACCAGCTGCGGCGCGCGGTGAAGAAGCTGGAATGCGAGAAATGCATCGTGCTCAGGGCATGCCAGCTCTCGGTGCAGATGAAAGGTCCCTGCCTATGCGAACGGTCACCCAATGGAAGAGGGCGCTCGTCGCACAAGGGCTGACCTTTCTCAGCGGCCTCATCGGCGTGAAGCGCGGAAGTCCCCTGGTCTTCGTCTGGGCGAGCGAATATCACAAGCGCCTGGGAATGAAGCAGGAACAGCTCATCCGTCCCCATCTCAAGGGATGGGCCAACCGTCCCATCTGTCATATCACGGTCAAAGAGTTCATGGCCACTGACCCCATTGCCCAACAAATTGCCAATTTAGGCGGGAAGTTGATATCATTAGACTGAAAAGGAGGTTTCCATGTTCGTACCGGCTAAGAAGGTCAAGTCCTATGCGCGTCTGGCCATCATGGGCCCGGCCGGTTCCGGCAAGACCTATACCGCCCTGGCCATCATGAGCCACATGGCGAAGAAAATTGCCGTGATTGACACCGAGCACGGCTCCTCGGCCAAGTACGCCAACATCTTCACCTTCGACATGGCCGAGCTCAAGGAGTTCGACCCGCGCAATTACATCGATGCCATCAAGGCGGCCCAAGAAGCAGGCTATGATGGGCTCATCATCGACTCGCTCTCCCATGCCTGGATGGGCAAGGGCGGTGCGTTGGAGATGGTCGAGAACATCGGCCAACAGATGAAAGGGGGGAGCTTTGCCGCCTGGTCGAAGGTGACCCCCATCCAGAATGAGCTGATTGACACCATCCTGGCCACCCCCATGCACGTGATTGCCACCCTGCGCTCCAAGATGGAGTACACCATGGACGATTCCAACGGGCGCAAGGAGGTGGTCAAGCTGGGCATGAAGCCGGTACAAAGGGATGGCGTCGAGTATGAGTTTGACGTGGTGCTCGACATGGACTTCACCAATACCGCCACGGTCACCAAATCGCGCTGTCCTGCTCTGACCGGCAAGAAGTTTGTCCGTCCGGGAGAGGAGATTGCCCTGGTGCTCAAGGAATGGCTCGATGGCGAAGACCCGGAGCGGGTCAAGCTGATGGGGCTGTTGCTCACATTGGCCAAGGAGAGGGGTGTTCCCATCGAGCAGGCATGGCTGGAAAAGGCCTCGAAGGAAGAAATCATCGCCCGCGGCAAAGAGCTGCGCGCGATGAAGTAAAAATCCCATTCTAGTTTTCAAAGAAAGGAGTAAGTATCATGGAGAACCAGAATCAGTTCACACGTTTCGACATGGAAGAGTTCCTCGAGGACAACGTGTCCATCGACTGGATGGAGAACTTCACGTCTCCTGAGGAAGATGGGGATGTGTTTTTCGACGACGAGGCATGGGAGGAGCACATGCGCCATCTCGACGAGTACGTGCGCAAGCATCCCGAGGACTTTATCCAGCCCGAGGACTTCGACCCCCACGCGAAGCCGACACGGATATATACCCTGGATGAGCTGCGGAAGTTGCTCAATGATTGACCCGTGCGGCTTCTGGATTGTGATAGGGCTGATTGTCTTCGCCGCCATCATGAACTGGCTGGCACCGACTGACCATCGGCAACGGTAGCCGCTGGCATGGGGCATCGGAGCGAAAAGCTCCGGTGCCCCTTTTTTTTTACAAAATGGCTTCCTTGTCGCAGTCCTGGGGTTCTACACCCGCGCCCTTTGACAAAAGGGGACCGGTCATCCGGTCCCCTTTAGGGCTTCGTGCCAGCCTGTCGCGCTTGAGGGAAAGGCGCACCTCCTTTCATTTAGATTTGGCGCGCTTCCGGTCCGCCTCCCGGGCTCTTTCCAGCGCTGCCTGAACGCGCGGGTTTTTCGCAACCTTGGAGCGTGCTACATGGCACAACACCTGTGCCGCGCTATAGCGTTTGCTGTGATGGCGCAGACGTATCGCTGCAAGCGCCTGGGCAACTGTGGCCACCGGATAGGCGCCGGTTCCTCGAAATCCCGTCTTCTTGCGGTCCTCCGCTGTGACTCGTGCCATAGGTCACCTCCCAAAATCCAACAACCAACTGAGCTGCACCAACACGCGGGGAGGCAGGCTGCATTGCAATTCCTCCACCGCGATGCGCTGGTATTCCAGGGGGACGTTGCGTTCCATAATCTCAGCGACCTTCTCTTCCTTCTCCGGCGTGCCGTCATATTGGGCGACAACCTGCTTGAGCTCGGCATCAATCGCGCTCAGAATCTCATCGGTCTGCATGAGCAGACGCGCTATCGCCACCGCCGCTTCCGGGGGAAGGCGCTTGCGCCCCAACATCTCTAAAGCTTCCCAGCTCTGCAACAGCTCGCGCACCTTCATGGTAAAAGACCCCTCAAGCCGCGTTCCTTGTGCAGCACGATGTTATAGACCGTGGTGGCACAGCCCAGGATGACGCTATAGGATTGGCCAATCCACTGTAAGAGCTGCATGGGGTCCTGGGGAGGGGCGTTGAGCTGCCCCTCAAAGAGGGAAATCCCCAGGGCGCTGAGCAGGGAGAGGAGCACGGTCAGCCACAGGGCAGCTGGTCCGGAAAGCTCCCGTCCCGTCGCCCGCTGGTAAAGCCACTTGATGATGTTGATGGCGAGTGCCAGAACACTACCGACAATCGCTGCTGTTTCCATTAATTGCCTCCTACCAGCCATTCCAGGTTTCTGAGATGGGGGAGATGCCGCAGCAGCTCTTCTCGCGAGAACCGCGGCAGCTCCAGCACACATGTGCGCGCCATGACCTCCTCAGTCGGTTGGGTCAGCATGTCCTCACAAGCTTCCCCCAACATCTCCTCCAGAAGCACCATCAGCTCCACATAGCGCGCGGACAAATCCTCCTCCAACCGACACTTCCCCAGCTTGATGAGCAAGGGCAACCCGTCAAAGAGCTGCTTTACCGTAGCACGACTTTGAGCACGGCGGTCGTGGTCACGTTGTTCAGTGTGTTCAGGTAGAAGCGCATCCATGCTCCATGCACCGGTACCGTTGCGACATAACCGCTGGCATCGGAAGTGGACGTGACAATGCCCGAGTTGCTGCTGTGCAACATCCACCAGAAGCTGTCCGGCGACACCTGCAGCTGCAGCGTCGTCGTCTGGGCACCGGTGTTCAGGTCGAGGTTATAGAAGACGTCGGCATATTGATACCCCGCCCAGTTAATGGCACGGGAATAGGTCGTGCCTGTCATTGCCACCGGACCGATGGTGACGGTGTGGATGACCGGCGTGCTCGCCTGGACATCCTTGCCCATGAAGAGCCCACCACCCAATACCAGAACGCCAAAGAGAACCAGGCTCAGGACAATCAATCGTTTCATCTTGCTCACTCCTTTTCTTGCTGATGACCAGTATGATACCAAGGCCGACGACAGCGTCGGCCACGAACTACTTCTCCGTGTAGCCGCACCAGGGACAGCGCTTCACGTCCTTGAAGGTCTCATACCCACAGCGGGGGCATTTGGTGAAACCCGTGCGCCGTATCCTCATGCCCGACTCCTTTCGTCAAAGTATTTCGGGTAACGCTCACGAAAATACCAATCCGCCTCATGCCATGTCCCATCCACCGGGATGCGCACTGGCTCCTCCTCAGTCCTAATCCCGATGGGCAACGTGAAGATGACGGGGCAGTCACAGCATTGTACCGACTGGCGCTTTCCATCGATGTCGGAAAGCCAGCGAAAACGTGCATGGACACAAATGGTCGTTCGCATCATCACCCTCGCAAAAGGTTCAAGAGGACGGTGAGACAACCTTGCGGCTCCTGCGAGCCCGCCTCCACCAGCTGAAACTCAATCCCCAAGGTGCGGTGATTGGTGTTGGGCAGCATGCCCAGCTTGCGCACCACGTCCGAACCGGCCATGTGGCTGGGACACCAGATGATGGATACCCCCTGCCCGGGAGCAGCATAGTCCCCCGTTCCCAACCCGAACTCAACCATGCCATTGGCGTTGGTCACGCCGAAGACGGCATGGGAAAGCGCTTCAGGCGGAGCGGTAACATTGTCGGGCTTAGCCCCGCCGGGCCATCCGTTCTGGGCACCGGGCCAGGAACGCCCCACCACACACCCCTCCCAAGGCAGGCCCTGGAGATTGAGCACGCGCACGGGATATATCGCCGCCCCCTCGCGCTCCCAGATGCGCGTCACGATGAAATTTTTGTCCGCTCGGCGCAGCGAGGTGTCAATCTGCACACCCCACGTCTGCACCAGCCAATCCATGTCCTTCTCGCTGCCGTCAATCGCAAAAACCTTCACTCCTTGCCTCCTATGAGCGTCCTACAACCCTTTCTTGGATACAAATCGCTCAGCGTCACGCCCTGGTAATAGTACAGGGCGATTTCGCGCGCACCCTTACCTTGTTCCGCCAAAATTTTTGTGCCCCATTGACAGGCACGGTTCTCCCATACACCCGACGGGTTGCTCGGCGAGGTATGTCCCGGCTTGCCCTGACAATAGGGGCAGACATCCCTCCCACACACCGAGACGTAATGGGCATAGAAGGGTTCACCTGTGTTGCTGTCCACGAGGTAGATTCCTTTGGTTGCCTCAATGGCCATATCGGTACGGGGATGACGCCGCTCAGGGCGATAGACCTGGTCGTTGTCGGAGATGTCATACTCCGCCGCCCGCGGTTTTTTGATGCGATACATCGCCACACTTCTCGCGAGAATCGCATTGGCCTGTAAACTGGCCTCGGGCCAGGAGGGATAGACCTCGGCGGGCAATACCCCCTGTAAATAGACCTCTACGGGCAAGACCTCGACACGGCCTTCCGGGGTTCTTACACGGATGAGATGCTCGTCCCGGGGAATATCGACGCTCATGCGCTGCAAATGGAGGGGGAGATTGCGGCAGCGCTGCACCCAGGAGTTGGGCAGATTCCCCGGGTGATTGGTCGGGTCCTCCCACAGGAAGAAGGTGAGTGCGAGGACGCGCGGGTCTTTCAGCGTCTGCTGGGCGAAGTAGAGGCATTGGTCGGTGAAATCGCGGTCGGAAGCGCCGAAATTGCCCGCCTCATCGATGATTAACTTGGCCGGGATGCCATAGCGCCGCTCGAACAGCCTCAGGAGGCGCCGCCAACGGAAGGCATACCACGTGGACGTCAGGTTGTCGTAGAGCCAGTTCGCCACACTTCCCCCGGAATGGCCCCAGTAGGCGTGGAAGGTGAGGACGTTGTCAAAATGGCTCTTGACCGTCGCGGCGAGATAGTCATACCCCGCCCAGCCCTCGGTTGGCTCTCCCAAATCATCCGGAGCGCCATCCTCGTGGTGGCCAAAGGCAAAGGGGGGCGTCACCAGCTTCATCTGGGGGATTTTCTGCTTGATGATGTCCGCCACCATAGATACCCAGCGCGCATAGTCGCTGTAGAACTCGGGCGTCTCATAACGCGCCTGATTGTTCGGGTTGGGGTCGCCGTTCTCGTAATGGAGGTTGAGCTCGTTGCAGAAGTAGATGTACGGGTCCAATCCCTTGATTTCGGGCCATTTGGAGAGGACGTATTCGGCATGACGGCGCGCTGTGGCGGGGATATCATTGCGCCAGTTCTGTGGGTGCATGAAGCGCACAATCACCGGCGCAGCGGGATGACGGCTCTTGTAGCCATAGACATCATTGGCAGCGAGATAGTCCACGATGCAGGTCACGGCGCCGGGATGCCAGGAATACATCAGCTGGACATCGCTGGGGATGCCATTGGCGGCCCAGATTCCCGGTATCATATCAGCTCCTCAGAAGCATAATCCTCTGACATCACGTGTCATCATTGTAACACGACGGAGCACAAAATGCAAATCGGGGAAAAGAGAAATGCCGGGTGTACCCCGGCATTTCTCCGACCCCAGACACGATGCATCCCGTAGCCAGGAGTATGATAGCATGGGAGCATCACGCTGTCAAATCCACGACCGGCTTGGAAAGCGCCTCGCGGATTCTCGCGAGGATGAAGGCGAGCTCCTGCAGCGAATCCCCCTGCAAGAGGACGGGGTGGGGCACACCATTGGTGACCAACGCCACCTCATAGCAGTTGTTCATGCGCACCACACGGTACTCATGTGAAGGGCGCGTAGACTTCGAAGGTTGCCGTTTTGCCATAGAGGGTGCGGTTGGTGAAGGTCACTAAAGGTTGCAGATAGTAGACACCCGCCTCATCCAGGTCGTTCGTCGTGGTCGTGTAGCGCAAGATGCCATTCGTGGCATCCGCAACCGTCGCATTCCATGTCACCTCGGTCTCCGAGGGCTTGCGCACCTTGAAGACGGTCGACGTGGCATTCGTCAGGTCTATGCCGGTTGATACGACAATATCAACCCCAACCGAGTTCTTGTAGACCTTACCCAAGGTTTACCTCCTGTGTGATGGCGCATGACAAGGCAATTGCCATCATAATGGGCGAGTCCAGCATAACGGTCATGCAACCTCCTCAAATAGTACAGGTGTTTCCATACGGATACAATGAGGGCCGAACCAAATGCGCTCCTTGAAGCGATTATCACTGTTTTGTGTCTTGTGACGCCGCGACATACACCGTCTGGCTGTCCATGCCACCTTTTCCCATGTTTCTGGCATCTCGTGCTCGCCCTCGTAGCCACACAGCGCGATGCGGAAACGTGGGTCGTCTCCGTGCTCCAGACACCACTGGCGCACTTCGGCGCTGACCGAGGGTTCCTCGTGATTATAGCAGCCCTTGCTGCGCACCTGGGGGTCATAGGGTGGGTCCAGGAAGATGCCCACCTTCTTTCCTGACATCAGGATGGCATCGGAGAGGACACGCTTCCAGTCGCCGCAACAGATTTTGACATGGCGCAATCGGTCACTCAGCAGGCGCATGTAGCGTATCAATGCCTCACGACTGCGCTGGCATTGCCCCTCGAAGGGGAGGGAGTCCGTCGCGATAATCCCCTGCTCATTGGTCATATGCCTCTGCCGTGCCCCAATTGCGATGACGCCGTTGCCAGTGCGGGTGACATGAGGGCGCCTGATGCTCACACCATGCAATGTGCTGCGCAGAACACCGTGCTCGTTGTAACTTGGGCGCTTCACAGGGATGCCGTGAAGCTCCTGACGCATAACCCCTCTGCCACTGATATCCGGACGCCTTTGTTGCACTCCAGAGCCACGCACCAGACGGCCATCCACGCTGGTCCACGGTCCCTTTCCACTGCACCAATCACCACCAATCCAACAACACAATCCCCATATCCACCAACCCGCCTTTTGAGCGTCGTAGTAATCCGGGTCGCCCATGAGACGCTCGACGTCCGGGGGGTTCTGCACCAGCCAGATGTGCCGGGCTATCAGGTCAGCCTCATTGACCGGCCAATCCACGTATTCCGCCACCGCATCCGGGTCCTTCTGGATGGCCCGCCATGCGTTGGTTAAATAACCGTCAATGTCGTTGACGATTTCCATCCCATGAGGATTGGGACGGTTCAAGAGCACTGCTCCCCCGCCGAAGAAGGGCTCGATGTAGAGGTCAATGTCTCCCAGACGCGACCAGACTAAATCAGCCACCTGGGACTTGCCACCAAACCACGGGAAAGGAGGTTTCAACTGCATAGCACAAGCAATAATCTCCGCAACAATCTACCCTCTGATGTCTTACATCTGCCCCACTGCCGGACCCAGGACACGCCCCATCTGTGATGGATAGCGCCATGCCACTTCAACGGTCAAACAGGATGTGAATAAGTTGGTGTCCACTTGATAACCCACTTCGACGTAGGCAACGCTGACCGATTCGACGGTGTCTATCTGCTCGGCGACTTCCACATGGGCTACACTAACGTATTCCTCGCTCATGGGATATTCGCCTCAATGCCAATCTGTAAGTTGTCGATGTTGGTTGCTGTCCAGGAACCACCACCGCAGTTGGAGGTGCGCACGAAATACCGCAGGTCCCCTTGAGAGGTAGGAAGGCCAAACCATCCGCTGTTCACCACGCTGCCATTGTCGCCATCGCGCAGTTTGACGCGCAGCTGGGAGGCGCTGGCATCGTTCTTCCACGCCTGCACCCACGCTGCCACGGCGACAGGTTGCTTGCCGGTCAGGTCGAGGGTGCTGAGCGCATAGTAGTCCACTGCTCCGTTGGTGCTGGTGTACACGTAATCCGTGCCCGGGGTACCTCATCTACCATGGCGTAGTTATCACTCCCGCTCTGCGGCGTCCAAGCCTTATTGGCGGTGTCCGCATTGGGATAGATACGCTCCACACGAATGTCTCCTGGAAAGCCACTGTCCGATAGCACAAGGTCGTCAAGGTACGTGACCAGTGATTGTCCGGAATACCATTGCTTGTGGAACTGGAATGACACATAGGAAACCTGGCTGCTGTTGCCCGGCCTGGTGTTGCCGGTGTAGTTGATGACCTCGATACCATTCCAGTAGACCACCACCCGTCCATTCGTGGAGTCCGCGTAGACCCACCACTGAATATGATTCCAATCGCTAGCCATCAGCACCGCGGTTTCCACAACCTGCGTGTCCCCGCGGTAGTAGTACATACGTCCATAACGATACCACCAAATCTGGTTGTAGCTGTTATCGGTGTAGTAGATGAACAGACGACACGATGAGTCGGTGCCAGAGGCGTCGTGGGGGTGGAACCAGTGCGCGCCATAAATGTTGGTGATGGTCATGGAGCTGGGGACGCGCACGTGGAAGCCGCCGCTCCCTTGGTTGGGCGTCTGTAGATAGCAGCTACAATTCCTGCTCTTCTTGGTAGAAGTGCTGATGCCCATTCCCCATTGGTCTGAGGCGGGGATGATTTGAGTCGTCTGTCCTTCAAAACCCGTCATAAACCAAATGCCCATGTCATCCTCCCTCAAGACAGATACTGCTTACAACGAACATGCACGGTCAAATCAGCGCCGGCTACAGTGCTCCCCACCTGGTCGATGTCAAAGGTGAGATAGTCATTGGTTGTCAACGTCGTGATGTCGGGCACGCCCGAACCGGTGTTGCTGCCCGCCACTATCGTCGGCCGGTTGCTTCCCGATGTAAAGATGGTCGTGCCATTCTTGTTGACATCCACAATGATGCTGTTCCCCTGGGGTGCCGTGCCCACCGCAATGAACACGTGGTCAATGGTCATGTTACACGGCACATAGATGCGCAACGGTTTCTCCCCCACTGCCAGGTTACCCTCCACGCTGAAGAAGAGGGTATGCCAAAGAAAACGATTGGTCACAAATGTCCTGACCGCCTTTTGTGAGGGCGTCTTCTCATCGCTGTTGCTCCCCAAAGTAGGGTCGGTATCAGGCACAAACTGATAGTCCTTTATCTTCGTCGGCATACATATCTCCCGTAAACAAGTTTGGCCTTCCCACGCTCAATCACGATATAGCGTCTTCTTGCCACACTTGGTACAAACCCAATAGTCCCCGCGCAATACATGCCGGGTGTATTTCCTACAGTCCGTTCAGTAGCGATATTCCTCCTTGGGACGTCCAAAGAACATTCGCATCACCTCATCCCCGATGTGGCGTCTGCCTTCCGCACTTGGTGCAATACCAGTAGTCCTCTTTGTCACTCTTACGACGCTTGTGCAGCGTCGTGCGCTGACATGTCTTGCAATAGCGATGCTCTTCGCTAGGATGTCCGAAGAACATTGGTCGTCTCCTTTACATCGGTAATAGGCTAAATCGTCTTCTCCAATGTGCCTGTCAGCAGCTGTTGCAATACCTGCGTTGTCTCACCAGGTGTCCGAAGCATGTCTATGACATTCCGGTCCATCGCCCGGTGCATCGCGACCAGCGCCTTGACAATCGTCTCACCGTCCTGGGCCTCCTGAATTCTCTGTCGTGCCTGCACCGCCACTGCTTCCACAGCAGACATCAAGGCCCTGGTCTCGGCATGTTTCTGCAGCACCTGTGCCATAAGGCTCCGGGTGTCCATCCCCCGTGCGGCTGCCTCGGCGATGAAAACCGTTTCATCGTTCTGCTGCGCCGCAAGCGCCTTGTACAGGTGCACCTCCGCCTGGGGGTCCACACGGCGTAATTCCTCCAGATGCTCCAGCGCCCAGGCGCGGAAATCCTCCAGACGAAATTCATGTCCCTGGGGATTTCCGTCCATGTCGGAGATGACGGAGATGAAGGCCGATTGCACGGCTTGATAAAGCGTTATCGCATCATCCGCCTGAATAGTCATCGCTCCGATTTGTGCCTTCATGTCACACCTCAGATGTTGGTCAGGAACCAGTCCACATAGGCATATTGCCCTATGCCATAGAAACCCATCCCCCAGAAACTCTGTGAAATCGTGGGGACTGTCACCGATGTCCTTGCCAGGTTTTGCCAGTAGCCCGCTTCGTTGACCACGTACGAGTAGACGTAGTCGTCTGTATAGTGCCACAACCGGATTACCACCGGTTGCGTGGTATCCCAGAAGTAACTGGTTGTGATGGTGACAGTACTGCCTCCCAGGTTGTGTTGGAAACAATAGTAGATGATATAGTCGCCGGTACGGAATACCCTACACGACACATAGCGCCAGGTGCCCGAGCAGTTGTAGAGGATTGTCACCCCGGCGGCCACCTCCCCCGGCAGCACGCGCACTACAAAATGCTTCGCCCGACACGCCGAAAGGCTGTCCGGCCCATATCTACCGAGAAGGTAGGCGCCGTTGACGGCCCCCCCAACCACCATGTAATCACCAGCAATACGATATTCGACATATGGAGGCGTGCCACTGTAACCTGCCAAGGTGGTCCATGAGTACCCTGAGGGAATGCCCCCGCTGCGGAAATGGTCAGTGGGGGTGCCTAGCACGTCCACAAAGCGGGTCATGAGACCACGGTTGTCACCTATGGCGTAGATTTCACTGCTCGCCTTCACCTGTCCCGCGCCGGCCCCGGTGGCGCTTCCCACGTTGATGCCACCTGAGACGGTCAATCCTGTTAGTGACCCACCACGGCTGCTGTTAATAGCGGTCGTCCCCGCTATCTGTAATGCGCCGGATACGATGTTGAGCGAGTCACCACTCGCCACATCGATGCGGTCGGCAGCGCCACGAGCAAGTTGTGCATCTCCGCCCAAAGTGACTGATGATGCAAACGATGCATTGCGACTGCTATCGATTGCGGTCGCGCCTGCGATTTGTAAATCGCCGGATACCAGGTTCAGGGAGTCGCCACCGGCCAAATCAAGCCGATTGGCTGCGCCATGGGATATTTGAACGTCAGTGCCAACGGTCAATGTCCCTGGGATAGCGATATTACCCACTACGCTGACGTTGCCATCGGCATCCACACTGAGAGCGGGGTCAGGAGAGCCATCGCTGGCCGCCAAGGAGGAGTGTTTGTGCTCCGATGGTGCGCGCGTTGCAATGGCGTTGTCCACATAGGTCTTCGTTGCCCTCTGGGAAGGCACCTTGCTGTCGCTGTTGCTCGACAGGGTGACATCGGTGTCGATGATTCCCCCCAAATCTCCCGCTTCCAATGCGCGAAATGTGGGGGCAGCGCTCCCGCTCGTTGGCCCCGCGAGAACGGTATTGGCGCTTTGGACATCCAAACCCAGCTCCTGGGCGTTCAGGGACAGGATGGCATCAGCACTGGTAGAAAGGGTGACAGGGTCATGCCCAGCACCACCCGATGCCAGGTTGTAGTGCGCCCGGATGACGCTCCCACTCGGTGGAGCATAGGTGAAGGTGAAGGAGCCACCACTGGGGGAGGTCTCGGTAAAATCCTCACCAGGCGTCTGCACCAGGCCGTTCAATGTGACGATGAGCGTCCTGGGCTCATAGGCATCCGGCGCGTAGAAGGTGGTCGTGACCCCGTCCGGCGCTGGTGTCACTGCCTGATTGACCTTCATAAACCCCAACTGCTTACAACAGACCACACGGATGACGTCACCAGTACGCGGGGCAACGGCAAATGTGATTGTTCCGTTCTGCGGATTGCTTTCGGTGTAGTCATCGTCGCGCGTCAACAGTTGGCCGTTGAGAAACACCAAGGTGGTGTTCCCCACATAGCTGCCGCTATCCAGGGTAAACACCGTCGTGTTGCCATCGGGGGCTGGCGAGACGGTCGTGACAATGGCAGGGACGACCGCCGATGTTCCGGGAATCTGCACCACGGTCGCGGTGCCTGAATCGATGACGGTGACACCGTTTCCGACGAAGTTGAGATAGCCCCGTTGGGGCAAATCGCTCCCCTCATCCTGGATGACGTGCCCACTGGTAATGGTGCGCCAGGTCTTTTGTGGTTCATTCCACACCTTCCAGACCGGCGTCTCCGGAGTGCCATCCACGCCGATGTCCAGCCAGAGGAAGCCATCGTCACCCACCCCAACGTCGGGTTCGATGGGTGACATCAGCGCGATGGAACGTAATCGCCCCCAGCGGTCACTCAGGATGCAGAAACGTTCCCTCTTGGTTATCATAGCTGATACACGTCAATCGTTACCGTGGCTGTCCCACTGCTGGCAGCCGCCGAAAGCATGTAGAAGGGATAGCGTAAGTCAAATGTGATGACGCTCCGCCCATTGCCCACCGTCGAGGACAAGGTCACAGCGGTATAGTCGTCACCTGTCTGGGTGAAGCGCGGGATGAGCGCTATGGTCAGCGTCGCCCCCTGCCCCAATCCGCTCACGTTCGCGAAAATGGTGCCCTTGGTGAAGCCGCGCGCGTCGATTGCCGCTGTGGGAGAGCCCTGAGTCCCCCTCTTCACCGCCTCCGTCCCAACCGTGAGCGCATCGTGGGTGCGCTCGGTGCGATAGCCGGAGAGGACGGCCATGGAGGCGAAAGACTTCCCCCCCGACGACTGCACTCCCAATGCCATGGGGAAGCTGTAATTCCCGTCGTCGGGGTTCAACAATCCCAATTGCTTCTGCCCGCTGATGTCACATGGCAAACTGTCACTGGCTACCTGCCCCATGTCAACCTCCTGTACACGGTAATGGGTCGCAACCCTGATTGGCCTCGAACAAGACCCTGGCCTCCTCGATATCCGTCTCGCGCAGCGATGTGTCCCCCGCTTCCAACAGGATGTAGGCCAGGGCAATCCCGTTGGCAGGGATGGGGGGATAGAGCGGGAAGCCCACCGTTGCCGGTGCCGCTTCCACCTTGGCCTTGTTCCAGAGGACGTCGAGATAGACGAGCACGCGCCGCTTCCCCGCCTGCGGGACGTAGTCTGTGAGGTCAATGCCCGTCTCGCCGCGATAGTAACGCCGCTGCCCTTTGACCTCATACATCCCACCACAGACGCGCACCTTGAGGCCGTCCTCCGCCTCGACGCGCAAGGGATACAAGCTGCGTACGTAGACCGTGCTCATAGGTATACCAAGCTCCGGATATCCCCGCCGGAGGGGTAGTTCTGGTCGCTCCAGGAGATGCCGTCGGGCGACTCAATCACACGGCTTCCCGAGCCGATAGCGATGCTCCCCTTGCCCGTGATGGCATCAGGAGGGACATCCGCCACCAGCGGCAGGGTCACCTG
>Ga0209162_1001902_pt1 | contig 19412 bp, 14 predicted proteins | sample YNPNPMetaG_FD_187121 | JGI IMG/M metagenome (GOLD analysis project Ga0209162, IMG submission 187121) | Anoxygenic and chlorotrophic microbial mat microbial communities from Yellowstone National Park, USA - YNP NP MetaG (SPAdes) (version 2) ... | reverse complement strand
TTGGGAGCGATGATGCCGCGCGTGTAGAGGGGCTCCAGACGGTCCGGCGGGGAGAAGAAGTAGTTGGCCGGGTGAAAGGCACTGTTCTTGCCCAGGTTGTCGGGGCCACCGGCCAGGGAAGCCACGCGCCCCAGCGAGTCCCAGCGTTCGAGGTCCGGCGATTTCCAGAGGTACACGCCGTCGTTGTCCATGAAACGGACGGAACCGGGTCGGCCGGGGGCGCCCGACGAGGGGACCGTGCCGGTCAGGTAGTAGGTCGTCCTGTCCCCCTGCCGTACGGTCGCGATGTTGGGATCCTGGATCACGATGTCGGAGGGGAGCTTCAGAATGGGATAGGCAGGCCGGATCCGCGAGACGGCATCCGCGATGACGGAGCGCGTCGAGGGGCGATGGACAAAGGGGGGTTCCTGCTTGTGCCGGGGACCGATGTCGTACCCGGCGCCGTTCCATCGGATCTCGAGGGGCAGGCAGCGCAACAGACCCCTGTCGGGCAGCAGATTGTCGTTGGCGAAGCTGACGAACCACCAGCCGCCGTCGTTGTCCTGGAAGATGCCCGTGTTGCCCCCATGCGGCAGGACCGTGTAGTTGGGGTGCCAGGGCCCGCCGGGCTTGGTGGACCAGAACACCTCGCTGTCATACGTTCCGAACGAGCGGTAATCCCCGTGCCATCCGGCACCGCCGATCATCAGGTATCGTCCATCAACCTTGTAGACGTGCCCGGCGGGAACATCCCCGCGGAAAAGAGCGCTGCCGTCGGTGCTTTCCCACACATAGCACTTCAGCCTCTGGTCGAAGGGAATCTTGTAGCCTTCCTCGGTGGGCGGAACGCGCGCGGGATCGGCCTCCGAAAAGTCCGGCTTCGCGGGCCATAAAAGCGTGTCCCAACGCCCATACAGGTTGCCCTCGTAATCTTCGAAGGGAATGCTGCCGTGAAAGGCGCGTCCTGACGGTTCGGGATCCGGCGGCTTCGCCGCCACCCTCCAGGGCCCCTGCAGGGTGCCCGACTCGCTCCGCAGCACGCGCTTGCCTCCGGGCACCCCGAGGCTGATCCAGAAGGTGTCCTGGGCCCGGAAAATCTTGCAGAAAGAGACAAGGAAGGAACTGGGCTTCTCCGGATTCTTGAACCACGGAATATCGTCCACCGTCCGGAACCCGGCGAGGGGGATCGCTTCCCACGGTGTCACGCCGGTCAGGTCCTTGCCCCGGAGGAGGCGCACGCCGCGGCCATGCGACCGGAAGTTGTGCAGCCCCGTCAGATAATAGGATCCGTCGCCGCCGTTCACCCCGACGGGATCGCGGTAGGAATAATCGCTGACCGGCCGGGCGTTCTCCCATCCCCAGGCCTCGGTAATCACCGTGTCCCTTTTCCAGGGCCAAGGCTCCCCCTTTGATCCCCAATAGCCCACGGAGTCCACCCAATCCACCGGGACTATGGCGGCGCGTTCGCGCACCGCGGCCCGGCAGTCCACGCCGCTGAACGTGGCATACCATTGTCCCTCGGGCCCTTCGAACATCGTGGATTGGCCCCCGTGCGGCACCGAGAGCTTCCGGCGCGACCACGGGCCCGCCAGGGACTTGGCGGTCGCCACCCAGGTGTCATAACAGGGAACCCCCAGCCGGCCGTGGATCCCCGCCGCGAGCAGGTGGTACCTCCCGTCCTTCCTGAAGAGGAAGGCGCCGCCTTGGCCGACCTGGAGGATCTGCGCCCCCGGAGGGAGGTCCTGGCGCCGGTCGTGCGGCTCAACCAGCCGGGGCCTTTCGGCCAGTGCCGTCATCGCGTCGTTCATCCGCGCGATCCAACCGCCGCCGAAGACCCAATACACCTTGCCGTCCTCGTCCTCGAAGAGCGACGCGTCGGCGCCTTCCCGGGTGATCAGCCCGACATCCTCGTACGGCCCTTCCGGCCCGCCCGTCCTGCTCCTGAGCAGTCCGGTGCCGCACGGCTTGAGCGAATAGGTCAAATAGACGCCGCCCTTGACGAAGTGAATCTCCGGCGCGAGCAGACCCTGCATCTCGTCCGCCTCCCGCGCCGTTCTCAACAACCCCAGGTCCTCGACCTTCGCCTTCACGAGGGAAAGCGGCGCCACCAGGCCCAGATTCTCCCATTGCTTCAAATCCCCGGACCGCCAGAGCCGGATGCCGTCGTTCACCGTGAACCTGGGGGCTTCCGACTTCTCCGCCGCCGTCGTCCCGGTCAGGTAATACCTCCCGTCCGGCCCCCGGGTGATGGCCGGGTCGATCATCGGCACGTCCAGCAAGGGCTGGACCCGCGTGTAGGTGTATTTCGCCCGATGCGCCTGGGCCGCCGAAAAGGTCCCGGCGGGAGTCGCGGCTTCCTGGCCCCCGGCGGGCGCCCGGATCGCCCAGGCCCCGGCGGCGAGCAGGACCAGAAGGTATCGCATCGCTCTCCGTTTCTACTTGCGGCCGGGTTTGGCGTCCGGATGGTTGTGGATCAAGTCCCAGAGGGTGTCATGGACGATCCGGGCGCGCCCGGGCGTGATCTCGAGAATCGGCAGGGCGTCGTGACTCTTGTCTTCCCCGTATCGCGAGGCCTCGTTGTAAATCTTCCAGTCCAGCCGGTCCGGCCGCTCATCGAAGAGACACGCGTAGAACGCCGCCGCGGCCGTGTAGCGCGGCAGACCGCCGCGGAGGTGCTGGACATCCGTGTAATACTGTTCGATGTCCCCGATCCCTTCGAAGTTTCCCGCCTTTGCCTTGCGGTGCAGTTCCAGAAGGAGGTCGCCCACCGGAATGACGCGCAGCCGTCCTTCCTTGTAGAGCTGGGGAAAACGGGCTTTCAACGCGGCGAACACCTGGTCGTGGTAGTCTTTCGACCGGGCGTTCTCCTGGAACCAGAAGCGCGTGGGATCCGGCGATGGCTTGTACTTGCCTTCAAGCCACGCCTTCTCGTAATCGAACTGGTCCCGCAACGGAAACTCCGCCGCCGTGATCCGCACCCCCGGCTTCCTGGCCCATTCCGGCAACTGGTCCGGCGGAGGAACCTTGCCGGCCCGCATCGGCGGCCAGTTCTGGTACACGAACACCTTCCCTTGGGGATTCAGCCCCAGGTAGATCGTGATCAGGTCGGTCGCGCTTTCGATGTCGCCGACGTCGGTCTCCCTGTCGAACTTCACTCCCCACATCTCGTGGCATTTCCAGGTCAACCCCATGCTGAAGGGCTGCAGAACGATGGCGTCCCATTTGTCCCCCAGAACGCCGAGGAAACGCTTCACGTTCGAGACGCTGGAGTGCTGGAGGGCGGCAGGATCGATCGTCCAGTCGCCGCGGTCGCTCCGCTTCAGCTCCACCCCGGCGTTCTGGAGGGCGTGGCGATGCTGCCACAGCTGCCACCCGGCCCCCAGAAACGCCCACGTCTTCCATTCTTTCCCGGCCGTCCTGGCAAGAGCCCCATGATCCCGGGGATCGGTGCACCCCGTCAGGCTGTTGCCGAAGTAATAGGAGGACAGGCGCTCCGTTTCACCCTGCGGGGCGCCTTCCTGTGCCCGGAGCGCGCCCGCCAGGATCGCCGACGCGCCCAGCAGGACCATCGTTCTCCCGCTGCGTTCCATCAGCCGTTTCCCTTGCCTGCGACGCCTGGGATCGCCGTGTGTCTCCTTTTGGCCTTTAGCTTCCCTGCGGCGCGGGCTTCCATCAAGCAATATCCCACCGCCAGGGCGGGGCGGCAGATCCCCTCCACCGGGGAACATTCCCCCCGCGCCCGGGCTTCCCTCGAGGGAGGTCGCCGGCCGTCCGGGGCCTCTGGAGGCGAACGCGCAGATACGAGAAACGCTCGACCAGCAGTCTTACTTCGGAGAGGGATGATACGCCCGGCCGGGGACCCCCGGCCTTCCGTTGACGCTGCCCCTGCGGGCCGCCAGAATCATATCATGGGCGCGTCTCCCGCGGTGTCTGCGGCCCTGGCCGCCGCCCTGGCGGCCGGTGCGGCGCCGCTCCTTCCGTCCGAGGTACTGGAGGTTGGGGAGGGAAAGCCCTTCTTGCGGATCGAGGAGGCGGCCGCGGCGGCCCGGCCGGGCGATCTCATCCGGATCCATCCCCTCCCCGGCGGGAGGCCCTATCGGAGGCCGGCCCTGCTGGTCCGGACCCCGCGGCTCACGTTCCAGGGGGTCCGGGGAGAGAACGGCGCGCGGCCCGTCCTGGACGGCGAAGGGTTCGTGTATTCGGGGGCCGGACCCGTCCCCCGCGCGATCTTCCAGTTCGATCCGGGGGCCGACGGGTGCGTCCTTGAAGGGCTCGAGCTCCGGCAGGCCCACAACCACCAGTCCAACGGCGCCGGCGTCCGCGTCAACCAGGCGAACGACCTCCTCGTTCGCGACTGCGAGATCCACCACAACGACATGGGGGTCATGTCGAACGGCAGCGTGGCGGCCCGGACCGCCCGGAACCTGCGCCTGGAGTCGTGCCGCATCCACCACAACGGTTCCGACCTGAACCCGGGCTACAACCACAACCTGTACCTCGGCGGGACGAGCGCGATCCTGCGCGGCTGCGAGGTCTTCGGCTCCACCACCGGCCACAACGTGAAGAGCCGGGCCCACTACAACCGGATCGAGGCCTGCTTCGTCCACGACGCCGCCAACCGGGAGTTCGACCTCGTCGACGCCCCGGGGAACACCGACGTCGAAGGGAGCCACGCGGTCCTGCTGGGGAACGTGATCGTGAAGGCGGGACCTCCGGTGATGAAGGGCAACCGGGCGGTACTCCACTTCGGCCAGGACGGCGGCGGCGACCACCGGGGGACGATCCACCTGGTCCACAACACCATCGTGACCCCCTACCTCTCGCCGGTGGTGGAGCTCTCGGCTGCCGGGGCGGAGGCCCGGCTGATCAACAACCTTCTCTGGGACGCCGGGGCCGGCCGGAAGGGGCAGGTGCTTGTCGCGGCGCGGGCGGGAGCGGCCCTGGAGAAGGCGGCCGGGGCGGGCAACTGGCTGATCGGGGGCTTCGGGCTCCCCGGGGGGACCTTCAGGGCCGCGGAGAATGTCGTGGTGGTCAGCGGCGGGGAGGCGATCTTCGTCGACCCCGCCAGGGGGGACTACCGCCTGAGGCCGGACGCCGCGCGGAAGCTCGCCCGGAACGTCCTTCTTCCCGCCCGGATCCCCCTTCCCGCGGCTCCAGGGGGAGAGCCTCCTCCGACGGCGGCGGCCCTGCCCCAGTACCGGGCGCCGCTGGGGATGGAGCCGAGACCGGACGCGGCGCGCCCGGCGGCCGGGGCATGCGGACCGGCGCGGTAGCGCCGCAGGGGTTCAGTTGATCGCGCCGGCCAGGCTCCTCTGGAGGATCCGGCGGGACCTCCAGAGACGCGACATCACCGTCCCCACGGGGATTCCCAGCCGGTCGGCGATTCCCTGGTAGGAGAAGTCCTCCAGGGCCGCCAAGAGAAAGACCCTCCGGAAGGGCTCCGGCAGGGACCCCAGGGCGCGGGTCAGCTCATCGCCGATCTCCAGGCGCGCCGGTTCCTCCGGACGCGGGAGGGCGGGCTCGAATCCCGCGGGGAAGGGGCCCTCCCGGGCCGTCCGGCGGCGCCGGTGGGCGCTCATCACGGTGTTGTGGAGGATCCGGGTCAGCCAGGCGCGCAGGTTGGTGCCGGGGGCGAAGCGGCGGGCGTGGCGGATCGCCTTGCAGTAGGTCTCCTGGACCATGTCCTCCGCCAAGGGGACGTCGCCCCCGCAGAGCCGCAGGGCCGTGCGGTGCAGGTGGGGGCGGTGTTCCTCGATCTGGGCTCCGAAATGGGGATCCATAGGCGTCGCCTCCTCTATCGTTCGGGTTTCCCACGATGCGGGGTCCTCTCCAGCAGGGCCTGGATCTGACGGAAGCCCCTCCGGGCGGGCCCGGGGGTCTTGAGGTTCTTGGAGAGAAGGACCAGGCCCTGGATGAGCCCTACCACCAGGAAGGCGGTGGCCTCGGGATCGAGGCCGGGCCGGAGCTCGCCGCGCCGGATCCCCCGCCGAAGGAGGTCGGCGACGGCGTCCACCCACTCCCGGAAGAACCCGGCGAGCTTCTCGCGGAAGCCGGGGTGCACGTCGGAGAGCTCCTGGGCCAGGTTCCCCAGGGGGCATCCCACGCTGCACTGCTGGTCCTCCAACCTCCGGAGGAAGAACCGGAACAGCCGCTCGAGGGCCGCCCGGGCCGGGACCCCGGCCTGCGTCAGCGGGACGATCTCCCGCCGGGCCTGGCCGAAGTAGCGCTCCAGGACTTCGTAGGCGAGGGCCTCCTTGGAGGGGAAGTGGTAATAGAAGTTGGAAGGGGCCACCCCGGACGCCTCGAGGATGTCGTCGACGCTCGTGGCCCGGTATCCCCGGCGGGCGAAAAGGCCGGCCGCCGTCTCCAGAAGTCGTTCCCGGTTTCCCATATAGTTAATAACGTTATTTACTAATCCCGGGGCTCCGTTCACCCTCCCGAAGGGGGATCCGGGGGGGGGCCGGAGGTTACGGAGAATCGGTCGGCCGGATCAGGGTGGGCGGGGCGAGACTCGAACTCGCACGCCTTTCGGCATACGCCCCTCAAACGTACGTGTCTGCCAGTTCCACCACCCGCCCACGCGCGTCCGGGGAAAACTTATTGTTATCGCCGCCGCCCCGCCAGAGCAAGCAATTTCCGCGAAGGTTCCGCGTGATCGACGGGGAAAGGGCGGTTATTCTGAAGGAACGCCATGAGGACCGTGGCCGCCCCCCTGCTGGCCGCCGCCCTCGCCGCGGGGGCTTCCGCCTTCGCGGCCGGCCAGGTCCGTCCCCGTCCCTGGAGGCCCTTCTCCCCCGAAAGCCCCTGGAACCAGAGGATCCCCCGCAATCCCGAGATCGACCCGCGCTCCGCCGAGCTCGTGGAGGACCTCGCCCGCAGCAGCCGGTGGAACTTCCTGGGCATCAACATCAAGGGTTACTCCATCCCGGTCTATTTCATCGACAGCTCCCGCATCCCCGCCGTCCCCGTGAAGTGCCGCGATGCCGTCGGCGAGGGCTTCGACAAGCCCGTTCCCATCCCTCCGGAGGCCCAGCCCGATCCCCAGAGCGACCGTCACCTCTGCCTGGTGGATCGGCGGCTCGGGCTGGAGTGGGGAATGTGGGACGCCCGGAGGACCCCCGACGGCTCCTGGATGTGCGGGGTGGGGGCGATGGCGGACCTCAAGGGAACGGGGGTGCGGCCCCCCCACGGGAAGGCCCCCCGATGGCAGCTCTCCGCCGGGGCGCGGGCCTCGGGGTTCCCCCTCGTCGCGGGGCTCCTCCTCGTCGAGGAGGTCCGGGCGGGCCTCGTCGAGCACGCCCTGGCCCTGGCCTACCCGCACTGCCGCTCCCGCTACTTCGTCCCCCCCGCCAGCACCGCCCAAGGCACGACCGCCGAGGCCCGTCCCGACCGGGGCATCCCCATGGGAGGCCGGCTCCAGCTGGATCCCGCCCTCGACCTCGGCCGCCTCCCCCTCAGCCCCTCCGGCCGCGCCATCGCCCGGGCGCTTCAGGAGTACGGGGCCTACGTCTGCGACTACTCCGGGGCCATCAACCTCTACGCGGACGGTTCCCCCGAGGCCCAGAAGGAATGGGCCCGCGGGCTCCTGGACCCCTACGAGCTCCGGAACGTGTTCAACGCCGACCTCCTGCGCCGCTTCCGGGTCCTCCGGATGCCCGAGTTCCTGGACAACCGGAACTGAGGACCTCCCTTCAGGGCTGCCGGGCCCGGTAGACGACCGCCTCCGCGATCGCCACCCGCCTCCCCTTCGAGCGGGGGTCCGCGTCGTCCCGGACGACGATCCTCAGGGTGTGCGGACCCTGGGCCAGACCGTAGGCATGCCAGCAGGCGTTGTCGTGCGTCCGCTCCACGATGTACGCGTCGAGTCCGCGCTCCGCCTTCTTCCCGTCCAGGTAGACGTCCGCCCGCCCCCCCGCCTGGGTGCACTCCCCCACGACCGCGACGGCGGCCCCGGTGAACTCGAACTCGGCCTCCGCCCCGGCGGCCTCCGCGACGCGGCGCCCCTTGGCCTCCTTCCAGTCCCCCTTCCACCTCCAGGCGGGATCCGAAACGCCCACGCGCCGCTCCGGGATCCCCATGTCCCACTGCTCCAAGGGCGCCGCCTCCGGGGCCTCGAAGGGGATGACGAGGGTATCCCCCTCCACCCGGCCGCCCGCGCGGCGGACCACCTGGAGGGCCCGCTCCACGGTGGAGCGGCAGATGTCGTTCAGGGAGGACTGGGTGAACTGGAACTTCCGGTCGGCGATGGCCGGGAGGCCCGACTTCCACTCTTCGGGAATGGCCTCGTAGCCGAGCATCACCCCCAGGACCCCCGCGGCGCTGGAAGGATTGCAGTCGGAGTCCTGCCCGCAGCGGGTCGAGATCTCCAGGACCTTCCCGAAATCCCTTCCCCCGTAGAGGAGTCCGATGGCGATGTAGGCCCCGTTGATCCGGGCGTCGATGTTGAAGGGGCGGAGGGCCCCGTCCGGGCAGGAGTCCTCCTTGTCCCACTTCTCCTCGATGAGCTGCCAGGTCTTCCTCCAGTCGTCGGGGTGCTGCGCCGACCAATCCAGGACGTCCCGGATGATCCGCGCATAGCCGCTCCCGGGCGGCAGGCACGCCAGCCCCTGTTCGACGACCCGGCGGACGTCGGTCTCGAAATAGGCCGCGGCGTACATCCCGTTGAGAAAGATCCCCCCGTAGAGGCCGTCTCCGTAGGCCATGACGCGGCCCACGCGCTCGGAGTAGCGATTGGACTCCCTCGGCAGGCCGGGGCACATCAGCCCGATGAAATCGCACTCGATCTGGAAATCGATGTCGTTGGCGTGGATGTTGTATTTCGGGTGTCCCGACTCGGGCGCCTTGATCCCCTGGTTGAGGAGGCGCCGCGCCCCCGCGTTGGCGTGCCAGAGGGAGTACTGGGTCCCCTTGAAGGCCTCCCCGTAGGCCTCGGTGGAGGCGTCCAGGCCCAGGCGGTCCATGGTCTCCGCCAGGGTCATCCCCACGTAGAGATCGTCCTGGCCGAGGGCGTTGGAGACCTTCTTGGGGTCCCAGGGAAGGGGAGCGTCGTAGGTCTTCCCCGTCGCCTTGAACTCGGTGGGGGCGCCGTAGGATACGCCGATCATCTTGCCCGCCCAGCCGCCGCGGACCTTGTCCTCGAAGACGGACCGGGAGAGGCGCCGGTCGGCCTGCGGCGGGGAGACGCCGCCGGCGGCGACGGCGGCCGGGCCCAGGAGGGCCGCCGCGAGGATCGCAGGGAGGGGTCGGGACATCTCGGGTTCTCCTGAAAGGAAGACGCGCCCATCATAGCAGCCGGAAGAGAAGGGCGAAAGGAAGGACGCGCGGGGACGACGGCCGGCCTCCCCCGGCGCCGGGGTCCCCCGTGCTATAATTCACCAGAAGAAGGGACGTCCGCTCCTTCATCCCCCCGGAGTTCGCGATGGCGCAGGACGACGGGACCCCCGCCGGCGGGAAGGGCAACCCCGCCGGCCCCCCGCACCCCGGGACAGAACGGCTCCTCAAGGATCCCGGCCCGGACCCCGGGGCCACCCGGACCACCCCGGCCGACCTCCTCCTCGGGCGGATCGCCGTCGAATGGGGCCTCGTCGGGATGGCGGCGCTGGAGGAGGCCCTCCGGGAGCAGGAGGCCGCCCGCGCGGCGGGACGGGAGCGGTCGCTCGGACAGATCCTCCTCGACCGGGGCCGGATCGCGGCCGGGGACCTGGACCGCCTCCGGGCGGAGCAGGAGCGGCGCACCCGGGCGTTCCCGGAGATCCCCCGCTACCGGATCCAGGAACGCCTCGGCGAGGGGGCCACCGCCGTGGTCTACCGCGCCTGGGATTGCGAGGTCGGCCGGCCCGTCGCCCTCAAGGTGCTGCGCGAGGCGGCCTGCCTGAGCGAGGTCGCCCGGCAGCGCTTCCGCCGCGAGGCCCAGGCCGCCGGCGGGCTGAATCATCCCAACGTGACGACGATCTACGACGCCGGAGAGGCCGGCGGCCTCCTCTACCTGGCCCTGGAACTCGTCGAGGGGCGGTCCCTGGCCGACCTGCTCCGGCAGGGGCGGACCGGGGAACGGGAACTCCTGGGGATCCTGGAGAAGGCCTCCCGCGGGGTGGCCGCGGCCCATGCCCGCGGCGTCGTCCATCGGGACCTCAAGCCCGCCAACATCCTCGTGACCGCCGCCGGCGAACCCAAGGTCGGCGACTTCGGCCTGGCGCACCTGGCGGATTCCTCCGTGGAGCTCACCAAGACCGGTTGCACCTTGGGGACCCCCCTCTACATGTCCCCCGAGCAGGTGCAGGGCCGCGCCCGGGACGCCACGCCGGCGACGGACGTCTACGCCCTCGGGGCGATCCTCTACGAGATCGTGGCGGGCCGTCCCCCCCACGCCGGGGACACCACCCTGGAGATCTACGCCCGGATCCTCCGCGACGAGCCGGTCCCTCCCCGGAGGCTGAACCCCCGGGTCCCCCGCGATCTGGAGACGATCATCCTCAAGGCGCTGGAGAAGGAGCCCTCCCGGAGGTATCCGGACGCCGCGGCCTTCGCCGACGACCTTCGCCGGTACCTGGAGGGGAAGCCGATCTCGGCCCGGCCGCCCACGCGGCTGGGACGGATCTGGCGTCGGGCGCTCCGGCACCGGGCGGCCCTGGCGGCGGCCGCCGCGGCGGCCGCCCTCGGGGGAGGTTGGATCGCGGCCTCCCGGGGAAGGCGGGCGGAGCAGGAGGCGCTCCGCCTTCTCGAGACGGCGCGGCCGGCCCTGGAGAACGCCTTCCATTACCTCTACGACCGGGAGGCCGAATACGGCGAGCTCCTGAGGCGGGTGGAGAAGGCCCGGATCCCCATCGAGGAGGCCCTCGCCCGCGCCCCCCATCTGGCCGCGGGCCATTATCTTCTCGGGCGCGTGCGGGAACTCCGGGGCGACGAGGATGGGGCCGAGGCCTGCTTCCGGAGGGCCCTCGAGATCGACGGGGGTCTCACGCCGGCCCGTTTCCAGCTCGGTCGGGTCCTCCTCGGCCGCGCCTGCCGGGCGGCGATCGGGACCTCGGCGGAGGAGAGGGAGTCCAGGCGGCCGGAGGCGGGGCGGCTGGCGGGGGAAGCGGCCGAGCAGATCGAGCGCGCGGTGGCCGCAGGGGCCGGCTTCGAGGAGGAAGTACACCGGGAGGTGGCCCGGGCCATGCTGGCCTACGCGACCCGGGACCCCGGCGGCGTCCTCCGCATCGCGGGCGAGGCCGCCGAGCGCTACGGCCGGACGAAGGGGGCGGAGGAGCTCCACTGGCTCCTGGGGCTGGCCGGGGGGGGCGAGGACCCGATCCGGTGCTTCGACCGGGCGCTGGATCTGCGTCCGAGGCATCCCCTCGTTCTTCTCTGCCGGGCCGCCGCGCGACTCGAACGGGGCGATCCCGCCGGGGCCGCCCGCGACTGCGAAGAGGCCCTGAAGATCCACCCGGGGTTCGCCGACGCCTTCTACAACCGGGGGGTGGCCCGGTACCGGCAGGGGGATCTGGAGGGGGCCGCCCGCGACTTCACGGCGGTCCTGGGACTCGTGCCGGGCCACGTTCATGCCCTCACGAACCGCGGGATCGTCCGGTCCGACCAGGGACGCCTGGAGGAGGCGATGTCGGATTTCGATCGGGCCCTCGCCCTGGAACCCCGCGGGACACCCGCCCGGTACAACCGCGGCGTCGCCCGGATCCGGGCGGGCCGTCTCGACGAGGCCCTCGGCGACTTCGAGGAAACCCTCAGGATCGACCCCCGCCACGCGGGGGCCTTCGCCATGCGCGGCTTCGTCCGGGCGAAGAAGGGGGACACCGAGGGGGCGCTGGAGGATTACGGGCGGGCCCTGGCGATCGATCCCGCTCATCCGCAGGCCCGGAACAACCGGGGAAACGTCCTCCGGAAGATGGGGAGGCTGGAGGAGGCCATCGCCGATTTCGACGAGGCCCTCCGGGCGGACCCCCGCTTCGCGGAGGCGTACTATAACCGGGGCCTGGCCCGGGTCGAAGGCGGGAACGTCGCCGGAGCCCTGGAGGACCTGGGCCGGGCGATCGGGATTCGTCCCGCCTGGGCGGCACCCCGCCTCGTGCGGGCCCACATCCGCCTGGCGGAGGGGGATCTTCACGGGGCCGAGACCGATGCCCGGAAGGCGCTCGAGCTGGGCGTCGAGGGGGAGGACCGGAGGGAGATGAACCGCATCCTGGGACAGCAGGACGAGGATTTCTAGGGGACGGGGGAGCGCGGTCTCCCGGAAACCGAAAGGAAGGGTCGGTCCATGGCCGTCGCCCCGGGGGGGGAGGATCTGGAGGCCTTCGTCGAGGTCCGCTGCGAGTGCGGGTATCCCCACACCCTGCTGCGGAGCGAGGTGCTGGAGGGCCTTTGCGTCCGGCGCTGGAGGTGCGCGGCCTGCAAGCGGAGGTTCGTGGTCGCCTGCACTCCGGGCGGGGAGGGGCGGCCGGACGAGTTCTGGCCGATCTTCCTCGATCAGGTGCCCTCCCGGGGGAGCACCGTCGAGGACGGCGTGTCGGCCAGCGCCGTGGACCCCGAGGTGATGCCCGCCCGGATCCACTTCCGGTGCCGCTGCTCCTGCCGCCTGGCGGGCCGCCCCGGCATGCTGGGGCGCCCGTGCCGCTGCCCCCGCTGCGGGGCGCGGATTATCCTCCGCGTGGCCCCCGGGGAGGGCACGCGCGTCCCGGTCCCCATCCTCGAGTTCCTCGACGGGGACGAAACGGCCTGAACCGGCCGCCGGATCGCCCGCCGCCGGGGCCGGGCGGCTCCGCATTCCCTTGCTTCCCGGCGGCCGCGTCCTAAACTAGGGTCATGCCCGGGATCCTTGCAGGCCGCAAGCTCCTCTCCCGCCGGGCCGGCGAGGTCGAGGAGTCGGCCACCCTGGCGATGACCGAGAAGGCGGCGCGGCTCCGCGCCCAGGGCGTGGACGTGATCGCGTTCACGGCCGGGGAGCCGGACTTCGACACGCCGGAGCACATCAAGAGGGCGGCGGAGGAGGCCCTGGCCCGGGGATACACCAAGTACACCGCGGCGGCGGGGCTCCCGGCCCTGCGGAAGGCGGTGGCCGAGAAGTTCCTCCGGGACAACGGCCTCTCCTACGATCCTTCCCAGATCGTGGTCTCCTGCGGGGCCAAGCACTCGATCTTCAACGCGATCCTCGCCGTCCTCGACGAGGGGGACGAGGCGATCGTCCCGGCCCCCTACTGGGTGAGCTACCCGGAGATGGTCAAGTGCGCCGGGGCACGCCCCGTGATCGTCCCCACCTCCGAGGAGGAGGGCTTCCGGCTCACCCCGCAGGCCCTGGAGCGGGCCGTCACGGCGCGCACCAAGCTCCTCATCCTCAACAGTCCCTCGAACCCCACGGGGGGGGTCTACACGGCGGAGGAGCTCCGGGCCCTGGCCGAGGTGGCCGTCCGGAAGGACTTCCTGATCCTCTCCGACGAGATCTACGAGAAGCTCTGCTTCGGGGTCCCCTTCGCCTCGATCGCCGCCGCGGGCCCGGAGGCGAAGGACCGGACGATCGTGGTCAACGGCGCCTCCAAGGCCTATGCCATGACGGGCTGGAGGATCGGCTACGCCGCCGGGCCGAGGGAGATCATGGCCGCAGTGGCCCGGATGCAGAGCCAGTCCACGTCGAACGCCACCTCGATCGCCCAGTACGCGGCGCTGGCGGCGCTGGAGGGGGACCAGTCCTGCGTCGAGGAGATGCGCCGGGAGTACGCCCGGAGGCGGGACTACGTCGTCTCCCGCCTGAGGAGGATCCCCGGCGTGGCCTGCGGGGAGCCGCGGGGGGCGTTCTACGTCTTTCCCAAGGTTTCCGCCCTCTACGGAAGACGCCACCGGGGGCGGCGGATCGCCGGATCGGTGGACTTCTCGGAGGCCCTCCTGGAGGGGGCCCGCGTGGCCACCGTTCCGGGGGCGGGATTCGGGAACGACGCCCACATCCGGATTTCCTACGCCGTATCCATGGACAAAATCCGGGAGGGACTGGACCGTCTGGAGCGCTTCGTCGGCGAGCTGGATGAAACGCCATGAACGGCGTCGAGAAGCGGAAGTTCAAGCGGCTGGACACCCACTGGATCACCAAGATCCGCAAGATCACCCTCACCGACTCGATCCGCGAGCGGCTGGAGCGCATCAGGAACGCCTCCTTGGGGGGGGTCTTCGTGGACACCCCGATGCCCTTCGAGACCGGGGCCCTCGTGGCCCTGGAGTTCGGGATCCCGGGCGTGGCGGAGCGCATCCAGGCCCGCGGCATCGTGCGCTGGTCGAACGACGGCCGCGTCCGGGGACAGCCCATCGGGATGGGCGTCGAGTTCCTCGAGGTGACGGCGCGGGCCAAGGACGCCCTGGAGGAATTCTTCCGCTTCGAGGCCGGGAAGGAGTGCCTCCGGACCCTCACGCGGACGCCGCTCCACGAGAGCCTCCTGCGCTTCTACTGCCGGAAGCTGGGGGGGACCTACACGGCCGCCGAGCTGGGGGAGTACCTGGGATGCGAACGGGCGGAGCTTCAGGAGGTCCTGAAGGACATGGCCGCCTTCCAGATCGTGAACGTCTCGGGGGAGAGCCTCCAGTTCGTGCCGTCGCCGAACCCGGACGTGATCCGGGCGGTGCAGGGCTGGTACGAGGGTCTGGAACACGGCCGTACCCCCCTGGGGGGCATCCCCATCGTGCCTCCCTCCTGAGCCTCCATGCCGTTCGTCCGCACCCCGGCCGTCTGCCTCCGCAAGACCGACTTCAGCGAGGCCAGCCAGGTCCTGCACTTCTTCACCCGGGAGGCCGGGAGGATCTCCTGCATCGCCAAGGGGTCCAAGCGCCGCCGGCGGGCGTTCCCCGTCCCCTTCGACCTCCTGGGGATCTACGACCTCGTGCGCCTCGAGAAGAAGCCGGGGACGCTGGACGTGGTGGCGCAGGCGGAGCGGATCCGGGCCTTTCCCCGCCTGGCGGCGGACTTCGGTCGGTTCGCGGCGGCCTGTTACGCGGCGGAATTCGTGGACGCCTTCGCCCCGGAGGGGATGCCGGTGGAGGCCCTCTACGACCGCCTCGTGGAGGTCCTGGAGCGGCTGGAGGGGGGGACGCCCCTCCCCGACGCCCTGTTTTCCTTCGAGACGCGGGCCCTCCGGGCGCTGGGGTACTTCCCCCGCGTGCGGGAGTGCGGGATCTGCCGCCGGGAGGTGCGCCCTCCCGACGCCTACTTCGCCCCCCGCGACGGCGGGGCGGTCTGCACGGGGTGCCGTCCCCGCCGGGAACCCTGGTTCCCCGTCCGCCGGGTCACCCTGGAGGCCATCGCCCGCTTCGGCGAGGGGGACATGCCCCGTGAACCCCTGAAGCCCCCCCTCGTGACGGAACTCCGGCAGGTCCTCGACGCCTGCGTCCGCCACCACCTGGAGCGCGAGCTCCAGAGCGCGCGGTTCGTGCGGGAGGCCCTGTTCCACCCGGCCCCGTAGGCGGGACCGTCAGGGACCGATCCGGACGGCCGCCTTCCCCTCGGCCTTCCGCAGCTCCACCTCGACCCGCTTCCCCCCCGCTTCCACCGCGTGCCTCCCGAAGAAGGCCGGGACCTCGCAGCGGCCGGAGGCGTCCGCCTTCCCCTCGAAGCGCGTCCACCACTCCCCGAAGACGAGATTCCGGTAGGCCTCGGCCGCCGGCGTGGGGCTGAAGTCCCTCCTCCAGAGGGCCGCCCGCGGCCTCCAGTGCGCCCCTTCCCAGAAGCCCCACATCAGGATCCCCTCCACCGCAGGGTGCGCAAAGGCCACCCGGTAGACCGTCTCGAGCGTCTCCACCTTCCTCTGCTCGTCGGTGCTGTTGACGTCGAACTCGGTGATCTTGACCGGGAGCCGGAAGCGCCCCAGCCGGTCCAGAACCCCACGGACGTGCCCCGGGTCCACCCGGCCGCCTCCGAAGTGGCCCTGGTCGCCGATGCCCCCCACCGGGATCCCCTGGTCGAGGAGGGACTGGATGTGCTCCGCGTACCTCCCCAGCTCATTGCCCGACATGATATTGTAATCGTTGACGTAGAGGACCGCCCCGGGATCGGCCTCCTTCACCCACCGGAACATCTCCTTCGTGATCCCCGGGCCGAGGCGCTTGGCGTACCAGTCGCCGTGGATCATCTCGTTGTTGAGGTCGTACTCCCGGATGCGTCCCCGGAAGCGCGAGGCGACCTCCTTGCCCCGCCGCTCCAGCGCCGCCCGGAGGGCCGCGTCGTCGAGGGCCTTGACCCAGGGGTTCACGAACTTCTCGATCCCCCAGTAGATGCAGTGGCCCCGCATCGTGATCCCGTTCTGCTCGCACCAGGAGAGGACCCGCTCGGCATCGGAGAAGTCCGGCCGCCCCTGGACCCTCTCCGTGTGGGCCCATTTCAGGGCGTTCTCGTGAACGGCGTGGTTGAAATTCTCCCGGAGGAGCCGGAGGTAGGGCTCCTTCACCTCCGGGGCGGCGTTCCAGACCTGGTGGGCGATCGCCGTGCCGAAGAGAAACTCGTGCCGGAGCATGGTCACCCGGACGGGCGCGCCGGGGGCGGTCTGCACGACCAGCGTCCCCATCCGGTTCCGGCGGATCCCCTCCGCGGTGGCCTCCCGGAGCCCGGCGGGTCCATCGGCCTGCGGAAACAGCCCCAGCACGGCGTACAGCGTCGCGGCCTTCACGGACCTTTCCTCCCCAAGGGGAACGGCGGGGATTCCTTCCCCCTTCCTTTAATACGCCCGGGACCGGCGGCGATCGGGTACCATGGGGGGAGGCCGGTCCCCCGGCGGGGGCCCCGGCGACGCGGAGGGCCGCCATGATCCGGATTGCCGCCTTCCTGTACCTCCTGCAGGGGACCACGGTGACGCTCGGGCCCGGGGGCGGCCTCGCACAGGCGATCCGGCGGGCCGGTCCGGGCGGGGTGGTGCTCCTCGAGCCGGGAACGTACACCCCGGGCCCCATCGCGATCGATCCCTCCTCGGCGGGCGGGACGCTGCGCGCCCGGCCCGGCGCGCGGGCGCGGATCGACTTCGGCGGCCGCGGCGGCTTCTACATCCGGGCGGAGAAGTACACGCTCCGGGACCTCGACATCCTCAATGCCCAGAACTTTGCCGTCGACATCGACGCCTCGGACTGCACGGTCGAGGGGTGCCGCGTCCTGGGGAGCGGCGGCGACGCGATCAAGCTCTCGCCCGGCCCCTGGCCATCGAGGCGCTACCACCGCGGGGCCGCGATCGTCGGTTGCGAGATCGGCGGGAACCGCCAGTTCGAGGGGATCGACGGCGTCGGGCACGACGACGTCCGCATCCTCGGCTGCTATATCCACGACACGCCGGGCTGGGGGGTGTATCTCAAGGGCGGCGCGGCGCGGGGTCTCATCGAGGGCTGCGTCTTCGAGCGTTGCGGGACCCTCGAGAACAACCCGGCGGGGGGGGCCTGCCTGGGGGAGCACACGGGCCCGGACGCCATCATGACGAACAAGCACGGCGAACCGTGGGAGAGCGTGGACGGCACGGTGCGGAACTGCCTCTTCATCGACATCCCGGGCGCCGCCCTGGCCGCCTGGTGCGCCCGCGGGGCGAAGTTCCACAACAACACCGTCGTCGGCGCCGCCGCGAAGGACCGCGCCTCGGTCATCGTGCTGGGCAATCACAACCTGCCCTGCCGGGATGTGGAGTTCGTCAACAACATCATCGTGGGCTCGAAGGAAGGGGGCCGCCCCCTCGTCTGGATCTACGCGAACGGCGCCTCGGAGGGCCTGGTCTTCGAGCACAACTGCTATTTCGGCGGGAACGGGAAATTCTGGGACCAGCGGGCCGGCGGGCCGGTGGATTTCGAAACCTGGAAGAAGGCCGGGCGGGACGGGACGAGCCTCTTCGGGGACCCGGGGCTGGACGGGAACCACCGCCTGGCACCCGGGAGCCCCTGCATCGGGAGGGGCCGGGTCCTGGCCGGTTTCGCGACGGACATCGACGGCGGCCGGCGCGACGGCGAATGGGACATCGGGGCCGACGAATTCGGCGCGGGCGTCCCTCGCCGGTACCCGGGCCGTCCCGAGAAGGGGACGGGGCCGTGACCGCCCTCCGGGTCCGCCGGGCTCGGGAGGGACGGAAGCGATCGGCGGGTCTTGCGTCAGGTAGTGAAGACGCGATCCACTCACCCTGGGGCGGTTTTTTGAGACGTCCGGGCACGAGCCGAAACGCATGCAAGCCTACGCGGCGCATGGCATAATAGGGGAAGGTCGTCCCGGAGAGGTGGCAGAGTGGTCGATTGCGGCGGCTTGCTAAGCCGTTAGACGGGGTTACCTGTCTCCAGGGTTCGAATCCCTGCCTCTCCGCCAGTGGGAAAGGTATGCCTTCGGGGAGTCCGAACGATCTCCGGCCCCGTCGGATGCCTCCGCCGTCGCCCCCGCTTGTTGCGGTCGGCCCTCCATCCCCGTTCCCGAAGGGGCGCCGCCCTCCGCCGCGAACCCCCTCTCCCCGGGCCGCGGGCCCTCGCCGCCCACTAAACCTTCCGACGAAGATGACAGGTGTCGTTGATGGAGACGAGGTTGAAACCGCGGGGGTCGACCTCAAAAACGTTGATCGCGCCGGTGTCCTGACGAAGGCGCCAGAAGCGGTCGGTGCCCAGCCCCAGCACGCCGAGCAGGATGGCCCGGTTCAGGACCGTGTGGGCGACGACGACGACGGTATGTCCCTCGTGGCGCGCGGCGAGCTCCCTCACCGCGGCGAGGCCGCGCGAACGGACCTCCTCCAGCGTCTCCCCGCCCGGGATGTGCACCGTGTGGGGCGCGACGTACCAGGCATGGAGAAGGTCGGGCCAGCGCGCCCTGACCTCGTCGGGAGAAAGCCCCTCCCACCGGCCGTAGTGGATGTCGATCAGTCCCGGGTGAACCTGCACCGGAAGGTCGAAGCGCTTGGCGATCGCCTCGGCCGTCCGGAGGGCTCGCGACAGGGGGCTCGCATAGACGGCCTTCGGCTGCCATTCCGCCGCAATCCGTTCCCCGGCCGCCTCCGCCTGAGAGATCCCGTGGTCGTTCAGCGGGACGTCCGCCCTTCCCCGAAACCGCTCGACGCGATTCCAGTCCGTCTCCCCGTGCCTGACCAGGATGATGCGGGTCATCGGCCCCCCCGGCCCTGCGGGAGGTTTCTACGACCGCCGAGGCCCGGAATCGGGTCCCGTCCGCGGATCAGGGGGTTATCCTCCGGATGGGCGCCACGAACCCTCGGAAACCTCCCGCCGCGAACCCTCCCGCTCTTGATCCGCTACTATACCCGTACCCGGGATCGACACAAGGGCTTCGTCCCGGGAGACAAGCCCGAGGCCTTGAGGCGTCTTTCTTCCATCGACGAGAGCGTCTGGGAGCAGTACGACAAATTCACCAACCGGATCACCCCCCTGGAGCGGGGCGAGTTCTACCGGCGCCTGAGATTCGAGAGGGGCTTGAGAAGCATGTGCGCCTTCGCCCGGCCGGTCGGCAAGAC
>Ga0209162_1001901_pt1 | contig 19412 bp, 20 predicted proteins | sample YNPNPMetaG_FD_187121 | JGI IMG/M metagenome (GOLD analysis project Ga0209162, IMG submission 187121) | Anoxygenic and chlorotrophic microbial mat microbial communities from Yellowstone National Park, USA - YNP NP MetaG (SPAdes) (version 2) ... | reverse complement strand
GAAGAGCGAAATCGGTACGGTCTTTATGAGCCGATCCGATTGAACGGGTTGCCCGCCCCTGCTCAAAGCCTGGACCTTGGACTCTATCAGCGGCGGGTATATGGCGCGGCAGAGTGGCAATCCATTGCCCAGAAGGCCATGGACGCCCTGCGCGTGGACTGAAGGAGAAAAGGAGGAGATATGTCACGCCAGCAAGTTTATGTCTATTCCCTGAGCGGCCCACCGGAGGCCCTGCAAAGCCAGGCTAAAGCGCTTGGGCAACCTTTATGCCACTGGATTGCCGACCCTCTCACCTTCCGCATGGGTGACGGCATCCCTCAGGACTGGTCGGAGACCGGGGCACTCTTCGGCCCCCAAGGCGAACTGCGCTGGTGGCGAGAGGGAGCAGAGTACCGTGGCCTTCTGCTCGCAGAAACGTCCGTCGCCGGATTAACCCCTCTCTCGGAAAGGTGGGAAAGCGAGGAACAGATCTTCTTTCTCAATTCTCTGGATGACCGCCGGTTTCGCCCGTCCCTCTCGGCTTACCCTGGGGCGGGGCGGGAAGGTCGTTGGCGGGGGATCGTGTATTACCGGGATGGAGTTCCTGTTTTTCTCAGCCCCCGGGTACTGATGTCCGGGCAAGGAGGTGACCGATGAGCCCACAACAACAGCCTGAACCCAAGCCTTTCTTCTGGGTGACGCTAGACAAGGTGAAGCCTCCGGAAAGACAAACCCTTCACCTGCACGAACGCTTTTCCGGCCTGAGCGGGCGGATGGTGTTCCAGATAGAAGTGCTTTCCCAGTACCTCTACGTGGGCAGCGGCATCCTGGACCTGTTCACGCCGCCCGGTGAGAAGCAGGAATACGCCTACTATGCTTTTGCCCGACGAAATGGTCAGCTCGTCATCCCCGGCACGGGGATCAAGGGGGCTGTACGCGGGGTGTTCGAGGCCCTCACCAACTCGTGTGTCTCCCAACGGAGGCGTGCTGAGCGAATGCCAGGGTCCCACCAGCCCTGCCAGGGGATCAAAAAAGGGGAAGAGCAGCGGGCATCGCTCTGTCCGGCCTGTCGGCTGTTCGGCGTCACCGGGTACCGCGGCCGGGTGCATTTTACCGACGCGACCCCAATAGACCCGATACGGACCGCACGCATCAAAATCTCCGACCTCTGGCCGCCGAGGCAGAGCAAGGGGCGTAAGTTCTACCAGAGCAAGCGCTTCCAGAGCCTGGATATGCGACCCGAAAAGAGCCACCGCTACCTGGAAGTGGTGCCCAAAGGAAGCCGCTTTGAGACTGCTCTGGTCTTTGAGAACCTGGAGGAGGCGGAAATCGGAGCCTTGCTGCGCGCCCTTGGGCTAGGACCCTCCTCGCAGAAGTCAGACGGGGTGCTCTACGCTTTCCCCATCAAACTGGGCGGGGCCAAACCGCGTTGCCTTGGGAGCGTGCGGTTTGTGCCACGGGCTATCTACCTGGTGAACGCAACAGACCCCCTTGGCTCTCTCACCCAGGGAGGCTGGCGTCTGGACGGCCTGACCTTGCAGCTACGTCGATGGCTGGACAATGTGGGAGATCTCCTGGACCAAATGGCGTGGGAAAGGTTCCTTCAGGAGGCCAAACCCCAAAATGAGCTTTGCCCTGTGGAGGTGTACTGATGACGTTAGACGACCAAATCCAACTCGCCGAGCAGATTGCCAGTAAACTGCCCGAGGTGTCGCGCAACGAGTGGATGCGTTGGACACAAATGGTCGGACGACATGGTCTGGATCGTGCAGTGACCTATGCCGAGCGATTAGGCGCAGACCCTACCCTGCGCCCGGCCGTGCAAAGGGACAACCGACTCATTGCTCAGGCGATTCGGTCTAATTTGCCGGCCCTCAAACGTCTCCCTGAAGATAGCCGAGAGAAGATATTCGGTTATGTCGGTCGGCTTTTGCGCACACGTACCGTCCGTGGTTCGCTTCGGGGGTAGAACCGACGATGAAGTTTGTGCTGGATACCAGCGTTCTTATCGCTTACCTACACGGGGAGGAGATTGCAGCCAGTGCTCTCATTGTGGCCTCCAGTCGTGGGAGCATTTTTGTCTCCCAAATCAGCCTGATGGAACTTTATGGCTTTCAAAATCGAAGCAATGCTGATATCGAGAGAGAGGTGAGAAGCATTCAAGCGTTAGTACAGGCATATGGCCTTCGTTTTGTTCCTTGCTCTCGGGCTGCTCAGAAATGGGCTTTCGAGATCATGAAAGCCTTCCGCTCCCCTTTAGGAAGAAATGCTTTACCTGATGCCCTTATCATCGGGACAGGTATTGCTTATCGGGGGTGGTTGGTTACTTCTGATGGACACTGGGCACAGATCGCACAAGACAACGAACAACGCCAATTGCTCAATATCAGGCTCAAGGTGCTGTCGCCAGTAGAACTCGTACAGAGGTTTGGATAATGTCTAAGAAACTGCTCATTGCTACGCTGGGCACCTCCCCGGCGGTTGTGACAGAGGCTATAGACCTGCTGAGGGAGCGGAACTGCCGGCCGGACGGGGTCATCCTGATCAGAACTGAAGACCCCGATGTCCGTGAGGCTTATGAGTTGCTGGCAAACCATCTCCCCCAACACGATGGCTTGACATGGGTGGAGTCTGTGTCCGTCGGCCAGTACGGAGACGTGGATACACCTGAGGCCGCCGTAGAATTTATGCAGGAGGCGTGCCGCATCCTGAAGACCTACCGAGACGCAGGCTACCGGCTCTTCGTGAACATCGCTGGCGGCCGCAAGGCCATGTCGGCGCTTCTGGCTTTGGCCGTGCAGTTCTACGGCGCCGAACGGCTGTTCCACGTCTGGGTACCGCCGTGGTTGGAGGCGGAGGGCGAGATTGCCCGATTGCGCCGACTACCCGAAAATGATCGTATCCAGAAGCTACATCCGTCCCTGAATACGGAGGACAGCCCACGCCTGGTAGACTTGCCTTTCATCGGCCTCTTCCCGTGGCTTGAGGATATCCGGGAAGCGTTGAAAGGAAGGAGCACTCCTGAACGCTCCCTGAAGACTCTGTTACGGGCCAACAACTTGCTGGATTCTCAAGGAAGGCCTACCGATCTGGGCAGGGCCATTTTGACCATCTTGGAGGACGTGGAGGGGTTACCCCCAGCACGTCAGAGAGAGTGCAAAATCGCTATCGCCCAGCATCACTACCGCGACCGCCTGGACTGCTTTGCGCGGGAACTCCGTGGCCACTTTTTCTTCATCGCTCAAATTCAAAGCGGCGAGTGGCGCTCCGGCGAAGCGAAAGTCAAGGCCGAGCCGCCCAATCGTCTGCGGGTTTTTGAACCTTTGGGCCTGGATTTTCCCCTGCAATTGATTCTGGAAACGACGGCCACTACCTCCGGCCAACTGGAGGCCGCCAAACGAGCGGTAGAGCGCTACCTGGAGCGAAGGAGGTGAACTATGGCTACCCAGCACCTCATGGGCCTGGGCCGTTCGCCCGGCACCGTCATCGGGCCGCTGACCTACCTGGCCCATCGCAATAAACGCTGGAACGCCCACGACCAGCGCTTCTTCGCCCGTTCCGGCGAGGTTCGCCAGCGCCAGGCCGGCGAAAAGGTCGGCGCCGTATCCCAGCTGGGTGCAAGGTGCGCTACGCCGTCGCCCAACAGGAAGGACGCACGGTCGTGGTGAAGGTGCAGCGAGCATAGGAGGTGAAAAACACTATGCCGAACAGACCGTCTCCCACCAACATCGGGCAGATCGTCGATCTGTTGGCCGGTTATGATTTCATCGAATTCGCCCTCCTTTTCGGCTCCTTTGCCGGCGGGGCCCCCCAACCGTGGAGCGACGTGGACCTCGCCGTCTACCTCTCGCGTCCGCTGAGCTTGTTGGAGCAAGGGCAGCTTACAGCGGCCTTGGAGCGCCACCTGGGCCGGGACGTGGATCTGCTCGTTCTCAATACCGCCCTGGACCACAATCCGGCTCTGGCTTATCGAGCGATCACCGAGGGCACGTTGCTGTTCTACCGCGATCGCAAGACGTTCGTGGATTGCAAGACCAGGGCTATGGTCCGCTATCTGGACACGGCCTTTCTGCGGGCTTTGGTGTCGCGCGCCTTCCACAAGCGCCTCGAGACAGGTCGGTTCGGCACAGGAGGATAACGTGCAAGAGCGATTGCTGCGTCTGGACGTGAATGTCCGGGAATTGGAGCGCTTTCGTCAAACGTATACCATCCAGGATATACGCCGGGATCCTCATCTGGAATGGGCGCTGCGCTATGGCCTGTTGGAAGCCATTCAGATCGTCATCGATCTGAGTTGTCACCTGGTCAGCGAGAAAAACCTGGGTGCGCCAGCCACGTATGCCGAATGTGTAGACCTGTTGCGTCGCGCCAGAATCCTGGATGATCATCTGGCCGATGCGATCTCGGGGATGGTCGGCTTGCGCAACATCCTCGTCCACGAATACATTTCTGTGGATCCTGCCCGCTTGTACGAGCTGCTGGATCGGCTTGACGATTTCCGGCGGTTTGCCGAACAGATCCGCCCCGATATTCGGTAGCGAAGGAAATTGATGGGCGTCTACCACCTCATGGGGCTGGGACGTTCGGCCGGCACCGTCATCGGGCCGCTGACCTACCTGGCCCATCGCTATAAACGCTGGAACGCCCACGACCAGCGCTTCTTCGCCCGTTCCGGAGAGGTCCGCCAGCGCCAGGCCGGCGAAAGAGTGGGAGACATTCAGGCACTCGTTTTGTTTACCACACGAGAAGTCCTCAACGGGGAACTTAAAGGACTCCCCTACAAGTATGTGGAAAATCAGCCTGGGCAAATTCCCCCCGGGGCAGAGAACGTCCGAGGGAGCTTGGAAAAGCCGATGAAGGAAGTCCTCCGCCGCCTTCTCCGTCTCGAATGGCCGGCCATTAGCGGCGGACGCCCCTCTGGCACTATCTTCTGGTGCGAAGTGGACCGCCGCGATATCCGCGTCACGTACGAGCGGGTGGTGCGCATCGTTGCTGCCCTGGCGGGTGCGGGCGGTCAGGGCAAGGAGATGTGGGCCAACCTGACTGGCGGCAACAATGTGATCAACGCTGCCCTGGAACTGGCCGCCATGCTCTCCGGCGACGTGGCCCGGCTGTACTACGTGCAGGCCGAGAACGAGGCCGCCGAAAAGTGCGTGCGCTTTACCGCCGAGGACGGCTATTGGGTGGAGTTGCCGGTGATGCCCCTGGCGCTGGGGAGGCTGCGTCAGACCATCATTCAGATCCTGAATGACTATGGTTCAACTTCGGTGGAAGACCTGTATAGTCACCTGAAAAATGATTACTGGGACTTGAGCCGGGGGTTGACCTCAGAAGAGACACTCCGCAATGAGTATCTGGCTCCATTGTGGAAACAGGGGCTCATCGCCGAGGCAAAGGGCGGCTATGTCGTCGGCCCCCAATGGGAGCTGATCCGGCCTTACCAAGAAGTTTTGCAAAAGGCGAGAGAAGCCAACATGACCATCGAGGCCCTGGCTCAGCAGGAGCCCTGGTTGGAGAAGGAAGAGTTACCGCTAGGCTAAAAGGCAGTGCAACTGATAAAGGGGTGGGCGAAGGCATCGCTGGGTAGGCGAAGGCATTGCCGGGTGGGCGAAGGCATTGCCTTCGTCCACCCAGGGATCTCATGGAAAGGTCTTGCTATGAGACTCAGAACTCATCTGCCTAAATTTGATATCGGCGCGCACTTCCTGACGGCCAAAACATTCCAGAACATCCCTTTCTTTAGAGATCCGGCCTGCGCGCGCATTTTTTGTGAGGAACTGGAAGCCGCCCGCATGGCCTATGGCTTCCACGTGTTGGCCTTCGTCGTCATGCCCGATCACGTTCACCTGCTCCTCTGGTGGGATACTGATAGACTAACGGACCTGACCCTCTCCAAAGTGGCCTGGGCAGTGAAGGGCCGTTCGGCCAGGCAAATGGCGGATTATCTCAAAGGGGTAGGTGAAGGGAGCGGGGTGGCCGGCGGCACTGCCGTCGCCCACCCCAACTACCCCAACACCCTGTTGCAGCCAGTCCGCGAGCCAGCCGATCGGCCCCACTGCCGCAACTGGCGCTACAAAATCTGGCAGCAGGGTGCAGGCTACGATTTCAACGTGTACACCCCGAAAAAACTACTGGAAAAGGTGGCCTACATCCATGCCAATCCCGTTCGGGCAGGATTGGTGGCTCAAGCGGAGGAGTACCCCTGGTCCAGCGCAATCAATTATGCTGGGGTAGGGGTAGCCGAAGGCATTGCCTTCGGCTACCCCAGGCATCCGGTGCAAGTTACGCTCTACTCGGAGATACTGTAATGATCCTGCTCAACTTCGCCCATCCCCTGACCCCAGAGCAAATTGCTCAGATAGAAGATCTGAGCTGCCAGAAGATCGCCAGCGTCATCGAGGTGCCCAGCCAGATCGACTCCGAGCAGCCCCTGGCGCCGCAGGTCGTGGCCATGGCCGATGCCGTCGGCCTCACGCCGCAGCAATGGCAGACGGAGTCGATCCTGATCAACCTGCCTTCCCTCAACTACAGCGCAGTGCTGTTGATCGCCGAGCTTCACGGCCGTATGGGGTACTTTCCTCCCTGCGTGCGCCTGCGGCCGGTGAAAGATGCCCTGCCGCCCCGCTTCGAGGTGGCCGAAGTCCTGAACCTGCAAGCTGTACGTGATGGTGCGCGGAGAAAACGCAGGTGAACTCACGAATAGACAGGAGGGTACCCGTGGCTGATTTCGCTTTCGTGACCCAGGCTGCCAAGGATATCCTGAACCGTTGGGTTATGTCCAAAACGATCGGCGGTGACACCATCGCCTCACTCGTCGCCGACGGCGCCACCTAACTGGGAGAGATCACGGCCCTTTGTAACCAGCACTCATACGGTACCTCTCCATTCGCGCCAGTGATATGAATGGCAAACGGGCTCTTTGGCCGAGGTTCCCAAGTTTCCTCCTGAGGAATGTCATTGCCCACCCCAGGTCAAAAAGGGAGGTTTGGGCGAACTTTTCTGCTGGACAAGTAGTCTCGAGGGTTGGTAATATCACTCCAACTCGACTCATAGTGCAGGGGAAAACGAAGGATCCGAGGGAAAATCATGGAACGGGTTCCCTGCCCAAATCCCGGGTGGGTATGAGGTCCCGGGTAGGGAAAAGGGTCAAGGTCGTGGGAACACCTTATACTTTGGGGCCCAAGGGTCGTCGCGGTGGCGACCCCCTCTCATTCGCACTAGAAAGGGGGGAACATCCCAGGAATCTCGCGTAGGTGATATCCACGTGCGGGTGCTAGCATGGGTTTCTCAAAAGGTTGGGGTGTTCCAGGGGCATACGTCTCCTAACAACCGAGCCTTTCCAAAGCTTTTTCCACTTTTCGAGAGAGAAGGTCTCCTGATGGCCTGTGCGTTTGGCTCTTTGGGGAAGGGGAGCCAGGACACTGATCGGCCCTCCTAATGCGGGACGCCTTTTCACTTCTTTTGCGGAAAGCCACTGCCAGGTGCTTGGGGAGGGATAGGTCGGACGTGGTGCACTTACGGTATGCATCACAGATGTTGCCTTTCGAAGTCATCCGCCCAGGCCATCTCCTTTTTGTCCGCAATGAGGAAACGCAAAGCCGCCTCAATCTGACCAGCTCGCGCTCTTTCTGTGACTCCCACCCTTCCCTATTCGAAAGGGCACTTGTGTCGACCGGAGTATGGAGCCATGATCTTGAACACAATCTTCAAATATTGATCGTTGAGGCCAACACACACAAGAATTTCCACAGGGGCTGGGCCTCTTTTTTGGCCCCAACCCAGGAGGTTCTGCCTCGATTCGATACAGCCGGGTCACCATTAGCACATGAGAGGACTAAGCGCGTTATCGGGCCCCGACAGGGGAACGAGAGAACTCGATCTTGAACACCGACACCATTGGGAAGAGCAGGAGGTCCAAGAGGTGCCTGGTTAGACAGTTTACAGCCGAGAATGTGCCAGTGGAGCTTCCCCCTCGAGTTAATCAGGGTTCGTGTGTGACGCCATATCGAGGCGCTCCTTGTAACAAGAGACTCTGCTGTGTCAGTGGCTATCTGTTACGAAGAAGGAACAAGAAGCCATGAATGAGATTTTCGCCCGGATTTTTAACGTGGATGGCCCCTATGGCCATTTTCAAACGAAGCCAGCGGAACACCTTTTGGCCGGGCGAAACGTGATCTTGCAAGCCCCAACTGGTTCTGGCAAGACCAAAGCAGCCCTGTTTCCTTATCTCTTAGCCCGAACTCAAGGCTTGCATTTCCCCCGTAAAATGCTCTACTGCGTGCCCATGCGGGTATTGGCTCGGAGTTTTTACAATGACTTGAAGGACAAAAGGCAACATGCCGACCTTGATGCACGCCTGCAAACCGGGGAACAGCAGGATGACCGACAACTGGAAGGCGAGATCATCTTTGCCACGATTGACCAGGTCCTCTCCAGTTTTCTGAACATCCCTTACTCCTTGAGTCTGCGCCAAGGCAACGTGAATGCAGGGGCGGTAGTTTCTTCTTATCTGGTCTTTGACGAATTTCACTTGCTGGATCCACACTCTACTCTGCCCACCACACTGGAGATGCTGCGCACACTAAAGGGGATCACGCCTTTTGTCCTGATGACGGCCACCTTTTCCAGGGAGATGCTCGGCCGGTTGGCCTCTCTGTTGGATGCCGAAGTAGTCACCGTCAGCGATGACGACCTTAAAAGAATCCCCACACAAAGGGACAAGAAACGCTGGTTTCACCGCATAAATGCACCACTTACAGCCGAGGCTGTGTTACAGCATCATCAGACGCGCTCTATTGCTATCTGTAACACTGTGGAACGGGCCCAGGACCTCTTTGAAGAAATCAGCACCCAGGCCAGCTCAGGCATCCACGTTATCCTGCTTCATTCCCGCTTCCTCAGAGAACATCGGCGGGAAAAGGAGGATGAGGTGCGCCGTCTCTTTGGCAGGGAGGGGGACAGGGCTGGTAGTGTCATCCTGGTGGCTACGCAAGTGATTGAAGTGGGGTTGGACATCACCTGTGAGGTAATGCATACCGAGGTGGCACCCGCCAGCGCCATTCTGCAACGCGCTGGCCGCTGTGCCCGATTCGAAGGTGAAAAAGGCGATGTCTACGTTTACCAGGCGCCTCTGAACCGGAAAGGCGAGCCAAATTATGCCCCTTATCTTGGCGAACAGGCAACTTTATCGAAGAAGACCTGGGAATCTTTGCCCTCATTTGAAGGGGAAAACATGGATTTTCTGGCCGAGCAGCGGCTGGTGAACCTGGTCCACACCGAGGTCGATGGCCGGATGCTGGACGGTCTGGAACAAGCCCGCTATGCTCATCACCAGGAGATGAATAGGGCTATTGGGCAACAGGAGCTAGGACTGGCCCGAAAACTGATCCGCAACGACGATTCAGTGACCGTACTGGTACATCCGGACCCCACGGCGATCGAGAATCCCTACGACCTGGAGGGTTTTTCGCTATTTTTCGGCACATTGCATGGACAGTTCAAAGAATGGCAAAAAGCTGGCTTGCCCAGCGAAGAAGTTCCCTGGCTGCTCGAGTATCCCAGGGAGAAAGAGGATGGGGAAAGCGGGGATCGCCCTACTCGCTATGAGTGGATTCAGGTTAGAGACCATAGGGAGCTGAGCCGCTCCCCCATTCACGTCGTGAACCCTCTGCTGGTCCGATACGACTCAGACATAGGATTTCGCTTTGCCACTGGCGGGGGCTTCCAATCACTATTCCAGAGAAGTAAGGCAGCGGGGACAGGCAGAGAACAACAGCGCGGGTATCGCCGCGAAAGCTACCAGGAGCACATTCAAAAGATGCTGAATGTCTACCAGGCCAGATTATCTAGAGAGATGACCTACGCTGCCACCCGACTGGAGAAGCAGATGGGTCTGACAACAGGGGCGCTGGAGCGGGCGGTTCGTTTGGCCATCGCTTTGCACGATGTGGGCAAGATGGATCGGGGCTGGCAAGGTTGGGCTCACGAATGGCAAAAGCGGATCGGCGCACCGGTAGCAGAGGACTACATGCTGGCCCATACTGACTACAACCCTGACGACCCTCGCCATCAGGCTGTCGAGGGCGAAATGCCGGGTTCCCGCCCACCCCACGCTGCTGAGAGCGCCGTCGCAGTATTCAGAATGCTGCACCAACTCCTGGGAGCACCAGGGCAAGACGACCCCCGCTTCAAGCTGATGAAGGCAATCTTCAGTGCTATCGCTCGTCATCACTCACCAACAGCTAGCACTTACAAAAGCTTTGTCCTGCACAAAGCTGCCAGGCCCACGCTGGCCCAAATTTTAGCTGGCCTAAATGTTGGTGAACATGCCCACGAGGCCCTGGTGACGAACAAGCATCCTCAGCCTATCACCGGCTTCCTGGTACAGCCCGATGCCAGGGATGAGCTTCTGGCCTATTTTCTCATCGTGCGGGCCCTCAGGTTGGCAGACCAGGGGGCGATGGCTGTCAACGAATAGGGAACGAATAAACGAATGGCTCCTGGCCGGCAGGGGGTTTTGCTACTTGGCTCTCAACAAACGGCAATAGGCTGCCGAGGAATGACGGAACGAATAAACGAATAGCGGCAAGGAGGAGACAATGTATCAAAAGGTTTACTATGTGGACAAGCGGACGGGCACTTTTTCCGATGTCTTTGTGGCCTATGGTCTGGCGACGCTCCTGGATAGCGTGTTGGCTAATTTCGTGGAGGGTGACCGCTGGGTGCGTATCCGGGATATGGGACCGTACTACGCTGTCGAACTTAGCCACCCCCTGCGGAAAGAATGGGTGGACAAGGCGCCTTTCCAGGCGCTGGCTCCCTATATCCAGACCGGTCGGACTGATCCGGAAACCTTGGCAAACCTGCCTGCCTCCATGATCGTGGACTATCAGCAAGAGTGGGATAAGTTCCGACAATACACAAGTATCTCCCAGGATATGCGGACCAAGATGCCTGAAGAAAAGATTGCCCAGATCAAACCACATCCCCAGTTCTCCATCTTCGCCTGGGTTGGAGAACGGCGGATGCAGGCTCTGGGCTCGTACAATAACCTGATCCTGCGCTGGCAAGAACTGGCACCGTACTTTACCGAGAACCTGCGTCATATCCTGATGCTCTGCGCAACCCCAGAGGGAGATGTGGAGGCTGTGGAAACAGATTGGCGCAAACAAATGAAAGAACTTGGGGCAGATAACAAGAGTGAAGCCACACTGCTCCAGCTTTTCAACCCTAGCCAGGGCAAAGGATTGAATGAGCCTAAGGCCAGCCGCCTGGAGATGGGCAATATTAAATCCTTTTGGCTGCTGGAGTACCTGAAGGCCGTGGGGATGTATCATTGCGCTGTGCCGAGAGTGGTCAAAATTGGAGGAAAATTCTCGGGCGATTATAAGACCTATGCCCTGGCGCCGGTGAACATGCGCCTGAGAGCCAATGACGCTGTTCTGGCCGCATTCCAGGAAGCTCTCTGGAACGATACGGCAGTGAAGATGGACATCCTGGCTGCCCTCCGCTATACCAGGTGCTTCCTGCATTGGTGCGAGAAAACGCGGGCTCAGGACCTTATGGCCGAACTCCTGGGGCAAGGGCCAGAGAACTTCGTAGCTGGGATGTATGTGGCCTATTACAAGAAACTGGGCCAGGCCTCGGCTGTGATGAATCTGTCCTTCATCGAACTGCCCCGCTGGATGCGGGTGGAGACACCAAGCGATGTAACTCTTTACAAGGAGGTGATTGAGGAGCACGAAAATATCATTAACAGCATTGATGAGGAGAAAGGAGGCTACGACCTGCTGGTCTACTATCGAGACTTTCTCTCAGGCGGAAGGTGGGAGGCGTTCTTCTACTTCACCTCTGCCTACGGCCCGTTCCTGATGCGGGAACTGGACCGGGAACATTACTGGGTGAAGCCATTCACCATTGAGAACCTAAGGAGGTTGATCATGAAAAGCAACGAGCCACTTATGCCAATTCTGGAGTCCCCAGGCTTCCGCAACATTGCTGAAGCCATCCGCCGCAGTACAATCATCCCTCAGTATCGGGGACGGGGCGAGAGCGAGTACGACATCCGCTACGGCCTGGGGCAGGAACTCAAGCGCAAGGCCCTCTACAACGACGAGTTCATCGCCGCCTTGAGTGAGTTCATGCAAAGCTACAATGCCGAGAACGCGCGTGTCTACGAGAGGACAAGAAAGCAGTATCGCAGGAACATCCTGACCAGTGATATAGAAGATGTCGTGCGTCTGGTGGACAAGTACGGAGCCACCACCGTCGGTAATCTGTTGATAGCCTTTGGCTATGCCAGAGAAACAAAAGAAGAGGAGGAAGAGCCATGAGCGAGAAAAAAGCCGTTTATTCCCTTTCCATCTGCGGGCGGGCCATCCTGGACATGCACTCACTGAACAATGAGGGAGGCGAAGGGAACCAAATCGCGACACGGATGGTGAACGTGGTTTATCGTGACCGGGCCAGTGGGGAGTACAAATTGGCTACAGTCAATGCTATCTCCGGTGACATGTTCAAGCACATCCAAGCCGAGCACTTGTACCTGCTGGCCAAGGGCAAGCTTCCCCTTTGCGCCGGCTGCCAGAAGTTCAGCGCCAGCCGCATCTTGGACGACGCCAACTTCATGGGCAAGTTGCCGGTTCAGGACAGCGCCGTTATTGACGAGCTTCTCAAACACTGCGCACTGGACGATCTGGAGGGCAACTTGATCGCCAAAGGGGCCCGTTCAGTGCCTCGGAAGTCGGTGGCCGAATTTGGCTGGGTAGTTGGCGTGCCGGATTACACAACCACCGAGAGCTATTTCCATGTGCGTTATGCGGCGGAACGAGGTGAGAGGCCCGAAGAAGCTCAGCAGCAGGCCATCTTCCATCGACCGGCCAGCTCCGGTGTCTACGCCATGGTGGCGAACTTCGAGATGGTCCGCATCGGCTTCAACGATATCAGTCAACAATACGCCATAGACGATGACGAGCGGGAGAAGCGCTACCTGGCTTTCATGGAGAGCATCCTTTACACCTTCGTCGAGCCCAACGGGGCCATGCGGGGTACCCAAAACCCACACATCGTGGAGTTTGAGGGCGTAGTCACGGTCAGCAATCAAGTGATGCCTGCCCCAGCCTTAAGCCCCCTGGACGAGAGCTATCGCCAGGAAGTGGAGAAGGTGGCCGGAGCCCTAAACGGCCTGAAACCAGGAGCTGTGGCCGTACATCGTTTCGATTCTATGGGCCAGTTCGCCGAGGTGATGAAAGAGATCACCCAAAGGACACGGCCATACAAATTGGCCTTGTAGGAGGTATCAGCAATGTGGCTCATCGCCGAGTACCGTCCGGTCACTCTCTTCTCCTTGAAGTCAGGGATGGCCACTTCTTCTGGTGCGAAAACGCTTTTTCTGCCTACGCCGTTCGCCATCCGCACCGCGCTCCTGGACGCGGCCATCCGCACGAAGGGGTTGGTGGCTGGCCAGGCGACCTTCGCCTGGATCAAGGAACTCTCCATCGCTGTCCGCCCGCCGGAACGGGTAGTGGTTACTAACCTCTTCGCGAAAATCCTCAAGCCTACACGCAAGGAAGATGCCGAGGAGACCATGGGTCGCACCATCGCCTTTCGGGAGTACGCCCAACTGGAGGGGACAATAGCCCTGGCTTTCAACTCAGCCGAAGACCGGGCGGACGAGCTGGCTACACTGTTGGTACAAGTCAACTACTTTGGTAAGCGGGGGAGCTTTTTCCAGTTAATAGCAACACCGCATAGAGTACAGGATTTATCTGAGGATTTTGTTCCGCTGGACGGCATCTACGTCCAGGGCACCCAGGTGAGCGGTCAGGGCCCAAAAGCCTTGGTGGCCGGGCTTATCCAGATGATGGATGACTGGGGAGAGAGCCTGACCTTCGCCAAGGCCAATATCTACACTGACGAGAAAATTGCCATAGGGAAAGACCGGGTACGTAAGAGCATTGTCTTGCCCTACCGCTTGGTGCGCTCCAGTAAGGGCTTCAGCTATTACGAACGGATATAAAGCGGCGCATTGGCGGAGGAGAAACGGATTACGAGTGGGCACTACCACCGATTCGACATCGAAGGCCAGGAGGTACGTATACTAGAATCGTGTCCGACAAGATATCACCCCAGGGGATATAAAGGGCAGTTTTACATGCCTGTAATTACGAGGTGGATCGAGAATCGAGTTTCCTCTCCGGTAGAAGTGCGCTGTTGAAGGACGGAGGATCGAGAAACAACAGACAAAAAATGCCCGCAAACATTGCTCACCTTTTGATATGCAACAAGGCGGTCAAGGCGCTTCAGAATGGGGATGAATATGAGGGGTTCATTAACATCCTCGATTCTGATGAATGCAAGCCTTATCTCAACTTGGGTTCAATCGGCCCTGACCTCTCTTACTATGGGAGCCAATGGCAAGGGCTCAAAAGCCTCATACTCGATCAAGGGGACAAACCTCTCGGAGTAGACGGCTGGTCCTATTTGCTCCACTCCAGGGAGCCCAATCGTTTTCCCCTCACCCTCGTTGAGCTCACATGGAAGGACACCCATTGGAAGCAGGAGGAATGGGAGCTGATAGATCACTTCAAGTTCGCCTTCACCTGCGGGTTTCTCTCCCATATGGCGGCAGACCAGATAATCCACCCGAAGGTGAACGACATCGCGGGCCCTTATTATCGCAGCGCGGAAAACAGGAAGATTCACCGCGAGTGCGAGATCTACCAGGATGTGGCCCTCTTCCACGAACTGTACCCTCAGGAGGATTTCATGGAAAAGTCCTTCCACCTCTGGGTCGATATCGCTCCCGGGAGCAGCCGTAACGCGCCAGATTGGTTCACGTATTTTATTCAGAGGGCTTTCGTGGAAAGCCATGGGGTCTATCCTGAAGAGGAAGTAGAGGACTGGATAGATGGTCTACTCCTCATTCTGAGAGGGTTGAAGCATGTGGGCCCCTACAAAAAGAGCTACGAGGAGCTCAAGACACAGGGCCTCAATTCGGAAAAGTTCCAGCGCTATTTCAGCGGGTATATGGACTTCTTCTTCAACGCCGTCGAACTCACAAGCATATATTGGCGGGCGCTTTTCGAGCTTTATGATCCGCAAGAAGGGACGATGGAGATATCCGAGACTATGAGGGCGCGATTTAGAAGCATTGTGCAGAATGCCGATCTTTCCTCGCCCCTTCAAAGGGACATCCTCGCGGATGCAAGGGAAGCTCTCCAATCTGGTGCGCCCAAAAAATTCCACGATTTGATAAGGAAAACGAGCGCTCCCCTCGATCGTGGAAAGATCCTCAGTGTCGCTGCCCAGGATGTGGGAAAGTTTTCGGAGGCCTAGGTCCGCCTGAAAACCTTTTGAGGCGGCCAAGACAATTCCAGATTGCCGGGTGCTCCCATGAATCGCTCTCGAGATGAACTACTTTGGTCCCAACTTAAGGCCTTTCACGTGACACATTTTCGCTTCACCCTCTCTCCGAAAGAGACTATCCGCCTTCCCAGGTTCAACAAGGGGATCACCTTGCGGGGCGCCTTCGGGAGCTCGTTTCGCAGCCTCGTTTGCGTTCACAGAACCCTTTCTTGCCCTGAGTGCGAGGTGCAGCCCACCTGTCCTTACGGCTACATATTCTCCCCCCGGGTGCCAGAGAACGCAGAGCGTCTGCGCCTCAATCGCGACATCCCGAGGCCCTTCGTGATCAAGCCTCCCTTGGAGGGAAGGCAGGTCTTCGAGCCAGGAGATAACCTCTCTTTCGACCTAGTAATTGTGGGGAAAGCAGTCCAGCTCCTCCCCTATTTTCTCGTGAGCTTCCGGAACTTGGGGGAGCGAGGAATAGGGGTAGGCCGCGGCAAGTTCGAGATATCCAAGGTCGAGGCACTAGATGCCCACGGACACGCCGAGACAGTCATGACCCAAGGCGATCCCATGGTAAGGGTGCCGGAAAGGACTGTGAGCCTTCGGGATCTTCCCCCCGCTCCATCCGGTCCCATTCGGGTGGACTTCTTGACCCCGGTTCTTCTCAAAAAGGAGAACCAATGGGCCCGCCCCGCCTTCGGTGTGCTCATAAGAAGACTGAGAGACCGAATCCACAGCCTATCTTATTTCTACTGTGGAGAGGCCCTGGAGATGGACTTTCAGTCCTTCGGCGAGAGGGCGGACCAAATCAGGACCTCTTTTGAGCGTCTCCGTTGGATTGAGGAGATCAGGTACTCGAAGCACCGGGAGCTCAAGCACACCCTGAAAGGGTGGATGGGAACCGCGAGATACGAGGGGGAAATGGAGGACTTCTGGCCTTTTCTATGGCTTGGGCAGTATGTGCATGTGGGGAAGGCAGCAGTATTCGGACAAGGGTGGTACCGGGTCGTCCCAGAACCCCTTTGACGGATGCCTCCACGTCTTCCCCCTGGAGGACGTTGGGGGCCTCCATAGGGAGGGAAGGTCATGGAAAGAGAAGAAGATTCCACGGCCAAGGTAATTTCCATATTCCCAGGCCACGATGAACCGCTGCGTTTCAGGAACCCCGCCCAGCTAAACCTTTTCACGAAGGAGCCCACTCCAATACCCGTCCTGATTGACAGGGATGTGGAGGACGAGCTCAGGATCACCGAGGAAGTCACCTTGGTCCGCACGGGCGATGCCTCTCAGCTGGTGCTATCGGGGTTCGGTGTTTTCGTGAGCAAGCAGGGCGAGCGGCTCCTCGTGCGCAAAGGGAAGGATCTCTTGTACGAGTTTCCCTTTTACCGGTTGAGCGAGGTGACATTGGCCTCGCGAGGCATAACCATATCATCCGACCTGATAATGGAGCTTTGCGATAGAGGCATCCAGATCAATTTTTTGCACGGGTCGGGAAGGCCTTATGCCAAGATCACAGCTCCGACCCTTTCCGCCACGATCCAGGCCCGCAGAGAACAATTCAGGGCACTGGATGATCAGAGGGGGATCGAGTTTTCCAAGGCCATCATCGGGGGAAAACTCAACAACCAAAGAAGCTTGCTTCTCTACTTCGCCAAGTACATGAAGCAAAACGCCCCCGACCGATACCGTGCGGTCACAAAGATTGCGGCCGCGCTTAAAAGCCTCCGCCAGGAGGCTCTCAAGGTAAAAGGCAGCGACATGGGCCAGGTGAGAAATGCTCTCATGGGAGTCGAGGGGACAGCGAGCCGTCTTTACTGGGAAGGGGTTCAAGAGATCATCGCTGAAAGGGCCTCTTTCATGGGAAGGATCAGGCGGGGAGCGACGGACGAGGTAAACTCCATGCTCAATTATGGGTACGGGATTCTATATTGTCAGGTCTGGGGTGCTGTGGTGGCGGCTGGGTTAGAGCCCTTCGCCGGGTTCCTCCATGTAGACAGGCCTGGTAAACCCTCCTTGGTGCTGGACCTCGTGGAGGAGTTCCGTCAGCCCATTGTGGACAGGACAGTCATCGCCCACATCAATCGTGGGGAGGCCATTCGCATGGAAGGGGGCCTCCTCAGCCCTGAAACCAGGAAGACTTTAAGCGAGAAGATCCTGGAGAGGCTAGAATCCAAGGAGCGCTATCAAGGCAAGACCTACCAACTCAGATCCATCATCCAGATTCAGGCTCGCAATTGTGCAGCGTTTCTGAGGGGCGAGAGGCCCTATCGGCCCTTCTCCTTCAAGTGGTGAGTGCATGGGAAAGATAGTCAAAAAACAGGAGTTGGTCCGCACTGGCATCGATGCTCTCGATCTAGTGGGAAGAGCTGGCGAGGTCTTGACCTACGTGTTTTACGACATAGACAACGACAAGATCAGAAACCGGGTGGCTTCTATTTGCAAGGATTATGGCCTCGAGCGCATACAGTTCAGTGGGTTCATAGGCTATCTCTCTCGCAATCGTAGGGAGGAGCTGGCTGTGAAATTGCGCGACGCCATTTCAAGCAGCACTGGAAAGATTCTCATCCAGCCTGTTTGCGAGAAGGACTTTCGGGAATATCGCGAGTTCATAAACGTGGAGGAGGGCGAAGAGTGAGGTCCCATGGAGGGCCCGAAGGGCTGGCCCCTTCCCCTGAAAGAGAACCCCTGGCTCTTAGGGTCACGGACCTCAAGCAGTATGCGTATTGCAAAAGGATAGTGTTCTACCAGTACGTGCTCCCCGTCGAGAGAAGGCCGACATACAAGATGGAAAGGGGCAAGATCGCCCAGGAGGAGATCCAGAGACTCGAAAGTCGACGCAAACTCAAGCGGTATGGTCTGGAGGCCGGAGTGAGAAAGTTCGACTTGTGGCTTCATTCGGAGATATTGGGCTTGTCTGGGAAGCTGGACATGCTCATAGAGACGGGCTCGGAGTGCTTCCCCGTCGATTTCAAGTGGACAAGAGGAGGCGTTCACCGAAACCACCTGTTCCAACTTGGAGGTTATTCTCTTCTCGTGGAGGAGTGGTTTGGGAAACCAGTGAACACAGGTTTTGTGTACCTCCTCATCCAGGGAGACGCAGTTCCTTACACGATCACAGCCGAGTTGAAGGAGGCCTGTAAGGCTACCCTGAGGGAGATTCGATCGATGATTCGGGAGGAGCGATTCCCCGACCCGCCCAGGGAAAGGGCCAAATGTGTGGAATGCGAGTATCAAAACTATTGCAGGGACATATGGTGAGAGCGGCGTGACAATTGGGGCCTCATCCACAGGTAGGGCCGGAAGATCTTGGCCATGGTTGGGGGCGACAGGTGAGCGGGAGAGGGCCAAGGGGGTCGAGGATTCGTTGGCTTAAGAAGAGAGAAGTTCGGGAATGGGAGGCCGCTTTTAGAGGGTGAGGCCAGATTTTTCGGGAAGAAAGGAGCCCTTTCGGACCGTAGATTGGGGGGAGGCGGAAGGTAGCGCGTTTTTGGGATTTGAGCTTGTTTTGGCCAATTAGGGCCATGCCGGGGACGAGGGGACCTTTTAGCTCATGAAATGGTTGAAAGGACTTAGCAAAGAGATGGCCCTAAGCCCAAGTAGATGGCAGGGGGCTATTTTGTCCCCCCATGCTGATTTTGGAGCTTGGCACGGGAGGCATGGGGCAAAAGGGGGAGTCCCCGCGGACCGGACCATTCACGATGACTGGACGGTTGGGGGTGTGTAGCCTTTGGAGAGATCGGCCCATACTCGAAAACATGGTGCGAGGGGCCTCGAATTTGGTCCTGCTTTGAGGGGGGCATTGGAGGTGGGGGGAGGTTTAGGGGCGAAGTCCCGAAATCTAAGGGCGTCGGAGAACACGTTAGGCTATGGCGAGGATCGAATCGTGTGGGAGCAAGCGCTTGACATTCGGGTGTGGTTGGGCCTAAAGGAAGATGAAAAGGGAACTTCGCAAAACAGCGGGGAGGGAGAGGCCATTGGAGGGATTTCGAAAAAACTCCACCCCACACTGGCCGCAAACCCAGTCTGCAAGGGGCACCGGCTATCTGTTTCACCACATGTCCCTGCAAAGAGGGAACTGAAAGTGT
>Ga0209162_1001900_pt1 | contig 19416 bp, 13 predicted proteins | sample YNPNPMetaG_FD_187121 | JGI IMG/M metagenome (GOLD analysis project Ga0209162, IMG submission 187121) | Anoxygenic and chlorotrophic microbial mat microbial communities from Yellowstone National Park, USA - YNP NP MetaG (SPAdes) (version 2) ... | reverse complement strand
CGCCAACGGGCCGGGGGTCACAGACCCCCGGCGAGCGGAGGACACCAGGGACACGAAGGATGATCTTGGAACCTGCCCTTGCAGGCCCTTTGTGTCCTTGGTGGTAAGCTGTTCAGACCGGCTCTGAGGGGCGACTTGTCCAGGCCGGTTCGCTCCAGGTGAAGCACCTGCCACCTGGTAGGCCGTCTATTCCAGCTTGACACCGCGCACCTTTTGAGGTAAGATGCAGACCGTTCACGGGAGGAGGACGAGTGCGTGGCTATTTCACCTACATCTCGTACCGTTTGATCGGTGCCCTGGCCGGCCGTTTGCCGCCGCCGATCGCCTATCGGCTGGCTGGCTGGGTCGGATTTCTGGCTTATCTCTTCTACCCCCGCCTCAGGCGCAATCTCAGCCACAACATGCGCCATGTGCTGGGGCCTGCGGCTGACCGAAAGCGCCTTCAGGCGGTGGTACGCCAGGCATGTGTGAACATCATCAAGAGCCACTATGATCTGTTCCGGGTCCCCCGCCTGACCCCGGAAGAGATCCAGGCGTTGACCCGGATGGAGGGCACAGAACATCTGGATCGGGCATTGGCCAGAGGGCGCGGCGTCGTCATCATCTCGCCTCACTTTGGCAATGTGGACATTGTGCTCCAGATTTCCCAGGTGCACAGAATGCCGTTGACGACGGTGGTCCAGCATATCCGGCCCGAGCGCCTGTTCCGCTATGTCCTGGGACTGCGCACCAGCCACGGGCTGCGCATGATCCCCAGCGATGAACCGATGCTGCCCTTGTTCCGTGCTCTCAAGCGGGGGGAGATGATCGGGCTGGCCTGCGACCGGGATGTCACCGACAATGCCCGCGAGGTGGAGTTTTTTGGCTCGCCGACGCGCCTGCCCGACGGACCGGTGCAGGTGGCATTGCGCACCGGCGCGGCGCTCGTCCCGGCCTATGCCCTGCGTTTGCCGGACAATTCGTTCCTGGTCCAGATCGAACCCCCCCTGGAACTATCCCAGACCGGCGATTGGGAAACCGATGTGGTAGCCGGCATGAAACAGGTGGTGGCGTTCATGGAACGCCCCATTGCCCGTCATCCGGAGCAGTGGCTGGTGACGATGCCCATCTGGCCCCTGAACTCGCGGCCTGCCCGATGAAGATCGGATTGGTGGCACCCTACGATTGGGGGGTGCCTGGGGGAGTCCAACGGCACATCCTGGCGCTGGACCGGGCCTTTCGCCGGGCAGGCCACCAGGTCATGATCATCGCCCCCTGTTCGGCCGACCTGGCATGGTTTGAACCGCTGCCGCCCAACCTGATCCCGATCACCGGCCCGGTATTGCCTCTGCCGACGAGCGGCTCCCAGGTGCGGGTGGTGCTTTCCCCCCGCCTCTCCCGCCGGATCAGGCAGATCATGGCCCAGGAGCGCTTTGACATCATCCACCTGCACGAACCGTTGATGCCGGTCGTTTGCCTGCTGGCCCTCTACCACGCCCATCTGCACCCCACGACCCTGGCGGTCGGCACCTTTCATGCCTACCGGGATGAAAATGCCGGATACGAATATGCCCGGCCCATTTTCCATCGGCTGATGAACCGCCTGGAAGGCCGGATTGCCGTTTCGGCGGCAGCCAGGGACTATATCGCCCGGTATTTCCCAGGGAATTACCGCTTGATCCCGAACGGCGTGGATGTGGCCCTGTTTGGGCGTTCCGACTTGAAGCCGATCGCCCGGTTTGCCGATGGCCGCCCCACCATCCTGTTCGCCGGCCGATTGGAGAAGCGGAAGGGGTTCAATCACCTGTTGCGGGCTTTTGAGCGGGTCAAACAGGTCCTCCCCCACGCCCGGCTGATCGCCGTGGGGGGGTTCAATGCCGAACAGTCCGAACCCTTTATCCGTCAGGTCCAGATGGAAGGCCTGGAGGGGGTGCATTTCATAGGCCGGGTGGCCGACGAGGAACTGGCCCGTTACTACCGGACCGCCGATCTGGTCTGCGCCCCTTCGACCGGCTTTGAGAGCTTTGGCATGGTCCTCCTGGAGGCGATGGCTGCCGGGAGGCCGGTGGTTGCCTCCGACATCCCCGGCTATCGGGAGGTCGTGCGCCATGAGGTCGAAGGATTGCTGGTGCCGCCTGGCGATGAAGAGAAGTTGGCCGGGGCCCTGGTGCGGCTCCTGAGCGACCCGGGGATGCAGCGGCGGTTGGGTGACAATGGTCGGGCCAGGGCTGATCTCTTTTCCTGGGAACGGGTAGCCGGTCGGATCCTGGACTATTACCATGAACTGTTGGAGCAGAGAGGATAAACGATCATGGCTTTTCTCGAAGACAAAGCCCGTGACCTCAGCCGTCCTGTCCTGGAGGGAGCGGCCCGCGCCCTGGCCCGCCGGAACGTCTCGCCCGACTGGGTGACCAACCTGGGCCTGCTGCTGACCCTGGGCGTGGCTGCCCTGGCGGCGTGGGGCCAACTGCGCTGGGCCGGCGTGGTGTATGGTGTGGCTGCTCTGTGTGACGCCCTGGATGGGGCGCTGGCCCGGGTCAGCGGCAAGGGCAGCCGCTTTGGCGCCTTTCTTGATTCGACCATTGACCGCCTGGAAGAATCGGCTGTGTTCCTGGGGCTGATCATCTATTACGCCAGGACAGGGGGCCGGCTGGAAATCCCGGTGATCCTGGCGGCCACGGTCGGCTCGCTGATGGTCAGCTACACCCGGGCGCGGGCCGAAGGGGTGGGGGTGGCCTGCCGGGAGGGCCTGATGACCCGCCCGCTCCGCGTGGTGATCGTGATCGTCGGCCTGATCCTGCATCAGGTGCTGATCCCCCTCTCCGTCCTGGCGGCATTGAGCCTGTTCACCGCCTTTCAGCGCATCTATCATGTCTGGCGCGTGACCGGCGGCGAGGCGGGCGGTTGGGGACCGCCCCAGACGCCGTTCGTCATCCCCGGCCCGGCCGATCCTCCCTCCCATCGAGAGGGTGCTTCAATCCAATGCGTTTCCAATAAGGTGCCGGAGTAGAGGCTTCAGCCGGATCTTCCCCTGTGCCCGCCGGATGACAATCCGGCGGCTCGTGAGCGCGGGTGATGACCCGCGCCACACGTTGGGGTCTGCGCCGCACAGGTGATGAACAGGAGAAACAGCATGAACTATCTGAATTTCTTGCTCCTCTCTGGCCTGATAGCCATCGTGGCCGGGCTGCTCGGCTGGAGCCCGGTGGTGGTCTTTGTGACCTCAGGGCTGGCGGTCATCCCTCTGGCCGGGTTGATCGGGGAAGCCACCGAGGCGCTGGCGACGCACACCGGCCCCCGGTTGGGAGGGTTGCTCAACGCCACGTTGGGCAATGCGGCGGAGCTGATCATCACCATCTTTGCCATCCGCGAGGGCCTGGTGAATCCGGCCATCCGCCAGGAATTGCTGGAACTGGTGCGCGCCTCCCTGACCGGTTCGGTCCTGGGCAACATCCTGCTGGTGCTGGGCTTCAGCATCCTGCTGGGAGGGCTGAAGCATGGCATCCAACGGTTCAGCCGGAGCCACGCCGGGATCAACGCCACGATGCTGATGTTGGCTGTCGCCGCCCTGGTCATCCCCTCCCTCTTCAGCCACACCATCGAGGCGGAAAGCCACGAGGCGGTAGAGTACCTGAGCCTGGGAGTGGCCGGGGTGATGATCGGCCTGTACATCCTGGCCCTGGTCTTTCAGTTGCGCGACCCCGGTGCCCATACTTACGAGGATGCCGAGTTTGTCACCGCCCGGTTAGAGGCTCCTCCCTGGTCGGTGCGCAGGGCGCTCATTGTGCTTGTGTTCGCCACGGCGGGCATCGCCTGGATGAGCGAACTGCTGGTCGGTTCGGTGGAGCATGTGGTGACGCAGATCGGGCTCAGCGAATTCTTTTTGGGGATCATCATCATCCCCATCATCGGCAACGTGGCCGAACATCTGGTGGCCGTCCAGGTGGCCCTCAAGAACCAGATGGAACTGAGCCTGGCCATTTCGGTCGGTTCCAGCCTGCAGATTGCCCTGTTTGTCGCGCCGCTGTTGGTGTTCATCAGCCTGTTGATGGGCAATCCCCTGACGCTGGTATTCAACCAGTTCGAGTTGATCGCCCTGATGGCGGCGGTGCTCATCGGCGGGTTGGTGTCGCTGGATGGGGAATCGAACTGGCTGGAAGGGACCATGTTGCTGGCGATTTACGTCATTATCGGCCTGGCCTTCTTCTGGTTGCCAACATGAGAGCTCCCCCTGACCCCGGCCGGCGACGGCTCTGGCCGGTACGGGGATTCCCTCTGGTCTATATCCTGTTGCTGGCCTGGCTGCTGATCGGTCCGCTGTGGAGCCAGGCCGGCCTGCCTAACAGCGCCGACGGTCTGTTGCACCTGCATCGCAGCGCAGCCGTGGCCCGCTCCTGGACGGCCGGCGTGTTGTGGCCGCGTTGGTTCCCTGACGTGTATCAGGGCTTCGGCGCACCGATTTTCCATTATTATGGGCCTCTCTGCTACCTGCTGATCGCCCCCCTGCATCTGTTGGGGTTACCTCTGGATTTATCAACCAGGATTGTCATTTCCGGCTTCTTTATCGTATCCGGCCTGGCGGCCTGGGCCTGGCTGCGGCGATTGCTGGGTCCTGCCGCCGGGGTGGCCGGGGCCACGCTCTATCTGGCCCAACCTACTCTCTTCCGGGAGTACTATTTCCAGGGGGATTATCCGCAGCTTCTGGCCCTGTTCCTGCTGCCGGTGATCTGCTGGTCCCTCACACGGCTCTATCTGGAGGACAGTTGGTTCAATCGGCTGCTGGCTCCGCTGAGCCTGGCCCTGCTGGCGGTCACCCACAACATCACAGCCATGCTGGGAGTCGGAGTGCTGGGCCTCTACAGCCTGGGGTTGTTGCTGTGGCGGCGGGATGGGATCGGTTGGTTGCGCCTGGTCGGGGGCCTTGGCTGGGGGTTGGGTCTGAGCGCCTTTTTCTGGGTACCGGCAGTGGCCGATATGGGTCTGGTCCGCATCCAGAACCTGCGGCAGGGGTTTTTCGACTATCACCAATATTTTGTCCCCTGGCAGGATCTCCTGGCCGCGCCACCGGTGCTGGATAGCCGGGCAGCCAATCCGCCCTTCCCCCATCTGTTGGGCTGGGGGGCCTGGCTGGTGATGGCTGCTGGCATTGTGACCCTGGTTGTCAGCCTGCTGATCCGCCCAGGTCAGCGAGCCGGCCCTCGGTGGATTGCGGTGGGGCTGGCTATCGCTGCCGTCTGTCTGCTGCTCACTCAGACATGGAGTGCGCCATTGTGGGAAAGGGTGCCCCTGCTGCCGTTGGTCCTGTTCCCGAGCCGTTTCCTGGGGCCAGCAGCTATTGGCCTTGCCCTGGTGGCTGGCGGGGTTGTTGCCGACGGGGAAGCGAACAAGAGCCAGCCATTGCTGCTGGGGCTGATCGCCACCGTGGTGTTGAGCAGTGTTGTTTTCCTCTTTCCCCACCAGCCCTTCCTGCCTGTATCTTCCTTCTCCGCCACCGATACTCAGGAATATGAACGCCGGGCGCAGGTGTGGGGCACCACCAGCGCCAGCCCTTTCCTGCCCCGCTGGGCCGGTCCACCTGAGGAGACTGCCGACCTCCACACCCAGGTGAACCTGCCGCCCGGTGTGACATGGGTCTGGGAGACGCCGCATCGGGCGGTGTTGCGTCCGGCAGCCGGTTCGACACTCCCCAGTGGGGCACTGGTGTTGCCGGTCCACTATTTCCCGGCATGGCAGGTCGTGGCCGACGGCACCCCCCTATCCATCGGGCCAACGGCCGAGGGACTGGTGGGCCTGGAGTTGCCCCGGCCCACACAGCAGGTGATTTTGCATTGGAACGGCACCGGCTGGCAGAGGGTAGGGGGTTGGATCAGCCTGGCCTCTCTGCTGACCTGGCTGGCCTGGATCGGCTGGGTGGCCCGGTGCCGGGCGCCCCGATCGGCGGGCCCTCCCCTATCCGGATATCGAGGACTGGCTTCCCTGGCTCTCCTGCTGCTGTTGATCCTGACCCGCGAAACGATCCGCGCCCTGGACCTGGGCTGGTTCCAACGCAGTTCCCCGCCGGGCGAGGTGAGCGGCGTTCAGCATCGCACCGCCATCAGCCTGGGTGGGGAGGGGCAGCCCTCTGTGATGCTGCTCGGCTGGGAACTGTTGTCCGGCCCGCTCAAACCAGCCTCCCGGCTGCGGCTCCGCCTCTATTGGCAGAGTAAGGGACGGATCGCAGAGGAGCTGCACAGCCTGGCCTTGCTCTATATCCCAACGCTGCAGCGCGGTTGGGCGGGTGTGCAAAACGACAACCCGGGCCGCATCCCGACCAGCAGGTGGAGACAGGCGCTCTATTATGTGGATGACCTGACCTTGCAACTGCCCGACGACCTGCCGCCGCTGACCTACACCCTGGCGGTCGGTCTGGTGGATGGCAGTGGGCAACGGCTGGCAGTGTCGGGCAACCCGGATAACCTGGTGCTCCTCGGTCAGGTCAGGATCAGACCGCTGCCGGCCGGCTGGCGACAACCCCTCCACCCGCAAGTGGCGACCCCCGCCCGCTTCGGCCAGAGCCTCCATCTTCAGGGGTATGACCTGCTGCCCGATCCAGGAGGACCGATCCTACGCCTCTATTGGGAAGCGCGGCAGACGCCTCCCGGCGGATTGGTGACCTTTATCCACCTCCTGGACGACCAGGGGCAGCTTGTGGCCCAGTTCGACGGGCCGCCGCTGGAGGGGTTGCTCCCCACCGACCAATGGCCTGTCCGCTCGCTCCTCATAGACCGCAGAAAGCTCTATCTGCCGGATGACTTGGTCAGCGGTCAATACCGCTTTCTGATCGGCCTTTATGAGCGCAGCAGCGGCACCCGGCTGGCCATCCAGCCCGAAGCCGGTGCCGGCGGACATTTTGTCGGCGAGGCGCTGGTGGTGCCGTTGTTCGTGCCGCCGTGACGGCTGCTACAAATTGTAGGGCAACTGCTCGCAGTTGCCCTGCTCAGAAGGAGAAGAGCATGGCCCAGACGACAGACATTCTGGCAGGGCTGAACCCTGCCCAGCGGGAAGCGGTCGAGACGGTCGAGGGGCCGGTGTTGGTCCTGGCCGGGCCGGGCAGTGGGAAAACACGGGTGCTCACCCATCGCGTGGCCTACCTGGTGAAGGAACGGCAGGTCCCCCCGTGGCAGATTATGGCCGTCACCTTTACCAACAAGGCCGCCCGCGAGATGAAGGAGCGCCTCTACCCCCTGCTGGGGGAGGGCTTTCACCAGTTGACCATCGGCACCTTTCACGCCCTCTGTGCCCGCATCCTGCGCCGCGAAGCCGGGGCGGCGGGCATTTCACCCCAATATGTGATCTATGACACTGCCGATCAACTGAACCTGGTCCAACAGGCCATCCGTGAACTCAACCTGGATGACAGGCTCTATCGGCCTCAGGCGATGCTGAGCCGCATCTCCCAGGCCAAAAATGAACTGTTGACGCCGCAGGAGATGCCGGCCCACACCTACCGCGATGAGGTAGCCCGGCGGATCTATGAGCGCTACCAGGCGCTGCTGGCCCAGAATGAAGCCCTGGACTTTGACGACCTGTTGATGAAGGCCGTGCAACTGTTTCGGGACAACGCCCAGGTGCGGAGCCACTATCAGCGCCGCTATCCCTTTATCCTGGTGGACGAATGGCAGGATACCAACATGGCCCAATATGAGCTGGTCAGGCTTCTGGCCGGGGAGCGGGCCAATCTGTTTGTTGTGGGCGACGAGGACCAGTCTATCTATGGCTTCCGAGGGGCCGACTATCGCAACGTGGCCCGCTTCCGCCAGGATTACCCGCAGGCCCGCGTCATCCTGCTGGAGTGCAACTACCGCTCCACCCAGACCATCCTCGATGTGGCCAATGCGATCATTGCCCGCAACCTCCATCGCCACCCCAAACGGCTCTACACCCAGAAGGGAGGGGGCGCCCCGATCACGGTGGTAGAGGCCTACGACGAGGAGGAGGAAGCCGACCTGATCGTCGGCGAGATCCAGCGGCTGGTCGCTCAGGGCCAGGCACGGTTGGGCGATTGCGCGGTGATGTACCGGACCAACGCCCAATCGCGGCCCATTGAAGATGCGTTTGTACGGCGAGGCGTGCCATACAGGCTGGTGGGAGCCACCCGTTTTTATGAGCGCAGGGAGATCAAGGATGTGCTGGCCTACCTGCGCCTGATCCACAACCCCTACGATGGGATCGGGCTGACGCGCATTCTCAACGTGCCCCCCCGCAACATCGGCCAGAAGACGGTGGAGGCCCTGATCCGGTGGGCCGGAGAACTGGGCGTGCCGGTCTATGCTGCTTTGCAGGTGTTGGCGGAGGAGGAGCAAGCACCTTTTGGGACGCGGGCCAGACAGGCGCTGGTGAGCTTTACCCTGCTGCTGGAGGAGCTGATCCGGGCACGGAAGGAGTTGAACCTGCTGGAACTGCTCGATCGGTTGTTGGAGCGGACCGGCTATGCGGCCTACGTCCGGGACGGCACCGAAGAAGGCCAATCCCGCTGGGAGAACATCCTCGAACTCCGCACCGTGGCCCGCCAGTATGTGGACCTGCCGGTGGAAACGGCGCTGACCACTTTTCTCGAAGAGGTGGCCCTCGTTTCGGACGTGGACAACCTGGACGAGAAGGTGGATGCCCCCACCCTGTTGACTCTGCATGCGGCCAAGGGGCTGGAATTCCCGGTCGTCTTTATCGCCGGCCTGGAGGAAGGGCTGCTCCCCCACAGCCGTTCGATGGATGATCCAGAGGGGATGGAAGAGGAGCGCCGACTGTGCTACGTCGGCGTGACGCGGGCCAGGGAGCATCTGTACCTGCTCCATACCTTCCGCCGCACCCTCTACGGCGAAAGTGAGGTCCGTGAACCGTCGCGCTTTCTGCACGACCTCCCCAGGCATCTGGTTCACCAGGAACGGAAGCTCAGGGCGCGACAACGGAACCCCAGCCTGGGGGCGGCAGGCCGCCAGGGAAGTAGATCGGCCATCGAGCGCCCCCGACCGACCACCCTCCATTTCCGGACCGGCGATGAGGTGCAACATGAGCTGTTTGGCCGGGGCGTGGTCATCGAAAGCAGGCCGGTGGGTGAGGATGAGCAGGTGACGGTGGCCTTTGCCGGGGCAGGTCTCAAGAAGCTGATGGCCGGGATGGCGCCGCTGGTGAAGGTTGAGTAGATATTCTCCCCCTCATTCGCCCTTCAGGAACAGGCGCAGCGCATTGCGGCCGTCGGGCAGGGGCAGGCGCTGACCGGTGGCCGGGTCGTAGAGACCCACCAGCAGGTGACAGGTTTCCGGCGGCAGGTTGGACGGAAGGGGGATGGTATGGGGATCGTCCAGGACCAGCCCCGGCCGCCAGAGCGACGTCGGCCAGCGCCCTCCTAGAGGAGGGGCGTCGCCCTGGGCAAGGGCCTGGTCGCTATCGGGGGCGACCAGGTGGAGAAAGACGGTATAATCGGCGTCGGGGTAGTCGCCGGCCGACCAGCGCAAGGTCACCTGCAACGCCTCCGGACCGGCCTGCCAGGTATATCCCTCCAGCGTGATGGCCGGGCCAAAGTGGGCCTCCAGCGGCGTCATGGCCTGTGGCCCGATAGTTTCCTGGCCCACCGGCAACACAGCCACGCGGACGGTGGTGCCTTCGCCTGTCGGGAGTCTTTCCTGTGTCTCCGGGCTATACCAACCGATCTCGACGGTGTACAGGCCCGGTGGCGCGTCGGCCGGTACGAGCAGGGTAAAGAGGTCGCGCACCATTTCGCCTGCGCCCCAGGCGTGGGTGGGATACAGACCGCCGTAGGGCTGATGGTCATCGCCGGCCCAACCGCGCCCTTTCTCATCCACCAGGTGGGCAAAGGCGGTATAGTCGGCCGTCAGTTTCCGCTGCGCCTGCCAGACCACGGTCAGGCTGATGGCCTCCCCCGCTTCGATCTCCGGTGGGGCGTGCAGGCTCCAACCCACCAGCGCCAGTTGATCGCCGAATTCAAACCGCCGCTCATGCTGGAGTGGGTCCGGTTCATAGAGTTCGTACCTGCCCCTGGTACCGGCATGACGATAGTTTCTGTCCAGTTCAGACAAAAACTCGCGGGTGAAGCGCTGATAGTGGTCCACATCCAGCCGGGTGCCCTGCTCCAGAATGACCAGCGACCAACGGCGGCCCCGCAACTGGGCCAGCTCCCACGACTGATCCCAGCGACCGGCACGGGCCAACTGGCTGTATTGGAATGAGCAATAATCCAGCACCTTGCCGTTGGTCACCAACAGCCCCATATCCTCCGAAGCGATGGGGTCAGGGGTGCGGGCCAGGATTGGGGCCATGGCCTGGTTGGATTGGCGGGTGAGCCGCAGATAGCGGTCGGCCAGGTGAGGGGTGTGCCACATCAGCGCCACCTGGGCCAGGACCAGCAACGGAGCCAGAACGCCGGAAGGCCACCTTCTACGACGTTCCAAACCTGCCAGTCCCAGACCGGCGCAGAGGCTGAGAACAGCCAGCCCCTCGAAAAAATAGTTTTCCCAGGCCCCCGCCTTGCCCGCAAACCACAGGCCGGGCAGCGACGCGATCAGATAGAGGTCCAGCAGGCCCACCTTCCGGCGAAGAGAGGCGGTCCGCTCCAGGAGAAACCGCTCCACGGCCTGCCAGGCTGTCAGCAGAGCCAGAATGGCAAAGGTCCCGAAAAAGTCGGCCAGTTGCTTCCAGAATTCGGGCCAGAGGAAAGGGTTTATGTTGCTGATCACCAGCCCCTGCCAGAAGCCGCCGTGGGTGAGGCTGTTCATCAGCACAAACAGTCCGCCCCCCAGCACGACCATCGCACCGGCCATTTTGACCGCCTGCCACCGGTCCACGAAGAAGAACAGACAGGCGACCGCCGCGGCCGGTGCAAACAGGAACGATTGCTTGGCATACAGGCCGGCCACGAACAGCAGGGCGGCGAGCCACAACCGGCCCCGATGGCCCGCCTGGATGCTGTGCCGGACAAGGTACAGGCCGCCCAGGGTAAACGCCAGGCCGACCAGGTCTACGCGGAACAGGGGGGCCCAGTGATAGAGGTAGGGCGAACCGACAAACAGCAATGCCGCCGCCACCGCCGGCAGCCGACGCCCGCTCTCCCGCCACACCCAGGCGGCGATGAGGAGTGTCACCCCAGCGATGGCCAGGAGGGTCCACACCCGACCGGCAGCGTAGCTGATGCCGAGAAAAGGCGTCAGCGCCACAGCCAGAGCAATGTCCAGCGGCGGGTAGTTGGCCGTGACCAGCGGATACTCCCCGATCGGTCTGTAGATGGGCCGGCCCTGGGACCATTCCCTCACCAGGTGCAACAGAAACCCCTCGCCATAGTCGAGCTGGTAGGGGAACAACAGGCCGGTCAGCCCCAGCCAGAAGGTCAACCCTGCCAGGTATAAAAGCCCGGCCAGAGCCGGCACCCAGAGCGCCCAGGTCAGTTGATCGGCCACCTTCGCCGACCCCAAGATGGCTCTGACCTTGTGCATCTGACGGTTACGCTCGCTCTCTTCCTCTTTCACCGACCCACCCTGCCTTGACGCGAGCTTGTCGAGCGCCTTCTCGTCACCTCACTGCCTCGCCAGCCCGACCCGTACCCGCCCCAACTCCACCCGTTCCAACGGCGCACCGTCAGCATCCAGGGTCAGGCAGCGGACCAGGTCCCGGGCGCGGTACATGCCCACTTCGACGGTATAGTCGCCCGGGGGCGTATCGGCGGGGATGGTCAGAGTGACGGTGTCCTCGATCTTTTCACCCGGCACCCACAGCAGGGTCGGGGCCGCGCCGTTGCCGGGCTGTCCATCCCAGCCGGCAAGGGCGTTGCTCCCGGCATCGAGCAGCTTGACGTAAACACTGTAATAGGCGTCAATCTTGCCCAGGGCCCGCCAGGTCAGGTGGATCGGCAGAGGGTCGCCGGGATGAACGGCAGAGGGCATCTGCCATGACTCCAGCCGGGCCGGCACCGGGAAGGCCTCGTCCCCCTTGCTGCCAACCTCCACCATTCCGTCCAGTGCCCAATCACCCAGGGGGCCGCCCTGCTCGCCGATGGTCAGGCGGCAGGTGCCCGGCGTCGGCGGCGCGGCCAATGGCAGGGGAATGATCGCAGCGCCGCCGGCGGGCGAGGTGACCAGAGGCAGGTCGGCTGTGACCTGACCTGTCATGCGGCCGTCGGCGCATTCCCAGGTGGTTGCTGCCCGGATCAGGCTGGTGGGGGGGAGGGCGTAGCTGCGCAGGCCCCCATTGATGACGATGAGATAGGCGGTGTACGGCTGGCCGGCAGCCGCGTGGAGGGGGAGATAGCCACTCACCGCCAGGCTGGCCGGATCGAAGGAGCGTGGCCGGACCTCATAGACCTGGTCCGCGCCGAAGCGTTGCACCGGCGTCAGATCGTCGCTCTGGGCCAGAGCCGCCTGCATCCCGGCCTGACGGCCTGCCGGATAGCGGTCGGTGTGAAGGAGGAGATAGCGCACCCCCAACGCCTGGAGCAGGCTCACACTTTGCTCCGAGGGGAAACGCTCCATCTCATAGACGATCTGGCCATGTTTGGGGGGAATAAAGCCGCTGTAGCCATCGGGCGTAGGATGCCAGTGGTAGGTGGACAGATACTGGTAGTCGAGCCGGGGGCCACCAGGGGTGAAGGCCATCGGCAGCTCAAGGATGGGGCCGGGCGGCTGTTCCGCCAGCCAGCGATAGACAGGCGGCACTGCGTCGCCCACCGGCACCTTCTCAACGCGGGCGGCCGGCCAGACCAGCGATTCCAGACAGATAGCCCATAACAGGCCCCAGGTGATCAGGGATAGAGAACGGGGGGCCTGCCCCATGAGCATCCAGTGAAGCGACTCAAGTCGCACCTCAGAGGCCTGCGGCCGGGCATCCACCGGCGTGGATGCTTCCGTCCGCGCAGGCGGACGGCCAGGGGCAGAGCGCCGCTCTGCCCCTACCGGTGCGATTTCCAATCGCTCGCGCCTTAATAGGGGGGCCTGCCCCCTGCCCCCTGCCTCCTGAGTCCTGAGTCCTGAAACTCCATAGCCGGCCAGCACTGCCAGCGCCAGTGTCACCAGCGCATCGAAGCGGACCGGAGCGCGCAGGGCTTTGAAGCCGGGCACCACCGCGTAGAGCCAGGCGTAAGGCAGGGAGAGGTCCAGGTCAGCCGGCTGACCAGGGGCCAGATAGAGGCGAGGGCCGAGGGACAGGCAGCACGAGGCAAAAAGCAGGAGCAAGAAGAACCAGCGAGTGCGGTCCCGGCTGCGCACCAGGCCCCAGGCGGCCAATGCCAGAGCCGTGAAGCCGGGGAAGAGGGCATCCACCGGATAGCCGCCGGCCATCGGCGTGTCGTCGTTGGGCAACAGGTGCCCGTAGAGCAGGCTGCGCGGCGGCACCATCAGGTATTGGCGCAGGCTGGCCGAGAACGGCTCGCTGTCGGCCAGGCTCCGCTCAAAGCCCAATTCGCGTTGCACCTGAAAGTAAGGCCGGGCAAAGGGCAGGAGGATGAGCAACAAGAGACATAAAGCAAGAAACAGGAAGACCGACGACCGGTGCCCAATCTTTTGACCTTTGAGGGCAAGGCCGATCCGATAGCCGGTCTCCCAGATCAAATATCCTGAAACGGCTATGGACAGAAGCAATCCGTAATAGAAGGAGGAAACCGCCTGTAGGAAGAAGAAGAGGACAAAGGCGGCAAGGTGGCGAGGACGAGGGTGGTGCATGAGCTGGGACAGGGTCAGCAGGGCAAAGGGCATCCACTGCGTGGTCAGCAGTTGGGCCTGGGCCAGGTTGGTCATGCGATACGCGGAAAAGGCAAAGATGGCCCCGGCCACCATCCCTGCCGCAGCAGAACGGGTGAACCGCACGACCAGCAGGCAGGCGCCCAGGCCGGACAGGGTGAAGGACAGGAGCAGAGCAATGTTGTAGCCCAACACCGGATTGCCGCTGAGGGCGGTGATGGGCAACGCCAGCAACCCGTTGCCCAGCAGCAGCTCCGAATAGGCCAGGCTGCGACGATACGGGACAAAGATGTTGGCGTCGAATAGATGGAGCGGGTCGCTGAGAAGCTGATGCCCATCCCAGGCCGTAATCCAGACGTTCAACAGCGCATCCTGCCGGTCCTCCACGGCATCGGTCAGATGAAGAGACAGCGGATAGGTGAGGAGCAGGCTGAGGATGAGATAGATCGTTGCCTGGCGCACATCCCACTCCGGTTTCAGTCCATGCCTGCCGGCAACCTGTTGAGAGGCTGGCCTTCCGGCTCAAGCCTTTGCTCCCCCAATGACTCGCCGACAGGCTACCAGAGATTATACCCCAGGTGCGAGAGAGCCGCAAGTAAGGTCAGGGGGGTTCGAAGCAGAAGAACTGGGCTGCTCCCGCCAGGTCTGTGACCCGGTGGCCCCCCTGGCGGGGGTCACAGACCCCCGCCGAGCGTCACAGACCCCCGCCGAGCGTCACAGACCCCCGCCGAGCGTCACAGACCCTCGCCGAGCGTCACAGACCCCCGCCGAGCGATGAAGATGCCGAAAAGCGCAAGTAGGGCAACTGCGAGCAGTTGCCCTACAGTGGGGCAATGGGATGCCCCACGCCCATGTTCTGCTTCGAACACCCGGAGGCGGTCTGGCCTTGCGCCAGGGCAGTCTTGACGTCACGTGCGTTTTGCCTTATGATGAGGGGGATTTCTGGATTGATGGTCGAATATGCTGGACAAAGTGAAACTGATTGAAGAGCGATATGAAGAACTGAACCGGCTGATGGCCGATCCGGAAGTGGTCGCCGACCATGTCCGGCTCGCTGAGTATGCCCGCGAGCAGGCCGAGATCGAGGAGCTGGTGCAGGTTTACCGTCGTTACAGGGCGCTGGAGAAGGAACTGGCCGACGCCCGCGAACTGATGGAAGGAGAAGAAGATGCGGACATGCGCAGTCTGGCGGAGCAGGAGATTGCCCGCATCGAGAGGGAGATGGACGGGCTGTACGGCCAGATGCGCCTCCTGCTCCTGCCCAGGGACCCCCGCGACGAGAAGAACGTCATCATGGAGATCCGGGCCGGGACCGGGGGGGATGAGGCCGGCCTGTTTGCTGCGGACCTGTACCGCATGTATACCCGCTACGCCGAAGCCCGGGGCTGGAAAACCGATCTCCTCAGCTTTCACGATACCGGCGTTGGGGGGTACAAAGAGATCATTTTCGAGGTGAAGGGCAAGGGAGCCTACTCGCGGCTCAAGTATGAAAGTGGCGTGCATCGCGTGCAGCGCGTGCCGCTCACCGAAGCTCAGGGCCGCATTCATACCTCGACGGCGACGGTTGCCGTCCTGCCCGAAATTGAAGAGGTGGAGATCGAGATCGATCCCGCCGACCTGCACATAGATGTCTACGGCTCGTCGGGGCCAGGCGGACAGCACATGCAAAAGAACGCCACGGCGGTGCGTATCACCCACAAACCCAGTGGCCTCGTCGTGTCCTGTGAGAGCGAGCGCAGCCAGACTCAGAATAAGGAGCGGGCCATGGCCGTGCTCCGCGCCCGGTTGTACGAGAGGGAAGAGGAGCGACGCCGAGCCGAACGGGGAGAGGAACGCCGCCTGCAGGTCGGGTCGGGCGAGCGCAGCGAAAAGATCCGGACCTACAACTATCCCCAGAACCGGGTCACCGATCACCGCATCGGCCTGACTCTCTATCGTCTGGAAAGCATTATCAACGGTGACCTGGACGAGATCCTGGATGAACTGGCGACCACCGACCAGGCGGAGCGGTTGCAGGCGCTCGGCACATAGGGGGCTTATCGGACCTGCCGGGCCTGCGCCTCGGCGCCTGGCCATCTACCCTGCCCCACAACTTGACAGATGGCTGGATTTGGGCTATCATATTGTTGTGAATGATTCTCATTTGCACATGGTGGGGAAGGAGAGAGGCAGATGAACGACCTGGCGATCAGTGGTGAGCGCCGCCTGCGAGCAGCAGGCAAACGGATCACGCCTCAACGCCGGCTGGTCCTGGATATCCTGGCCCAGGGGGGCGGCCACCTGGATGCCCATGACATCTATGAGCGGGGGCGGCGGCGAGAACCCCGGCTCAGCCTGGCGACGGTGTACCGCACCCTGAACGCCCTGAAGGAAACCGGCGTGGTACGCGAACTGCACCTGGACGACGAACATCACCATTATGAACTGGATGGCCAGGATGGGCATTCGCACCTGGTGTGTGTGGTCTGCGGCCTGGTGTTCGAGGTGGATAGCAGCGACTTTATCCAGGCCGCCGCGGCTACCGGAGCGCGCTACGGCTTTGCAGTCGCCAGCGCTCAGGTAGAACTGACCGGCATTTGCGCCGATTGCCAGCAGGGTTCAAAACCGGAATCAAGACTGGAGTCGAGGCTTCAGCCGGCCTTTTCTGCCTGAAGTCACTCCCATCGCTTATCGAAACCGTATTCGGCCTGGACTCTTCTTTTTGTCCCGATTTTGTTGCAAACAGGTCGCAATTGCATGACCATCCCACATCTGCCAGGTCTGAACCGACCATCAAGGAGGTGACGCATGACACTCGAGCTGACGACGACCAACCATACCGTGCGCCTCAGCACCGTGCCGGGTGGCGAATCGGTATGGGTCCAGACGCTGCAAGGAGGACATCATTTCCTGAGCCGCCTGGCGTCCCTGGGCTTCACTCCGGGCGCCCAACTGAGGGTGGTCCAAAACTACGGCCACGGCCCGCTGATTGTCGCTCTGCGCGATACCCAGGTGGCCCTGGGCCGGGGCGAGGCGAGCAAAATTCTGGTCAGGCGTGCAGCGGGGGGCAGCGATGGCGGCTAAGGTGCCGGCGACCGACCAGGCCGCCGACCGGGCGGCGGCTGTGCTCAACGGCCAGGTGAGCCTGCGGGTGGCGCTGGCCGGCCAGCCCAACGTGGGCAAATCCACACTGTTCAACCTGCTGACCGGCTTGAGCCAGCATGTGGGCAACTGGCCGGGCAAAACGGTAGAGCAAAAAACCGGCACCTGCCACTACAACGGCACAACCCTGCACCTGGTGGACCTGCCGGGCACCTACAGCCTGACGGCCAACTCGCCAGAGGAGCTCATCGCCCGCGACTATCTCATCAAGGAACGGCCTGACGTGGTGGTGGCTGTGGTCAATGCCGCTGCGTTGGAGCGCAACCTCTACCTGGTGGCCGAGCTGCTGCCGCTGGTTGGACGGCTGGTGGTGGGGCTGAATATGGTGGATGTGGCTGCCGGAGAGGGGGTGAAGGTCGAACCGCAGGTGTTGGCGGCCGCCCTGGGGGTGCCGGTGGTGCCCATGGCCGCGGCCAGAAACCAGGGGGTGCGCGAGCTGGTGGACATGGTGGACCGCCTGGCCCGGGGTGAGGTCCCCTATCGGCCCAATCTGCCCGAAATTCGCCCCGACCATCGCGGCGTGCTGGACGAGATCCACGCCCTGGTAGCCGACTATGTGCCGGCCCCCTACCCGGCCGGGTGGGTGGCATTGAAGCTGCTGGAAGGGGATGCCGAGATTACGGAGATCATGCGTGGCTGCCTGCCGGCCGGGCGCTGGGAGCAGGTGCATGCCATCCTCAAGGCCCACGAGGATGCGGTGCTGGCCGTGGCCAGCGGCCGCTACGACTGGGTGGGCCGGATGATCCGGGCGGCGGTGACCCGGCCCCGCGCCGGGCAGATCACCCTCACCGGGCGGTTGGACCGCTGGGCTACCCATCCGGTGTGGGGGCTGGGCATCCTGGCGGCCGTCCTGGGGCTGGCCTTCTGGCTGACCTTCTCCCTCGGCACGCCGTTGCAGAAGCTGCTCGATCTTTATCTGGTGCGCGCCCTGGCCCGCACGGCTGCGGGGTGGCTGGCCGGTGCTCCGCCCTGGCTGGAGGGATTGGTGGTAGAGGGGGTCCTCGGTGGGGCCGGGACGGTGCTCACCTTTTTGCCGATCCTGGCCATCTTCTTTGCTGTGCTGGCCCTGTTGGAGGATGTGGGCTACATGGCCCGCGCCGCCTATGTCATGGACCGTTTTATGCACCTGGTGGGCCTGCACGGCCGGAGCTTCCTGCCCCTCTTTCTGGGCTTTGGCTGCAATGTGCCAGCGGTCATGGGGGCGCGGATCATAGACTCCCCACGGGCACGGCTGTTGACCATCCTGCTGGCGCCGCTGGTGCCCTGTGCCGGGCGGATGGCCGTCATCGCCTTTCTCGCCCCTCTCTTCTTCGGCCAGAAGGCGACGCTGGTGGCCTGGGGACTTGTTGCCGTGAACCTGGTTGCCCTGGCCGTGGTTGGGGTGCTGCTCAACAGGTGGGTGCTCAAGGGGGAACGGGCGGCGTTCATTATGGAATTGCCCCTCTACCACCGCCCCAATGCCCGGACCATCGGCCTGCAGGTGTGGCACAACAGCCTCGAATTCCTCAAGAAGGCAGGGACGCTCATTCTGGTTATGTCGGTTGTCGTCTGGGCGCTGGCGGCGCTGCCCCACGGCGAAATCGAAAGCAGCTACCTGGCGACCGTAGGGCGGGCGCTGGCCCCGGTCGGGGCGCTGATGGGCCTCGACTGGCGGATGCTGGTGGCGCTGTTGACCAGCTTTGTGGCCAAAGAGAACTCGGTGGCCACCCTGGGGGTGTTGTTCAGCACCGGCGACCAGACGGCCGGCCTGGCGACGGCGCTGGCCGGGGCACTGACCCCGGCAGCGGCGCTGGCCTTCCTGGTGGTGCAGATGCTCTTTGTGCCCTGCGCGGCGACGGTGGCAGCCATCCGCCAGGAGACCCAAAGTTGGGGCTGGACGGCCTTCAGCGTAGGGTTGCTCCTCCTTTTGTCACTGGTCGGCGGGGTGGCAGCCTACCAGATTTTCCATTGATGGGAAGATGGTAACTACCTACCCTCCCGCAGGTTTGGGCGCAATGACTGGGCCAGAGCACGTCCCAATGACCGGCTGCATCAGTTGCCAGCCCCTTTCTAACCTGCGGGAGGGTTCAGGGTAGGCAGTTACGGAAGATGTTAGAAAAGCTGTTGCAGATCGTGGCCGAGGGAGGGGCACACAGCGACGAGGAGCTGACGAGGCGGCTATCGGTTCCCCAACCGTTGCTGGAGGCGATGCTGGCCGATCTGTCGCGGTTGGGCTATCTGCAGGCAGTAAGTGGCGGCTGCCAGGGACAGTGTGCAGGCTGCCCGCTGAGCAGTTGTGTGGCGGGAGCAGGCCGCCTGTGGGCCTTGACGGAGAAGGGCCGTCAGGCAGCAGCCAGATTGCGACTCAAGTAGGGGCAGGGCGGAGCTCTGTCCCATCCGCATCAAGCGAAGCGACAAGTCGCACCTCAGAGCCGGTCTGAACAGCGTACCACCCAGGACACCAAGGACACAAAGGGCCTGCAAGGGCAGGTTCCCAGATCATCCTTCGTGTCCTGGGTGTCCTCCGCTCGCCGGGGGTCTGGGACCCCCGGCCCGTTGGCGGCGAGGTCGCAGGCCCCGCCGGAGCAACACGCCCCAT